>Ga0247769_1000414_pt1 | contig 11067 bp, 7 predicted proteins | sample UWRJL166409R6_FD_179942 | JGI IMG/M metagenome (GOLD analysis project Ga0247769, IMG submission 179942) | Plant litter microbial communities from Arlington Agricultural Research Station in Wisconsin, United States - UWRJ-L166-409R-6 | ecosystem: Environmental > Terrestrial > Plant litter >... | reverse complement strand
TAGCGTGTCCTTGTCTCCAGCATTGATATAGTGGTCATTCCACTGGATATCATCGTGCAGCGCCGTGTAGTGCTCGTACACGCACCCGGGTGGGATGTAGCCCTTGCACTCGGGACACGCGCAGTGGCGTGTCTCGGCCATGTGCCGTTCACGGTCCTCGAATGTTGGGAGAGAGAAATCGCATATCTCACACAGCGTGGGTGCTTCGCGTTTGACGCGCAACAGCAGGGCGGTTTGGTCTGGCCGGGGGGCCTGTACGTAGGCTTCCGATTGGCGGTAGTCGATTACTCGGGGACGGTATGCATCGCGGGGAATGTACATTGTGACTTGGTAGTAAGTGTATGGATGGTAAAACAGATGAATTTCAAGACTAGATCTTGGTCATATCTATGGGAAGCGCACTGGGTGGTAGTGGGGTTGGTTGGTTGGGGATGGGATGTTTCAACGCCATAATATCGGCGTAACTCAAATCCCGAGAGGCAGCCCAGACCTCGTGTCCAAACGAAGGATGCAAAAACACCACAACAACAAGACCCACGTGACTTGTGCATAAACATGAGAACAATATCCGTACAGGAGCGTTGGCAAGGGGCTAGATGGATATAAAAGCAAGTTGTTTTATGAGGCGGGGCTCATAGAAGCGAACTTCAGTACTGCCACTGAGTGCCTGGTTCTTATGCCTTAGGGTAGGGACGGTTGCGATGATCGTTTTGATGGCCTCCGCGGGCGTCAGAGTTTAGAGCTTCTCAAACAGCTCAGCATTGTCATCCCAGCCGGTCTGATGTTCTAAAAGGTCTTGAACTGAGATTGGTAGCAGCTAGGGGTTGACATTTCTAGGCGGCGAATATGTGTTCCGTTTTGAAGCTAACCGTCTTGTGTATTTGTCTCACTTTATTTAAACGCTAGAGGTCTGTGTCCTCCAAGTCTCACGCTTACACCTACAAACCTCCTACAAAATAATCCGCCTGTTTAATACTGAATTTATCAATATATCTCGACCAAACCTTACGGTTCAGCATGGCAAAAGACGTCAGATTTAGCAAAACGGACTAAAAAGAGGGGTGTTACAGCGGACCGTTCTACGATCAACCCTCAAACGGTTCGAGGTATTGTCAGAAAGAAAGGGGTTCCGACCAGGGGCCGGAACACCACCGGTCGGAGTGTTGTGTCAAACGGCTGACCGGAGCTGAAGGGAGCTGTAAGGAGCTAAACGGAGCCAAACTGGCACAGCCTGTTCAGCTGGCCGGACGTCACCACAAGAATTCCAGTGTAAATAAGAGTTCTCTGGCGGAGCCAGAGAGCGGAGGGCAGGCTTCAATTGATCATATATCAACCCCCTTTTTGACAAGTGCAACCGTCTTCAATACCGTCGTTACAGGTAAGCACTGAACAGTAGCTAGATCAAAGACCAATTAAATGGCTTTATTGGTAAAAGGTTTTAAGGCCGGCATCACTCGTATCGATGTTCTGTGGTTGCCTGTCAGGTTCTTTCGCGTAGAAAATTTCTCGCCGAGGAATGAATAAAATGAATAGTGTCGTCACGGACGATGAGCAGGCCGTCACATGATAGTATGACATCCCTCAAAGCTCTCGAGTCGTCTTGGACACGCCCAGTCATCTTAACAAGATAGGAAAGTTCCGCAACGGCGACCGGCCCACTGCTCATTGACGCGGCGGCGAGCACCTGTCTATAGAGGTCTGCGTCGTATGATTAGTGGACCTGACCTAAAACTCTTTGATAAAATAGATCAAGGCAGTGTGTGAAGGTGTCAAGCTGAGGAACTTTTCAGCGCGGAATCTCCATGAGGCTTTGACAGACCATGGTAACCCAAAGAAACGTGCCCTCGGCACTATTTCTCAGGCGAATCTGACCTCTTGAGCAACCATGTCAGAATACCGTTTTTTTCGTACCAACTGATGTACTTTGTGATTAATCTAAGCACCGATGGCTTGGGACGCTTCGCAGAAATGTTCACTGAGATCAAGACCGAGCCGTGTTGCGATGTCTATCCGTTCCTCAATCCCCGGCGTGTTGCAACTTGATACGATGCACTCAACGTTATGGTGGCCGGCTAATTTAACGATGAAATCTAGTAGTCCGGTCAAATCCGTTGTAATTCGTCAAGAGCGTTGATAACTAGGATGAGCTTTTGTTCATATTAGCTTCCATCCCGGTGATGGCGTATAAAGGTTTGCGAAAGTGTTTTCCACGCGTTCATGTCCTCGAACAGCCGTTTGCCTGCGCTATTATGTCTCTGTTTTGGATGTTCGAGGAGTGAGGGCATAATTTCGGCAAGGAGGAAGATGAGCCTGTGTAGCACGGCCGTCGCGCTGTTGGTTCGTGGGTTCGCGGCCTAGCAGAAGAAGTAGGCCATGTTAATTATTCTAAGAATTTTCGTATGAGCGTTCAAGATCGCTAATGATGCCGCAAAGCAACATGGTCCCCCCTGTTCCGGGACCTCCTTTTATCCAAAAGTAGACTGACGTCACTGCTGCCATGACGCCACCGTTGGAAAGAAGTGATCAGCGTCCGAGACCAGAGATGCTGGCATGCCGCCCGAGATGCAGGATGTCGCCAAGGTTGTACGATCTAACAACGCAACGACGGTAACCTCGGTGACTGACAGGTCTGCATCATCGTCACCATCATACGGAGAACTGTTCGACGAGACCAACGAGAGAGTTCGGGCGCTGTATAGCGGTTGCACTTGTCGTGCGCCTCCTGAGGGACACGACGCGTGGCAGCTATTTGCACAGGCGCGATGGCCCAGGGAGGGAAGGATGAGGTCGAGGAGAAATTGCATGTCGCGCTGGTTGCGCTGAATAACGGTGCCAACGCGGGGGACGTAAATTGCAAGTGCGGCGTGGACCTCTTGCTGTGTGAAGGTTTCGTTCGCTTTCTCGATCCGGACACGGGCATTGTTGCTCGACTACATTGCCGAGCTAGCAACACGGAGCAGGGGAACACAGTCACCGAATTAGGCCCCTCTTTTCATTATTAGTTGTATTTTTTTGGACTGCCGTTAAGGCCCTGCTCCATCCATCCCCACTCATTCGGAAATCCAAATATGTTCCATTACCCTTGCTGTTGGCCAACACTTGCTGACACCCGACGAAAGGGCCCCCGCTAGAGGTCCACGAGCCCTGCTGCTAGGGGGGTGCACTAGCACTAGCACCTAAGGGTTCCCAACCGTTTGGCCGGGGTCACTCACAACACCAGATTATTCTTGGGGCTAACTAGGTATCTCAAAGCAATGACTTCAAAAAAACAAGACAGAGCAACCCCCTGAAGTTGGTAGCGACTCGAATGCTGGAGACATGTCCTGTACTAAACCTCACCAGAGCAGTAGAAACCGCGGCATTTAACCCTTCATGCGATACTCGTCGTTTGTGGCCGCACGGGTGACAGTCCTTTTTTGCTCCTTTGAACTAGTGGCACGCCGAGGGCGTCGCTCTGGTTTCTGGGCTCTCTGATGACAAAACTCTTCAGTCGGGGTACCGAGATGCGGACCTGAAGTCGCCTCCGACAACCTGCATGCGCCTCTTTTTCTCGACTAGCCAATGGCAGCCTGTTTGCAGGCAGCTACGCTACCCCACTGCGGTCCGAGACCTTGGGCTGCAATCACACATCAGCGAACCAACTTCGTCCTCAACAAAGTGGAGAGCACAACAGGTTCTCCTTCACAGAGAAATACACATTCCTTTTCTCTGTCTCCCCGCAACCGAATCATCTTATGAGAAAAAGAGGCACATGACAGCTCACCATGATGACCCCTTCCCCGCAACCCTAGAAACACTTCCGCGTCCGCAACCACCTCCGCCCCATTTTCCCCTACATCGATCTCAAGACCACCTCCTCCCTGCGTCTCGAGCCCAGGGCCCCGCGCTCTCCTCACCCCATCGATGTCGACCGCCTCAAGCTCTGGCTCGACACCTGCCGCGTCTCGCACGGTACGCACTGCGAAGCTCCACGGAGGATCACGCACCGCCGCCCCCGGCGGCTGATTGACACGCTCGATCACTGCATCGTCTCGGCAAGCGATGAGCACGCATATGCCTGCCTCAGCTACGTCTGGGGCGATCCCCCCTGGCAGCCACTCACCCTTACGCGATCTCTCGTCGAGCGCTTCTCCACTCCGGGCGCACTGAAGCGCGAGCCGGGATTTCTCCCTCAGACCATTGCAGACGCCGTGTACCTTGTCCCACTACTCGGATTGAGGTACCTCTGGGTCGACAGATTGTGCATCGTGCAAGATGACGAGGAGAATCTAGCCGTCGAGATCGCGGCCATGGCAGACATCTATTCCGGGTCCGCCGTTACCATCATTGCCGCTAATAGCAGCGGGGCGAGCGCGCCGCTTTGGACGGGAAAGCTAGTCAGCAGCGTGGATCCGACGGTCGAAAGCACGTGGAGGGGCATCGATGGGGCTCCAACGAAGTGTGAGCCGCTGGAGAGTCGGAAGGGGGCACACGAGATGGCGGAGTGGGTTACCTTGGTGGATGGGGTGGAAGTGCTGACAGGGGAGTTCACCGAGGAGGCGCCCGAGATCTCTGACGAGGGGACCATGTACCCGCATGACGATATCATGCATATGTTGTCGACGCAGCTGGTACGGTCGAAATGGAACGATCGCGGGTGGACCTTCCAAGAGTGGTTTTCCAGTCATCGCAAGCTGGTGTTTCACGAACAGTCGGTTAACTGGGACTGCCACTGCGCGTCGTGGCATGAGGCGCAGGCCGATCTCGGGGAGCTATCCCCATGCCAGCGGGAGGTCCCCGCCGCCGGGGCCGGCCTGAACATGGAGCAGTGGCCCAACTGGTATCGCTTGAACCGGCTGATATGCCAGTTCAATATCCGGCAGCTTAGCTACCCCGAAGATGTTCTTGATGCGTTCGAGGGCACCTTGTCCGTTCTGACCGACGCGTTTAGCGGGGGCTTTATCTCTGGGATGCCTCGCCTGTTCTTCGATGCTGCTCTATTGTGGCAGCCATACGCCCCGGGTCTCCAGCGCCGACAGCCCAGAGGTTGTGAAGCAGAGAAGGCAGCTCTCCCCACCTGGTCATGGGTTTCCTGCTATGGGAATCTGGATTCAACAGCTGCCATGGCCAATCTTTTCTTCACCGTCGAGGAAGATGGCTTCTGGGAAGGCACTCGGACCTTTCGCACAGTTGCGTGGGAACATGCAGCCGGTCTAGACGGGCCCTGGGAGGCCGTAGCTCCTCCTGACTCTGAAGACCGTGGAGTGGGTTGGTCAGTGTTCAAGGATGAAGTATCCGCCAATGAGTACTTCACACACCCTTTAGCCCCGGGGAAGCGGTTCTGGTATCCTGTCAAGATCCGTGACTCTGCTGTCTTGCCAACCGCAACAGTAAGATCACGGTATCTACGAGGGAGGACAAAATACGGAAAGCTTTTTGTTGCTGACGAAGTACGGGAGCTGGAGACCGGCCATCTGTGCCCTGTTCTCAGTTTGCGAGACTCACAGGACCGTTGGGTGGGCTTCCTGCGTGTCGGTGATCTCCAAATTGCTGACACACTGACCGGAACTGAGGTGGGTGTGATTGAGATGTCGACGGGAGAAACGAAGAATACGGGTTGTCCGTTTCTGCAGAATAGAGGCGTCATGGTGAATATAATGTGCGTAGCCGACGTGGGCGGTGTGTTTCAACGCCTGGCCGTTGGACGTCTTGACAAAGACGCTTGGTCCGGAATTTCCGTACGGAGGGATGTCACTCTCAGCTGATACTAGTAGTATCCGGAGAGAACTGAACATAAGGACGCATGAAAAGAGAGTCCACCTAAAACCAGAATGACATCCAATTTTGTTAGCACGGGGTTGCGGCCTGCCGTTGGCTCCCCTATCATGAGGGCTGCCATCCATTTTGAACAATATCTATGGTTAGGAGTGGACAAGATAACGGGTCCATTTGGTTGTCAAATATGTATCTGGTGATATATCACTCAGGCTGACGAGAGCCTTAATAACCAAATATATATACCCTTATAAAGACGGAGATATAGCTTACTACCGTAATGAATGATTATGATGACGATGGTGTTAAGAGGCGTGACAAACTAACCAAGTTAGGGGCGGGAATAGGAGCTACCGCTTTGCTTTTCGCAGAAGTAAGACTTTTAAATTCTACGTAAGGGCGATCTAAGTAGCCTTTAGCGTAAGCTAAAGTAGGATAGAAGTGGCTACGTATATAGATAATACCTGCTATAGGTATCGCTCTATCATGGGCGGGAAGTAGTTGTTTTGTGCGACGAATCTGGGCACACAAAAATTTCCTTTTTCGTACCCAGCACACGTGACGTTGCTCACCCCGGCTCAGGGCGGCTCAGGATTTGCTCAGGATTTGCTCAGTCTTGCTCACCCTCAGAACTATTTCTGGAAGGCTGCGCCGTAGCATCCACCACTACTTCAACTCTAGCCCAGCGAGCCCAGAATTAGTCCCATACATAATGATCTAGGGAAGGCTCAAAGCCCTCCTCCCTAGAAAAAACCACAGCATAACACAAACGCCTATCATACAGTAGTAAGGGCGGCCCTCAGGCCGCCACGACAGTAGGTATACCTTCGATCGAAGGAAGAACAATGTGCTCAATGACAATAATATAAAAATAGCGCTTAACGGCACTAGATACTTACAGTACCCAACGGCACTAGGGAGGTTGACTTATAGAATATACCACTTACACACGGCTCAGAATCATCGTGATTGAGGGGAACAAAAGAGTGTTATTCGTAATGTTGCCGCTTCGGCTCGACTAGAGGGTTGTTGTTTTCCCTTCGATCGAAGGAGTTGCAGACCTCCCGAAGACATGTACACGCGTGCGCAGCTACCTTGGAGAAAAAGAAAGAAAACAATGCGAAATAAATTTAACCCCTAGGCCCCTAAACACTTCACCCCAAGTTAATAAAAACGGCTACGTTAATCCCCGTCTTTAGTTTGAGGATTCATATAGCAGTCAATTCCTATCTTACTTCCACAATGCACGGCTCCGATGCACTCTTCCGCTCCGCAGCAATGACATAGGCTTGGCCAGACCTATATATGCTCTTGAAGTCTCACAGCCCTTGATCATCACGAGACACAACTCTGTCAGACTTAGTACTTCGATTCTTCTCAGCTCCGGGATAATCAATGAACCTACCTTCGCGTACCTAGGTATGTACCAATTTTCAGCGCCCCTGCGCGCAGACAAGCGGGCTATTGCACCTTCCCCGGCAGCAAGCCCCAGACATGCAGTCGCAGTCCGAAGTGCAGAAGTCGGTGATGAATCGGCACTGACAGCAACGAGCTTCTAGCACGTTGAGAACGTCGCGGGCGGTGCCAGGATTATCGGACGTGGCGGGCAGCGCGACTGCCAGGGCGACGAAGTTGAAGACCAAGTAGAGCTGGGTCTTCATGTTTGACGATGGCGTAATCGTAGGTCTCGCGGTGCTGGGTGCTGATAGGAGGAGGCTGAGAAATGTACTGGATGCTGCGATCGCAGTTGTGATAGCAGACAGTCATGTTGCAATGGTGAGCAGCAGGTTCTCCTCATACTTATATGCACTTTTGAACAGTGCTGATCCGTTAGTAACTCTGCTGGTTGTGGAATTCCCGAGGGGGAAGAGAAAAGGGGCCAGCCGAAATTACGGCCCTCGCAGGACGCTATTGTCAGTACGGTACGAATGATAGTTCATAGCTTCCGCATGAAGGTATCGTCGTCGGTGGGAATTACGGCCCCTGCAGGGCACTATTATCTGCATCTGCACGTATCATGGCCCTCGCAGAGCGGGGGTTCCTGTCAACATTGTGAACCACACGGCCTTTGCATTACGGTATTTTCAGTACGAATCACAGTCTCACCTTGATGCAGTGTGGCTTGCCACATTTCCAAACATTGCTTAGGTAGGTACCAGGTAAGGTAGGTCTTCTTAGCGAGAGCGATGCAAGTGCTACGCCCGGTCCCGTTCTTGTCGTCCTATCCCCAGCCAGCACTGGCAGACAAGGCATCACATCCCATACAGCGCTACTGGCATGCACAATTAGTCTCCTCCGCGAGCCACCTCCTCCCCAGATTGGTGTGCATGTGTAAGTAGGCGCTCAGACTTTGGTCATTCCTGGTTCCCCTTGCCCTCTTCTTTTTCATTTCTGCCGCGCTAAACTCCCCTTCTTACCTGAGTCTACCTACGTTCTCTGAAAACATCCTGAAAGGGCCGTTTTGCTGAAGGCCACTCAGAGCTTGTGGTCTTTCGGCCGAGCTGGGATTGCAGCGCCGCTCTAAAACCAACCTTCAGATCAGGGTCTTCGTTTCCATCCTCACTTGCGAGCTTTGCAGGAGATGTACCCGGGGGGGGAGCTTGAGAGGCTCTAAAACTTAGCACTTAGTTACAGACCTCGAAGAGAATATGAGAAAAAAAGAACGGTCGGGCGAAGGATCAACGAGGAAAGGGAGGCCGCTCTAAGAGCTGGCATTGCGAAGCGATGGAGAGACTCGGAGCCACCACTACATGTGAGCCTAATACTGTACATAAGGTAGGTATACAGTTCTTTGATTGGGTGAATACAGTTCTTAAAATTATCTAACTCCTAACTAGAGTTAAAGCATCTAGTCTTTAATGTTGCATAGCGCCCAGAATGTTTAGCGTTGGCTTAGACATGTAGCCACTAACCCACCAGCCTTATCGAAATTACCCAAGATACAAGTTCTTGCCGTTTGCGACAATCCAAGTCCTTAGTTCAAACAAAATTCCTACTCTCTCTGCCTATCAGTAGCCTAAGCCGATCGGCTGCCTGGCAACCTAGCTGGCCCTTAAGCCGCCGCCTGATATCCACCCACTCTGGCTATCTCCCACCTATTATTGGATCGGCTGTAAATTCCCGGTTTCTCCCCCGAGTATTCTGTGAGATTAGAATAAGCTAACCGTCGCGATATAGCTACCCGCGCTTAGAAATACACTATTTTGGTAGCTATAATTAATCCGATGTAAATTGCGTCTACGTAGTCTTCTCTCTACTGGTACATCCCAGGCAATGTCCCGGGGCCTAGGGGGTTGAGATAAAGAAGAATTCTAGTGTCTTTTTCTTCTTCTCCGTATCTATACTCTAACAAAATCTCGGGGAAGAACGACTAAGATTTTTTTCTATTTGTCTCCTTTTTACCATCACTTTAATCCTCTGTTATAATCCCCCCCTAATTAAGCGAATAACTCCAGTTAAGATAGTTATAATAATGCTCTTTACATCCCTTTTAACGTCCCTCTTCCTCCTACTCCCCTTACAAGTAGCAGTAGTATCCCTAGCATTAACCCCCCTAATATTGCGGAAGAATAACTACTAAATTTAAGATATCTCCCCTATTACTGTAGTACTACTAATAGCGCTACTACTATTATAAACCTACAGCATCACTTACTCCGTAATAACTTTCACTAATGTAACTAGCATTATCTTTATCGAATACCTAGTTAACACCGTAGAAATAACTAGCATTAACCGTATGCAGATAATCGCGACTTTTGGCATCCTTAACCCGGGTACTAGCGAGACGTACCGCCTCGGTCGCATCTATATCTCGGCTAGCAGCGGTACCTAGAGCGTCTATAGGGCGGGCGAGGGAGCGCTAATCCCCCCGCGCTCACTCATCAAGCGGGGCGGGACGAGGAGCGGCCGCATCGGGTTTCGCTTCTGGTGGCTTTATGGTAACAGGGCGGGTTCGGGCAGGCTGTACGCACCCACATTCTTCGCGTTTCGTCTCTGCTCTGTTTTTTCTCCCTTATTTTTTTCTTAAGTTCTTTTCTTTTTTTTACCGCGTCTAGTCCAACCCCCTTTACCTACCTTACGAGATTGGATTAAGACAAATTAAGTGCGGGTTCTTTTACAGGCTGCTTTTCGACGCGACAATGATAGCGACTCTACCGTTCGAGGTGTGTATCGACAGGGAGGGCGAGGGCGGCGTTCTTCTCTCGTGCGAGATAAGCTAGGCGGAGGTGGACCTGCCGTTTGCAAATATTAGCTAGGAGGAGACCCCCTGGCGGGGAAGTGAGGTATCGACCGAATTAAGCAAAGCACTAGAGGGAGACCGGAATGGGCAGGCAGGCGATGGGATAAACCGTAAATAGAAGGTAGCTTACCTTAATGACGGAGATGGAGCGTGGAGTGTCAGAGCACACGCGTGATGTATGTTGTACGAGTTGGTAGCTTGCGGCAACGGATGTATTTTCGCCGTTAACTTGCTATGGTGAGCCAAAGGTAAGCCTGGCCTGAACTGCCGCGTGACCTAGTTTTTGGCATCTCGACGGACGTTGCCATCTGGAAGGGCACAAATTAGGGAACTGCTGTATCAGAAATACAGCGCTTCGAATTGGAACTCGTTGATCATATTGTATTTCTTGTTATTGTTGTTCTTGGCAGGGCCGGTGACCGCATTTGTATAGCGGTTTATACTTAACAAGCGGGAAGACTAACGAGTCGAAAAAGACACAACGTACTGCGGTGCTAGAGTCCTAACCTTACAGATCCAAGGTCGCACCACCGGAGAAAAGCAAGGAATGAGGAAGCTTCCTGAGCAGTGTGCTGGTATGTTATATTCCAGCCCGCCTTCTCGAGCACCGGGGGGATAGTCTCCATACACCCTTGATATATACTTCCCCTCGTCCTGTCAGCCTGAAAAACTTCAGCAACAAACATAGTCTTCCCCTCAGACCGCTGGCAACCGACACTCTACCAGAGATTCCTGACTCCAAGCTATCACTCCTTCACCTCCCTAGTACTAGTAGCCGTGTCCCGAATTGCCCCCTTCGTTGCCGTCAACGGAAGAGATGGTTGTTGTTGGGCGGGGAGTGGGCCGGTAAGTTGCGGCCTCTTTGCTCCTTGTCCTTCACTGGTCGAACTGATTGCCCCTGAGGCAGAACTGTGCAGCTAAGAATACATGGGTGCGGGGTCGGGCAGCTCTCGTCCAATCATCCACAAATCAGGGCGGACTGAGGCAGCAACTTGCAGGAGCCAATGCTGCGCGAAAATAGTTTCAAACGTATCGCCCGCGGAGGCCCCATGCGTAATTGTTGTGGCCTA
>Ga0247769_1000413_pt1 | contig 11068 bp, 7 predicted proteins | sample UWRJL166409R6_FD_179942 | JGI IMG/M metagenome (GOLD analysis project Ga0247769, IMG submission 179942) | Plant litter microbial communities from Arlington Agricultural Research Station in Wisconsin, United States - UWRJ-L166-409R-6 | ecosystem: Environmental > Terrestrial > Plant litter >... | reverse complement strand
AGGTAGGGGGGGTTCCGCGTTGTTTGGTTGATTTGGCTTGTTTGCCTGTCTGTGTTTGGGTGATTGCCCCGGTCCCTCGGAGCTTAGATAGATAGATGGTCCAGCCTCGAACCTCGAACCCGGCAGGACCAATAATTGCTTCAGGCGGTGAGTCGACGGATGGTCGAATTTGGGTGACAAGCAAACGAGTAGCTGGGAGGAGATGGAAGGAGCAGGCGGGCAGCGAGTAGCAAGAGACGCGGGACGCGCCTGCCTCCGTGGGGACACAAGGACTATCAACGGCGGCAGCAGCAAACCATAGGCCCACCACAGAGGACGCCGCTCCTCATTTGACAGCCGGGATCCCCAGGGCTGACTGACGGTGAGGGCGACGGGAAGCCCACTCTCCAGATCGTTTTGCCGTCCACAAACTCCCCAAGACGGTGAGAGACTCGGGATTCGGGGGACTGAGAGACAGAAGGGACGAGGACGAGTTGACCGCAAGAGGCGGGGGAGCGAGTGAGAACACGAGAGTGAGATTGCGGCTTATCGTCTCGCCGTCCCACTCCGCTCCGTATCTTTTAACTTTTGGCGTTTGTCAGGCACTGGGACAGGAAACTCTCTTCTTCTGGAGAAGCGGCGAGCCAACTCGTGGATGTGGAGAAAGCTGGGAACGGGAGGCGGAGAGAGGTGGGTGGATGCACATACGAACCTGGCCGGGCGCAGATCCAGACCGATGCTCGATACTCAGGTCGATTCCCCGCAGCACAAAACCAACCTGATCTGACTCTTCCCTGATGGCTTGAGTCTGGAGTGGTGACGGGAATGTTCCCTCTCGCCATGGATTATTTGGTCGTCACTTGCGGGGGTTTACCGTTTGGAATGGCGGTGACGACGGGAAATGTGGTTGATGCCTGCAGGTGGTGCTTGGGCGGCGCGTTGCTTGGGTCTTCGCAGCGGTCGCGGTTGCAGTTGCAGTTGCAGGGTCGCAGGGTCGCAAGGTTGCGGAGTCGCGGCCACACTGAGGCCGGCAGAAGACACGGGCGGGACTTAATAAGTCAACCGCTACACCTAAACCAGCACCCAGGGGGAAATAGTGTGGAGGTGCAGTGCAACATAAAACGCGCTGCTCTGGCTTTGGTCTCGCCTCTGACAATGGAACCTATCTGTTTTCTGTGCCTTTCAGAGTGGCCGTAAGGGATCCTCAGGGCCTGGCACTCGACACCCGACGCCAGGTTGCCTTTTGGTCGCTTTTGGCGGTCGTCGTCTGGGCGAGCTCCGCCTCATGATGGATACCACCTTCCACGGCTCCGGCTGTTCACCTTGGGTATTTTCAAGCCAAACTCAGAATGCAGGTCAGTTGCAGCTCTCGCAGCCTTGACCTTGCTCTACCCACCGACAAAGACCGGTTCCGCAGTCGGCAATGGACCTGCTGCCGTCGGTCCCCCTTCCGAGCCGCCTGTCAAAACAAGACCGCCTACTTTAGGTATCTTCTTTATACCTATCCCTTACCTTAACTCCACGGCAAGGATAAGGCGCACAGAGTGCTGGCTCCCGCTGATCATCGGTTCGGGGGCGCTCCTTGCGCTACCTTTGTCTCCTTCACCGACGTAACTCGGTAGGTAAGGTACCTCAGGTTGCCTTACGGGAGGCACGTTTCGGCTAGGGAGCTGGGAAAAGAGAAAGAGCAAGTTGCCTCTCACCGCTAGAAAATACGTGGTTGCTCCTTTCCTTTCCGCGCCCTTCCAGGATTCGGCGGCACTTCCACTACCAGCGCCGAGGCCATGACGCAAGCTTCGGGACAGTCGCTCCTGCAGCCAGAAAGTTCCGACCGAAATCTATCGGAGGCTCTCTGGCTCACCTGGGTTCTAGGTTGTAAAGGAAAGGAATCAATAAATAGGCTGTTCGACATCGGCCCGCGAGTCGAGAATGCGCCGCAGCCGGTGGATTTCATCCGGCTTTCAAGGTGTTCAGCATACCTACCCGTCCCCGTCACAGAGCATTCGTGGCCCAGTCTCTACCGCTCGGACGGGGATCGGGCCTGGCCGCCTTTCCAGGTTACCTCAAAGACGAGGCGCAAATCGATTCAACCTTGAGAACCTTGAGCTAGGTGACGTGCCGTGGACGCCGACGCCACATGGAGTCTCGACGGTAGCATTTCGCACGTTGGGCGCCATGCACGGAATCGATGCATCGTCCCCGCCAGCAGCTACCTACCTTACCTTACAGGGGCATCGACGTTGAGAGCGCGGAGATCGCGCTCTGCCCTACATGCAACCCACACCTTCATCCCTTCGTCCATCACAGGCCAAACAAGCGAGCGAGGCGCGAGGCGGCACAAAAACTGCAGTCTACATCGCTCACTCTTCAGATCTCGGGAGAGATATTATTCGCAGATATAACTTATAAAAGCCGTCCTACGACCTTACAAAATGCCGCCCAGTCCCAGTTTAGAGCTCGCCCCCAACACTGCCTTCCCCCCCTGCCCTTCCTGCAAGTCGAATGCCACACTGACCAATAACAGTTCGCAATACAGGCCGAGCATCGCCTAACGAGGAAACCGCAGCCTGACGGAAACTCCCCCGCGCAGCACTCGACGATGGTAGAGCACCTCAAGGTGTCAATGGTGGTGGTTCAAAAGTACCCACGAGACAGCTGCGCATATCCAGACTGCCCAGACTTCTTCAGAACCCGCAGCTGCGGCATGCAACCTGCAACTCTTTGCACATGCTGTACGCCTCAAACCTCATTTTTCTTCTATATCTTTTACGCGGCGTGATCGATTTTTTTTCTCTTGTCACCTCTTTCCACCTATCAGCGTATCCCCCAAGAAGCAAGAGGAAAAAGGGGGGGATGCCGACGATACCCCGACACTGTGGACTGTAGCCGACCACTTGACTAGTTCTCTCCACCTCAGTCATTGAGATGCCCCGCCCTTGGCCCAGAATCTGTTGTTTCGGTCCCAGACCATAACATCAGAAATGGCAGAGGAAGGCATTCGCAAAGAGAAAGGGGTGGGTCATGAGGTTCAGATACTCCAGGTATTGTATTGTACAAGTACCAAAGTTCAAGTGTGTGGTTGGACTAACCACAGGCATACTGTGCACTAGGTAGGTACGCAAGGATTCTTGTTCCCTTATATCCCCCCCTTTCAATGAGCCTTTTACAACCTAATACTCCTTTTCTCAATGGAGACGCCCTTCATGATGAGCAGTGAGAGGAGGAAGGTCTCGTGAGTGAGGTGGGCGTTCGTTTCGCCCCGTCCCCCCACGTTGAGACCCCCCAAGGTCCCACCGACCCCTCCTTTTTCTTTGCTGGCCCAATTTGGCAACGTGTGTACGGTGTTTCCCTCTTGTCAAATCAACTCGCTCTTTTCCATACACTTTTTCCAGGACCACGGATCCGGGTTAAGGGCCAGAGATGGCGTCACGGGTGCCCAGCCTGCAGAACTCGCCTGCCGCCGCCTGATGCGGTACAGTCGGTGGGCAGCCATTCGAATCCTCACCAACCCTTTCCCCTCCCCCTTCCCCCTAGTGCCTTCTACTATAGGAGCCGGGGTTTAGGGATTATCGTGTGCATCCCAAGTCGCACAAGGCCGGCGATCAACGACAACCAATTGCCAACGAAGCGCGAATTTCTTGTTTGTCATGACAATGGGGCTCCGCTGGCAAAGAAAAGAGGGAAATAAAACCACGCAAATCAAATCTGATTGGTTTCTACCTTGATCTATGTAACGTGCAAAGGTACTTGGTGCGCCGATTCCCGGTGCAATGATGTCTACCCATCGCTTTTGGCACCCCCTGTCCACCTCCCCCTTCAGGCACCCCCCCTCCCCCTATCCTACCCAATTGGAAAATTAACTCTCTCCGCGGAGGCAACGGGCAAGCCTTCCTTGAAAGTTTACCTTAGAGTTCGTATTCGTCTTGTCGGTGAAGCTCAGAGACCACACAATCCATCTTGCCGGACTTGCTCGCGTACACTTTGCTGATGGTTTCGACAATGGTGCCACCGTCCTTTCCTGTGCTGGACAACGGGGACCCGGTCCTAGTCCTCCGTCCGCCCGAGCCGGAATCGGCCAGACTCTCGCAGCATCGGAGGTCCTCACATGCCCCTGAGCAAACCGACAGGCACGGGGCTTTCCGGCTCTTCCCTGAACAGCGCAGGGCTTCTTCGGCAGAGAGCATGAACTCTGGCTGTAACGTTGCCGAATGGATTCCATACGCGTGGAGGCACTCCCGTGCCCGTCGAGCTCCATTCATAAACCTTTGAAAGTCCAGGTCTTCAAACACGAGATGTGCAGAAGCGACAGTTATGTTTTCATCGAGCTGCCATATGTGAAGCTCGTGGACGGAAGATATACCGGGGATCTGTGAAGCTGCGTGAGAAGCCGGGCTAGGCAGGGTGGCGATGGACAGAGAGGTAAGGTAGGGAGGTACAGAAGAGAAGAATCCTGTGGGCAAAGTAAAAACGCACCATCTCAAGATCTTCCTGCACCTCTTTTGCGTCCAGCCCGCTGGGCGCACTTTGGAGGAGGATTGCCCCGCTGTGTTTAAGCAGCGGAATTCCTGATACTATTATCATGAATGATATCACCACGCTGACCGTCGGGTCTGCGTAGAACCGAGAACCCCAGTCGGTAAACGACATGACCGACGCAGCGATAATAACACCTAGATTATTGATGGCATCGCACAGGACATGAGTTAACACACCCAACATGCCCAAGTCCCGTCTCCGGGCACGGCCTTCAGGCCTCTTGAGATGATGGTGGTTAGAGTGAAGCCGGCGATGCAGCGGCTGGGGGACGTCAGTATCTCACATCCAACCTCGCGCAGCTGGGGTTCAGGTACCTCAAAGCTACCGTCCGAGATGACGCTTAAAGAATCTTTGCGGAGTTTCGGGTGCTCTGATTCTTCGGGATCGCACCCATGTCCCTGGCCGCGGCAATGGCCATGACCATGGTCTATGAAATCAACTCTTAGCAACCCACAATACGGGCAAGACAGGGAGGACTGACCGTGCAGCACCAAAGCACTGATAATATTGAGCGCAAGGCCTACACATCCCATAACAAGAACCAGGACAGGGTGGTCAACATGGTCGGTTCCCAGGAACCTCTCGATCGACTGGAAAAAGATGCTAACACCCAAGGCCACGAGGAAGGCGCCGTTGAAACAAGCACCAACGACTGGCGCTCGTTGCCAGCCGAACGTATATGGGCCATACAGAGGTTTCTTCCGTTCTTTGATCTGTGATTACAGTCAGCGAATCTTCTCGCTGAAGTTGTGGCTTCATGTCTGATCGGTAAACAAAAAGGCAGAAGGGGGAACTCGCTATTAGAGCAGCGAGCGCAACAGCGAAGCCAATCAAGTCGTTCAACTAGCTCTAGTGTCAACAACGTCGGGTTGTGTGGATAGGGATCTAACACACGTAGTGAAACGCATCCGCAGTGAGTGCTATGCTCCCGGTATGAAGAGCAACTGGTAGCTGTGTTAGCCAGACATCGTCACCATCCTCCCACTTGGCGACATGAAAGCTAACCTGCAAGCTCAGAAATAAAGAAAGTGAGGTAAATGCAGATGGTTGCTATAAGCCGTTGACGGGCTCCTATCTTGACACACATTGTTGACGCTGGACTCCTCTCGGGCACATGTCGACCAGGGATATCGGGACTACCTTAAGTCACTGCGAGGTTGTGGGGAGTCCCGACGGGAAGTCTGGGGAAGGGGCGGCGAGCGCATCTCTTCACTTCACCCGCTTGGTTGTTCGGGGCTAACCGGCAGACAACACTTTTGGCTTCTGTGTCCGGTCCAGAGGAGTCTGCGACTTGGCAAACGAGCAGGCGGACGAGGTGACTACGTCGGCACGGGAGGTTGGCTGCGTCACCTTCCGGGCGATGAACCTATCCAGCTTCCTCTAGCGATGGATAACCGTACGCTACGAAAGCCAATGGACGGGAATCTGTGTCCGGGACGGTTGCGGTCCGCGTTGCGAGCCAGGTTGCAGGAAATGGGCCCAGGTTGGATGACCCTGGCACAGGGCGATTTGTGGCGACGCCGCTGCGTCTCAGGTTCTTGTTTTCTTTTCCGAGATCTTGATTGCCACGAGGAACACCCACATGGTACAGGACTCTCGGGTCGTGAAACCGCTGTAGTGTCCTAGCTATAGCGTATCACCGACGGCGTGGGGAAAGGGCGATTTTCCCCCGTGGCCGCCTCTGAGAGCTGTCGTGTGAAGTGACCAGACGCCGTTCGAATACACAGGTAAGGTACGGGGATTCGTGGGAGGGGCAAAGAGAGAAAGTTTGAAAAGCCGGATGCACATCACCCCCATGAGCATGTCTTCGGGGCTACACGGCGCCGTGCAACGCATCCGCGCATCGAAGCACCTATCTCGGAGGGGACAATACGGTAGACACGGCATTTATAGCACATGGGCAGCAGCGTGTTGAACTTTGAGAGCACACAGGAGACCGGCGTCAAGTCCAGCCCGAACGGGATATCCGATCTGGCAGGTGCTCGCTCCACACAGATATTTCCAACATGACACGGCTTCTGTTGTTGAGGGAAGGAGTGATGGGCTGGTGGTGATGGGTCATGGGTGGGTGATGCAGGGGCCATGTGGCGATAGACGCGAAAAGCCGTCCTGCCGCGTCCCGCACTGTGCATTGATAACGTTACGCATCTCCGAAATGGAGGGCTCTTTGAACGACGCGTCTTGGCAATTGCTGGCAGCGACAGCTTCCATTCTCTCTGCTTTGGACACGCCGGATCGCCGCCTTCATGAGCCAGCTTCATGTCGTCGCGCAACGCCCCGGCGGCCACGCCTGGGCCATCGAGGCCAAACTGGTCGTCCCATCTGCGCCAATTTAGCAGATCGAGCGCGGATCGACCGCCAGAAACCCCCCATCAGCAACCGCACTCGCACTCGCACTCGCAGCTTCAAAATGCGCAGCAGCTGCAACTCCCGGCGTCCCCGGATACCGTCTCGAGCAGTTCGACCATTCGCGACCGTCCCTCGTCGGCGCGGCCCCGTTCTGAGCGACGATGGACTGTAACGGTCAACGAGTCGTTCGCTCGTGATGAGGTGCTCCTCAACCTGGACCTGATGGGCGATGAGATCAGGCCCGGTGGTCTGGTGGCCATTGATGTGGTCAGGACCGACTCGGAGAAGCAGACCCAGACATCACACCAAAAGGCGAATTCGCGCTACATATGCATCGCCAAGGATATGCCCAAGGAGCTCCGACTGCGCTACCAAGGGGTGGAGGTCTACGTTGCCAAACACATTGCAGACGTGTTCGGCATGAGAAAGGGGTCCCAAGTTACACTCACACCCGTAAGTTACCCGCCAGCCCGCTTCTGGCCCCCATCTCGTGTCAATTGCCCCCGTGCTGAGATCTCTTTGCCCGAGCCAGATCGACGCAAATACGCCTGCTGTCGAGGCCTCGCACGTGGAGCTCAACTTCAAGGACCAGTACCTCTCCCGGGCAGATCTGTGGAGGCTGGCCGTCAAGGAGCTGTCGGAGAGGACGGTATACAAGGGCCAGTTCGTCCTGTTTCTGGGGACCATCAGGGTGCAGGTGACGGCCGTATACGTCGACGGACGCGAGGTCCAGTCTGCCTTCTTCGGGCGTGATACCAAGCCCATATTTCGTAGCGAGTCCTCCCGATATGTGCTCTTTGTCCAGATGGCCCGAGAGATGTGGGATTTTGACTCGGACGGGTCGGGCGAGATCATCTTCAACAAGGTTGTCAACGGCTTCCTGCCCGCCCTCTTCAAGAAATGGGCCGCCCTAAAGGTGAAGCACCTGGTAAGCATCGTGCTGTTTGCTCGCGTCGAGTACGACACTGGTATCTCGGCCGACCTTGCCGGCACTGCTCTCCAGAACGATTACTACACCGGCATCCGGTGTTCGGGTGACCGGAGGCCCTACAAGGACTTCTACCGCGTCGTGGTCAGCGAGATGGCGAGTGGCGAGTGGACCAAGATCCTCTACCAGCTGAAGCGCGAGTTCAACCACTTCCGGAAGGACATCAGCACGTATCATCAAGATGCCATGTCGTCCCTGCTCACCACCGCAGAGGACTCGCCCACCAGCGCCGAGTCCATCAACAGCATCAAGGCCGAGGCATCCAAGGCCATGTATGGCAACTTCCTCGAGGCCATAAACATGGCTTCGTCGCTGTACGCGAACGACTACATTGACCGAGACCTCATGAGAACCGGCATCTCGATCGTCATTATCAGCGCCAGTCCCGGCGTGTTCGAGGTGGATTATGATACATTGCGCAGAACAACGGAGACGCTCGTTGGCACAGGGATTGGCATCGACTTGATTTGCGTGCCCAAGATACCGCTGCATTCTGTGCCACTATTCCGGTACCGTAACCCTGCATACCAAGCTCCTATGCACCACAGCACCAAGGCAAACCTCGGTTCAGGAAGCACGCCGAAGCAGACACTCTCTGCATTTGGAAGCTACACGAGCCTCTCGGGCTCCTACTCGCCTGGCAGAGGTGTTGAAATCGCAATCCGAGGCGACCCCGGGACTCCAAGCGCGACGCGGGAGGAATGGTGCTTCGCTTTGCCCCAGTGGTTGCATGTGTCCTATTGGACTGGCGCGTCCGAGGAAGCCTTATCATACCACGGTATCGCGCTGTCTGTTTCAAAGGGTCTCCAGGTCAAATCCGACGAAGAATTCCCAATACGATGTCGCATGTACGATCTCCAGATGCGGAGCGTCATGGAGATCAATGAGATTGAAACGAAGCCGCTGCACCAGGACCCCTGTTACCCCCTCAGGGCGGTGCAAGCAAGCCGTAATCCAAACCCGCAGCTAGGCCTAGACGGGCGAGTCTTCATCCAAAACCTCCGTGTTCCTGAGACCCTCTTCGACCATGTCTATGGTTTCCACAAGTTTGTCCCCGACAAAAGTAGCGGCCGCGGAGAAAACTCGATCTGGAAGCGGCTTCGCGAATATGATGATTCCAGAGCGCGTTTGCCGCTGACGCGGCGTACCCCAGTCCACCTCAGGCATGCCCGTGATCATGACGAGGTTTCGAGACGGCAACTTCTGGAAGACACAGGCCTCCTGGGGACTTCTTTCACTGAGCGGCGACTATCGGTGCACGGAAGACCGTCCGGACTCTCATCTGAGTACCGCCCAAGCTCTGATAGGCTGCAGGTACCTCCATTCCAGCATCACAGCCGGGCCAAACCCACAAACCATGCCGATCTGGAGTCGAAGCTGTCGCCTACGAAGATGCCAAAGGTTGTAAGACAAATAAGCCTCGGATTTCGTGGGTTTGGCATTGCCGCGCCAAAGGCAGTCGTGGCCGAAGTAAATGTCGAGACCGTGGGCGCTTCCAAGGGCCCCGCGTCATCCCGGATGACGCCCATCAAGGCGGGCCAACGACCACGCTCGCCCAGAAACGTGATACCGGGGACCCCTACTTCATCACAGGACCTCTCTTCACCGCGGTCTTTCGTCCAGGGCTTTCAGACCCCAGGCGACACGCCTACTAGGCCGATCAGGATCAGAAGTCAGCAGTCACTGGCAATGGATTCGGCTTCGAGCATGGCTGCGGGCTCCATGTCATCTACGCTCCGTCCTTATCGCATGGGCAGCGATATCGACTTGCACTACTCCAACGCCATCAGGGCCGAGGACGCGAAAAAGGTGTACAACTCCAAGCTTCTGGCAGGAGCGCTGCCCGAACTGCCATCAACCCTTTCGCCCAGTACCGCGATGTCGCCTTGGCTAACGGTGCTTAACCCGTCGAACCCGAATTCCAATGAGGTTGATATGAGCATCTTGTACAGCCGCTGGCAGCATGTGTTCCCAAGACCCTCCGATATGCAAATAATGAAGTGGAAGTCGTTGTGCTCTCCTGCCGCCGTCCCCCTGACGACGGAGTATTTTCCGCCTCAGGCCCAATTTGAAGCCGAGTACCAGCGCCAGCCGTACAATGTTTCGCAAAACCTGGACGATGAGCTGACGGAGGAGCCAAAGACTCGGGACGAGCTGCTGCGAGAGATGGTTGGCCTGAGGTTCTCCCAGGGCTTTCAGATTGTGGTCGGTCCCGCTGTAGCAAGAGCTTTTGGCCAGAAGCAGCTCCGGGTAGCCGACATCTTCTCGCGTGACAGCGCGCTGGAGGATGGCACGAGCATCTTCATGTCGGTTGGTAACACCATACACCAGCTCTCGTGCGTCAACGGCAGCGAGGTTGAGGTCAACATTTTCGTGAGGAAGCCCACCGAGTTGTTTCAGCAGTTTTATGACGGGCCGCCACTGTACAGGCCGGCCATGCGCACGCTTTTCGACAGCGAATACACAACGGCCGAGTTTGACCTTAGTACGGTGAGACCAGAGAGAAATTGGAATTTTATCGACTCGTTCGTTGCTGGTCACAACGACGACATGACGGACCACCTGCGGTTCTGGAAGGCCCGGTTCGTCCTTATACCCATGTCGAGCAGGCATTCGTCGTTCCCGAAGACGCAGAGTGGCGACAGCGATGAAGAGATACGTATCGAGGGCATCCGGAGGCTTGCCCAGATGTGGCAGAAACACCGCTACATTCCGCCCAACGAACGGCGATACCAGAGCCTCGGCAGCCGGCGCAGGAAGGATATGAACCCCCTAGACATAGTTTACAAGACCGACGATGCATCTGTGGTGATCGCCGCGGAACTCGAGACCTTGCCTCTGCTCGAGGGGATTGAGGGTGCAAACCGTAAGGGGCAGCTAGTGCGCAGCAGAGAGCAGTTCCAAAAGAAGAACTTCAGCCTGGCCGCGCTGGCCGAGGCCATCCAGCAGCCGGTAGAGAGCGGAGGGGTAAGAATGCAAAATCGCCGGTGGCACTGGCGCCTCCACTACAACTGTTTCATAGGGTCAGACATGACTAGTTGGCTTCTGGACAACTTTGAGGATCTTGAGGACCGGGAGGAGGCCGAGGCGTTGGGTAACCGCCTGATGATATCGGACGACGAACGTAACAAGGAAAAGGACAAAGGTGAGGGAGCCAAGGAAGTGAAGAGGGAGTCTGGGGGTCTCTTCGTCCACGTCGAGAGGCGACATCCGTTC
>Ga0247769_1000411_pt1 | contig 11072 bp, 7 predicted proteins | sample UWRJL166409R6_FD_179942 | JGI IMG/M metagenome (GOLD analysis project Ga0247769, IMG submission 179942) | Plant litter microbial communities from Arlington Agricultural Research Station in Wisconsin, United States - UWRJ-L166-409R-6 | ecosystem: Environmental > Terrestrial > Plant litter >... | reverse complement strand
GGGTAACTCTTGGGCCGACTCGTCTACGTGTATCTCTATCGTCGAAGGGTCTCTGCGGTAGAGCGGTGGGCTTGATGGTAGCGTCATCTCGAGTTGCGCAGACCTCTCCTCCTCCTCGTACGACTCATCGGCTGGGGCGTCCGGCACCAATGGCAGCGGAGGTTTAAAAATGTTTTCCAAGCCGGTCGCGGCCGATGTAAACAGGTCGGGCTGTTCCCCATAGGACAGGCCACCGTACACCAGCCGCCTCTTCCACTCTGGCGTCTCGTTTCGTCGCTTGGAGGGAGAGGCGCTCAGGGACTTGTGGTGGACGGTGTTGTGAACCACAGACCCCGACGTCGACGCGGTTGACACAGATCGACTGGAGTGCCGCCCTCTTTCGTGAACTTCAATTTCTTGGGAAAGCTTCGAGGGGGTTTTCGAAGGACTTCGACGAGCGTATGAGACAAATATTTCGTTGACGCTTCGCTCGCTGAGTATGCCACTGCTGCTGTTGTTATCGTTTGCAGCGGTGTGCAATTTCATTGGGCTAAGATTCAGCCGCGGTATTCGACTAGGGGCGACCACATCTGGATTTCTGGTTCGGGGGGACGAAGACGGTGCGTCGCGCAGAGGGGCGGAGGCAATCAAGTGTTGGCCGATGGATTCATCCGATCCGTGCTGCGACACCCAATCCTCCGAGAGGGAGTCCAGCCAGGCGGTTCCCATTGTGTACACGTGAAGAGCAGGAAATGCGAAGTGCGCGACGCTTGCCTGATTCTCGCTACCTCACTGCCATCAATGTAGGGACACAACGGGCGATAGATCGTCGTGGTCGTCTTGTTTGCTTTGCCTGTTTTGTCTGGACTGAGAAAGCGACTTGGTGGGGTAGGTCGTGCTCGTCAATCGTCGGTAGGTGTTGAGCTTTTTGCTGCTAGGGCTCTTGCTATGATGACTGTTGGGCGGCTGAGTCTCAGCAGAAATCGTGGACTACGATAGTGATAGAGGCGAAGATCTGGCAATTGGCAATTCTGATATTGGGCTTGGACATGCAGCCTCAATCGATCACACGAAAAGAGTCAGCTCCGAGAATGCAACCCGACCGGTCGCGTTTTTGGTAAACACCACCCGGCTCCCCGATTGGCTGGCCTTACTGAGCTTCTTCATTGCCGTGGCAACGCTGTACAGCGCCGTTTCGCCAATCATCACTAGCTCTCAATATGTCCGTGCGTCGCCATGATGTAACCCTAAGACAAATGGATTGCAGCGCTGGCTCAGGTGACTCCGCGAGCCAGCATAAATGGGTTTTTGACGCGTGAAGCGCGTCTGCCCTCAGCAGGCCCGCTGTGGCGCCAGCTAAGCCCAAATCAACGGAGACCGCACCAGCAACCTTGAACCTCGACAGCCCGCATTCGCCTACAGAATCGTCACGACTACCGTCGCAACCATACCAATGTCGGTTAAGGGAGAGCTTCGATCTCAAAAATGAGGCCCGTGAAGCGCATTCACAGAGATGCAAGCCGTCCATTGTCGTGGCTGCATCCAAAATATTTTGGTAATGAGCCCATCTTCGGCGATGCCCTCAGTGCAAAAGTCGGCAGGGAGGACGACGACGATGACGATGTTCTCTACTACGGATCCGACGAGGAGCCGTATTGCACTCCGGCGGAGCGCCGAATGCGCTGCGAATACCAGGCCCAGCGCTTCATAGACGGCAAGCCAATGCTTATCCACTCAGCCACCCTCCGCGGCCCTTTCAACAAAGCCTCTGGCTGGATAAATCCGTGGCGATCACAATCCATCCCCGATCCGAGAGGTCGTAGAAGGCACGTAAAGCGAAAGAGGGTAGCTACCACCGGAGAGCCAGAGAAGCCCTCCAAACGGAGACAGACAACGATACCCGAGACACAAGAAGTGGTAGTTACCGAAGGCCACTCGCGCCGATCCGCATCGGGGGTCTCCCTTCCCGAAGTCGGTCGGTCCTCGCCCGAATGCCTCATTGACCATGATTACCTGGATGAGGAGACCGCCGGCCGTATCATTGCTTGGACAGAGAGAGTCGGGATACATAACCAGCTTGATGGTGCTTCCCTCCAAAGCGATGCGACCGCAGGCGAAGCAACAACAGATCGGCACAGGGGAACCTCATCGCAACATCTGGATTCCGTGAGCAACAATCTTTCGATACCGATGCCCAGTCAGACATTTACACGGATCTCGGATGGATATCCAACATTCGTGTCCGCCGTCGCCGCCTCGCAAGCAAACACGCTGGGGCCCTTTTCAAGCCATCTGTCGCCCGAACTCAGTGCCTCCTCAATGGCCTTGAATACACCAGGTTATCTCCCATTGGACATCACCGATCTCTCCCCTCGTGCTGTCGAAGTATATGAGGAGAAAACCCATTCAGCCAGCTTCCAGGAGCCTCCATCACCCGGAACCAGGCCAGCGGCCCAAACCACAGACATCGCAGGAGTGGCCGCGGCGTTCAACTCCACTACAAAGGAAGCCGATACCAGCTTTCAGACTTTGTCAGATCGTAGCTTTCGCTTCAAGAGCAGGACAAACTGGAAGAAGTCCAGTCGCAAGTTCAAGTCTCTTGCAGCAAGCACAGATGAAGTCTCTCCTGAGCTCGAGCCAGAAAGGATCATGGGTGATGAAGCTAACACTGTGGGTGCGGCACGGCCCAATTCGACGGAAATGGAAGGGAGCTGTGCAGAGCCTTTACCTTCCTGCAAAAACTCGCATCGTGCCGAACCTCATCAGCCCGGTGTTTCACAGCTTGACCTCATTGTCGTTGATAAAACAAGGGACTCTGCTTTCGAAATGGATGTTTCTCGACCGGATCGTACACAAATCAGCGAGGTGCAGGATGCCAAAGACGTGGTGGCGCTTGATCTAGTTACCGAGCTGGACACAACCACTGATACTGCTGGGACACCGTCACCTACCGCTGTTACCTTAAGATCATCCTTCAGGTCCACCACATCGAAAGTGATGAGCCTTGGGACGTTTTCTTTTGAGAAGCATCAAACACAGTCCTTCCTAATGGGAGTACCAGAAATGCCTAGAAAGCTTCTCTGGCCCAGATCACAGCAGCGAGTCGAGGATAGAACCTCGATTGCTCCCATCTCGCCGCCGCCTCTGGGGCGGGCAGAATCCGATAAAAGCACAGGCGAGCAAGCAGATGAAGCGGGTTCAGAACTGGAACGTTCCGAAGAACAAGAATCGACCACCGAAGACAAGACGAGCCCAAGCACCGAGCAGTCGCCCGCTACCACCCTAGGTTTACCGGAAGAGGAAATTGCACGCGTTGCCCCGATAGCATCGAGTGATGCGCCGCAGCTGGAGATCGAAAATGTTGCGCCCATAATCCAGCTGGGCAGCCCGATAAAGGAGGACGAAAGCGCCTCAAAAGTAGGCAATCCCACGGTGGAGCTGGGGAGTCCGATCCAAAGTCCCTGGACAAAGGGTACATCCCAGACATATATTTCAGCAGCACTTACAACGGCAACTGAAGCACATGCAAGAAGACCCCACAATAAACATGGGGATTCATCCAATGAGCCGGGCGAACTCCGAAGTCCTTGGGCAGAAGATCAAGATGTCACTTCGCTAGATCCTCAAGTGGTAGCACCTCCACCCACACCCACAAACAAGCCGATAAAGTCACTACTTCCCGCCAGCCAACAGATTCAAGATGGTGATAAACAAAGCCCATGGGCTAAGGGGGATTCCCAAATTGCAATGATTATTCAGCATCGCCCCTCAAACCTCGCAGTTGGCCCAGTCTCAAGCCCCAATCTGCCACAAGACGCAGGCATGGGGCTCTTATCCCCAGATCCTACAGCCAAATATATTGAGATGGCTAACTCGTCTTGTATCCCCTCAACTCCGACCAGGTATACTTCTAGTCTGCCTACACCCGAGTTCAGCCTGTCGATCAAGTCCTTCCGTGACTTCATGACACCGTCTCCTGCCAAAAGGGTTCCTCTCGGCCCAGCCGACAGCAATGGTCGTCTACCCAGCACCCCATTTCTTGTGGGCGCTGCAGTTTCCAATCCATGGGCGCAACACCCCAAGAAAAATGACAAGAACGCCAGGCAGAAGAAGCAAGTTTCTTGGGCCCCACTCCCGGGCGAGGAATCCTATATCGAGCACGAGCAACCTACATTGACCTCTCCTGATGGTGTCGATCTTCGTTTCTCCTCTTCAAATTCAGACTCGGCCCGTCAACTTCGCGCTGCCTCACCACCGCCTTCTATCTTGTTGGCATCTGAACACCTACCTAAGCAAAGTGAAAAGTTCGGCAGGCACTTTGCCGCCGTTGTTGCAAAGCGTCGACGACAAAGCGGCTTTGCGAGACGAAGTGGTGTTGCCACTACACCCTTGCCGAAGCCCGCAAGGACAGTCACGCTCCTACCAAGTGCGTCACAGCAAATCTGCGAAAGTCCGGCCGCTGATGCAATGGCTGAAGCGTTTGTGAGGGCAGACGAAACTGGGGAGGTTAATCAGAAAAGTATGGCCGGAGAAGTGATGCAGGATGACCGAGAAGACACGAAAGACATATTTTCGAAAGTACAGGAGCCCGGGCTGGAGACACAGGACTCTATGGATGTTGTGGATGAGGTTTTGGAGAATCTCGACGACTTCCTGGATCGCTGGGACATAGGTGTCGAACTGGCCAAGGCGAGGGCATCGAAAAACGACGGATGCACTCTTGCAGGTGGCGGGGGATTGATGGACATTGGAGTTTGGGAATGAAATTTATAAGAGCGAACGATCACGAACAGGGAGGATCAGGGATGGCTTTGGGTAATGAGTATACGGGTTTCACAATGGCATGGACTGGCAAGCGTCGTAGGTACTTTTACGGTCCACAATTCAATGGTGGCGATGGGGTCCGAGTACTGTGTACGCCGACCGGGTGATGTGGGTTTGAGTGCATAATGGAACGGGGCGCAGGAGGCATTTTAGTGACCAAGTTGGGGGCAGCGAATGTTACCACTTTCTGATGTGCCTTGTTCAAGGCCCGTTTACTCTATTTCTCTCCAGCGCCCATGACTGGAATGAAGCCTGGAATTCTTGTTGTTTGTTAAACTGGAGACTGAAGATACCATCTAGCCAGGCAGGAGTGCGCCGGAAACCAGTGTGCTCTCCCACTGACCTAGCGGTTTGTCAGAATGGGTGATGCATGTACATACTGAGAGAGGGTTTTCCTCTACACCGGCGTTTAAAATTCTCACCACGAGGGTGGTTGTATTGTGTAGTACCGCGAGACTTTCTTTCACTTGGCACGTATAATTTGCCGGCTTAGATTTAAAGATTCATACGAAGCCCGTGAATTGAGAGCTAAAGGCCAAATGTCAACAGCCAACAGGTCGGCAGGTAGGCATGAAGTGAAATACTGCCAGACAATGATAGGGGGGAAGGTAAGGTATCTCACTTTCTTGTCTGTCTCTGGAATTCAGAGCAAAAGCAAAGAATGGTGACCGAGTATCAAAGAGAAGAAGGGAAGAAGGGGAGAGGGGGAGAGGGGGAGAGAAAAGAGATATGGTTGTGATCTTCTCTCTCGCTGATTTGTATCTTAAATCTACATGTAGATACACCCACGGTAATTTGGTGAACTAAAGTACCTTACGTAGGTGCATACCTATGTGGGTACCTTAGTCTACCTGCCTGGCTGGCACAAGGGGTAAGTGTTGTGATGAAATGGACAGGTAGTGTATGCTACCATTAGATACCTCAGGAAATGTGTTCTAGTTTGTATAGGAGACTAGATCGACTGCCTTACCAGATAGCGACCATCGAGCTGAAAGATTCAGAGGCTCCTGGAATTCGAAACCCGATGATCTCCGAGAAAGAGGTTCACAGCACAAGGCAGGGCAAGGCAAGGCATCCATTGATTCATGAATTTCTGCGTGCTACCTACCCCAAACCGTAGCCAGTTTTCGGCCATTTCCCCCCAAAAGAATCACCCACATAGCTCTGCTTGTGTGCGCAATCCGGGTGCCGTGTCTCGTTCTTGCTTTCGGTATTTCTTCGGAAACACGAATCGTTCCCATATGGCTTGTGTACTATGTACATACATACTTGCCGACGTATTTCTGCACATATCCCTGGGCGATTCCTGAACTGGGATATCCCAACATAGGAGCCCATTTGAGAGGGGTGCTGTTTCCTGACCTCCCGTACCGCCTGTTGATCTGCCAGACACATGGGTAGACCATTGGATGGCGAACGGGGTTCGGGACCTGCTGGTCTCCATGTGGTGCTACTTGAGCTAGCTCAGGCCCCAAGAAAAGCATACCGCGGCTACAGGGAAAATCCCCCAAGCGATAATGCGTAGATAGCTATATTGTTCGAATACTAGCGCTGTGCACACAGCGACCCAAATCTGCCGACATAGACAATGCATGGTCACCTAGAGCGGCCAGGCTACACCGTCTGAGGCACAATGCCCAAACGGGAACAGACAGGATGGTGTCATGGTGTAAGAGCCTCATCAGCCACCAATGATAGCCCGCACATGTTTCTGTTCAACAACCTGGCTCCTCGAGACAGGCGGTCGGGCAACAACGTGCTCAGGCTGCTATTTCTAAACCGCTCGGCCTCGAGGGCAGAAAGCACGTCAATTACAAATTGCCATACATTGCGAAATAAGCCATGTCGACAGCACGAGTTCCCGGAGCCCAATCTCGTCCCTGGAGGCGGTGGATGGCAGCGGTGTCCGATCAAAAAACAGACGAGGGCGCAAGGGAGGGGGTTCTTGGGTGACCGCCGTGGCCCGGAAGGGCATCGCAAGCTCCGTCCTCTTTCCCCTGTCAGATATCTGGCCGTATATCGACACAGGACGATAGACCGAGTTTGCTTCCTCGGAACAAGACCGATCCAGACGAAACGCTGTACACGGGTCAGTGAAGAGCAAAAGGCCCAAAGCACGTGCAGATGGGTCGGTGGATATTCTTCCTCGGAGAGAAGGGTTAGAATGGTAAATGAGTAGCTCTCCAGATGTAACAATGGTGATGTCGGGATGCGAGAACCAAGCGACCTCGAGGTGGTCTGTGAGGAGCACGTTTCTGCTTGATTGGCGGTCGACAACTCGGGCTGCGAGACGCTGCAGAACGGTCTGACCCGCAAGACGACGACGACCAACTCTGGCGACAAGGACCGGCCGGTGACTCTCGAACCACCACAACCAGCAGATGGAAAATGAAGCGGGGCCGAACGTGCCGTGCCGTCAATGTTGTGCTGGGGTTCTGGAATTCTGGCCAGCGAGGTTGCTTGGCTAGCCGGTCTTACCGCTACATGAGTGAGGGAAGGGTGGGTGATACACGTATCTGTTCGATGTCCGACTCATCAATCGTCGTGATAACAGAGGTGCGAACTCGGGGCCATGGAGCCGTGGTCTGTGGTCCGTGGTCCATGGCCCGCTTCTCGGAGGGTGCCAAGGCCGAATGGGAGATGGAGTTGCCGCTGATGAGAAAGAACTCTCAAGTCCTCCCCGTCATGTGGCTTACAAACTTGGACAAGTCCTCAATGGTCCAATGGGAACACTCCCAGTGCTTGCAGAGCGCAACGTGATCTTGTCCTAGGTGAATTTGGTTGCGTAACTACAATCCTTTGACTCGCTGGTAATCCACAGTATATATGGCGTACATCCGCCATTCGGCGCCTTCATGTTTCCAGGTTATTGCGTTCGGGGGAGGGGTTCAGGAAGGACACCGATCCTCAATCATGGCAAGAGAGGAAGACGAGGAAGTTGGAGGTCACACACCACATTGGAGGTTGTGGGAAAGCTCTCCGACGACGGACTTCGACGTTGTTATCAATGGACGGTGGATGGTCGAAACTTGGATAAGGTATTCCATCCTGGGTACCAAGAGCTCCGACAAATGGCGCCGCACAGTAGCGGTAGCGGTAGACGATCTTGGGAGGAAACGCTGCAGCGTGCCCTATGAGGATGGCTCCGCCCACGCAGACATTGATGTACTAGGGAGGTAGCTCATTCACCTACGATACAAGACGCGCTACCTCCGAGATACATAATAGTGTGCTCGGGATCACGCATTGTCGGTCTGCACGCATTTCTAGAGTTTATCTGAGCCGGGTCGGTGAGAAGGACAGTTGGGAAGAAAATCAAGATATTCATCTCTCCAACGTGCATCCACGACATATGCATGGCAGTCGAAGGCGATAGATACACTTTGTATTGCACAATCCTCTGTACTGTCTGGAGGAGCAGCATTCGTACTGTGTTCTGGGTGCCTCGTACACTGTGGCGTCGAAGAAAGAATCGACCCCTCTTTTACCCCCCGAGAGTGAGGGCCCACCCAGCCAGGGGGCCACTTTTCCCGTGTTGCGTCAGAACGCCTACATCATTACGCACAGCTAGAAGTAACTCAGGCTGCCTCACCTACTTTTCTTATCTTCATGTCCTTCAACATCGGGTGTCTTCGCAACGCTTCCCGGCCACTCACAAACTCGAACCTGCTGGGCTTGCATAGGGCAGAGGTAGCTACTACTTAGCTAATTTGGGTTCCCGCCCGCTCTCCTGCAAATTTTCGGGAAAACGAAAAAAAAAACATTGCTTTGCTTGGGACACGCACCTGAACTGGCAGCATTTGTGGGAAGCTGCTGAGATTGCGAGTCCAAGTCCGCTTCAACAACCAATTTGCCAGCACCCACCAGATGTTTAACTCATGTCCAACCCGTCTGACGTCTCCGAAAATGCCGCACCCGATGCACCGGTGAGCCTCGCAAGCCCTGGGAGCCCATGTCGGGCGGCTGGGAGTTCCGCATCTGCGACTCCCACTCCGACTCCCACGCATCCGCGCCCAGATGCGCCACCATCTCCTCCCACCTCTACCACCACCATTCCGACAGGGACGTGGCCGCAGGACCTACCTATTATCCCGACGGTAGCGGCAGTGGTAGCGGTAGCACCAGGGCAGTATGGGCCTGTCTCCAATTCTGCCGTGCCGTCTACTTCGACTACCACTGCCACCTCGGTCCCCTCTCTCCCCCAACAAGCCTCTACGTCCTCGTCCCCTGGAGATCAAATTAAATACCACCGTGGCCCCGCCGTCCTTACGCGGCCCCATGGCCCTTCATTGCTGACGCAGGCTCTTGCTACAGCTCGCGGCATTCATTCTCTTTCCGCCACCGCTAAAGCACCCGCCGCGATCACTCATCCTTCTCAAGATCGTTCCTCCGCCACCGACCCATCGTCGTTTTCGTCACCGTCGTCGTCTTCGGCCGAGCCTCAGCTCTTCCCAAGCAGGGCAGTCGGCGAGCAGTCAGACCCATACAATGCCGCGTCCGCGTTGAACGACGGCGACTCGCTGACGCCGCAAGGCTCCGCTAGAGTCATTGGCAAGATGCCCTCCTCGACTGCGGTGGCCACCGCTGTGGCTCACACATACGGCCTGTCTGAATCCTCATCCAAGCAATACAACGTACTTGACCTCGGAGAGGTCAATTCCATGCTCAATGGACATCGGGAGTTTCTTTCCAAAGGCAAAGAGAGAGGCACATCTCCCGAAAGAACCGAGCGGGAAAGGAGACCCCAAGATCGAACAAGCCGGGCTGGTGTCTCGCACCATGTCTCTGCGAATGGCAATATGCTCCCCGGCCCGCCTCTCACCGAGTCTCCTTCCGCACTACCTGGGAGCGGCTCTGAGGCCGGTTACTTTCCAGAGACTAGCCAGGACCTGAGGGCGCGAAAGCTCGAACACCGGGTATCAATGGGCCCCGAGAAGGCTTGGTCAATTAGCGCTGGGGAGGCAATCGGTTGTGAGGATGGCCAAGTCGAGAAGTCGATCACCGAGGCTATCGCCGGCGCTGAGCCCAACGCACGCGCTAGCCGGAAAGCGAGCCATAGCTTGCGCTTCTTCAAAGAAGGCAATCCCGATGACAAGGGAAAGAAGAGGGATCCACGTCATGGCACCACACAGCAGCGCGATAAGTTACCGCCCATGGCAGAGGCTACTGAAGACGAGAGAGCGAAGGAGGGCGCAAGTGTTTGGATACCACCAGCTTCGGGGGAGACAGCGTTGAACGCTGATGGATCTACACGACCATGTCCTATTCCCTTGCAAGCACTCGAATCTCACCCCGTTACGGTGTCTCCAGAAGACTATGGTCTGCAACCAGGTAGCAAAGTCCATAACCAGGGTGCAGAGGCCGTGAAGCCTTTGTCGGAACCCTCAGCTGCAGCTCTCGCTTGCCAAGTGCCTGATCCTGAGGAGGTTGCATCGGACTCTGCTTTGGACTCTGCTTTTGAGACGTGTCAAAAGTTGGATGTTGCCGATGGGATCTCCGAGGTTGGCGAGGAGGGTGACGAGTCTGGGGAGGAGAAGATCTCATCGGCCTTGTTTTTGCCCCACCAAGGACCGGAGCAATCGGAAGAAGAGGTGCCGCTAGCGAGGGTGCCTCCGCGAACCGTCCCTTCGTCCCGAACCCTCTCTCGAACTGATGATTTTCACCCATGGCTAGTTAAGGCTGGTGAGCCAGAGGTTGATGCAAAGCTGGAGAGGACCGAGTATGAGAGGAAACAGCGGCCAGAGCCTGCCGAGCCCCCCATTGTAGCTCCAGAGGTAGACTTCAGCCACGTCGATGGTTCTGCTATTGCCGATGAAAGTGAGCCCAGCATCCTTCCCAAGCCATCGCGTCCCGTTTCCCAGTATCAAGAAGAGTACATTCACGATCACCAGTGGACGCCAAGGCAACCACTAGAAGCGATTGAACTCATTCCCTACAAGCATCAAGTAGGAGGGCATACCACGTTGTGGCGCTTTTCCCGACGAGCCGTCTGCAAGCAGTTGAACAACCGGGAGAATGAGTTCTATGAAAAAATTGAGAAATACCACCGCGACTTGCTTCCTTTCTTACCTAGGTAGGTGTCTAGCTGTGGACGGTTCGGTGGATAACTTGCTGATGTTGCTTTCCAGATACATTGGCGTCCTGAACGTCACGTTCCAGAAGAAGCCAAGACGGAAATCGACGCTTCGACGGGAGGATGCAGCTGGGTTGGAGCGTAAAATGGCTCAGCTTGAAGCAGAATCGGAGGTGATGACCAATAAAACCGCCGG
>Ga0247769_1000410_pt1 | contig 11073 bp, 9 predicted proteins | sample UWRJL166409R6_FD_179942 | JGI IMG/M metagenome (GOLD analysis project Ga0247769, IMG submission 179942) | Plant litter microbial communities from Arlington Agricultural Research Station in Wisconsin, United States - UWRJ-L166-409R-6 | ecosystem: Environmental > Terrestrial > Plant litter >... | reverse complement strand
CGATGGCTGCCTAATGTTCCTCCGTATCTGCGGGCGGCAGGCGTTGAATCTTTGGTTTGAAGATGGTTGGCCTTCTCCACCTCATCCACGCCTGCGTGGCACCATTCATGTGCATTGGACTGGAACTCTCCAATGGGTGGCAGCAGCCAACTCACCAGCATGGAGTTGGTCTCTCGCGCCCAAGGACGAAAAAACAAACACCGGCAGTCGCGGGTAGCGCGATTAGAAGCATAAGAAAGACGCTATGTAACATTCGTTCAAGTTCCCGTGGGTGGGTGAATTATGGCCACCTGTGAGCCTATGAAGCTGTCCTGCGCACCGGTTGGGCTCTGACCCTCCATCCCCAAGATTGGCGTTTGCGTATGTTAATTGGCGCCTACGTGCCCCCTGATGGAATGTCATCCCTGGCAAGGAAATGTCTGGACGCAGAGTCTCCTGTGGTTATGCAGCCAGCCACGGGAGGAGAGAGCCAAGCCCGGATACCTCATTGGAATACCCCATTTGGTCTCAGCCGGGAACTGGGGCGAGATGGATCAATATCGAGGCATCGAATGTGAGGCTGGTCGCGCCCAACACCCCCGCCATTTGACGACATCACGGCAACTTTTGTTTTGGTCAAGGACATCACATGGCAGTCTCGCGCTAGTCAGCGAGAGGCGATTTTGGGCTCTTTCTTTGCTTTACCTAGGTAGGTAGATGCTCAGCATCGGTTGGACGGCTCGATGGAGCGTGGGGTTTGATGCAAGTGCATGGGAAATCCGGGGACGCTATTGAGTCGTGTGGGACGTCAGGATCCCGATGGGACTAGAACCAAGCCAAGGCTGGTGGTGTCTCGGCGCCAGCATCACAGACTTGACAGGCTGATCGTGATAGCTCCTCGGAAATGAAGAACCTTGAAGGAAATGGTGCTCAAGGCATGAGGCGGCATTCGGTTTGCCAAATCGGGCTGCCCCGGCGAAGAGCACTGGACCAGGATTAGGGAAGACACGGAGCAGCTCCCAGGACGCCACCACCACGAACTCGCCGGGACCACGCCGGCTACCACTCCAGCCACAAAACATCCCCTTTCCGGCCACTTGACATCTTCGTGGTGTTTGTTGGTGGGTTTTGTGAGGAGTGCCTGCCTCACACTTTAAAGCTCCTTTTAGAGTCGCACACCCCACAATTGCCTGGGTACCGTTGAACACCGCGTCATCGAATTTTCGAACTGCATTCCAGATTCCCTTGTTAGAGGCTCCGATCATTGGTTGCCTCTCGGCGTCCCCTTCCACCATCTTGCCACAGCTGTTTTTCCTTTCTAAAATGCCGCCCAATGCCTTCAACACGTCAAAGGCGTTGCGCTCCGCCGCCACCGGTGGCTATGTCGCCTTGGTCGAGCTTCTCGTGAAGAAAAAGATGACGGATCTCAACATTTCCACCGGCAGCGACTCCTTTGCCAAAATCCTCGGGGCCACTGACGCTTTCGAAACGGCGGTAGAAACTTTCACTAAAGCATCAGAAGCTTTATCGGAAGCTACAGCTGCCGCTGCAAAAGTCCAAGAAGCTGCGAGCAATTTTAAAGCCGATAGTACCTCTGAAAACGGAATGACAGCTAAGAACGCCGTCGATCATACCATCAATGCCGCTGAAGACGCCGTCGCTGCGGTCAAACGCGCGATAGAGGCTGCTGAGGGCGCCAAAACTGCTGTCGGGGTTCAAGGCCTTACGTATACTTCTGGTGGTGTTGATCAGGCCAAAAAGAAAATACAGGAGGCGTTGACAGCCGCCGGGCTCGCTAGAGACGCCGCGGCAAACTTCGCAGCAGAAGCCGGGCCGGTTGGGGATGCCGCTGTGGCAGCTCACGCCGCCATCGGCGGAAACGACTTCGAAGAGAAAGCAACTAAATTCGTCACCGCAGTCGGAAAACTACCAAGCGCCCTTGAGACTGCCCCCGGTGATATTCAGTCAGCCAAAGCTTCCCTATCTGCAGCTCTCACCGCCGCCGTTGCCGGGGATCCCACCCACCAGTTCGGGCAGTACTTGAATGAGCCAGACAACGAGGGCTGCACGCCGCTCTACCTCGCTGCAAACGGCGGCCAGACTGCGGTGGTGGAATATTTCCTTGGCTTGGGGAACATCATCGACTGCAACCGCAAGAACTCCAAGGGTTGGTCGCCCTTGAGAGCAGCGTTGAGTAACGATCACGCAGAGCTGGCGGAGCTACTTTTGGAGACGGGGAAGATCAGAGCGGCCAAGAAGGACAACGATGGCTGGAACGCAATCTGCCAGGCGTCGAGTGGCGGTCACTTCCAAGTCGTCAACCTGCTTCTGGGAAAACCCGCCAGTGGCATAGATGAGGAGGACGCCGATGGATTCACAGCCCTGTACCTCGCGGTTAATGCCGGGCATGTTAGAGTGGCCAAGCGGCTTCTTGAGAAGAAGGCTTCGGTGGACAAGACTAGCAGAGGTGGTTTGACTGCGTTGTTTGCGGCCTCGAACACGGGCAACACACAGCTTGTTGAGGCCCTCATCCGCGCAAAAGCCGACCCCAAAATTCGGTCGAATGAAGGAGAGACACCCTTGGACACGGCTATCGGCGGTGGGCACGCAGGCGCTGTCGAGCTGCTCCTCAATACTCTTCAAGCCGCCGCGTAGCCGAGAGGAGACGGAGGAATCGCTCCAAGAGGAGTCCCACATCGCTACCGCAAAGCGATATTTCCATAGGCTATTTCATCAGCGTTGAATACACGCATCGCAGAAGAGGCAATCTAAGTTCCGTTCACAATATCTCACCTTGCACCTACTCGCCCCTGTTTCTGTCCCAACCAAAACCAGTACCTGCCGTGGCTGTCCCGTCGAACTTGTCGGGGCAATCAGCTACTTGCCATCCCAACTACCCCCAATGCCCCCGAATTTCACATCTCACCCATCCTCTTTTTCTTCTCTTTAATCCGCAGAGTGCGGCGCCCTTCGCGACGGAGAGCAGATGGACCCTCAGCGGCCTTTTTGATAGACCACCAAGCCGTATCGAAGCGAGGATCGCCCGGCTCAAACTTGCACATGGATGAGTGGTTGCCGCCCAGCATGAGGACGTCTTCATGCACGACGCCTATGATGGCGGACATCTTGTCGACGATCTAAGAGGTAGAAAAAAGGTTGATAAATGTGAGCAACTCGGCATTGTCACAAATCCTCGGCGGACAAATGGTCAGAGCGGGAAAGGTCCGTAAACTCACCAAGGTTCGAGCGATGGGATGAACGTGTTGTTCGTAAAACGTGACGATAGCGTATCGGGTCGCCAGGCTCCTGAAGTCGTTCGAGACCTTTAGCAGTTCCTCCGAGTGTAACTGGAGCGCCATTGCCAGCTTCGATTCGGGCTTGAGCGACGCTGCTGATGCGAGACGGGATATTTTGGTGGTCCAGTCGGCAAGGTTGGAGCCTCGGTGAGGTGTACCGAAGAAAACCTATTATGACCGTGAGAGATGAGTAAAGGGCAAGAAAGAGTGTTATCAAGGGCTGGCGCTCCTTACGATTCCCTTTGTGTTCTCATAGATGTTGGATGTGCTTTGTATGGCTCCTTCTCTTGCCTGGGTGAGCGCCTGTACATTCGTCACTTAGAAAAGCCCGACAACGAGTGGACGACCGATGGTATTCGGGCTTACCAGCTTGGTGATGATGCCGCCCAGACTGTGGGCGACGAACACAATGCGGCGGTCTTTCAACTGTGAGGACTGAGTAAGTATCTCAAATTGTTGTTTGCAATCTGATGCTGAACCAGAGCAAGGGGTTAAGTATCCTTACAGCGCCGTCACGACATTGTACCAGCTCGTTGAGAAGCTGGGTCGCAATATCCCGGATTCCGTACGTGCTCTTATTACCCAAGACCTTGGCATCGTACTGAAATGTCATGATCCGGGCCTGAGGAAGCTTCTCGGGGAGGAGGTCTCGCAGCCAGTAGGTGCCGGACTTGGCGTTCGTCCATGAGTTGACACAGTGGCCATTGATCCCGTGGATGGCGACGATGCTTTGCGGTTGTATTAGCATCAATGAACGTCCAGATGGGGACACCAAGCCGAGTGACCAAAGGTGGTAGAATGAACTTACTCTAGTACATCTAGTTTGGTTGCTCCCTCGGAGGTGTAGTCCTTCACAAGATACAGCCCCGGTACACCTGTTTTGGCGTTCTCGCTATCTGCGCCGTGCATTGCGAACACTGGGTGAGACGGCGGTCCCGAGCGTTTGAGGGTTTTGATGTGTGCGTGAGCTGGACGAGAAGCGCAGCCTTGGCGGATTGCTCAGTTTCTAGGAGAGTTTTATCCAAAACGAACCAAAGGAGTCAAAACATACTTTCATCTTGCTTCTCACGGCTCTTGGCGGTTATTCACACACACACACAAGGGATCCGACCCATCGGGCACCAGCATTCAGGCATGGTGGCGGGTTTTTCCGTGGTCGTGGGTGGCCCAGTGAGATTCGGCAGTCCCTGCCAGCTCACAGATTTTCTCATGTGCTCTTCGACTGTGAGGGTCGTTGGGCAGTTTGTTGAGCGGGGCGGGAAGTCCCCTCATGGTGGGCTGTTTCATTGGAAAGGGCGACCAGGACAGCTCAACTGACAGGACTTTGGTGGCAAAGAGTGGAGCGTGGCTTGGTTGGGCTCTGACAACAGCACGCACAACGAGCCAGGTTCCGGACAGTCTTTACTTTCCTCCTTCTGTCGCATGTTGTGGGGGTGACATCGGACCGTTATATGTTTGGCAATATGTTTTTCATCTCGACTGAAGCTGCCTTTCACCCCTTAACCGCCCCTTCCCGCTGCTCTCCTTCGCGCCAGCTGATTCCATCTCTTTACGCCAGTTTGGATCCCTCCCTTCCTTTTGCTGCTGCTGGCAATTCCTCTCATTTGTTGCAGCTATGGCCAGACGAGTGGTTCTTGAAGAGCTCTACACCCCTCAGGGCCCTCCAAACATTGAGTGCACCTACCTCCATTGCCTCCAACAAGTCCTGGACAGCGCTGACTTGCTCTTCAAACCCCAGCATCGTTCTCGTTCACGGCATCGACGGTGATCCAATCAAGACATGGACCAACGCAGAATCGAGCGCCTTCTGGCCGCAGGACTGGCTCCCAGCAAAGTTCCCTCATGCAAGGGTCTTCTCCTTCGGCTACAACGCCGACATGTATCGCAACAACTCCGTCGCCGGCATCCGAGACAACGCACGATCGCTTCTCTCCTTCCTTGAGCTAGAGCGCGAGAGTCTAGACTCCACACCACCGATCGTCTTCATTGCACATTGTTTGGGGGGGCTTATCGTCAAGCAGGTCAGTTCCTCATCCCCGGCCCGGCGGCAATGTACGCCCTCACAACGGCTGACATGGGAGTTGGCGCGACCCCTCCTGGAGCAGGCACTCTATTTCGCCGAGTACGACCCCGACTATGAAGATGCAGCCATACACATTAATACCTTTTTGGTGGTAAGTTTGCACATCGGACCGCAACACGATTGAGTTTGACGTGGTCGGGTAGCTGACGTATGACAGACGTTCTTCGGGACACCAAACCAAGGCACCAACAAGGACAATTGGCATCACATCGCCGGCGTCTACGCCGGCCTTGATAAGCGTGGTCCCCGGGGCAAGCGCGGGCGACTCGCAGAGACGCTGTTGCGGGAGTCGGATGAGCTCGCTGAGGTGAACGAGAAGTTCCGCCAGCTCACGGACCATTACGACATCGCCAACTTCTACGAGCTGGAGCCGTGGAAAGACACCCACGATGTGATTGTTGGACCGACTGATGCCCAGATAGGAGTTGCACATGAGACCTTGAGACCGGTGCACGGTGACCACATCACTATGTGCCAGTTTGGCGATGCGCATGACCAGGTTTTCGGACTGCTTTGCTCAGGTATTGGGAAGGCTACCGGCATTCGGCCTGCAGTTGCTCCGAAGGCAAGCTCGCCGGCGAGCTCGCGTCCTGCAACGAACCCTGAACCGTCCAAGCCCATCCTCCGTTCGGAGGATGAGGGTTTTTTCACAGAGGTGTCGTCACTGGCGAAATTCGAACCAAATCCAATATTCAGTGCGCAATCCTCTGCACCAGGAAGTGCGATGGCAGTATCTGCTACGAGCGCCACCCCAAGTTTCGTCGCAGCTAGTTACCTTCCGGGATCAGAGCGCGCGGAAAAGTGTTGGGGGGAAGGTGAATGGCAGTTCGAAAGAAATCGGACTAGGGTCTTGGAAGAACGAGATGCCCCTGGAGGGGAAGAGCGTGTCATGCGGGATACCATCGAAGTCATCGCTCGGCGGCAAGGCCCCACGCCCACGGCATATCCCGGCGTCAGTGACGTCCCCAACCACGGGGTACGTTATGATGCAGAGCCTCGAAGCGGTGGTATGGCGCAGGCGCCCTTGATGTTGGACAAGGAACAGGATAAGCCGGTAGCAACACCTTGGGGGTTTGGAACAAAGCTGCGCGGATACGCGTTCCGCGTTTTTGGGATGTCAAGTTGATACAGGTTCTTGTCATGGAGCGCGGATGAAACCTACGAGGCCAGGTAGCTTGAGAAGCGTGAATCTTTGCAAGGGGACCTGATGTAGGAATGTGGGTAGTAAGACCATTTTGAGTGTGACTGGGCCAAGACGATTGTCCAAAGTAAGAAGTTGCAATGCGATACTCGATGTTTCTAGTCCAAAATACAGAGCACTCTATCCCATGTCTCCATCACAACCATTGCATTCTTCACTCTTTCTTATCCCCGCGCCTGACTATAAAACCAGCGTTAGATACCTCGGTACATAAGAACCTGAGTTATGGAGCAGGCAACTCTCGGTCCAAGTGCAATCGTTGAACGTACCAATTTTCTTGACTTTATCGACCATGCCCAAGAACCCCCTTCGTTTCTTGGCGCCCTTGGTCGTTTGGCTCTCGCCCATGTCCTGGGAGGTATTATTCGCCATATTTTCTTCCTGATTGGAGCGATTTCGAGGATCTCTGCCGATGTTCCCCGATCCTTTGGCCTGTCTGTCAGGAACCTGTTGACTTGCCCCTGGTTGCTTCGTGAAGTTGGTGACTTGGGCCGGAACTGGTCGTGCCGCCGTTGGTCGTGGTGCTGCTGGGCGTGGTGCTGGGGGTGCTGGCGGTGGTACTTGTATTAGTGGTGCTGGCGCTGGTGCTGGTGGTGATTTTGGAGTCGTTGGTGCTGGCGGTGATTTTGGAGTCGTTGGTGCTGGCGGTGATGCTGGAGGAGTTGGTGGTGGCGGCGGTGGCGTTGGTAGCGGTAGTGGTAGTGATATTGATGGTGGTGATGCTAGTGTAGATGCTTGTGCTGGCGGTGGTGTTGGCGGTGTTGGCAGTGGTGATGATGCAGGTGGTAGTGCGATGGGTGATGTTGGCGTTGGTGGTAGCACTGCTGGTGGTGACAATACTGCTGGCGCTTGTGCCAGTCTCAGTGCTATGTCGGTTGCTGCTGCTTCAGTGACAGACTCTGTAGCCTTCCCTGCGCCAGTCTTTGTCTCAACGCTCTCTTCCTGCATCCCTCTGGTCGATATAGCTCCCTGTGATACCGTTGTAACTTCGTCTGTCTGGCTCGCGGGACGGGCGTCTTTTTCTTTCGATAACGAACGGTGCTGTTCAAGATGCTTCGTCGGCATCGAATCCGACGTCATACTTCCCGCTTGTTGTTCTTCATCTTCTTCCCTCCGACTGGTCTGCTCTTCAGCGCTAGGTGGTCGTTTTTGGATAGCCCGGGGGCCAGGCTTCTGTGCGTCCCTCGCTGCTTCATGCTCTGCCACTTCACTCTTTTCTGTGTGTTGTGCCAGCACTTCAATTTCCAAATTTGCGAATGTCGGTTTGTCGTTGCTGCTGATCTGGCTCCTTGGGAACGCTTGTACAGCATCCTGTCCTGGACCCTGTTCCCGTGATTGTGCGTGCCGCTCATCTGGCGTGGCTTGAGCGTGATAACTCCCCTTTTCTGCTTGCCCGCTTCGAATGTTCTCTTTTGCTGCTGAGTCTTTTTCTGTAAAGTGTTTTGCGTCTGGCGGGGGGTCGGTGGGCGTAACGGCTGCAAGCCCTAGAGTGGACTCTGGAATCGCTTTCTCTGCCGGTACCGCTGGTGGCTCGGCGAGTCCCTCGGTATCCTTGTTTATGTTCTGGTGGCTACTGTCGCTGGAGCCGATCACCACAGGCTCAGGCTTGGCTGTCAATTCTCGCTGACTCGGTGGCTCGGGTTTGGCCAACTCTGCTTCACCATGGTTATCGTGTGACGCGGTTCTTGCTCTGGCTCGGGCGTCATCCTCGGTGTCATCCACTCTTTCATGCTCCTGGTCTGGGCGGTTCTCATCCTCTGCTGTTAAGTCCGTCTCCATTGCCGTCAAATCGTTTGTGTATGTATGTTGGCTGGCTGCCGACACAGCCCTTGGAAGATGAGGGAAACAAGACTGTATAACTAAACCCGTGGAAAACCCTTCTTGAACTCCGTTCGAAAGGAACCACCAAACCTCCGTCCAGCACTTCGCATATTCAGACTCCGGGTCCTGCAGCAGCTCAATCAGTGTTCTATCTTGGTTCCCCGATGCGAGATCATAGGTCTGGCCCTCTGCCAGAACCATTGGATCCCTGGCTGCTGCTAGATGTCGGAACCAATTTAGCGCAGCGTACCGGACGAAGGGGTAGTCTTTGACCCTGCGACGGACCCTAAGCTCCCATGATCCTGAATCAGTCGACACCGCGCCAGCATGCTGGAAATATGGTAGAGTCAGGTAAGCAATGCAGGTACTGGCGAGTGCTGAGTGAGACAGTCTCTCCCCCATGTAGGACCCCAGCTCTGTATTGAGTCTGCCCGTGGTCAGACACTTCCTTACCCCCCAGTGAGCGAGTTGTAGGGTTCCCTCTCCGAGGTCGATGATGTGCTGGCAATGGGTCTGGACCATCAGCTTGGCCTCCCCCGTTCCGAGAGAATTCTCCAATCTCTGGGAGAATGCGGCGCTTGTGGTGCCGCGTCGTCCTTGCGAGTCATTTTCCTGATCTAACGCGATACCCAACGCCAAGGCTATGTAAAACTCGGCTTCTCGCAGTGGTTGAAGTTGAAAAATCGCCCATCGCAGGACAATTCTCAACGTAATTGGGGTTACGCCCTTCTCGAGGATGCTGTTCAAAGTCTGTGTGTAGAACTCCACGTCGTCACGCGGCAGCGATTCGATTTGTCTTCGAGCCGTTTCCATATCGTTGATGTTTGAGCGATTTTCGGTGAGCGCCTCCGCCGCTTTGGCTGCCAAGCGGTACGATCCGTCAGAGTGGTCCATCACCACTTCGCAGATCTCTTTTCTTAGCGCTTCAACTTCTGTCGTGTCCATAACCCCCCCGTCACTGCTCACATCTTCCAGCTCCTTCATAACGGTTCTCGCCATGTCCGGCAGTGTGTCCTGGACAGTAACATGATAGAGCTGGAATTCTTCTTGTCCCACAAGCGGCGCTGCCTCTTCCACATCATCCTCGTCTTGGTCGGTGGACGAGAGTAACAAAACTCGCAGCCGTTTCGTATCTTCAGGGCCGGCTTTAGCTTTGCAAGAGGCGAGGCAATCAATGAAACCTTGCTGACAGTCTTTACCAATCTGATCGAACCCATCGACAACCAGTGTCAATGGACGGAAGGACAAGACTCTAGCCACAGCGTCAGGCCAAATCAGAACAAGCCTCTCTTTAGTCCATATATCATCATCGCGAGTCCGACCCGCGATTTTATCGCCCTTTGTCACCTCGAGGTATGGCGGGACTAGGATCTCGGCCGTCAACTTGGGTTCCCGCCGCAGGGCATGGTGTAGCGTGGCTCGCAGCAGTGCGGCAATGTCACCGCGGCCAGGGACTGAGTCGCTCAGGAAGCAATGCGACACCTCCTTGTTTGCAGCCGGGGCGAGTTCCGTGATTATGTGCTTTGCCAAATAGCTCTTGCCACAAGCAGGCGGCCCCTGGATCCAGAGCATCTGCTTGTCATTCTCGTCGTCCAACCACTCCTGGAATTCTTGCCGCTCGCTGATCCACTCGCAGGTTCCTTCGGTGCGTTCTTTAGCCATGAAGTATCCGTGGAAGCCTGTTGGGCATAGCGAATGCAGCGCCATCCTCGCATTCTTGTCCATCTGGTCTGCGGGACGACGTTAGGCGATGAGCGCTCATAGGTTCCCAGGCAGGGGGTGAAATTGAGTAGCTCGGCGGAGTAGGATGGGGCTGTCACATCTTACCGATTGCCTTGGGCGACTGCTCAATCAAGAACTTCATAGACTTTGAGACCATTCCAAACGCAAGTCTGTCGACCTTGTATCTCCCGAATTTGCAGATACCTATGTGGTCGCCTTCCATCTGTATTTCTCGCTTCTTCGGGGCGTCCATCCATCCGTGGCTCTTGTCCACCAGCTAAGGAAATGCCGCAGATTTAGTTTTATCCCCGGGAGGAGACGGTGGTAGGAGGGCAAACCTACCACGCGACGCACACCGCCCATCCTGTTCCCCTCAATGAAGTTTACAAATGCAAGTTCCTGCTGAAGGGGTCGGAAATCGTCGGTGACACCGAGAAGCACGTCGGTGTTTAACGCCAAGTCATTCAGCATCTTCTTCGTGGGCGGTACGCCCGGATACGGTGAATTCAGACACAGCACCGCCGAGGCAAAGCTCAGCCAGGATGAGCTGCTCATGCCATGATGGGGAGTTGCGAAAAACATCTGTCTCCGAATCCTTCGTCAGCAAAACCGCCCTTCGGTCCTGTCCGAGACACGGAAAACGTACAACCCCACGGGTGGACTCCCATAGTTCCATGTACTTCAGGTTCTTGTGAGCGCGATTGATAGCGCTCTTGATCAGTATCCCGCCCAGACTGTGTCCCACGAAAATGATAGGCCTGGTCGCCGCCGTGTCATCGGTTTCACGATCCAAATGCAGGGCGTTGAGCAGCTGAACAGCGTGATCGGTGATTTTGGCCCTGCTTGTAGTCCCTTGAATGGTGGTGTTGTACTGAAATGATAAAACCCGGATATCGGGAATGGACTTTGGAAGGAGGTCCCTCGGCCAGAGCGTCTCGTCGTCTGCTCTCCACGTCTTGACGTAGTCTCCA
>Ga0247769_1000409_pt1 | contig 11074 bp, 10 predicted proteins | sample UWRJL166409R6_FD_179942 | JGI IMG/M metagenome (GOLD analysis project Ga0247769, IMG submission 179942) | Plant litter microbial communities from Arlington Agricultural Research Station in Wisconsin, United States - UWRJ-L166-409R-6 | ecosystem: Environmental > Terrestrial > Plant litter >... | reverse complement strand
GGGAGGGGAAAGGGGAAAAGAGACGAACGCCTCACCGCCACTAGCCAAACTCATATCCTACTACGTACCTACATACGCCTCCTTATCGCCTAACCGCCCAGTAGGCTGCTGACCCGAAAAACCAAAAACGATGGATCCGGTTTCCATCGCGGGTCTCGCACTCGGTGTGGCGTCAATTGGGTTGCAAGTTTATACGGGCTGCATCCAAGGCATTCAGCTCCTCATCACCGCCATCAACTTTCCAGAAGAGTGCAGATACCTCAACCTGCGCTTGCGTATGGAACAGCAGAGACTGTTTGCGTGGAGCGAGACGAGTGGGCTGCTTGATCTCGATGCCAAAAACCCCTCCAAGGTTCTTGAGGGCAACACGTTCGGCCTCCATCGTCAGACCGTCCTGGATTTGCTCGTCCAGGTGGAGACGTTGTTCAAGGAATTCAAGGAGCACCAGCAAAAAAACAGCAGGCTCCTGACAGCCCCTGATAGAGAGGGCATCTTGCAGCACCCTGAAAAGGATGCCGCCGCCGCCAACTTCCCGCTGCCCGAGAAGCGTCGAGCGTTTATCAAAAAGGCCATGACCAATCTTCAGGAGGCGTCCAAAGAGGCGGTGGCACGGCTGAAGTGGGTTTCCTTTGACAAGGCTGCCTTCGAGATCCTCCTATCGAGGTTCTCCTCGCTGAACGACAACATGACCAACATTTTAGATGTCCGAATGCAAGTCGAGATACACCATACTGTACAAGATACCAATCGGGGGGTTCTTCAACTGCACCGTAAAATCTCAGATCTCTCCAGACTTGTAATGGCTTTGAACATTCAGCTGGAGGCCAACTCGGCCACAGCAAGTGTCCCTATCACGCAAGCCATGTCAGTTGCCCAAAAGCGCGCCAACGCCGACGGGCTCCAGCTGCTCTCCCAACTAGCCAAGTTCAAGGCGTTCAATGAATCCATCGAGTCCGATAAGAAGACACCCTGGGATGACAATGTTGCCAAGTCACTGGAACTCGGGAAGCTGAGGGACCAGAAACATCTCGTCCTCGACCGGTCCATGATCGACCTCGATCCCGCCGCCGACGATCCTGATGTTTCTCGGTGCGAGGCACTCCTGAGGCTACCAAACAGCCCTCCCAAGAAAGTATGGGTGGAATGGAAGGACTATGATCGACAAAGACCAGAGGACCTGTCCCCTCCAAAGGATGTCATTCTCGAGCGTGTCCGTAAGCTCGCCGCACTGCTCAATCACACGCCCAAGCCCGAGGCCTTTCGCACGCCTCACTGCCGTGGCTTCTTCGACAAGGCTGGTAGTATTGTGTCTGCTCCCCATGGTGGCTGCGAGGATGACGAAGAAGACATCCTTGACATGCGCCTTGGCCTCGTTTTCGAAAGACCGCAGGACGATGGTTTGCACACTTCATTGCCCCCTGTCTCCCTTCGTGAGCTTTTGCAGACTGACCGCCGGCCGCGAGTAACGGAGCGCATCAAACTCGCGCATGCCATCAGTAACTGCTTGCTTTACCTCCATGCTGTCAACTGGCTTCATAAGGGTCTACGCAGCCATAACGTAGTCTTCTTTCGCACTGCCAAAAGCCACGTCGACTACACGAAGCCGTACCTCTCAGGCTTTGACTTTTCAAGACCCGCTCGCTCCGATGAGATGACTGATGTCCCTGGACCCGGCGACGACGTTGAGTACAATCTCTACCGGCACCCAAACGCGCAGTCGACACTCGGGGGAGAAGAGAGGGAGAGATTCCGGAAGAGCTTCGATATTTACAGCCTCGGGGTTTTGTTTGTCGAGATCGCACGTTGGGCGACCGTGGAGAGCGTGCTGGGGATCGATCTGAACGTTGCGAGACGGCAGGCATCAATTGCTTTGAAGGCGAGGGATCGCCTTCTGGAAGAAGAGCAGATTGCGGAGCTCGGTGCATGCATGGGAGAAGTCTACGAGCGGGCTACTAGGAAATGCCTCACCGGAGGCAGTGAGCTTGGTTTGGGCGAGAAGGATCACGAGACGGATGATGTCGTTGCGGCCAGACTCTCCATGATTTTGCACGAGGAAGTGGTGAAGCCATTGGGGAACGTCCGCGTGTAGCTGGGACTTGTGGGGTTCGATTTGGGTTGATTATAGGACCTTCAGTTCGTTTGATGCCGACGAAACCCGTGGTGCTTACGACGAAAACATACTTTCTAAGGATAACTGGCATCATAATATCTCAACTGTCTATTATCATATCGTTTTCCCCACCCTCAGCCTACGGATACGGCGCTCGAACTTCCCAGCCTGGTCCTGCCAACAAGAACATGAAGAACATGAAAGGGTGATAAGAGACAGCTTTTTTCTGCCCAGGGCAGAGATAACTCGACAAACGACAATCAGTCTGTGTAACTACCTGCACAATAATTACCAACTGGACGGTCTGAGATGATACCCGCGTCTGAGACTTTGGATCCCTCGCCGCCCCGGCCCTGGTGTTGATCGCTGACCTTTGATCCAACCGCACTCAAACGCAGCTAGGTACCCTAATAATCGGATGGGTGGTACTAGACGCTGCGGTCTCCCTACCGCTTATTCTCAACTGACTGGGCGATTGTGTACGAACCGGCCACTTTCTCTAGAATCTCACGTCCCGCTCATCCAGGCGAGGGGATGTCCCGTCGTGTATGTTAGCATCAGGCTAAAGAACACCACACTTGTCCGTGGCCACAAAGTTTTTGGGCATTTATTGAACTCCCAAGCTGTCGCCCGTGTCGGAGGGAGCACCCGGTGCCTTAATATGCCCGCTCTGCCGGGTAATCTTGGCGTAGCGGCTAGCAACATGGTGCCTGGCGATACAACGTTGGGGTCGCGTTCTCGATCTTTAAACCCCCCCACCTCCATATTTTGGGTACGAAGTACAGCATAATGAGAGGAGGAGGGAGAGGCCCCGAGTGGATGGAGGGCGTGTCCCTCTTGGTAGTTCACATCGAATCGCGGCTGTGGAGAATGGAAGTCCAGCGGGATGGCTCTCGTTATATTCGACCGGTATCTCGGATTGCCCTCCCCATTGACTAGGTAGGTACGGAGGTTGAATCGTTTGCTCCCCTCACCACGCTCGTTTACTAAGTAGCAGTTGGTTCTGGAATTGGGCTCTCGTTATGTTGTTGTTAAGCTGCTGTTGGGCGCTAGTGCCAGTGTTGTCACATATGGTGGCTGCTATTCCGTCACCCAAGTCGTTGAACACCAGTCTGACTATTCTGATCGACAATGACCTCCAGGGTAAGACCTCTGATTAACACTGTCAAGTTCACTTTGTAAAATACGGATACCTTCGTGAGGGCAGGGCGGGGCTGACGCCATGACAGGATCCAATAGCCCCCTTTCCACTTCAGGAGTGATCCTCCTCGACGACCCCAGGCCCTACAGCGATGCAGTGACAGCCTGCCGGGCGTTGGGCGAGGAGGTTTGGTCTCCCGAGCGGAACGCGTCGAGCATCAGGCCAAATCTGGACTACCTCAGGTACCAAGGAAAGGTCAACTCCACCTCGACTCTCTGGATCGCCTCTAGGGGGAATTCTACCAGGGCACTGAGCGTGTCGGGCTCCATCTCGAGAGCGGATCCGGCATCGCGGCTGCCAGTTTTGTGTGCGCAGACGGCGCCGTACTCGAGCGACAAGGTGCAGGATACCAGCAGGCGGTGGCGTGTTGCGGTCGAGGCCAACAACCAGACGGTCAATGGGTGGGTTTGCATTCATACCTCCCCTGGTATCTACAAAGATACTAGGAGAGATACCTACCTCTATCTGGATGAAGGCGGAAAGCTAACTCCTGGGGTTTTCTCGACCGTGCCAGCTATCGCGACCGCTTGTCGTTCCGCTTCTTCGGGGTCCGATATGCGCCGCAGCCACAGCGCTTCACCTACTCGACCCTCTTTCAGGGATCTGGCGAGTCGGCCGAGGCGGCGTCTTTTGGCTCGCAGTGCGCTCAGGGGTCCTCTGGTGCTGGGAGCGAGGACTGCCTGTTTTTGAACATCTGGACGCCGCACCTTCCCGCGCCAGGGGCCGAGAAGGAGAAGACGAACCTCAAACCCGTAGGAATCTGGTACGTGAACTTTCGCACGAAAAATGCGTAGGAAGATGTATGGGCGACTAAGACCTTACCTACCTACCTAGGATTCATGGAGGCGCCTTTACCGGCGGTACGGCGAACGACGCTACCTTTGACGGCGGAAATATCGTCTCACGAGGCGACATGGTGCTGGTTGCCATCAACTACCGGCTCTCAACCCTCGGGTTTCTGGCTCTCAAGGATGGTGTCACCAACGGAAACTTTGGATTGGCGGACCAAATCACGGCTCTCGATTGGGTACGTGCCCATATCCGATCGTTCGGAGGTGACCCGGACCGCATCACCATATTTGGCCAGTCTGCGGGCGCTGGCTCGGTCCGCGCGCTCATGGCCTCCCCGAAAGCCGCAGGGAAGTTCGCCGGGGCTATTCCCCTGTCCAATCTCGGTGGCATCAACTACGGAACCACATACTCCCAGTACTACACCATTGACGAGCAGCTCTCTGTCGTGGGCAATGCGATTCTCAACGCCACCAACTGCGCCCTCGCTCCGTCTCAGGTCGACTGCCTTCGTGCGTTGCCCGCCACGGCGCTCCTTGCCGCAGGGACTGCGCGTTATCTCGTCGTCGACGGCACCTACCTGACGACTCCTTCTCTGCCTCTCACCAGCGGCCCTCCACTCCCCATTAACCTCATGATGGGAATCACCCACGACGACGGTGCGGCTTTCATACGCTTCCCCGCGGCAAACACGACCAACGCAACCTCATACCTCGCATCTCAAGGCTTCGCGCCACCGCCGCCGGCCCTCTTCCCCATCCCGCTGGGTGTTAGCAACTTTACGCTGGCCGTGTACAACGCCTCTTCCCGTCTCGCCACGGATGGCATCTTCCGCTGCGTGGACCAAGCGACGGTCTTTGCTGGCACGGCGTCGGGACGGTTTTCAAAGGTTTACTACTACGAGTTCGACCGGACCTACCAGACCACGGGGTGGCCGCAGATGGACGTGTGCGAGGCGCCGAGGACGGCGGCGCGCCCGCACGGGGACCCGTCCCTCCCCTACTTTCGCTGCCACTCAGGCGAGCTGTACTACGTGTTTGGCAACCTCGCAAGACAGGGATTGCCGCTGCGCGACGAGGGGGATCTGCCCTTTGAGCAGCTCGTACTGGACATGTTTGCGTCGTTTGTGCGAACGGGGAATCCGAACCCCCAGAAGGGGTTCCTGGTCGCGAGGGGATTCAAGGAGACGCTGCGACGGGTGGAGGAGGACGAGGAGTGGGTGCCAGCTGAGAAGGGGGCCATGAGATTGCGGGTTCTGGACTGGGCTCCTCCGGGGAAGAAGACGAAGGTTATGGAGGGGTTCAGGGAGGTTGAGCAGTGTAAGGGGTTGGGATTGGGTGTTGAGGAGTATTATCGTTCCTGAATCCTGAAGGGGTGGGGATGGGAAGGGGGATTGTCCCAGATGAAAGCTGGCCTGGGAAGTATCTCGGGATGTGTTAGAATCCAATTATAACTGATACCTTCTGAATGGAGTGTCGTCCGGGAGGAAACGGTGACATCAGTGTTCTTGTGGACCCCTGGCTGCTCATTAGGGTGTGCCAAGAGAAGATACAGGGTTGCCATTGTAATCCTTATCGTTATCGATAATAATTTACGGCGGGCAGTCGCGCTTGCAACGCGCCGGCCCAAACCACAGAAAGTCAAGCACTCAATCAATCAACCAGGCGATTGCCCCACCACGGCAAGGGCAGCGCGTGTGTTTTGCGACGGATCTAGGGCCGTCCCTACAGACAGATTGCAGGGCCAACAAACAAACCGTATCGACAGGAGTTTCAATCACTCACCTAATCACTTGCTCGATCGATCGATGGGTTGTTCGTTCCGTTTCGCTCATCACCAAGTTCCGGGGAATCAACGAATCAGGGGATAGCGAGGATGGTGTCCTCGCCCCCTCCTCCTCCTCCTCCTCCTCCTCCTCCTCCTCTCCCCACTATCGGGGATGATATATCGACGCCATCGCGGGACACAACAGGCACACCAAAGGATACGACGACGACGGAGCTTAGTAGTCCCGTTATTGATGATGATGATGAGGATGTGGGTGTGGGCTCTTCGCAAGTACTCGACTTCCGCGAATTTCGGAGCGCTGAGCTGCCGCCGAGGGAGTTGAAGGGGCATTGTCAGATTCATTTGGAGGAGGGGATTTGTGAGCCTTTTGATTTTCCTCTCTTTTTTTGTTGCTATATAACTTGGAGCATGGCTGAGACGTTGCAACTTCACTGTAGATCTCCCTGCTATACTCCTTCTCGAATATCTACTCGCCGACGGCGCGACACCTACGACCGGTTCCAGCGCTGGGGTTGTCTCGCGACCCCTCCGAGTGGCGTCGCCCTCGCAGCTGGCTTTCCTCAACACGCTGAGCATCCACCCGTCGTTCACCTCCCGACTCGGCCAGAACCTGACCAACGACATCGCCGGCCGCGCCCTCGCGTACCTGCGCGCCGTCCTGAGCCTCACTGGCCCCATTGACTCTGGAATCCGATCGGCCTTTTTGTTCAGACGCGGTAGTGCGGGGGGTGGTAGGTACTCGAGCCACACGGACAGCGGCGATAGTGGGAATGAATCCGACTGCATCGAAGGCCGGCTGGCTAAGGAACATAGCGTCTGGCGACGGGCGGGGGATTTCTGGTCCGCGTTGGGGTGGGCATTCCACTGCGCCTCGGCGCATCCGCACCGCTGGCGGTACTGGAAGGCGTGGCTGGGGTACATGGTGGACGTGCTGGAGACGGATTGGGATATCAGGTTTTCGCTGGATGAGGAGACAAGCGGCAATCGCGGACCAAAGGGGGTGTGGAAGATGCTGCGGGGGAGTCTGCTGGTGGCGTATCTGGGTGACCTGCGCCGGGAGCGGAAAAGCCCGCCGAGAGAGACCATGCGGGCATTGATGGCATTCACCGACGACGACCCCTCCGACAAGGCCGTGTATCGGGAGATATTTGAGCGGGAGCTGACCATGGGCCCACGCCGGAACAAACGGAAACGGACGGGAACGGTCGGTGAGCCAGAGCAGATCCCACTGGACAAGATGATGGACTGGTCGGCCGATAGTCTCGACTCGGACTCCGATCCTGATTCGAACGACGAGAACCTGCATCATTCAGACTCACCAACCCCTAGGAAGCCAAGAAGAGGCGGTCTCAAGCCGTTGCGAGGCAGGAGGGGGAAACCAGGAAGAGCGGACCGGTCCGACTCTCCCTCCTCTACCTTCCGCATCAGCAACGGCATCAACGATTCGGTGCCTCTGCGTCTCCGTCTATTCCGACTGCTGTCGGCAGCCGCTAATTACGTGCCGCAGTATTTCTGCTCGGTGGACGACCTCTATGAGAGCTTCGCCGACCGCGTCCGCGGCCTGCCGCTGTCCATGTTCCGTGTCTTCGTGGAGTCCCAGGCCGATAACCTCCCCGACTTCATCCAGATATCACTACTACGCCAAGTCGCCGACGGCTTGCTCCCCAACAACCGCCCAGATCCATACAAGGTCGACCCAAAAATAGAGGAGGCCCACGGCATCTCCTCCGCGATTTTGGAACGGTGCTACCTCCCCTTCGCGGCAGGGCGCGTCACACCGGAGGACAACGCCAAGCTAGCCCTGGTGTTACAGAGCATGTTGTGGCTTCTATGTATGAACACTGAGCACCCGCCTGCCCGCCTAGTCGGGCTGGAGACCGCCGTTGAGGAAGGGATTGCAGCGAGGGAGGGCAGGACCAGAAGACGGAACAACGGCTTTACAGGGGCTGACAAGGAAGCCCAGGGGGTGCTGGAAAGATCAGCGAGGACTATGCGGACCTACTTCCGGTATTTTAAGCAGGTCGGAGAAGAAGCTGAGAAAGAGGATGATGGTCAGGAAGTGTCCATGGCAGAAGGGTGTAACGTGTCTCTATTAGTGTCTCACAAGGGAAAGGATGCGCCTGCGTCTCGAGGGGATATGTCTATGTCTCCCGGCAAGGCTATGGCCATGTCTGCGGAAACTGCATAGTCTGCAGAGGCTACTACGGCTGTGACCTAGTTGGCGCAGAAGCAGAGATGGAAATTCGGGCTGTGTGCCCTCGGAACCCCAAAATCGAACGAGGTTAGGGTGTGTACCAACCCAACGCGATATAATGCTGTGATTATGGGGATTGGAACGGGAACGGGGTCGGAGGAGAGCTGGACGGCGATAATTGTATTGTTTGTTGGTGGTATGCGTTTTATGAGGCATGATTCGGTTTGCTACATGAGTTTACAACATATATACCATAGGTATAGATGCGGAGTTGTTGTTTGTTCGTACCCCTTTTGTTGTGGTTCTTTCTGTTGTTATTTGTCGTTGTGGTGTTGTTATTATTGGGGTTAGTAATTCCATGGTGTTGAGGTGCAAAAATGGAGTTTGTGTTTACAAAGGCGTTGGAAGGAGTGTGTGGTTTTTTCTGTTCTTTTTTTTGTTTTGTTTTGTTAGGTTTATTTCAGAAAGGAAGAGGGACAGAAACGAAGAGGAACGAAGAGGAAAGAAAGAAGAAGAGAGGTAGAGTCTGGGGTCTGACAGGTGGGAATTAATAAATAAATAAATAAATAAATAGAGAAGATGGAGAAGAGAAGAGAAGAGAAGAGAAGGCTGAATAATTACTTATAAAGACTTGTACAATGAATGTATCCACCATAGGTGGTTCTATTATATAATTCTAAATTCTAGTAGCCTACTTTTACTTTATCTGCCTAGGTACGTACCTGAGGTACCTTACCTTACCTTGCCTAATATATATATAGTTCAAGTAGCTTACTTTCTCTTATAAATATACCGTTGTGAGTCTTTATGTGCCTAGGTTAGGTTGTTATCTCGCTGCTTTCTAAGTACCTTGGGTGTTACAAGACAGACACCCGTAGGAGATAACCCGTAGATAAGGCAGACATGATGTACTTTAGTGTAATTCCTGTAAACGAGACGGGACAACTCTCTGCAGGCAGAGACACACACATCAGATATGGGACTCTGAAGCAAGCGGCCGTGACGGCGCGGATGCCACCATGCTTTGGATTCATGTCGGCACGCATACATGAAACATGTGAGGGCAACTAAATATTTGAGAGGACCGGGCACATTGGATACCCGTGGCTGGTATTCTATTTCCCCATCAGCAACGCTGATGAATGATTGGTAGCTAGACCATACAGACACAGAGGGTGAATCAAACGCCTCTCGACAAAAGCAACCCCAACGCCTGAAAACACACTGCAACAACACTTATAACGCCATGCCATTTTCTTATGGCCATGCACATGATGGGGTATCACTTTTGTCCATTTGTCTCTTTGCCGTTGCACCATATATACCTCCATCCCGAAAGTGCCCAATATGCCTCCATCCCGAAAGTGCCCAATATGCCTCCATCCCGAAAGTGCCAAATATGCCTCCATCCCGAGAGTGCCGCATGTGCTTCCATCCCGAGTTCGACGCCTGTTTTCCATCCATGAGATGGCTCATTGGAGGCCAGCCATAGCCCCGATCAAAGGAGCAACTACTTTCTGGCACGCTTTCCATTTGCCGCACCGGCCCCCTTCGTTGCGGCCTCCCTCTTATGCACACAGCTGTTTTGGCGAGCCTGTGCGAGCTCCCGAGCTTCCTCCTCAAGCATGCGGAGGTCGTCGTCGCCAAAGTCGCTAGTCTCCTCCCACAGCTTGTCGAGCTCGGCGTAGTCACCCTCGGGCACGGCCCAGATGTTCTCGCGGAGTCGCTTGTGGCGCTCGCGGTCCTCTTCGATGCGCTGCTCCACTTGCTTACGGTCGAGCTTCGGTGGGGCATTGACGCGGCGCGTTGACGATGCATATTGCTCTTGCTGCTGACCGAGCTGCGAAGTCGACACATGGCCATCGAGATCGCCGTTGGCGGGTGACGACGCTAGGGCGAGATCGTGGGCGGCGATCCCTCGATCCTTCAGCACGATCTCGATCTGGGTGACAGCCTCGACGTCGAGGAAGCCCTTGTTCTGGAGGGCTTGAAGGACCTGTTCTTCATAGTTAGGATGGAAACAAAAAAGAGACAGAGCAGCAAAGGCCTACCTTTCTGACGACTTTGATATTGGCAGCACCCGAGCCGTCCATCGGAGCTACGGCGTCGACGACGCGGATGATGTCCCGCTGCATCATCCGCACATACTCAGTGTGGCCGTCACGATTGGCCATGTCGAGAAAGTGGTCGACGAAATACAGGATGTTGGCGCGCGTGTTCGTGTTGTTCCGCTCCAGCTGCTCGAGGATGCACGAGTGCAGGTCCTCGGCGAGCTCCTTGTTCTTGAGGGCAAACTGGGCCGCCTTCTGCGCCGACGTCACCGAAGCATTGAGCTGACGCAGCTGGTTGGTGAAGCGCATGCGGACTTCGAACGGATCCGCCATCTTGTCGTCGTCGTCTTCGTCTTTGTCGGGGAGGGTGGGTTCCTCGGGGTCTAGGGGTCCATCCGTCGAGGGAGTCGAGGAAGTTGAGAAAGTCAAGGAAGCTAGAGAAGTCGTGACACGCCCTAGGACCTCGTCAATGTCATTGGGGCATGTTACAGCAGCTGGCGCGGGCGATTGGCTCTGCTGAGTTCCCGCCATCCTGGTAAGCTCTTGCAGATAGCGAATCGACCCCTTGGTGGCACGTGCGTTATGGTAGATGGATGCCAAGTGCGCTAGCGTTATCCGATAACGGGAGGTTTCTTTGGTGGTTGTGGTGGGGTGAAATGGTGGTTTTTTTTGGCTTGGATGCGATCGCGGCGGGGTATATTGTATTGTATGTACAATACTTGTACTTGTACAATACTCTTAAAGAATGTTGCAGGAAAAGATGTTCGCATGGCATGTGTTTGCACTACATCAAGGTAACTTATACCTCCGGCTCAGGAACCGGAAAACAAACCCAAGCATTTAAGGCGGGGGACTTTTTTTGTGGCATTGCAGTTTTTGAAAGTGCGATGAAAGGAAGCTCTTGAAGGTGGTTCAAGAACCAGGAACACGGACGTACCTGC
>Ga0247769_1000406_pt1 | contig 11082 bp, 9 predicted proteins | sample UWRJL166409R6_FD_179942 | JGI IMG/M metagenome (GOLD analysis project Ga0247769, IMG submission 179942) | Plant litter microbial communities from Arlington Agricultural Research Station in Wisconsin, United States - UWRJ-L166-409R-6 | ecosystem: Environmental > Terrestrial > Plant litter >... | reverse complement strand
CGCGCGCAGCTTACTGAAATTCGTGGCCGCAAGCGCCGCTTCCGCCATGACGGGGGAAGCGGCGCGAGCACGTTCAGATCATCACGGGAAATAGCCGGGCTTGGCGTCGGCGTTCAGCTTTTCGATTTCGGCTTCGAGGCTGGCGCGTACGGCCGTGTACGCTGGCTTCGCATACAAGTCCGTGGTCTCCAGCGGATCGGCCACGAGGTCGTACAGCTCTCGCTTGCCGAGGTTGGAGACAATCTTGTAGCGCGTGTCCTTGATCGCGTAGCGGCGATTGCTCGTGCCGCTGGACGTCTCGGAGAACGAGTGGGTGCGCCCGCTCGTTGCGGTCGGATCGCTCAGCACCGGTTTGAAGTTATAGCTGTTGTTGACGTGACTCACGTCGATGCCCGTCAGTGACAGGATCGTGGCGTAGATGTCGGTCGTGACCACGAGGTCGTTGGTGCGGCCTCGGCGCGTCACGCCGGCACCCGCGGCGAAGAACGGCACCCGAACGCCGCCCTCGTACGCGCTGCCCTTGGAGCCGCGGATCTTGGAGTTCTTGTCCTTGACCTCTGCGGGCGTGCCGTTGTCACCGATGAAGATGACGGTGGTCTTTTCCAGGTCGACCTCTTTCAGGAGCCGGCCGAGCTCGGTATCCAGGGCCTGAATGTCCGCCTTGTACACCGGCACGTTGGTGGCGCTGGTTCCGGGAGCGGGGTTGCCCACCGAGCTCAGATCCACGGAATGCAGATTGCGCGGGGGCACCTGGTACGGGCTGTTTCCGCCGTTGGCGGCGTGCGGCGCATTGTACGCCTGGTAGATGAACCAAGGCTCGTTGGGCCGCGCGCTCTTGGCGTTGCGAATGTAGTCGATGGCCTGGTCCGTGAGGGCGGTGGTGGCGTAGGTCGTGGTCGGCACCGCGGGACCGTTGCTGTCGTAAATGTTCCAGCTGAAGTAATCGGTGAGCGCGCCGCCGAGGATGCCGTGGAAATACGGAATGCCAATGTCGCGCACGTGCTGCAGGATCTGATCGGAACCCGCGTACGCTAGGCCCGCGCGCGGATCGAAGAGCCCGCCGCCGAGGTGATACTTGCCAAAAAAGGCCTGGGAGTAGCTGGGATTTTCGGCCGTGATGCGGTCGAACACGGTGACGGTATTGGTGGGCAGGACGGCGCCGACGGAGGTCACACCGGTGCGGTAGCCGTACAAGCCGCTCACGATCGTGCCGCGCGTCATCGAGCACGCCGGGCTCGCCCAAGCGTTGTCGAATACCAAGCCATTTTGCGCCAGCGACTCGATGTTCGGCACTGGCACTGCGCCGCTGTCACCCGTGAGGCTGGGGTACAAGCTGGCCGCTTCCGCGCCGTAGTCGTCCGCGATCACCAAGAGCACGTTGGGCTTGTTCGGACTCGCGCCCCCTCCGCCGGTCGCGGCGGGGTCGACGAACGTGACCGTCGTGCTGCTAGCAGTGGTGATCTCACCATCCGATACGGTCAGCTGGACGGTGAAGGTGCCGGGGGTCGTGCTGGTCAGCTTGGCCGTGGGTCCGATCGGATTGTCGATCACGCCGCCGGTGGTCGACCAGTAGTAGCTCAGAGGCGAGGGGCCTGCGTCGGCATCTTGGGCCACGCCAGTCAGCGTAATTTTGCTGCCGATCTTCACCTTCTGGGGAGTGACGGTCAGCTCGTCGATCACTGGCCCGACGTTGAACGTGCCGCTGACACTGACGCTGCCGTTGCCGCTGGTGGTGGTGCCCTTGAGATGAACGCTCACCGCGCTGGTCTTGCCGGCGACCACATCGAAACCAGCCGAACCCGTGAAGCTCTCGCCGTTGTCGGCGGACTTTGCGGTCAGGGTGATCGTGTAGCCCTTCCCGGCCGGGATGCCACCGATCGTGCCGCTGATGCTCTCCGCGCCGCTGACGTCGATCGCGCCGGTCTTGGTGAAGCCATTGCCGGTGATGCTGTATTCCACCAGATCGACGTTCACGCCCGGAGCCACGTCCAGGTTCAAACCGATGGAGCCGGAGCTCTCTTCGCCACCGTGGCCGAGCGGCTCACTCGCGCAACCGATGAACGCCGCGCTGACACCGAGCGCCAACAAGCAAACCACCGGGAGCTGACCGAACCGCGTAACGAGCCCAGACTTACCGCGCCAATACTTCATGAATCGTTCCTTTGATGGAAAGTCGTCCGGCTCACGCGCTCGGCGGAAACGGACGACTAGGTACAGTGCGCGATCATGGGGCGGTTCTTTAGTGCTTACATTTCTGCTGCGCAAGACAAAAAGGCCGACACAAAGCGGTCACTCAACTCAGTGAGCACGCTTTGTGTCGGTCGCTCCACGAAACGAGACGTGGTCGCCGAGGCGAATCGCCTCAGACCATCACGGGAAGTAACCGGGCTTGGCGTCCGCGTTCAGCTTGTCGATCTCGGCTTCGAGGCTGGCGCGCACCGCCGTGTACGCCGGCTTCGTGTACAGGTCGGTCGTCTCCTGGGGGTCGGCAACTAGATCGTAGAGCTCCCGCTTGCCGAGATTGGAGACGATTTTGTAGCGCGTGTCCTTGATTGCGTAGCGGCGATTGCTGGTCCCGCTGGAGGTCTCCGAGAACGAATGAGTGCGACCGCTGCTGGCCGCCGCATCGCTCAACAGCGGCGTGATGCTGTAGCTGTTGTTCACGTGGCTGACATTGATGCCCGTGAGCGAGAGGATCGTGGCGTATAGATCGCTGGTCACCACGAGGTCATTGGCACGACCGCGGCGCGTCACGCCCGCGCCGGTCACGATCAACGGCACCCGCACCCCGCCCTCGTAGGCGCTGCCCTTGGAGTCGCGGATCTTGCTGCCGGTGTCCTTCACGGGCGCCGGAGTTCCGTTGTCGCCCACGAAGATGACGGTGGTCTTCTCGAGGTCGACCTCCTTCAGCAAGCGACCAAGCTCCGTGTCCAAGCTCTGGATCAGGGCTTTATAAACCGGAATATTGGTGGCGATGGTGCCCGGCACGGGGTTACCGACCGAGCTCAGGTCCACGTGATGCAGCTCGGCTGGCGGCACCTGGTACGGGCTGTTGGCGCCCACGGAGTGGGGCGCGTTGTAGGACTGATACAGGAACCACGGCTCGTTCGGCTTCTCCGCGTCGTGCTGGTGAATGTAGTCGATCGCGTAGTCGGTCAGGGCCGTGGTCGCGAACGTCTTGTTCTGGAACGGAGGCGCCTGGGTGTCGTACGTGGTCCAGTTGAAGTAATCGCTCACGCCGCCGCCGAGAATGCCACGAAACAAAGGCACACCGATGTCCGTCACGTGCTGCGTGCTGGTCGTGTTCCCACCCAGATGGTACTTGCCGAACAGCGCCTGCGAGTAGCTGGGGCTCTCCGCGGTGATCCGGTCGAAGACCGTGACGAAGTCGGTCGGCAACACCGCACCCACCGAGGTCACGCCGGTGCGATAGCCGTACAGGCCGGTCACGATCGTGCCGCGAGTCATCGAGCACGCCGGGCTCGCCCAAGCGTTGTCGAAGACTAGACCATTCTGCGCCAACGACTCGATGTTCGGCACCGAGACCGTGCCGCTGTTGCCCGCGAGGGTAGGGTACAAACTGGTCGATTCTGCGCCCAAATCATCGGCGATGATCAAGAGCACGTTGGGCCGCTGAGCGCCGCCGCCCCCTTCGCCCCCGGCTCCGCCGCTGCCATCCGACTCTGGCTCGACGAAGGTTACGGTCGAGCTGCTGCTGGCCGTGATCTCGCCATCCGACACGGTCAGCTTAACGGTGAAGGTGCCCGGGCTCGCGCTGCTCAGCGTGGCATTGGGGCCGATCGGGTTATCGATCACGCCGCCGGTGGTCGACCAGTAGTAGCTCAAGGCGGCTGGCCCTTCGTCGGCATCCTTGGCCACGCCGGTCAACGTGATCTTGCTTCCCACCTTCACGGCCAGGGGCGTCACCGTCAACTCGTCGATCACCGGACCCACGTTGAGCGTGCCATTCACGGTCACGCTGCCGTTTCCACTCGTAGCGGTGCCCTTGAGGTGGATCGTGACCGCGGTCGTCTTGCCGGCAATCACGTCGAATTTGGCCGAACCAGTGAAGGTCGTGTTGCCCTCGGCCGAAGCCGCGGTGAGCGTGATCGTGTAGCCCTTGCCGGCCGGAATACCGCCGATCGTGCCGCTGATGGTCGACGAACCGCTGACGTCGATCGTCCCGGACTTGCTGAACCCGTTGCCGGAAATGCTGTACGTGACCGCATTCACCGTCACGCCTGGAGCCACGTCCAAATTCAAACCGAGAGAGCCGGACTGCTCTTCGCCACCATTGCCGAGCGGCTCGCTCGCGCAACCCATGAACGCCGCGCTCATCCCGAGCGCCAACGAGCAAACCAGTGGAAGCCGACCGAGCCTCGTGACGAGCCCAGACCTACCGCGCGAAATCTTCATCATTCGATCCTTTGCTGGAAGTCGCCTGGCTCGCCCGCTCGGGCGCATCCAGACGACTAAGTACAGACTTCGCGGGTCATCTCGCGGTTCTTTAATGCGCGCGCGTCTCCTTAGCAAGACAAATGACCGCCGCGCGATCGTCACATCGGCACTGCGTCGCCTTTCAAAGCAGTTGCTCCATTGTGAAAGACGTGTCCTCGCGAGACGCTGAACGCGACCGGCGATTTCAACCGGACTCCAACGGGTCTTGGCGGGCCGCCACGCGACGACAAACACGATTGAGAACGAGCTGCGTTGCTGGATCGCGAACGCCCCCAACCAACACTCTCGAATGCGCTGGATTGATGTCCCAAAGCGCGCCGTGGACGGCTGTGTGAGAAATCAGCTTTTTCCGTAACCGCGCGGAGTCGCGAAACTGCGCCCGAGCTGCCGCCGACTCATTCCGGTGCTTGTTAGAATCGAGGAGCGGTCGTCATGGCAACCCCCGCTACTGAAGTCACTCGCCGCTTGCGCCGCGTCGAATACGACCAGCTGGTTCGGTTGGGTGTGTTCGCGAATGAACGCGTCGAATTGCTCGAGGGCGAGCTCGCCGCCGTGAGTCCAATCGGCGCCCCGCACGACTTTTCCGTGCAAGCACTGACCGAGCTGCGCGTCCTGGCGCTGCGCGGCCGGGCTTGGGTGGGGCCGCAGATGTCACTTGCGGCGCACGAGCTCTCCGAGCCCGAGCCGGGATTTGGCGATCGTACCGCGCGTGGATTATCACATCGAGCAGCCGGGCCAAGCGCTGACGGTGATTGAAGTGGCGGAGTCATCACTCGATTACGACCGCGGCCGCAAGCTCCCCTTGTAAGCTAGCGGCGGCGTGCCGGAGTTTTGGATCGTGAATCTCCCCGAGTGCTGCGTGGAAGTGTATCGCGACCGCAGGGCAACTCTTACGCGCACTCTGAGCGATACGTGCCGGGCCAATCGATCCGACTCGCATCGTTCGATGACGTCGAGCTCAGCGTGTCTAATTTTCTGAAGTAGCGCGTGCTCGTGTGCCTGCCATAATCCGGGGCATGGCGACAAAAACCGAAGGAAAGTGTTCGCTCGGCGGTCTAAGCCGCGTGAAGACCTTTTCTGATTCGCTTTCGTGCGTATTGCTCGTCGCGGTCGCGCTTCTTTTGGGTTTGGGGGGCTGTGCGTCCCGCGCGCCGACGTCGACCTCCGCCGAGGGCGCCACGAATGCCAGCATGTCTAGGTTACAGAGCTGTTCTCCCGGAGCGCCGCCATGCACCGCTCCGGATGCGCTCGAGACTTCGTGCGTCGACGGCACCTGCCGCATCGTTCAGTGCACGCCCGGCCACTGCGATCTCGATGGTGATTTCAAGAATGGATGTGAGAGCCGAACCAAGGGCTGTCACGTCAACAAGGAGTAGCTCGTTGATGAGTAGCTCGTTGATGAGTAGCTCGTTGATGAGTAGCTCGTTGATGAGTAGCTCGTTGATGAGTAGCTCGTTGAGGCTTCTGGGGTGTGGTGCCGTGCTGATTCGGCGCGCTGGGCTCTTGGCGGCCACCCGCTCGATGACCCTCCGCGCTCGAGATTGTGCTTGGTGCTACGAAGCAATGCAGTTCGCTGTAAAACTTAGCCCCAAACCTTGTGCCAAGAGTGCCTTCATAGTTGGAAAATCGAGTTCGAATTCGGACTCGATTTCTAGAATCAAAGTGTCTGCGCCAAAGCTGGCCAACAAGAGCCACTGCGCGACGCGCCCCGCACGAGTAAATGACTCCGCGCTTCCGACAAAGAACGCCCGGCTTTCCTAAATGATTTCGATCGGTTGAGCGGCTAACCGAACGGCATTGGTGCACGAAGTGCATTTTCTGTCACGCGGGTGTCCCCGTTTTGACTTCAACTGTTCCCGCATCTTCTCGATGCAGAGAGTTTCTCGTCCTACCCATATCTCAGGACAACGGGGCGGAGCGAAGTGTCACGCTCGTTGAGCGAGTAGCTGGTTCGCTCACTGAACCTGGAAACAGCCGAGCTTCGCGCTGGCATTGAAGGGCGCGAGCGAGCTGGGCGATGTCCCTTGGTAGAAGAGGTCGTACTTACCCGGGATGACACGCGCGGAGTACTTGCCGGTCGAGGTCCAGGTGAGTGGGATTGAGGATTTGTCTTTGGGATCGCCCAGCCACAATCTGCCCCCGTCGTACTCTTTGTCGAGCAGGCTGCCGCTGATCTTCACCGTGCCGCTGATCGCGGTCGAGGGCACATCGATGTCGAGGGTGATGGGCGCGCCAGGGGCGAGCGTCACGGTCTTGATCTTTCCGTGAGGGTTCAGCGGCGCGACCGTCGTGGCCAAGGGGCTCGTCAGATCGAAGTATAGATCGTAGCTGCCGGGGACGACGCGCGTAGTGAATGCGGTAGTGGAGAGCTTGCCGAGCACGATCGCGTCGCCTGAATCCGTACGTAGGGAGAGCGTGCCGTCGTCGGCGGTGCTGCCGAGAACGGCGCCCGCGAGGCTGAATTTGCCTGATACCACGACGGTTGCGACGTCGACGACCGGTACGATGGTGCCAGCGGGAGTGACCACGATGCCGCGCTTGATTGTCGCGAGGGTGTTCATTGGGCAGGTGGATCCGCTCGTGCTCGCGTTTGCGTTGCCGAACACGAGGTCGTACGTGCCGGGCAGTACGCGGGCGACATAGGCGCCCGCGGTGTCCAAGGTGATGGCCACGTTGCCCGCATCCGGGCTGCGAAGGCCCCAATTGCAGCCCAAAGGGATCGCCGCGCCGTCGAACGTGACCGAGCCGCTGACGGTCGCGGTTTTGACGTCGATGTCGAACTGGCTGGGATCGGTATTGGGGACTGCCACCCCAGCGCTCACGATTGGGTAACTCGAGTTCGTGAACAGCCAACCGGAAGGGATCGGAGGGCCTCCTGTTCCTTGCAGAGCAAAGTCATAAAGGCCGGGAGCGATCTGACCCGAATAGCCGCTGGGCGTAACTGGTGTAAACACGCCCCAGGTACTGGTCCCCGGCGAGCGGTAGTACAGGTAGCCAACGGACTGGGTCACCGGCAGGCCGTCTACCGTGAATTTACCGCTCAGCGTCACCTTGGTCGGGGCGACGGGATCGCTCGGTTTCGGTGCGATGATCGTTTCGCGCGGGATGTCGATGTCGAGCAACCGGCTGCCAGTGGCGGGAACGATCACGCCAGTCCGAAGGGTGTGAGCGCCGTTGGACTTGCCCGTATAGACCACGTCGTAGCTGCCTGGCAGCGCGTGCACCGCATACGTTTCATTCGCGGTCGAACCGAGCTTCACGACGTCCGTTCCGTTGATCAGAGTCAGCGCGCCAAAGTCGCCGCGAGAGGTGTCTCCGATTCCGATCTTGCCGCTCACTCCGATGCTGGGAATGTCGATGTCGGTTCCGATGCACGCTCCGGGCATCCCGGCGCTTCCGGCCGTGCCGTCGCCCGCGCTTCCGACGGTGCCATCGCCCGTGCCGCCGGTCCCGGGCCCGGCAGAGGCGCCGGCTGCACTCGATCCGCCGTTCCCTGAGCCGTCCACGCTGCCGCTAGTGCCGCCGCCAACGTTGACAGCGTTGCTGCCCGCTGCAGCCGTCGCTGCGGTGCCCGCGCTGTTGACGTTGGACTGATCCGCAGGGTCCGCGGCGTGTCCGCATGCGATGGCGCCCAGTAACACCACCAACGACCAACCAGCGCGACTCACCATCACCATTTCGGGCTCCCCAAACTGAGCTTATCAGCGGTGTCCGCTCGGTGCTTGCCATTGGCCGAGAAAGCCGGCGCTTTTGTAGCTACGAACGAGCTCACTTTCCCGTGGCTTCGGCCAGCACTCAGCTCAGCCACATCTTTGCAGTGCTAACGTGAAGCCCCGTGGCCAGCACTGTGGCTATGCGCGCGGGGTGATCGCGCTCGGCCAACGGGTGACGGGCAAGCGCGCGACGCTTTGAAGCCGGAACGCCCGCGTCGGCAGTTCAGTGCTGTGGAGAAGCGCCGACTGCTGGACGAATCCCAGAAGCCGAAAGCGTCTCGACGTTGCAACTCCAGCACGAGCCCTGCGACCACGCGGACGATACGGAAGCTTGTTTGCAACGTGCAGCGGTTTTCGAGCACGGCGCGCGGCTAGCACGTGCTCCACCGGCCAGCGTGGCAATTCGCGTTCAGCGTCGGACGATCTCCGAGGTGGCGCTTCCGCGAAAGAGAGCGCGGAGTAGGCCGAGAAAGTGGCATTGGCGAGGTCCCTAAGTCCCTTTTCGCGCGTGGGCCCCTAGGCAGAATTCGGCCCCGGTATCGCCACCGCGCAAGACGGGTCCTCATTCTTGACCGAGTTGACCAACGTCGAAACGGGCACGAGCTCCAAATCGGCGTCCGGCTCGAGCAGCTCTCGGTAGCGCACCGCGGGGTTCAACCACGCCATTCGCGCGTCCGCCGGCAGAATAACCGGCATACGGTCGTGTACTTCGCTGGCCACGCCCCGCGGCGTCGTGGTGAGGATCGCGCACGCCGGGATCTCGCCGGTCTTCGCGCGCGCGTTGTCCCAGATCCCAGCGAACGCGAACGGTCTGCCATCCGGGCGTTTGATTAGGTACGGCTGCTTGAGTGGCTTCTTAGCGTCGGGATCGCCGATCACCTTCCACTCGTAGAAGCCATCCGCCAGGATGAGGCAGCGGCGGCCGTGGATCGAGTCGCGGTAGAACGGCGCGTTGAGCGACTCGACGCGGACGTTGAAGCCCCCAGCCCGCGGGTTCGGCAGCGTCAGGCCCCAGCGCAAGAGCTCCAGCTTGTGCGGCTCACGGATGACGGCGATCGGCTGAGTGGGGGCGATGTTGAAGCGGGGCACGAGCGGGAGCTGGTCGCCGTGGAGATCGAAGGTCTCCCACAGTTCGTCGCCGGGGGTGCTGAGCTTGTAGCGACCGCACATCGCGTAGTTTTAGCGCATTCCGGTGCCAGGTACCGGAGCATCGCTGCAAAGTGCGCACGGGTGCCCGCAGCTCGGTCGCCCCGCGGACGACGCAATTGCAAGACTGCCACGGCATTCCTAGAGTCCGCCTCCGGATCGCTGGCGGACGCGCGGGAAACCACTCGCTAATTTGCCACGTTGAACGTTTCCCTGCGCGCCGCCATGTTCACGGCATGAGCCGCGAGCAAACTATCGCTGGGTGGGTGGACGCGATTGAAGCGCACAACTTTGGAAAAGGGGACGCATGGCACGTTCGCTTCGAAATCGAGGGCCTGCAGCTGGTCGAACAGGCCGTTAAGCGGCTCAGTGCCATCGGGGCGACGATGGGCCCGAATGGCCGCGCGCTGCAGTACATTGCAACGTTCCCAGGACCGAGCGCACGTGAGGTGGCGAGCATTCTCGTCGAGCAAGGCGCCCGTCTCTGCTCAGATCAGGCACTCGCGCCGGTCCCCTGACTCTCGCATTCAGCAGGCGGCGGTGCCGCCTGCTGTGTCCGCGTCTTCGCTCTCGATCGCGTGGAAGAACTCTTCCCGTCCGAAGGGCTTGGTGACGTGTCGGTAGAAGGTCACTCCCGCCGCATCGGCGCCAGCCTCGGCGACATTTCGAGGTAGACCCGACACCGCCACAAGTCGGCAGCGTCCAAGGCCCGGAATCGCGCGCAACTGCTGCGCTAAGATAAAGCCAGAGTCGCCCCCTAGATGAAGGTCGAGAACCGCAACTTCGGGCCGAAATTCGTCGGCGGCCGCGAGCGCGCTATGGGCGTCGTAAGCGACGCGGGCGTTGTGGCCCCGCATTTCGGCGTACATGCGGGTCAGCTCTGCCGAGTCTTCGTTGTCGTCTACGATGAGCACGCGCCGTGCCTTGGTCGCCCGGCTCGTGGATAAGCTATTCATGGGGCGCAACCTAAGACCTGCGCCCGAGCTAGCTCGTCTGGGTTCCGTCATATCGCGTCACGACGTCACGACGTCACGACGTTGTAGACTTCGCGCACGCGGAGCCCGACCTTTGCCGAATTGGGTCATTCATCACACTGAGTTACAGCGCCAGAAGGCAATGAGGCGTAACGCCGCGTTGCGGCATGGCCGGTAGCGTGTGCGCCACCGATGGTTATCCTAGCGGAATGGGAAACCACCGAACGGTGAGCACGAGCGGTCACGCTCTGTGAACCTGCGCAAGACAGTCAAGAGCCCCGGGGGAGTGGTCTATCGAATCTTCGAGACGGTCACAGGTGTGTTTCACGTGTTGAATACTGAGGGGCGTACCGTGGACGAGTTCCACGTGGTCGACACCGGCCAAATGAAGCGCGCCTTTCGCCGCGGGCCGCGTCGCCCGGGGGTGCCAGACTTCGCGATTCGATTTGTCTCCGAGCTGAACGCCGCGCGTCTGCGTCACTAGGTGAGCACTTGTAGCGTTACCGCCTTCTGCTCGCGAGCACGCCCCGCAGCGTGCCCGAATACCGGGGCCAAGCTCGCATAGGCCACCTGGGAAAGCGTTCACGGCCTCAACAGCGGTACGCATTGCGGCCTCGTAGGCGGCCGAGCCTGGTTGCTCGATCAGCGCGTCGAGTTCGGCTAGCCGCGCACCAGCGGACCGCACGGCGGCGCTACCAACGTCGGGTGCTTTGGGCTTGCGAGCATTCGTCGATTTGAAGTCGGTGCGCGAGACTTAGCGCTGCTCGTCAGGGCTCGTGCATCGCGTGCTG
>Ga0247769_1000405_pt1 | contig 11083 bp, 10 predicted proteins | sample UWRJL166409R6_FD_179942 | JGI IMG/M metagenome (GOLD analysis project Ga0247769, IMG submission 179942) | Plant litter microbial communities from Arlington Agricultural Research Station in Wisconsin, United States - UWRJ-L166-409R-6 | ecosystem: Environmental > Terrestrial > Plant litter >... | reverse complement strand
CCCCCCCTCCTCGTCATCTTCCTCCTCCTCGCTCTCCGCGTACGGCACGAACCTAAAGTCCAAGAAGCTCAGCCCGACCCCTTCCACTTCAACCATGAACTGCATACTCAGCACTCCTTGTTGGTCCCCACGCAGGCTGACTTTACTGGCGATCCGCATCGCCTCTGTAGCCGATTTGATTATCTCGAATTTGAAGGTTTGACGCCAACGCGTGCCCGGAACTGACAGGGTCTCCAGCAAGTCGCGGCCCTTTGCAAAGTCGACGCTTGAGGAGCCTAGGCCGCCGGAGCTCGAGAGGCGAAGGTAGGGCTCCCTCCGTGAGGCAGTGATGGTCAGCTTCTCAGGCTGGGTAGGCGCGATTTCAGCTAGGGCATCTAGGAGCACGCGCGCCTGCATGATGATTTTGAAAGAGAGGTCCTCGACGTCGAAGGGGATGTCGTCGGGAATCTCAGGCACATAGGTTGCAAGGTTGCATGTTGTCTTGACACCCGATTCTTCAAGTACGATGCTGAAGGGCTCGCCTTCTTGCGCGTAAGATAGCGAGCAGGTGGCTGACAAGCCGAGAACCTGGTGACTAAACGGTTCGGATCGGTAATTACGGAGGTTGCTGCGGTAGGGGTCAACGTCTGCCTTGGCCTGACGAGCAGCTGCGTCCGCCGCCCCGAATATCTGAAGCGTCTCTAGCAAAGCGGGTAGGGAGATCTGGAAACTGGGTGGGGGCGCTTCCTCTTCGTCCTCGTCGGTCGGCTTGGGAAGATTGGTATGATAGCTTGCAAAGAGGGCCTTGCTCCAGTGTGCAACCCCTGACCGACGTCTAATCAGCACACCATAGATATGAAGCCCCCTCCCCGAAGCGAGGAGCCGAGCTTACCTTGCATCACACGAGCATGGTCAGCCGCGAATCGAAGGCCGTTTTCCGTAATCTCCACATGTACTTTGCTCGCGAAGCCGATGGACTTGAGAAGCTGATAGAGCGGCCGGGTAGAGCTTGCGACGGCGCGAAGAATCGGTGGAGGAGGGACATCGCCAGACGAGTACTCCATGGTGGTTGGTGCGCAAGACACAAAGGCGATCGTATCAAGTTTAATGCAACTGAGTGGTATTCAAGCCAAGGGGGATCGAATGCCTTGATTTTGCAGCTGTCTTCAATTATGGTACAATCGCCGGGGTACTCCTCTATTCTGGGGGCGGGTTTTAGACGTAGACTCCAACTGCGCAGAACATGTACACAACGCCAACCCTATATTCCTAGATCAGTAAAGGTTTCGCCAACGAATCGTTGATACGGATTGAAGCTCACGCAAATGCCAATGAAGCTGGGAGGCCGAGAAGAGGGAGGTTGGCGAACGACCGATCTAGCAAGCACGTCAGCGACGGTATGTCAAACGGGAAGACTGGGAAACCCACTAAGGGCAAAAGCACCGCTCAGACCGAGGCCCAGAGACAGAAGGGTGAAGCCGACGAGGAATTGGCTGTCCTTGCCGATGGTGGGGAGGAACGGGCTGCCAGATGCTGCCTGCCAGACTTCGTGAAGTGAGGAATCCATGTGAGGTTCTCCGGGTGCAGTGTTCGCACAGCTCCGTTCTTTCGGTCGGCGGATCGAGGAGATGCGGATTCCTCTGAGAAAGGGTTATTTATACTCTTTCTGCTTCTCCACCTAAAGGCAATTAGTGTGGGGGAGTGCTGGTCAAGGTTTTCGAAAGCAGCGGCGTCAAAAAGCCCGCTTGTTGTCTTGTTCGAAGCACCACCAGCACAAGAAACAGGACAGCTTTTTGCAACCGAATCGTCGAACCACGAGCGCCTGCACCACCAACCAGCAACCGAAAGACGTGTTCCAAGCTCAAAGCGGACTAGCGTGGACGTCGCGGAAAGTGGCCCCTGTCAGCCCTGCAGCCACCGAGATCTCTCCCTGAATTCCTTCGGTCTTGGGCCCCCTTGCCTAGCGCCAAATCCCGTGTCAATCCAAGACAGACCCACTTTTATCTGCCTCCTCCGCAATGCCGCTCAACCCTCGCCCGAGGAACAGGGACCTTTCGCGATTGTCATCACCCAACACTGAATCGCGGCGGCGCTGCATCAAAGATGAAGGACGAAAGTAGGTGCCCCGCCAACTGCGCAATCTCCCCAGGTGTCTGAATTTCTTGAGAGATGATATCTAACCGTGACCACAGACGGGAAGCGCAAAGCGACCGACGAGCCATCGTCGCCGACCGCCACGAAGCGCGTCAAACATCATGAGTCGATCGAGCCGGAGAAGAAGCCCCGCATCATCCCCGCAATCCCGTTCCCTGAGAAGGTGAGGATCCCCCGGGTCTCCTCTTGTGCCGTACTTTATTTTTCACTCTCCGGTTTCCAATACTAACCGTGCTGCCCATAGCCCGCCGTTATCGAGGAGCGGAATGGCGAGATCGAGTTTCGTGTCGTCAACAATGACAACGACCGCGAGAGCCTCATCATTCTCACGGGGCTTAAATGTATCTTCCAGAAACAGCTGCCCAAGATGCCCAAGGACTACATTGCGCGTCTCGTCTACGACCGCACCCACCTGTCGATTGCTATCGTCAAGAAACCGCTTGAGGTCGTAGGTGGTATCACCTACCGCCCGTTCAAGGGCCGCCAGTTCGCCGAGATCGTCTTCTGCGCCATCTCGTCCGATCAGCAGGTGAAGGGCTATGGAGCCCATCTCATGTCCCACCTGAAGGACTATGTCAAGGCGACTTCCGATGTAATGCACTTCCTCACCTATGCCGATAACTACGCCATTGGCTACTTCAAAAAGCAAGGGTTTACAAAGGAGATCACGCTACCTAAGTCGGTATGGATGGGATATATCAAGGACTACGAGGGTGGAACCATTATGCAGTGCTCCATGCTGCCCCGAATTAGGTATCTCGAAATGGGCCGCATGCTGCTCAAGCAGAAGGAGTGTGTTCAGGCCAAGATCCGCGCCTTTTCCAAGTCACACATCATCCATCAGCCCCCGAAGCAGTGGCAGAAGAGCGGTGTCTCGGCTATTGACCCGCTCTCTATCGAGGCTATCCGTGCCTCCGGGTGGTCTCCCGACATGGACGAGCTTGCGCGCCAGCCTCGGCATGGGCCCAACTACAACCAGCTTCTCCACCTGCTCAACGACTTGCAGAATCACCAGAGCAGCTGGCCGTTCCTGATCCCCGTCAACAAGGATGATGTGGCCGACTACTACGACGTCATTAAAGAACCCATGGACCTCAGTACCATGGAGTCCAAACTCGAAGCCGACCAGTACGCAACGCCCGAGGACTTTATACGCGACGCCCGTCTCATCTTCGACAACTGCCGAAAGTACAACAACGAGAGCACCCCGTACGCCAAGTGCGCCAACAAGCTGGAAAAGTTCATGTGGCAGCAAATCAAAGCGATTCCCGAGTGGTCCCACCTCGAGCCTTAGAAGGGCGACGGCAATTCTGATCGCCGACAGCTACATCAGGGAGCCGAAGAAAACGACGAGTCACCAAAAACACCGGTCAAGGAAGATAAAAAGAGGGCGAACCAGCGACATCTACTGATCCCTCGCCCGGTGAGGGGGGGTCTCGGCGTGCGTCGTAGCTCGCGCCTTGGTGCAAGAACGAGTGTGACGCGGGAGATGGCACGGGCCCCGGGCTCGCCGAGAGGCAACAGCCCGGCAGGGGAGTGTCAGGAAGATAACAGAAGCTCGGTGGCTTCCTGCATCGTCTGGAAACGATGATATGGATGCCGTGGTGTGGGTATACGTAGGTATTTAACGGTATTGGTTTATGGCACATGGGTTTATGGGTGGTTGTAGGCATGACTGGATGATGGAATCGCACGGCGTTGCGGCATGGGATTAGGCGTCTGGCATTCACCTTTGGGTTCGGGGCCCATTATTTCCCATGCATGCTGGTCTTCTCGCTGGTAGCTGTGAATACAATCTACCCGATGAATTCTATACATGAAGCAGACATGTCATCACGAGGTACTGAATTTGCGCTGTGATGTCCGACTTGTCGGTATTAACTATAACCACTATTAAGACTATGGAAGGCCCCTATTCATCCAACGAATAAATACAGGCTTCGTAGCCCGATTCATTATAAACATACATGGCCGCGCACCGCTGATCCAAGGAACCAGACGGGAATTGCCACAACACTACCCAATCAATAGGAACAAATCAATATCCAAATATGTCGTGTCGTCGTAACCCTTTTTGTCGCTTTTGTTCCCCCCCTCCCTCTTCCAACGTCTTGACTCATTTCATGGCTCGCTTTCCAAACTTCTTCACCCACGCAGCATCGTACGGATCCAGCTCGACCGCGCGACGGCCGAGGCTGCGCTTCTTCGATGCCGGATCAATGTGGGCCGCCGTGATATTACCACAGTCGGGCCGCTTGAGCTTGTTGCTAAAAGTATCGACAGCCCAGATGAGCACTCCGTTGGTCCAGCCGAAACCCTCGACAACCTCATACTCACCGCCGCCGCCGGCGACATTGGTCGAGTTGTCGCTGTACTTCTCAAACATGATACCAGCCGCCTCCTGGCCCAGTCCCTGGAGTTTGGGTGTCTCGCTCGTGGACCCACCGGTGGCGTACCACGTGCAGAAGGTCGAGTCAAGGTACCGCTGCGCCAAACGGAGGGAGAGGTCCTGCACGGCGACATAGGCAGGGTCATCCTCGCCGAACGTGGCGGGTGTTTTGCGCAAGCCCTGCATCAGTACGTGCTGCAAGCAGGGCCATACATTCGGCTCATCCCACTGCTGGCCTGTCATGAAGTTGGTAGCGGGAATGCCGCCAGCCTTCTGCTTCAGCATAGTGTCGACACGAGTGAACGCCTTTTGTACCGCAAGGGGGTTATTCTTGAGCTCGTCGGGCGCAGCACCGGTCCAGAAGGGATACAGCTGCGCGATGTGGAAGATGACCTGCTCATCCTTGGGGGCCTGCGCCTTCTCGGCCACCGTGGCGTCGTCGTCCAAGGGGAGGAAGCTGAAGTGGGAGTGGCTGGTGAGGTTGTAGTCAAAGTATGCCCACAGTGTGCTGTTCCAAAGCACCGCGTACATGGCCTCGCTTCTCTCCTCGGCGATCTTGTCCCAGGATTTCGCGCCCGTCTCGTTCCCACCGAGCCGTAGGAAGGAGGCAATGGTTGCCTCGTTCTGGTACAGAATGGCGTTTAGATCGACAGGCACCATATCGCGCACATTGAGGTAGCGGAGAGGGAAGTAGATGTCCTCGAGCGCATCCATGGGTCGTGACAAAAACCGCGTGCCGTAATCCCACCCGGACTCGGCACCAGTGGCGAGGTTGGCATACAATGTTTCCTTCTCAGACTCATTGAGCGGGACGTTTTCGGGGTAGACGGTGCCAGACGTGGAGTAATACGACTTGTTGTTGGCAGTATTGTAGTCTTCCCGATATGACTCCGGCCGCGGCTGGCTGTTGCTGACGGAATACCTAGACGTTGAAAAGCAACTCGTCAGTTCACATTCGACGGGGGTACCGCACCGGGTGTTTGGATGTCAAAGAGTACCGATTGAGTGTGTACGTCTTCCCGTTGGGGGCCTCGACGTTGATGCTGCGATTCGTCACCCAAAAGTCATGCTCCTTGATGAGCAGCGGGACAGCTCGGCCGAGAATACTAGTGTCATTGGTGTACTCGACGTAGATTCTAACCATCTCGGTCAGCAGAGGTGGCTGAGACCGGTTCAGGTAGTACTGGCGCGCGCCGTTGGGCACGGAACCGATAGTTTCCACAAAATCGAGAAAGTTCTCAATGATGTTCCTGGAGATCTGGGTAAAGGCGCCACCAGTACGGAGGAGACCTTCGATGATCCAGTACGAATCCCAATAATACGGTTCGCGGAAGCGGCCACCTGCTACCACAAAGGTGCGGTTGATCGGGAGGAAGCTGTTGGCGCACTCGGTGCAGTTTCCCGCGCCGGCATATCGCCGTGTGAGGTCGGGCCAGATGTCGATGACGGCCTCGACGAACTCGCGAACGACAGTATCGTTGATCTTGTTCAGGAAGGTGGCATTGGTCTGAAGCTCGTTTTCGGGCACTTCCTCGAGCTCGCCGCCGGCGGGGGCAAAGTTGGCCGCCAGGAACGCATTGAGCTCCGAGTTGTTGCTCAGGGGCTGGCTAAGCTTGTTGAACGCGGCAATGACCTCGTCGACGGGCTTAATGGTTGGCCTGGATGCTCGTGTAAGTCGAACTTGTCAGACATGGGGGGGCGCTTGCCAATGATAACGCTGACTACGATTGGGCAACCTCGGGGGTGTTTTGACTTACATGTCCACGAACGTCTTGGAGTCTGAGAAGGGCCGGGCGAGCTCAATTGCCTTCAGGATGTCTCCCTGGCAGTACAATGGAGAGTCGCAAGGAGCTATCACAGACCCATTCGCATACAACGCCATTGCGCCGGAAGCAAGAGCTCCCAGCGCGGCAGCTGTCGTAGTAAGGCCTCTTGGTGCCATGACAGAGTCCCGGGGAGAACAGATCTAGCAAAATATGATACAGCTACACTGTGAAGTATAGAATCTGGGTGTAAGAATGCGGAGGCCAACGATGGTGGCTGAGGCTGGACTCGGGGCCGACTCGTCGAGAACATCCGGGAGGAGACGGAGCGGTGGGGAGAGCAAAACGATCTAATAATGAACAAACGACCGAGAGAAACCCGGGAAAAACGACGAGGGAGAGGACGGCTGAACCAAGCCGACAAAGTGAGGGTATCCCGTGCCATACACATATTAGGCAGGAGGGGGGGAGCGTGAACCTGCTTGGAAAGCTGGAAAAGCTGGAACCCGGAAGCGTCATGGCCATCCGAGACCTGCACGCATGCACGCATGCGCGCTGCGCAATTGGCAATGGCAATAGCAGAGCTGCGGGGACTCGCGCGTGGTTCGTGGTTGCATCCACAAAGTCCCCCATTCACCATTGTTCCCAGAAACTGCGACTGACCCCTTGTCGATCCACCAGTCCTGTCCAGGTTTGCCTTGTTTGCCCGGTCTCCTGGGGCCGCTGAGGAATGATCGGCCGTTTTTTTCTTTCTCTCCCCAAATTCCCCAGCATCTGAATCGGCGGGCATCGAGGTATCCCTCAAGTAAGCAATTTGCCGAGTTGGCCCGAGCCTCGTGAGGGTGGACGACGTGAGGGAAGCCATGTCGCACACACACACACACACGTGCGATGCTGTTCACGTTTTCTGCGTCGTGCTACCTTCCTCGTATGCACCCATCATACGCAATTGGTGGTAGCTCCTGCATGCAGACCATCGGATCTGGCCGTTGCAACGAGGAGCAGCAGCAGCTCGACGTTTATTTTTCTCATTGTTGGAGCTGTTTGGTGCTTCCCCGCACTCTGAACCCGTGGTGCATCGTCGCCGGCATAGAGCCGGCCGGCCATACAGGAAAAGGGGCCCTGTGATTGGCCGCCGTGTAAGTGACGTCAATTAAGTTTATGAGCAAGAGGGCCGCCGATGGCAGTGCGGGACAGACCGCTGAATGCGGGCCGCCAAGTGCAGCGGACGGTGCGAGTGGCATACTGGCATTTGGTGCATCGGGGAAATTCACGGAGTAGTGAGAGTACTTTGTATGTAAGGGATACTCCTGATGATGCATGGGGCGATATCAGCCACGTCCGTTCTCTCGAAAATTCCTCCGCTGCATGGCATGGGAATAGCGTCGTGGCATACGTCGTCTGTCCTCCCGGCCCCACACCCTCTGACTCGTCATCCTTTCGCCCTGACGTGCCTGCATCCTGCGAAGCCAATACAGCCTTGTTCGGCCCTTCTACACCGAGGACATGGCTGCTGTCCCCGTCTACCCAACACCAGTACCGCTGCCGCTCCGCTGTCTGACTTTGTATCGGCGAGTCCCGTACTGTGCATCTTTTTCGTCCGGGGATAGCTGCCCGGGAGCCTCCTCGAATAAGGCATCGTCAGTCCTTCCTTCTTCGGCCCGGCGAGCTTGGCAAGGCAGTCTTAGTCTTCACTAGCGCGGTTTTGATGTATGATATCCGCCAGGACTCAGTAAGTACTCTATTGCCGGCGCTCTACAGACGGGAGCGGTACACCGAGGTCTCTCCTTTTGCACCCTTGGATGCAGTTCCGTGCTTCAGCTTCTCTTCGAATATTTGCTCAAACACTTTCCGCAGCCTGGGGATGACAACATCACGGTTCTGGAAAATTTGATAATGAATCACCAGCCGGTTGGCGAAGAGCTTCAAGCCAACCGCCTCTCCGAGGTCTTGGATCCTGGTATCGGAGCAATTGGCGTCGTCTAGGTCCAGCCAGACCATGTTGGTGTGGACGGGATGGGCGAGCTTGCCGCCGAGATCCGTCCACACCTTGGCGACTTCCTTGGCGAGGACGTGTGTTTCCCGTAGCAGACCACCCTCTCCGGTGGGACCGACGCCGAAGGTCTGATCCACTGCGACTCGCGCGGCTGCCGTCACCACGCCGGCTTGCCTCAGGCCTCCCCCTATGGACTTCCGGACCCAGCGGGCGTGCTTGATCACGTCCTTGTCCCCGACCAAGATGCTACCGACGGGGGCTCCCAGGCCCTTCGAGAAGCAGAGGCTCACGGTGTCGAAGCATGCGGCGTAGTCGGTCAAGCTGCCTACCCCTGCGGCCGCGGCTTCCCATAACCGCGCCCCGTCGCAGTGAATCTTTAGCCCGTGCTCCCGAGCAAAGGCCGAGATGCGCTGGGCTTCTGTCAGGGGCATAACCATACCGTTGAGAGTGTTCTCCAGGCTGATAACCCGCGTCGGGCAAGTGTGTACGTCGTCGTCCAGATACACGTTGGCCTTGATGTCTTCCAACGTAAGATATATCCCATTGGCCGGAACAACCGGCTTGACCATGGCGCCGGTCAAGCTCGAGACACTGCAGCACGATGAGCAAATTTGTACATGGCTGACAGGATAGCTGATCTGCTCACCCTCCTGCCTCGTACTTGACGATGTGGGAACGGTGGTCGCACACGACACCGTGCGGGGGCTGGGTTAGGAGGGACCGCAGGGCGAGTTGGTTCCCCATAGTCCCCGACAGGACGAAGAGACCTGCCTCCTTACCGGTGAGGGCGGCACAGTGAGCTTCGAGATCCATCGTGGTCGTGTCTTCGCGGAAGACGTCGTCCAGGAGGCTGCAGGACTGGATGGCGGCAAGCATGGACGCAGTGGGCGTTGTCATGGTGTCGCCTACGAGACGCTCGTCAGCCACGACCCGGCAGGGTTGGCCGGTCCAAACTCACTCCTGAGATCGGTACCCGATGCACCGGCGCTCCCAATCCAGCCGTTTTGTGGGTTCTTGCTCGGTGAAACCATTTTGTCAAAGGCGGGAGATGCGGTAGTGCAAAACCACGGCGCGGCTGACCTGGGAGCTGCCGCTGCGGCGGGTTTTATGCGCGGCCGTGAGTGCTGTTGGAGCCCGCCCGGCCGAGATCGGCTGGCCATGCGTCTCCGAAAGGGCGCAGAGATCCGGTGAATGTGATGGGCAGCCGTGCCGTCTCCGGGCCTAGGCCCGATTCTGCTTCTGGCGGCAGCTAGTAGGGGCCTGGCGAGGGCGGCTGCCTGTCGGGGGTCCATGGTGCCCTACCTACCCCGACGGTTGGTGGTGGTGGAGGGAGTATCCGTACTGTGTAAACCGCTGTTAAAAAAATACAGAGTGTTCTAGGCTTGGAATCCAGGGCCCGTGAATTGCGGATGGCGTCGGGTGCAGAGTAACATAGGGGAGTGGGAGTGGGGAATGAGTGGAGGTGTTGGTCGACGGTTGTGACTTCCGATGCTAGGCTTGTTTCCCCGCAATTCGGAGCGACTAGCTCGCAGATATCTTATCCCGTCTCCCAGACTCCCCCCCTGCTCGTCAAAATACCATACTATGTATACCTATCGAGATGACTCCGCTCCCGTCTCTTCGTCTGTCTCGCCCGAGACACCCGGCCAGAGGTGAGTCGCCGACGTATTGTACAATACAACACCGTACCACGCGTGGTACGGTACCTCAAGTACATCATTCCGATCCACGCGCAACCAGCCGGTGCCCTCGATCCCGATGCTTTTCGGACACTGTGGTGCTTTCCAAGCAGTACACTAAACCGTCCCTCTCACTTGCCATGTGTTCCGATACAAAACGAGACATGGCCCCGGATGATGGGAGTACAATGCAACGGGTCTAGACCGATCCGATTCCAACGTCGCCCGGTTTCCGGTTTCACGGTTTCACGGTTTCACAATAACACTAGGTATCGTACCTACTTACTGCTTAGGGAGGCTCTGAAATATCAATACCTATCCTATCCCCCTTCTCAAGTCTTCTTTCCTTGGTCACCCAACCGAAATCGCCAAATCAAAACGACCTGACCTCGGCGCAAAATCAATGTGCTTCCATCTCATTTACTGGCAATCAGAAAGGAAACGCCGTCGTCCACCTCCCTTGATCTCCAGTCCCACGCCTAGACCACACGACCATGCCAATAGCTTCAAGGCAGCGATCCGTCCCTGGGCACCGGGGGTGATGAGGGGGGACAAGGGACGGGATCAAGCACAGCGGGAGTATCGGTCCAACAGAGAGGGTTGTAGCCCAGTTGGAGATCTTGCCAGTTCCAATACTGCAGAACCCTCAACATGCCGGCTTCGCCTTCGGATCCGCCAACATGGCCCCCTTGGGGCGCGTACGTCTCGCTGTCAGCATGTACAGAGGGCTGCCACCTCTCCTGCTGGGTTTCTGCCGACCCGAAGTGCGTGGGCAGTGTACTGAAGCACCCAAGGTCATGCAGCGGCGCCACGCTGCCCATCAGTCCCGGTGCCCCCTCTACCCGTTGGAGCGGATGATAATCTGGGACGGCGCCCACCTGAGCCGCTTCGTCTATAGACGAATCGTTTGCTGCCGGTGGGACTTCGCCCGGGTGCGAAAATATTGTCCCCCGAGTGCCACTCCCTTGGGTTTCTTCCACGACATCGGCGATACGCTTAGCCTTTTTGCGCTCCGTCGTACCAGCCAGCGTCTTCTCGTTGGCGGCCAGCGGTAGATTCGCCATGAGGCCAGCCAGGATACGACACAGGTCGGATGTCGTCTTCGAAACCGAGCGAAGTTCTT
>Ga0247769_1000404_pt1 | contig 11084 bp, 10 predicted proteins | sample UWRJL166409R6_FD_179942 | JGI IMG/M metagenome (GOLD analysis project Ga0247769, IMG submission 179942) | Plant litter microbial communities from Arlington Agricultural Research Station in Wisconsin, United States - UWRJ-L166-409R-6 | ecosystem: Environmental > Terrestrial > Plant litter >... | reverse complement strand
GTCGTCTTCGCTCGGCGCGTCTGCGGCGCTTGGATCTGCAGCGGGCGCTTTGCCGAGCAGCTCGCGCAAGCGCGGACTCGAGTAACCCGCTTGCTGCGAGAGCCGGCGAATCGGCTCGACGAGCGACTGGTATTGGCCGTAGCTGAGCGCTTCGTCGTAATAGCGGAGGGCGTCTTCTGGCTTACCGCTCTTCTCGAAAACGAAGCCAGCCAGGTAGCTGCCCGGACCAAGCAGCGACTCTGCGGCGTCGCCCTTGTCCTTCGTGAACTTTTGCATCACCGCCAAGCGGCGCGCTTCGACTCGGGCGCCGTTCAGATCGGAGCGCGCCAAGTAGTTCATCATGTTCACGGTGTTGATCATCAGCTTCTCGTACGCGGGGGCCTTGTACGGGCCCACGTCGTCCGAGAACAAGTAACGGCCGATGTCCGCGCCGGCGTTCGCCGAGAAGTCGAGGACTTCGATCTGCTTGTCCGAGATTTCCAGATCGCGGCTGGAGAGCGGATACTGATCGAGCTCTTGCAGCACCATGGCCCGGTCGAGCAAGAGCAGCGAGTTGTCGCCGCCGACCTTTTCCGGCAGCTCTTTCTCGCTCTTGACGTCGAGCACTTCATTCAAGGCCTTCAGCGCGCCGCGCGGATCGCCGGCGTCGAGGGCGGTGCGCGCGGCGAGCGTCTTATCGGCGTGTCCAGCGCAGCCCGTCAGCGCGAGCACGAGAAAAGAAGACACCACGCATGCAGCGTGCGCGAGCTTCATTGGCTTCAGATCAGCGCTTTGGTGACCGAGGTCTTGAATTGGAACAAGATCGCGCTGGTCTCGACATCCAACACTTGCATGAACATGAAGTATTGCACGCGGCGCTCGTCCTTCTGGCGCTCGTCGGCGGCGAAGACTTTGCCCGTGACCACGTAGCGCACGCCGATTTGCTTGCCCCAACCCGCGATTTTGCTCTGATCGAAGCCGTCTTGGTACTGCTTCCGCACCTGCTCCATCAGCGCTGGTTGCGACTCCAAGCTGATCACTTGCACGTGGCCGGCATTCACGAGCCTGGTCTCGATGTCACTGATCAGTGAATCCAGCTGGCTATCGATGTGCTCGGTGGTCTCGTTGCGCAGGGGCAGGACCGAAACGGTTGGTCCGTTTTCTTTTTGCCAGCGAGCGATTACCGCCGAACTCTGCAAGGCCTGCAGATTTTCGTTCAGCATCTTCTGCAGGTCGCGACGGTCGAGGCCGGTGCTCATGGCTTGGTCATCCAAGCCTGCGACCTCTTCACCTCGGACGGCTTTCGGACCCCCACAGCCCGCTGCCAGGAGGCCAACGGTGCAGGCAACGGACAAGACCAAGGATCGACGAAGCCAAGTCATCTCACGGAACCTTTCTGTGCGCGCTGAAGCGGGGGCCAGACCGCCGCCGGGCGAGGGATTTCCCGCCTCTCCCGTCCGACGTTGGACTCGTGCAGAGTATGTAATCCCCGGCGTCGAACGTGCAAGACGCAAGGGCAGGGGGGCAGCGCGCGTGGAGCTCGGCCCGCACGCGCGTGCCCTAAAGCCGCTCAGTTCGGCGTAGCTGCGCCGGCGCCCGCGGTGCGGCGGACCGGGATGATTTGTACCCTGCGATCGTCACCTTCGCCGTCGCTGCGGGTGATCACGCCTTCGAACTTGGCTAGGGCCAAGTGCACCACGCGTCGGTCGCGCGGATTCATCGGTTCGAAAGTGATGATCTTGCCTTCTTCGACGGCCTGACGGCCGAGACGCTGGGCCATGGTGGCCAGCGAGTTGTCGCGACGGCTGCGATAGCCCTCGGCGTCGACCAAGATATGACGGCGGTCGAGCCCGGGGCGATTGATGATGCGATGGGTCAAGAACTGCAGCGCCTGCAGCACCTGCCCCTTCTTTCCGATGATACGGCCCGCGTCGCGGCCGGCGATCTCGATGTTGATCTCGTCCTCCGCGTTGCCGGCTTGGGGCCGACGGAGGTGGACAGTGCATTCCATCTCCATCTCCCGAATCACATCGCCAACGAATTTGAGGGCCACGTTGGCGCGCTCGTCGGTCGACACGTAGTCGTCCTGCTTCTTGCGCTTGCGCGGACGATCCCCTTCCGCGAGCGGTTCGGTTCCGGCGGCGGCATGGGAGACCTCACCGGTTTCCGATTCGCCTTCGGTTTCGTCTTCGTCTTCGTCCCAAGCCGCGTCGTTGAGATCGTCGTTGTCAGTCATGACTCTGCCTTTCCTTTGCCGAGGAGTGGGCTTTCACCGGCGAGCTTTGCCGACGACGTGCCGCCCTTGCCCTTCCCTTTGGAGGCCTCCCCAATCACTTTGACTTTGATGTCTCCGCTTCCCGATCCGGAGCCACCACTAGATTTCGAAGATCGGCGCACGTGCCATTCCACTGCTTGTTGTTGGAGGATACCCAGCACGCCGTTCGTGAACATATATACCCCGAGGCCGGCCGGCAAAAACAGCATGAAAACCGTAAACATGGCCGGCATCAGGTACTGCATCATCTTCTGCTGCGCTGCGTCGCCCTGCTGCGGCATCAGCCGCTGCTGGAAGAACGAAGTCGTGCCGATGATGAAGGGCAGGATGAAGAGCGGGTCTGCCGAGGATAGGTCAGGCAGCCACAAAAACGGGATGTGATACAGCTCGACCGCGGTCTGTAGGGTCGTGTACAGCGCGAACCACACGGGCATGGAGGCCATCTGTGGCACGCAGCCCTTGAGCGGGTTCACGTTGTGCTTCCGCCACAGCTCCATTTGCGCGAGCCCCTTGGCCTGAGCGTCGTCCTTGAACTTCTCGTTCATGGCGTCGATCTCGGGCTTCAATTCGCGCATTTTGATCATGCCCTTGATGCCGGGCAGGGTCAGCGGGAAGAGCAGGGTGCGCGCAGTGATGGTGAGGATGATGATCGCCACGCCCCAGTTGGGAATGATGCTGTGTACCTTCAGCAAGAAGCCGACCAACACCTTGGCGATGATCGAGAAGAAGCCGAGATCGATCAGCTCGCTGAATAAGTGGTTGCCACCGCCTGCCGCCGCCAAAATGCTTCGCTCTTTCGGCCCGACGTAGCCCAGCACGGAGTACGTGGCGCTGGCGCCGGTCGCCAAATCCATCCCCGGGTAGGCCAAGCGCGTTCGGTAGATCGCGCCATCGAACTCGGGATTGGCGCCGCGCCGCTCTTCGATCAACAGCTGGCACACGGGTGGGCTGGGCGACTTCACGGTGGCGACGGCGTGCGCGAAGTAGGCGTTGGAAACCGCAACGAACTCGGGAGTTCCGGGGGGTTGGTACCACTCACCGCGATTCACGGCGCTCTTGAAGAAGTGCTCGCCATCCGAGAACTTTCCGGCTTCGAAGTCGCCCTCGCCCAGCCGGTGCGGCTTGCCCTCGTGCGGCACGCACTCGACGCGCGACACGAGCGGGCTCTGCCGGAACATGCTGCCTTTCACTTCCTTCGCCGTGAGCCAGGTGTCGGAATGAACGGTGAGCGCGTGGTACAGCGGCTTGGCTGCGAGGTTCGTGATCGTCGCGTCGACGGCCAATTCGTAGGGACGGCCCGTGGAAGCGAGCGTCTTTTTCAGCTCGACCTTGTCGTTTCGATAGCTGAAGACACAGCTCTTGTCGGTTTTGCTCTCGATCGTCCAATCCACCAAGTTGGCGCCGACGTTCCACTCTTTGCCGGCGGGTAGCCCTGCGGTGTTGTCGAAGTCGAAGCGTAGCTGCCGGAAGAACTCCAGGTCTGGAGTGGTCGACAGATCGATCGGCTTGCCCCCCGATTGGTACTTGGGCAGGAGCAACTCGAAGTGACGCACCGCGGCGCCGCGGTTGCTGATTTGCGCGTGGAATTCCGCGGTCCTGATGTCGCAGAACTGCTCCGCGGCGCGGGGCTCGGCTGCCAAGATCTGCTGGCTCTCGAGGCCACCGAGCGGCTGAACCGCGGACTTCCCTCCGCCGAACAGCTTCGGCCCAAACTGAAAGAGGAGGAATGCCAGGGCCGCCATCAACACCAAGCGGCCAATACTGCTTCTGTCCATATCGCTTTCGACTCTGCTTTTTCAGGGGGGCCAAGCGGCCACGGGAAGGGCTGGGATGCCCTCTAGCATGGCCAGCGGCGGGCGAAGCCCAGAAGCGGCCCGCACCTCATAAATGAGTCGATCTTGGAGATTTGGGGCCTGGGGCTTTTGTCCACGGTGGGCTCGCTCGGTCGCGAAAAACGTTCACCCCTTGGCAGGTGGCGGCGGGTCATAGCCGCCCGGATTGAACGGGTGGCAGCGCGACAAGCGTCGAACCGAGAGCCAGCCGCCGCGCGCGGCCCCGTGCAAGCGCAGGCACTCTGCGGCGTAACGCGAACAGGAGGGTTCGAAGCGGCAGACCGGGCCGAGCAGCTTCGACAGCGTCAGCTGGTAGACCCGAATCAGAAAAATCAGAGCCTGCGCGACCATCGAGCCAGGCGAGTGTGGGGCTGCCCGGGGGCGTTGGCTAGGGAAGGGTCTGTTCTTCGAAAAAGCGAGTTGGAATTCGAACTCGTTTTTCGGTTCGCCGGAGGCTGCCGGCACTGGCCTTCAGTCCGCGAGAAGGGTGCATGTCTGGCTTTCCAGTCGGTGATGGGGCGGCCCTCGCGGTTCAGCCCGCAAGGGAGCGCTCCGGTTGCGCGCGATTGCCCATTTCATCCCATGAAGTCCAGGACTTGGGGGAGGCCTGGCGGCGCGGAGGCCTGGCGGCGCGGAGGCGCGGAGGCGCGGAGGCGCGGAGGCGCGGAGCGTTGGCGGGCCCGCGGAGCGTTGGCGGCCGCGGAGGCCTAATTTTTCCGATAGCCGAGTTCGAATTCGAACTCGATTTTTTGCCGGCGAAGGCCTTGGCGCCAGAAAGTGTTCTCGACAGGGCGCCTCTTGTTGGCACGGGCCAAGCAGCCGCTCATGTTCACTTCAGTTGCCCGCTGGGCTTGCCGGTTCGCTGGAGCAGCTCCTTGTTGGCACGGGCCAAGCAGCCGCTCATGTTCACGATTCGACTGATTCGGGAAACGGTTACGACGAGGGGCCCGGCTCGTCGGGAGCGGCCGGAGCAGGTCCGGATGCGGAGGGAGCAGGTCCGGATGCGGAGGGAGCAGGTCCGGATGCGGAGGGAGCAGGCCCGGATGCGGAGGGAGCAGGCCCGGATGCGGAGGGAGCAGGCCCGGATGCGGAGGGAGCAGGCCCGGATCTCGGGCCGAGCAACGTGCGCAGACGCTTTTCGATTTGCGGACGCGCGGCGAGCCATTCGGTGATCACGCTGTCGAGCTTGCTCTCGCCTGTCGCACGTTTGACGATCACCACGAGATCGACGCCCGCGGGCCATAGCTCGCGAGTGGCGCGAAACGCTTCGCGGATCAGGCGCTTGGCGCGGCTTCGGACGACGGCATTGCCGACGCGACGCGAAGCCGTAATGCCCAAGCGCGGCGAGTCCGAATCGGGCGCCGCGCTGGCAGAAAGAATGAGCACGAACCGCGACGTGGATACGCGCAAGCCGCCATCCTGAATTCTCAGGAATTCGACGCGCTTGCGGACACGCGAACGGGACGGGAAACGCCCGATGGGCGTTCCCGCTTGGCCACTCACTTTTCGTAAGCGGAGACCGCAAGCCGCCAACGGCCCTTACGGCGGCGATTGGCTAGGACTTTGCGACCACCCTTGGTGCTGATGCGCTTACGAAAGCCGTGCGTGCGGAGCCGGCTGGTGTTGTGGGGCTGAAAAGTGCGCTTCATGACAGGGGGTCTCGGAAAAGGGAGCGGGAGTTAGCCACCAGCGAAGATTTGAGTCAAGTCCATCGCGGGGCGCCAATACGTTACAAAGACATTCAGAAGAAAAGCTAGCTGCTCACTTGCTGTGAGGCGGCATCTTCGCTTCTTTGAACATGACGTGCTGGCGCACGACCGGATCGAACTTCTTTAGCTCGAGCTTGTTGGTCTGGGTGCGCTTGTTCTTCTGCGTGTAGTAGGCGTAGCCAGTGCCAGCAGAAGACACGAGGCGGATGTTTTCGCGCATGGGAGCGGCGTCCTATCACGTGATTTTCGCGCTCGCAACCTGAAGCTGCTCCATTATTGCGGGTAAGCCGTCCGGCACACCGGGCTTTACGCCGGAATTTGTCGTCCGCGCCCGCTAACCCCCCAAAAAACCACAAAAAGGCGTCGCGCGCGGTCCCCAGTGGGGGCGCTAGTCACCACACCTGGTCCCCGGCTGAGTCAAGCCCCGCGGGGGACCGGTTCGCGGGCCGAAGTCAGTCCATCCCGCTCAGGATCTTGAACTCGACGCGGCGGTTCTTGGAGCGGCCGAGGTCCGTGGCGTTGTCCGCGATGGGCTTGGTTTGCCCGAAGCCTTGGGATTCGAGGCGGCTCGCGGCGATGCCGTGATTGGTCAGGTAGGCCATCACGGACGCGGCGCGGTCGCCGCTGAGCTTCATGTTCTGGGCTGCGATGCCTCGGCTGTCGGTGTGACCGTACACGCCCATCTTCATCGAGCCGCGCGCTTTCATGAGCGTCACGACTTCGTCCAAGATCGGGAAGCTTCCGGGCTTGATCACGGCGCGGCCGGTCTCGAACTCGATCGGCTGCAAGAGGTGCACCTCACCGTCGTCTCCGACGCGGGTCAGGCTCGGGCAGCCATTCTTCTCGGCCACGCTCGAACGCGGGCCCGGCTCGGTGGGGCACTTGTCTTGCGTGTCCGGCACGCCGTCGTTGTCGACGTCTTCTTCCGGGCAGCCATCGTCGTCTTGAATGCCGTCTTTGTCTTCCGGCTTGTCCGGGCACTGATCGACTGCGTCGGGAATGCCGTCGCCGTCGCGATCGGAAGCGGCCGGGCAACCGTCGGTCGGCTCGGGGGGCTTGCCGTCTTCCTTCACGGTTGGGCACTTGTCGACGGCATCGGGGTAGCCGTCTCCGTCGCTGTCGCGATCGTAGTCGTCCGCCGTCGGCACGATCACTTTCACTTTGCGCGGCGGTGACTTGCTCTCGAAGTCGAGCAGCGAGACGTAGTGACCGATGCCGATCAGCATGCGGAAGTCGGGGCCGCCGTAGCCGGCAGCGAGGCGCGTACCGAAGCCACCCTCCATGTACCAGCGGGAACGTTCGTCGAGCACGTAACGCACCTGCGCGAGCCACTCCAGATCGGTGTTGCGCAAGGTCATGAACGTGCTGTGGCCGGCCGATTCAGTGAGGCCGGTGGTGCCCCAAAGCTCGCCGCCCAGGCGCACTTTGCCGCCCCGCAACGGCATGTACAAACCGCCCGAGTAACGGATTTCAGAGGCGATGAAGAGCGCGCCCTTTTCGCCGCCGATGCTGCGTTCGGGCCGAAATTGTGGGCCCAAATTGCCGGCGAGGAAGAACTTGCCGAAATTGAATTCTGCGGAGCCGTACAGGTAAGCAGTGGCCTGGTCATCGCCGCCGAAGGCGTTGGTGTTGCCCGTCGGGACCCAGAACGCGCCACCGCCGCCGAGGCGCAGCAAATGGTTGTCGGTCTCGTAAGCGCGCAAGCGAGCGTCGAGGCGAATGTCGTTGAGCATCGCCTTCGCATCGCTGATGCCACCGGTACCGACGCCTTGCCCGCCCGGGTCGTCCCCAGTGAGCTGAAGCACCGTGATCGGGATCATCAAGTTGACCGACAGGCGGTTGCTGATTTCGGTACCCGCGGACAGGTAGGTCGTGAACTGGCCCTGGACCGGGTTGTCGATGGATTCCTTCGCGACCGGGTCGGCGGTGACCGTGTCGTTTCGCAATGGGTTGTGCGAATAGCCGAGGATGGCGTTGGCGTAGAAGCGAGTCTTCTCCGACATGTACGGGCGCCAAACCATGAAGCCGTCGTCCGGTGCGCCGGAGATTTGCGCACGGTCGAGATAGAAATACCCGGACTGGGCCTGCGCGCTGCTGGCCACCAGCCAGCTCACCGCGATGGCAGCCATCGTCAGGAGAAAACGAGAGGGGCGAGCTCGCCCGGTCGAAGTCTGCAAAATTCTGCCTAACTCACGAACAATCCGGCGAAACACGAGTTCGACGGTACCCCGCGAGCGCCCGCTTTGAATAGAGTCGATTGTTTGACCCATTCCAAGAACTTGCTGAATCTATCGGCCGATTAGCCGGTTCTCGGGCCCTGGACTCAGTGACTGGCGGCGAAGACCTGGCACACCCAGAGCGTACCGTCGGCGTCTGGAGCGACGCCGATCCCGACCACGTCGAAGCCGCGAAACAGCAGGTTTTCGCGATGCGAGGGGCTTGCCCAGAGCGCTCGCTGGGCAAGCGCGGCGCTGCCTGCGTGCGCTACGTTCTCGCCCGCCGAGAGCTCGAGATCGGCTCGCAGTAGGCGTTGATTCAGATCGCCGTCACCGATGTCGTGCGCTGTCTTACGCGCTCGGCGCATGGCTTCGGCGTGCTCCTGAGCGAGGGCTTCCAGGCGCGTGTCGCGGGCGAGCGGCGCGCCGCGTTCACTGGCCCGCGCGGCGTTGACCATCGCGTACAGCGCGCTGCGCGGATCGCCCGCGGCGTCGCGTGCATCCTCTCCCGGCGCTTTGCTGATTGTCCCCGTGCGAGGAGGCTCCGTTCCCGCAAACACCAAGGCCTCGAGCAGCGGGCGTGGACCGCCGTCCACGGAGGCCAAAAGCTGCACCAGCCACGCGCCCGGAGCGTCGGCGTTGAAGCGCGCGAGAACGCGGCTGCCGCTGAGCGAGGTCGGGACGGGGCGCGGCGCACCGCGCGGGCCGAGCACCACCAGTTTGGCCTCGCTGGCAGGGACGCGCAGGGTGGCACGCACTTCGATCCATTGTCCGATCCGCGCCCGCGTCGGCAGCGGTTCGAGATCGGCGAGCACATCCACCGCTACCGCGGTGACGCTCATTCTCGAGTCGTGCTCGTGGCGCAAGACCACTCCGCAGCGCCGCGACCCACCGTCCGAGAAGCTGCCCAGCCAGCGCAGCATCCGTGCCTTGGCCGTTTCGACTTCGCCCTCGGAGCCGTTGAACAGCCAAGCTCGAGGCCACACGTAAGGAGCACCGGCTGCGCGCAGGGCATGACCAATGGCGTCGACGTCGAGCTCGCTTTTGACCTCGGTTCGCTGTTCGGCGAGCTGGTTCGCGACCGTGAGCAGGGCGGAGTCGGCTTCGCCGCAGGCCTCGCTCAGCGTTCGTTCGCCTAGGTCAGTGGGCGGGCCAAGCGCGGGTTGGGGCGACTGGGTAAGCGGGGCAAATGGGCTGTCCCGCCCCGGTTCTGCGTCCGCGTCGCCCGCGCGGTTCGGTTTGCTCGCGCTCGGCAGCGCCGATGACCCAGCGCACGCCGCCAAAGCGCCGCACAAAGCGGCCGTGGCCGCGTACCCGCTTGTGACTGCAATCAGCCGAGCCAACGCTCAACCGAGTAGCGGCTCGTGCCCGGCATAGCGAGATAAAAGCGGCGCTTCGGCTGCGCTTTTCCTGCTCTCCGGTTCAGGTTATGGTCAAGTGCCCCCATGGGCCGGTTCACCACAGCAGCGAAGGTCGGCGCTTTCGCCTTCGTCACGCTTCTGGCCGGCATTCTCATCTACCGCTTCGTCTCGAAGTCCGCCCGTTCGGGTAATGGCTACGTCGTGTATGCGTTGATGTCCGACGCCAGCGGCATCGCCAAGCTCTCGCAAGTGCGCATCGCCGGCATCGCCGTGGGCAGTGTGAAGGGCGTCAAGCTCGACCACAACCGCGCGCGCATCGACATCGGCATGAACGATGACGTGAAGCTGTATCAAGATGCGGCCGTGGCCAAAGTCGCCTCGAGCTTGCTCGGCGAATATTACTTGGCGCTCACGCCCGGCACCGAAGGCCGCCCCGAACTCAAAGACGGCGACCGCATCAACAACGTGGTCGAGGCGCAGACCACCGACGACATCATGCGTCAGGTGTCGGACATCTCGAAAGACGTGAAGCAAGTCACGCAGGCTCTGGCTGCCTCGATAGGCACCGATCAGGGCCGCGAGGACATCAAGACCACCCTGAAAAACCTGGCGCAGGTGACCGAAGCACTGAACCAAACCGTGCGCGAGAACCGCGAGAGCATCAAAAATATCCTGAGCAACGTCGAGCGAATCACCAACAATGGCGCGCCGGAGGTCGAGAAAATCCTGGAGAACGTCCGGGTCACGACCAACGAGGTCCGTCAGCTGATGGCGGCTGGCCAAGCGGGCCAACCCAAGACCGAGGGGGAAATCCGTCAGATCATCGACAAGGTGAATCGCGCCAGCGACAACCTGGAACACACGCTCAAAAATCTAGACGGCGTGACCGGTCGCCTGGATCGCGGCGAAGGCACGCTCGGCCGCCTGAGCAAAGACGACCACTTGATCAACCAGGTGGAAGGCGTCGCGGACGACATTGGCGACTTCGTGGGCGGCATCTCGCGCGTTCAGACCATCGTCACGATGCGCACCGATTATCAGTTCCTGTCCAGCACCGTGAAGAGCTACGTCGAGCTTCGCATCCAGCCGCGTGAGGACAAGTACTATTTGATCGAGGTCGTGAACGACCCGCGCGGTTTGACGCACTTCGAGCAGGTGGACGTCGACACCACCAACACCAACCAGCCGCCGCACTACCGTGAAGTGCGCACCGTCACCACCAACTCGCTGCGCTTCTCGCTGCAGTTCGCGCAGAGCTTTGGCCCCTTCACTGGACGCTTCGGCATCAAAGAGTCTACCGGCGGCGTCGGCCTCGACACGCTGCTACTCGATAACCGCTTCGAAATTCGCCAAGATTTGTTCGGCTTCGGCGAAGTGGTGCTGCCGCGTTGGCGCATTTCGCTCGGCTACAATTTCGTCAATCGCATCTGGCTGCTGGGCGGCGTCGATGACATCCTGAGCAGCTCGCGCCGCGATTACTTCGTCGGTGCCCAGCTCCGCTTCAACGACGAAGATCTAAAGAGCATTCTGCCCTTCATGCCCAAAGTCGTGAACTAACGCTCGCGCTCGCGAGCCGAGGCTAGCCGACGAAATAGCACGGCCAACGCGGCTCAGAACGCGATGCGAAAGCCGAGACCGCGTGGTGTCGAGCCGAGCGAGGGGCGCTCGAGAGCCGCGTGGCGCGACCCGCTCGTGCCAGCGGGGTCGGGCAT
>Ga0247769_1000403_pt1 | contig 11095 bp, 11 predicted proteins | sample UWRJL166409R6_FD_179942 | JGI IMG/M metagenome (GOLD analysis project Ga0247769, IMG submission 179942) | Plant litter microbial communities from Arlington Agricultural Research Station in Wisconsin, United States - UWRJ-L166-409R-6 | ecosystem: Environmental > Terrestrial > Plant litter >... | reverse complement strand
AATGTTGCTAGGCTTCAGATCTCGATGGACCACCCCGGCCGAGTGGACGTACTTCAAACCGCGCTGGACTCATGTCAGCTACCAGCCATTATTACCACCAGTAAATAGAGCCGCACCATGATCTGATATAGGAAGTACTGGATGAACTGTTTCTCGAGCGGTCGAGAGGTGAGGAGTCTGTGAAGGTCTGTCCCGAGAAGCTCCGTGACGAAGTAGCTAAGATTCGAGTCAGTCGCGATTCCGCGGCCATCGTGTGCAGTATCCGGCTCACATGTCCTCCAGTGGGGAGATGAAGATGTCGCTTAGTGAGATGACATTCTCGTGTTTCAGGTGCTTAAGTAGCTTCAGTTCTCTGTATGTCCTTTTGGCAAGCACAGAGGTGCTGAACGGCTTCATGATCTTCTTGATCGCAACGCTCTGGTTGGTGAGCTGGTCTTTTGCGGAGCTGAGGTGGGGGAGTAGGTTAGCAGAGCTTCTCGCGGGCGAAACCGATGAGCGCATGGAAGAGGGGATAGTTCGTACCAAACCAATCCAAAAGCTCCCATGCCAACTGGCTGGAGGTCAGAGTACCTGTCGCGGGGTTAGCCCAAAATTACCGCACTCGTCGGTTGGCAATCGTACCTCGAGGTGATCTCAAACGTAGTCCCGAAGATCTGGGCGCGGATGAACTCGGCCATGGCGGGCGAGGTGTTTGGTGTCGAAGGGATAATCAAGCGGATTCTAGAGCGAAGGGGACAGGGCTCCTGAAGTGCGAAGTAACCGCTCAGGAGGCTCAACTTGGCGACACAAGACAGCGAATGGATTTGGTGCCCGCAAATGGACGGGAGACTGAGTCGGGAACGGCGATGGGGGCGAAAGGGAGAATTGGCGAGTCCAAGTTGCTATGCGGCAAGTGGAGCGCTGGGCGGGTTGTGTATGAGCACCGTACGGGCTGGAAGGCAGAAGCCAAATGTTAGCTGAGCCAGCACGCGGATCGCGCAGTGTCAAAATTGCAGCGCTGAGAACTCGGCGCGCTTACCCTCGATAGCAAACCCGAAGATCGAACTCTAGATGGGTCCGCGTGGTCGAGAGAGAATGTTATCGGTCACCGCAGTGCGGCTAGGTGGTCCTTTGTCGCACGGTGGTGGAATAAGGTGGACGGACAACCTTTGGGCCGATCCCTCCTCTAACGAGAATCTGCGGGTATGGCAACACAGCGGGGCTTTTCGTCTTCGCGGTGCGTGCGACACCTCGGGGACAAATTGGGAGCCGTTGGGTATCCGCGTCTTGTGCGAAAAGAAAAAAGAAGTAGAGGGACTTCTAGAACGTCGGTCTGGTTTTGTGTCTCGTGGGAAAACGCAGCAGGGCTGCGAAACTGGATATGAACAGTGTCAGCAAATAGGCTAGGTTGCCCCGCGTTGTTCTGTGATTTCAGCAGGTCCACTTACCCAGACGGGATGGTGTGTTGAATGGTCGGGCTTCGAATGTTCTTCTTGAAGGCGCGAGGCGGAAGGGAAGTTGAGGAAGAAGAGATAGAAAGCTCCCGTATTAATGTAGGTAGAATCAAAAAGGTGAGGAGGAGTGGAGGTAAGGTAAGGTACTGAAGGCGAAGCAAGCTGGGCTTGCAGAGGTGGGACAACCTGATGCTTGAAATCCATAACTTTGGGCGCGGGCCCCTTGGAGAACGGGACATCAGAATCTTGCAAATTCCATGCTTTAGCGCACCCACTTTCCCGTCTCCTCCTCCACCCGGAATGGTCTCTGATACGAGCCTCGACATCGAGCAAGGAGTAATGTCTCTTCCCACAATACTGATAATTCGAGAAGTTAATTCTTTTTTCTTCTAATGTCTGATCTCTACCAAAATCAACTCAAGCCCGCTACCCGCTGTTCAAGACGCGGCCAGCCCCTCACATGCGCCCGTCCCGCGATTGCTCGCCGATTCAAGCTGGGCGCCCTCGGGCATCCGCTCCCAGTAACGTTGGTGACCCTCATTCTCACCCTATGCGTCTATGCGGAACAAACGCCGAACGAGCGTGCAGGAAGCAGCTGTTGTGGGTGTGTTGACTGCGCAAGGCGACCCAGTGAGAAGGGCAAGGGGGCCTGAATCAACAGCAACGGTCGAGCAATGACGTAGTGACAAGGTGGGGTAAGTATCAGACCCCTGTCGAAGCGACACAGGACCACCCCCTCCCGATCCCGCGATAACCATGGCTCCATTTCGACACCCAGCAATCGCCGTTTTGGGCGTGGGATCGAGCTAGGATCGAAATTCCAGTCGGCTGCGAATTGGCGGTGACTAGGAGCCACATCCCCTCCCAACCTATGTGGCCTGAAACCGGTCACAGGGTCGAATTCGCAGCTGGCAAGACGCAGTCGAACCTGACATGCGATTGTGTATCCACAAGCGGCTCAATGCTAAAAGAGGAGCAAATGCTCCGGAAGTCACACAAAAGAAAAAGCTGATCCGAGGCGCCAGCGTCGCCGAGTCCTGTGTGTCCCTCAACGAAACAGCTTGAACCCTGAAGCCCCAGGCACCAAAACGAATCCCACCACGATGGGGACGAAGCATATCGGAGGCGTCCCCTCGACTAGCAGTCGACACGTCCTGAGTCGTCTCCACGTCCCTGGTCCGCTAAACACCAGGTACACACAATGCCCTACATTCCCCTGCGCTGTATTCCAGCTGCCGTCCCTTAACAAATCCCCACGGGTCGGTCATCCCGCGTGCGTGTTATTAAAATGTACTAAGGTAAGGTTGAGGCTTCTCGTAGAAGTATCGAAGGCTCAGGGTCTACGCCAAGCTTTCCCCAATGGCCCTGTGAGGATCATCAGGGACGCGACCCTAGCTATGCGCTGTGCGCCTTCACTCCGATCAACAGCTGTAAAATTAAAACTTAAAAAAGAGAAAGGCCCTTTTCGAAAGACCGTCGTCCCGCGGCCCCAAGCTTTCCAGCCGCAAGGTTTTCGGTACCGGAGCATAACCGTCAAGATTTCTTCTTTTGCCGAGCCTCGAAGCGCGACACGCCCACCCAGGTCGGCCGTGTCCGAGATGACGGCAGCGAAGCCAAGCCATGACCCAGGGTGGGAAACTTCGACATTTATGCACAATGACGTCGTCACTCCACTGTTCTGAGGTGCCGCACCGTGGACCACCTCTCGTCTCGCACTTCTGCATCCAGGGCACTCAGGGCTTCGGGATCGTCATCCATTTCCCCTCCTAGCCTGTTAGTCCGCGGGAATATGCATGTTATGTTTGGTTTACCTAGTCTTGGCGTTCTCTGGACCCTCTCACGGGACCACGGTTGTCTATCCGGACTGGCTTGCCGAGACAGACGACAATACGTGGCGGGGGTGGCTGCCGTCCCCGCTTGAGCGTGTTCGTGGGATGGCCGGGATGGCCCGAGTCTCAGACGAGACAGCCCGGATAACCATCAGAGCCGAATAGATACACGATGCTTGCCACTTCTCACAATTTGTAGCATTCCTAGGTCCAATAGTAACACCCGTGAGGCATCCTAATGGCAGTGTAATGGGCAATGGGCAATTGAGCATGTCCCACCCTCTGGTTCCATTATCAAACTCGCCGGTGTGCCGATGATTTCGGACCAGATATCGTTCCCTATTTTCCGCAGGACTAACCGCTCCCTTGCACACACCGGCCCAACTGTACACCACGTATTCTGCCCCAAATCGACGTGCAGTGCCGCTTGTATGGGCCACACGCACTACACCTCCGTCTTTTGGGACGCATCCGTCACCCGGAGCGGCTCAATATTCCATATGCCCTCAGCGTACTCATTGATGCAGCGGTCTGATGTGAAGAAACCCATACGTGACACGCTGGTGATGCACTTGGTGATCCACCCTTCTTGGTCTTTGTATGCCTCATCGACGACCGCGTGTGTCTCGATGTAGCTGTGGAAGTCATCAGAAACCAAGTAGAAGTCACCATGCTCCCGGACGGCCGAGACCATGCCCGCAAAATCCTTCGGGTCACCAAAGGTGCCCTTCTCGATTGCCTCAAACACCTTGACCAAGTCCGAGTCGAGCGAGTGGTTGCCATATGTGTGCGCATGGCGGAGGTCCTCAACATCTTCCGCCAGGTTGCCAAATAGGAAGATATTGTCCTCGCCAATCTCACGCGTAATCTCAATCTGGGGGGAGTCAGTATAAAGGGTCAGACAGCTTAGTGGTGCCTACTCACATTGGCGCCGTCGCAGGTCCCGATGATCAAGCCACCGTTCAGAACGAACTTCATGTTGCTTGTTCCGGATGCCCTGTGACTGTTAGCCTACGTTCATCTCTGGGTCTGGGTTGTCCAATCCTACTCTGTGCCGGCGGTCGAGATATGCTCGCTGATATCCGACGCAGGGATGATGAGCTCGGCCTTGCTCACGTTGTAATCCTCGAGGAACACAACTTTCAGGAGGTCGCCAATATCCTCGTCCTTGTTGACAACGGAACCGACGTTATTGATGAGATGGATAATTTGCTTAGCCATCCAGTATCCAGGGGCAGCCTTGCCGCCGAAGATGGAGACTCTGGGAAGGTACTTCTTCCTCTCCTCGGGTGTCAACGATTTGAGTGTGAGGTACCTGTGAATGACACCAAAGATATTCATCTGCTGCCGCTTATATTCGTGGATGCGCTTGACCTGGACGTCGAAGAGCGCCAACGGGTCCACCGTCACACCCGTGGTCTTCTTGATGTGCGAGGCAAGGCGAACCTTGTTCTCGTACTTGATCGCGGCCCACTCCTTGCGGAACTCCGGGTCGTCCACAGACAGCTCAATCCCGTTCAGCAAGGTCAGGTCTTTCAAGAAATCGTAACCGCCCGTCTTCGTGGCAATGAGATCTGACAGCCGTGGGTTGGCCTGGTGCAACCACCTGCGGGGAGTGATGCCGTTGGTGACATTTGTGAACTTGTCGGGCCCAAAAATAGTGACGAAGTCCTTAAAGATCGTGGTCTTGATCAGGTCCGAGTGCAGCTCAGCGACTCCGTTCACCTTGTGTGACCCAACGATTGCGAGGAATGCCATGCGGACCATCTTGGGTTGAGACTCCTCAATGATAGAGACGCGTGAGAGCAGGTCCCGGTCATTCGGGAAAGCACGCTCGACTGTCTGTAGGAAGAACAGGTTGATATCGTAGATGATCTGGAGATGTCTTGGGAGGAGGTGCTGGATCAGAGGAACGGACCATTTCTCCAGAGCCTCAGGTAGTACGGTGTGATTTGTGTAACCAAAGGTGCTCGTGACAATATTCCAAGCCTCATCCCACTCGAGGCCCTCCAGGTCGACTAGAATCCGCTGAAGCTCGACAACAGCCAGCGTCGGGTGGGTGTCGTTCAGCTGGATAGCAACTTGGTCGGGGAACTCCCTCCATGGCCTCTTCGCCTTCTTGAAGCGGCGGACAATGTCATATAGCGATGCGGCGACCCAGAAGTACTGCTGCTTGAGACGGAGCTCCTTTCCGCGTTCGAGGTTGTCGTTAGGGTACAGCACGGCGCTGATCGTCTCAGCCCGCTGTTGATCGGCCACCGAGCTTTCATAGTCTCCGCTGTTGAACTTCTGGAAGTCGAACTCGCCGCTGGCGGCCTTGCTCGACCAAAGTCTGAGATTGTTGGTTGATGGGGTCGCGTAGCCGGGAATCGGCACGTCGTAGGCCACGGCTTTCACCGTCTCGCCCCCTTCCCAATGGCAGACGGTCTTGCCCGAGGCGTCAGTTGTCTTGTTGACGTAGCCGTAAAATTGAATCTGAAGAGTCAGCCACCATCGTAGGTGTTGGAGCGAGCTAGCACTCACATCGACCGTGACGTCGTGTCTGGGGAATTCCCATGGGTTAAAGTCCAGCCAGTAGTCAGGAACCTCGACCTGATAACCATCGATAATCTCCTGCTTGAAGATGCCATAGCGATAACGCAAGCCGTAACCCCAGGCCGGATAATTCAAGCTCGCAAGGCTGTCCAGGAAGCAAGCAGCAAGTCGACCCAGGCCTCCATTGCCCAGCGCGGCGTCGTGCTCCTGTTGGATGACATCCTCGATCCGGAACCCAAGGTCAGACAGACCAGCTGAGGTTGAGATGTCAGCTAACCGCTCACGGTCATAGCCCGACTCAGAGGGGTAGGGTCACTCTCACCCTTTGCCAGGTCCTTCTGGCCAATGTTCAACATGGCATTGTCCAGCGCCCTGCCCATCAAAAACTCCAAGCTCAAGTAGTAAACACGCTTGCTGTCTGCAAATGTCTGACGTTGCTGCGTGCGGTTCCACTCAAGAATGAGGCGATCACGGAAAGCGAGACTGCAGGCTGCATACGCTGCTGTCTCGTCGCAATTGAACATGCTCCGGGCCAGCGTCGTCTCGATGTGACGCACGAAATCACTTTCGAACCCATCCTTGTCTTTGAAGCCGCTGACCTGATGCTTCAGCCAGGCCTCTCGTTGAGGTTCGGGGATGGAGGCTGTGTATGAGATGGTCAGCAACTTTTGCCTCGTTCATGGAGAGCTCCCCGCCCCCACTGCGGGGGTGGGGTTCAACAAGGTCGAGCTCACTGAAGCTCAAGCTGTCACGGGCGCTCCGGTCCTACACATAAAGCAGGAGTGCTGACGCCAAACCCGAAAGCGAGAGCCATAATACCTTCGACACTCTTGATCTCCCCGGCGCCGAACCCAGTGAAGGTGCGCTTATGCTTTGGGCGCGAGATGCCTGCCGGGCCGACCGAACCCTGGATATCCACAATCGGAGCACTGGTCGAGGGGCGTCGTTCGCGACGAGGGAGTCTTTCTTCGGTAGCCATGATTTGAAGGGTCCCAATTGACCTCGGAGATCCAAAATCGGTACGATAAGGAGTAAAGAATGAGGATGAGGAAGAGGGAGAAGGAGAGGGAGAGGAGCTCAAGAGGGAGCTAGAAGTTGGCACAGTGATCAGGTAGGGTACCTATCTGCTGTCCGTCAGCCCAGCCCTCACAGGACGGCGGGGTAGGCGCATACCTAGCTCTTGAATAGGCCGGTGAGACTGCAGCTAACTTTCCAGTGGGGCAGCAGCGAGGAGGCGACTGTGCTGCGGCGGCCCAGTGGAGTATGTTATCGTGATCGAAAGGCGCCAACAATAGACAAAGGACCAGTGGGGAGAGCAGTTCAGGCCAACTCAGATGCGAGGTCGGACAGGATGAAGGGCTTGGAATGTGAACTTATAATCAATTCCAGGAAGCGGAAGCAACAGCTCAGGAATCCCACAAACCTGCCTGGGCATGAACGAGCTCTCGCTGTTCTGGATGGCCTGCAGTCTCGAACATGGGAGCTCTCTCACACATCCCACCGGTCAAGTTGCCGGCGCCGGCGATTGGCTTAGCACTATCCGTACAGCGTGCATATGCAGCAGAGGACCTCCTTTGAAGCGATTCAAACCGGTGCTGCAGGTGCGTTGCCGGCCAGAAAGATGTCATTGTGCCCCCTCCATGCAACGCGCAAGGATTCTGCATTACTGCCAATGCTTCTTGTCCCAACATCCACATGGTTGCAGCTTGACGCTGGCTTGTCAGCCAAGTTCACCGTCAACGTTGACAGTGGGTAACAATCGGGCAATTGGTCTCGGAGCGCCGACTGAGCCCGAGGCAAGCCGTTGCCGGCAACGGCCCTTGCACGCCTTGGAACGCCTTGGAGGAGGCAGTGGAATGGCGAGCCCGGTCGGTTGTTAGGTGGGTTCCTTGCCGGGCTGGAGGGCTCCCTCTGCCGTTTCCAGTTTGTGCTGCGTCGATTGCATCATGACGATTGTCCGCAGCTGCATCAAGCACTCCCATTCGTCAAATACCATTGTGCGATCCGTATCATGCACCAGCCGATATTGACCTTGGGCGTCAAATAGCGGCGAGCGAGAGAACCCCGCGAGCTCGTCCGCAGCCGGTCCGATAAGACAACGAGATCGGATCATGGTACATGCCAGTACACGGAATCATTGGCTCAGTGATTGGCACCAGAATTGGGCCGCTTCTCAATCACGAGAAGATGGAACGCGAAGCAGCATGAGCACAGTTCGGGCTGCATGGTATCATACTCAGCTTGGGCGAGGATCACCCGCCCTCGAGTTTGGCCTCGTAATCGCCTCACAGCGGGGGAGACCTATCCAAGAGCGCCGACAAATCGGCGGAAGGCGCGAGCAGTTGAAGACCATGGTCGTCAACTACCTTAAGCTTTTCGGTGCTGCCGATCGAGGGAGCAGCTTTAAACTCATGCCCGTGCGTAATTGATCCCACACACGCCACGCCCAGCACCTCGCATGAAGCAACATAAAATTTGCTAGCGCCCGAGTCTAACATCCATCTTGAACCCGTCCCGAGCCTGGTTCGGGTTCCGGATGAATACATACTCGAAATCTTGAGTGTACATTACTCACCACCTACAACGCCTGATGAGCAATCACTTCCCGGTGTTCTCACTGATATGCTGGCCAAATCCGTGGGAACGGCCCTACCCGATGTTTCAACCCGCTATCTAGCTGATCAGCTACCTAGTAACCGGGGTCAACAAAAGATGAAATAAGGACCGGAAGCGAAGCGAAGCGAGACGGGAACGAGAAACATGATTTTCGGAACGGATCCGCCCCCGGAACACGGGACGCGAGCGGGACACGGGTCAGCTGGTCAACCAGGACCGGGCTCACACTCGCCGTGGATCTGGATCGACGGAGGATTGGCCCGTCACACTCCAACCCCGATGACAGTACATATGGACTTCCCAACATTCGAATAGGGGCTAGAAAATGCTGTCTCAGTGACCCTCAGCCCTACTCTTACAAGACCACATCCCTAACCAGTTCCGTTCACTCATGTCATGAGAATTGACCGCATGCTACCCATTTTACGCCTCTGTTCGAATATCTCGGCCACTCAACGAAGATTCGGTGCTACAAATGCTCGATTCCGTCCAGGAAAAAGCCCAAGTTCCCTCGATCACGATTCTCGCCAGCATTCCCGTGCCCCCTCCACCTCTCCAGGTAGGCCGTTAGAGGTATCAAAAGTATATCGAAGCAATCGTTAGCCTGTTTGCTGGGCGAACATCGACTCACCCAAACGAGCCAAGCCCATGAACTAAAAGCAAGTGGGTCGTTACGCCCCGGGGTTGCACACCCCTTTCCCACAACAAAAAAGGACCCTCTCCCCCCTCGTTCCCATGTTTTTGACATTCATCAGCGAGCGACCGCAAGCCATCTGTGCTGTTCCCAAGAGCAAATAAGAGAAATTAGAATAGTGCCACCCGAGACCGCTCAGGGATGTGAAGTAAAACGAAATTAAACGTCGTAAGCTGTAGTCGGATATCGTGTTGTCCCGAGAAGGACCAAGGAGAGAAAATTGCGGAGCGAAGTCGTCTCGAACGCCCGACAGCAAAATCTGTCGCATCTTGAACGCCGTGTCATGCAAGGAGCCTGTCAACCTCGAGCGAGTCCATCGATCTAGACATTATAAAGAAAGTCGCGTAGCATGGCCAGTGAGAAAACATTTTTGGGGGGAGTTCGGGGGACAGAATGTCGTCAGAGAATGCCCGAATCCTTCAGCGCGTTGTTCAAAATGGTCTCCTTCACCGCGGCGAAGACCAGGCGAATGTTGGACGTATCGGTAGCTTGCGTCAAACTGGTGAACGGTCAGCAAGAACCCTTTTCAAGGTGGGGGAGGCACCTACTGGGGGTACAGGTTCAGATGGGCTCTGTTGACTTGGTTGAATCTCCAGAGGAGGTATTTGGCGGCCTTGTTGACGTCGTTGCCACCCGAGTAATCGGGGAAGTAGTTGCCAAGTGGTGAGCGGCCGAGTTTCTGCTTGAATATGTCGACCTTGTTGAGAAACAGGATGATACTGGTACGCATAAACCACCGCGAGTTGACAACCGAGTCGAAGAGCAACAAACTCTCCATCATACGGTTCTATCAACAAGTTAGTCGCGGTCGTTTCAGACAGGCTGTGGAACATACCTGGCTGCTCTCCTCGAGGAGCACTTGGTCGTACTCGCTCAACGCGACGCAGAATATGATGGACGTGACGTTTTCGAAGCAATGAATCCACTTTTTGCGCTCGCTTCTTTGTCCACCGACGTCGAACATGCTGAAGAGAGTGGTTAGCACAGCTGACGAGGGCCGGCCTCAGACGGAGCGCCTACTGGATACTGAGCTGCCCCATCTTGAATCTCGTCTCGTAGATGCCCGTCGTTTTCGTTCTGGCCCGTAGCACGTCCATCTCGTTCGGGAGATAGTCGGCCGAGACAATCCTCATGGCCTCCTGAAAGAAGCTGCGGCTGTGTTAGCGCTTCCACCACCGTTACACGCGGGACAGCTACGAACTATTCCGCAGAGTCCATCAAGTAGAACTCGGTTTGCCTCTCCATCAGCTGCTCCTTGGCAGGGTCATTCCATATCGACTGGACTGCCAGCCCAACCTTGGGGTCTATTTGCGCCTGCGGGCCCGACTCGACAGTGTAGTCAACCAGGAAATCGCAGTATGCCCTGTTCTCTTCGATTGCCGGCTCAATCTCGAATTGCCGCATCGCATTGATGACAGCCTTGGCACACTCAATCAGGTTCTTATAAACCGTTGGCCGGTAGCTGTAGAGCTCTGTGTCCGAATACCCCTTCAGATGGATGATTTTCATCTGCTTCACAATCGTCGACTTGCCGCTCTCGCCGGAACCTGCATGCACAATTAGAGACGTCATCGTCCCCCGCACTGGAGCGACATACCGAGCAGCAGAATTTTGCATTCGCGTCTTAACCTCTTGGAATCCTCCTCGAGATCTTTATCGATCTTCTGGCTCCTCTTCTTCATCTCCGTCTCCTCCCCATTGGTGCTCATGCACGCCCCCATGTTGACCATGAATCCCGACGGGTCGCGTGGATTGAGCGAGGCGTCCGGAGTTCGGTGGAGCGGGTTGCGCGTTGGGTTCCTGGTGTGCGGGATGCAAAAGGATGACAAGTCCGGTGCTCGTTTAGCCCAGGATTTTCCCTAGAAACCCATGGGAGCGAACGTCCGACGAAGAGTGGTGCGTGGTGTGGGCAAGGTGAGCCACCGCTGGATTCGGCGACCGGTGTAGGCCTGGGCGGGTCAGTGGCCCGGGACGGTGGGCGGTGGCGA
>Ga0247769_1000402_pt1 | contig 11110 bp, 8 predicted proteins | sample UWRJL166409R6_FD_179942 | JGI IMG/M metagenome (GOLD analysis project Ga0247769, IMG submission 179942) | Plant litter microbial communities from Arlington Agricultural Research Station in Wisconsin, United States - UWRJ-L166-409R-6 | ecosystem: Environmental > Terrestrial > Plant litter >... | reverse complement strand
GGTATCGCGGCTCGTGGCGAAGCGAACGCGAACTGGCTCGGAGCGCCCCCGTCGGGGCGATCTCGCCCTGTTGCCTTGGTTGACTGGTCAAATACTAAGTTCGATTCAGCACGGCACATGGTGGTTGTCACGGCCGTTGCTCGCCGTGGCTAGACCCAATGAGTTCAGCCAGTTTGAAAAGTACGCTCGGGAACCCCTTATATTTGCTTGCGTCTCGCAGCCTGCCACAGCTTCCACGGCAGGTTCCAACTAGTTTTCGTCTTGAACGGGTCAAAGTTTGCGTTCTCAAGTCGAGAGAGGTATTCCCCAGCTGGGACGGCCTCTAGCAGCACGTCGAACGCGGTAGCAGTCGCAGCGTTACCATCCCCGGGTGAGTAGACATGTCCAGTCTCGCCCTCATACTCATAATCATGTCCAAGACTCCTTCCCGCCTTCAGATTTTCAAGCATCTCCCGTGCAGTTATCAGATGATCGTTCGCACGAGTGGCAACCTTGAATACAGCGTCCTGGAGGCCATCAGCATTGGGCCCGTTGCGGAACACGTCGTCTTCCCTCACTCCAACCTCGGCCATGACGTCTAACGGCAGAAGAAGCGCGGGTGCCCTGGTACTGCCGACGTTGGCACCTGAAGGCCCTTGGATGGGTAGCGAGGGGGCGGCAAGGACCGGTATTCCCCTCAGCGTTGCGACGATGCCACACGCCTTACCGATGTGGCTGGCTAGGTGATCCCAGTCCATAGACCGCACGGGAACCGCCGTCAGCATCATATACATCAGTGTAGCGTAGGTGTTCTCGGCATAGTTCTCAAGCGCCGACAGGCTTGTGAAGGGTTGGTTTTCCATATGCTTCTCTCGCGTATTGATAAATCGCAACAGCCAGAACTTAAGAGAGCTTATGCTAGCCGCCCCCCGCTTTGATGTAAGTTCCGTAATGGCGCTGTGTAGCAGGACTGAGATTGGTTCCCGAGGGGGGTTTCCCGCGAATGTCTGGTTGATGGTGTCGCGCCAGAACTGCATTCGAAATCGACCAATTGTGGGGTTTGATACCATCTCTGGCAAGCGAGCGAGTTCGAGGTTCAGGGTGCGGAGGGCATCGTAGGCATCTCGTGCAGAGACGGGGATGAATCGGCGCACTAGATAGGCTTCGTAGTCGCCATGTCTACGGGAATGTGAGCGTTGCATGTTTCAATCGCGCCGGTCTTCTCTCTAGCGCTTGGTTACACACCTCAGCTGCTTCTCGCAGTATCTTCGCGCCTGTTCCACATCGGAAGCTGTTACGATTCCACGACGCGGCGGGCGAAGACCGAAAGGTGCCAGTTTCAGGCCGTGCCTGGCAGCCCTGTGGTGGAACATTGAGCTGAAATAAACTTTCAGGCAAACATATTTATCTCAAAGAGCGATGTGCCGTCGCATGTCGAAGAAAGATGCAGTTAAGCAGTCGCAATTCATCCCTCCATCCAACAGCAGTTATGTTTTTTTTCCTTCATGAGAGCCGATGACGATGGTGGTGGCCAGTGCTCCCGAAGCAGGGGGTAAGGGCCACTTTGCGCGCGGTCAGGTGATGACGGTCGCCAAAAATCGCGTCCCATCGCGTCTCCCCAGTCTTGATTGCCTCGCTTCCCATGGTAACCTACCCGACCACCGGAGACACCTCCCGAACCTCAGAGCCCCGGCCGGCAAAGCTACCAAAAATTGAAAAATGGACGACAACTTCCAGAAACAGCCTCCATGTAAAAAACGTCGATTTCTCACCGACCTAGAAGCAGATTCAGTCCTGCCCCAAACATCGCATGGGGTCCCGACACAAGGATTTCTACCGCACGCCAGCGGAGGTGGAGGTCTTGGCGACCATCACGTCCCCCAATATGGGACACCGTCCCTCCCGAGATTGCCTTTGCAAGGCCTACAGGAAAACGACGTGAACGAATGGTCAGGACGAGCGGGGCCGTCCAGAACGGCCATGAGCTCGCCTGGTCCAGCCCCCGTGTCAATGGCGTTCGACCGCAAGACATTCGACAGCTTTGTTGGCGAAAATGTCAGCCCAGACGTTCTAGAGGTTATTCGGCAGAATTGTGGCAACAATATGGAAAGGGCCGTCAATATGTACTTTGACGGAACGTGGAAAAAGTGGAGGAACCCATCAAGGGTTGTTGTTCCCTCTCACTCATCGCCTCCGAAACCGACGTCCCGGGACACAGATGTCCCAGTCAGCAACTTTAGTGCTCCGCTCATCCACCGGCCTGTGCCCGAGGCAAGATACATTGGTGCGTTTGGCGTCGAGGGGTGGGCCACTCGGAGCGGGAAGAATGTGCTCAAGTACGGCGATGTGATCAAGATTGAGCGGCAAAGGATACTACCGCCGGGTGCATCGACGGGACAAACCAAGCTTGGGTCTTCCCAACAGGCTCAGCGCGCCAACTCGGCTGCGATGAAGCGGGTGGACGTTATTGTTCGCTTCACCGACGGCAGCGGCAGAGAGCTGGGACGTCTTGCCAAGGAAACTGCCAACTGGGTATCGACGCTGATGGACCAAGAGACCTGCAAGTTTGAAGGAACATGCGTCTATGCGCCGGAGGTGCTACGGACGAATGATACGGTCTTTTTGCAGCTCAAATGCTCGCTGCTCAGATCAGCGTTCTTTGAGAGAGCTTTTAAAGGCGCCAGCAACAGAGCCACCGGTCGCTTTGAAGAAGCTGAATCGGCGGAGGAAAGGGATTTACGCTTGAGGCAGGTCGCCCTTGTGAAGCTCTTCCAAGAGATCAACCTTGTCCCCTCGAGGGGCAACGCCGCCGCGGCGAGTCACCAACGCAAAGGACTCTTGGAGGCCGCCGAGCTCGCCGAGGTCAAGGACCTGGAAAAAGCAAAAGCTGCGGACAGAGATGAGTCTGGATCGCCAGCCGCGGAGGAGAATGAAGACGGACAAGAGCTCGAACAAGACCAACTCGACGCCCTCTACAAAAAGGCTCAGTCATTTGACTTCAACACACCTGAGGCGGAGCCCGCTGACACCTTCGCAATGGAGCTGCGCCCGTACCAGAAGCAAGCATTGCACTGGATGATGTCCAAGGAAAAGGACCAGCGGAACAAGGAGCGCGAGCCATCGATGCACCCACTATGGGAAGAATACACATGGCCGACCAAGGATCATGACGACAAACCCCTCCCAGAGTTCTCGCACCAGCCGACCTTCTACGTCAATCCTTACTCCGGCGAGTTATCCCTGAAATTTCCACGACAGAATCAGCACTGTCTGGGAGGGATTCTAGCAGATGAGATGGGCTTGGGGAAGACAATCCAGATGCTGAGCTTGGTCCACTCGCACCGGCCCGCCATTGCGATCCAAGCAAAGCAACATGCTCAGTCTGCACCATCAGTTCACAGCCTACCCCGTCTCCCAAAGATTTCGGATCGAGGGGGCGTTGTCGACGCCCCCTGCACCACGCTGGTTGTTGCGCCAATGTCGCTGCTCTCGCAATGGCAGAGCGAGACGGAGAACGCTTCCAAGGAGGATACGATCAGGTCCATGGTGTACTATGGAAGCGATAAGAATGCGGACCTGCTGACGCTTTGCTGCGAGGCCAACGCCGCAACCGCGCCGGATGTTGTCATCACCAGCTACGGCACTGTTCTCTCCGAGTTCGGTCAAATCGCTGCGAAGAAGGGCGACAAAACGGGACATCGGGGCCTCTTCTCTCTCAACTTCTTCCGTGTGATCTTGGACGAGGCTCACAGCATCAAAAACCGGCAGTCCAAAACGGCCAAGGCTTGCTACGAAATCACCGCAGAGCATCGATGGGCGCTTACGGGGACACCGATCGTCAACAAACTCGAAGACCTCTTCAGCCTTGTCAGGTTCTTGCGCGTCGAGCCATGGAACAACTTTTCGTTCTGGAGGACCTTCATCACTGTGCCATTCGAGTCCAAGGACTTCATGCGCGCTCTGGATGTTGTCCAGACAGTGCTTGAGCCTCTCGTCATGAGGAGAACGAAGGATATGAAGACACCTGATGGAAAACCTCTGGTCCCCTTGCCTCCCAAGAGGATGGAGATCGTCGACATCGAGCTCTCCGAGACAGAGCGGGACGTTTATAACCATATTTTTCATCGGGCTAGACGGGCCTTTCTCGCCAACGTCGAAGCAGGCACTGCCCTGAAGTCCTTCACAAGCCTCTTCGCCCAGATTCTCCGCCTTCGTCAGTCCTGCTGTCACCCGGTCCTTGTGCGGAACCAAGACGTGGTGAGCGACGAAGAGATGGCTGGCGCGGCAGCCGACGCCGCTTCGGGGTTCGCAGACGACATGGATCTCCAGCACCTGATCCAGCGATTCACCGCGGGCGCCGACGACGCTGTCAGCTCAAATGCCTTTGGCGCGCACGTGCTCGAGCAGATCCGAGACGAAGCTGTGAACGAGTGTCCCATCTGCGCGGAGGAGCCGATGGTCGACCAAACCGTCACGGGCTGTTGGCATTCTGCCTGCAAACAATGTTTACTCGACTATATCAAGCATCAAACTGACCGCCATGAGGCTCCCAAGTGCTTCAATTGCCGCAAACCTATCACCGCTCGAGATCTGTTCGAGGTAGTCCGGAACGACGACGACCCAGACGTGACCGCGTTGCGGCTCCCACCTCGCATCAGCTTGCAGCGTCTCGGGACCGCCGGCTCCTCAACAAAGATAGTTACCCTGCTGAAGTATTTGCGGAATCTTCGAAGGGAGCATCCGACCATGAAGTCGGTTGTCTTCAGCCAGTTTACATCATTTCTCTCCCTCATCGAGCCTGTCCTGACTCAGGCCAACATGCGCTTTCTGCGGCTTGATGGGTCAACGTCACAGAAAGCTCGTGCGGCTGTTCTGGCAGAGTTCAAAGAGTCGCCAAAGTTCACTATTCTGCTGCTCAGCCTCAAGGCCGGCGGCGTTGGGCTGAACCTGACCACCGCCAAGAGGGTGTTCATGATGGATCCATGGTGGAGCTTTGCGGTGGAGGCACAAGCGATTGATCGGGTCCACCGAATGGGCCAAGAGGATGAAGTAAAAGTATATCGCTTCATCGTGAAGAACAGCGTTGAAGAAAGGATGTTGAAAGTGCAGGAGAGGAAGAAGTTTATGTAAGTATTCTCTGCCGATCTTCACTTGCGGAGCTAACTCGGCGGCAGCGCAACTTCGCTTGGTATGATGTCCGAGGAAGAAAAGAAGATCCAGCGGATCGAGGATATCAGGGAGCTTCTGAGCTAAGTTTAAATGGATCACCCGGGCATCATCTGCCAATGGTGATCAAGTTTACCTGCATCTGGAATACAATAATTATCGGAAGCAGGGGTGCCAACGTGGGTGTGCATTGAGTCGAAGCCGCTTTGCACTTGCCCAACCACGCCTTGAGATCTCCCACCACCAGGTTCACCGGTCATGCTGACGATCTTTGCAGGCTGGCCCATGGGTTGCCTCTTCAGTCAACCTCGGGGCCGCGTGAACAATACTATGTGAATCCACAAATTACCATTGCACCCAAGCCTACCGCCACACCAGTCAACTCAGTCCTGACGGACGGGAGCAATCTCAACATTCATAACCTCGGAAACAGTAGTTGCGTTGCCCCCACAGTCCGGGACATCATGTGCGGGCGCTTTCCCATGCGTCTGATCAAACAGCCAGTCACCAGCAGGCCGCATATGTAAGCTCGTTCTCGAAGCTGTCAAGTCCGGTGTGTACCAACACGGGCAAGAAGCTGCCAGGGTGATCGACCCCTTCCCTTCTCTGTCGAATTGGCCCGAGTGCGAATGTGTGCAATGTTGGCTTGAATGTGGAGCGGACGAAGATCTCTTGGTTGTTCTCTAGGGGATGTGATTCCATTTTACGACGGGGTATACCTGTGTCATATCGTCAATTTCGCCACAGGGGGCATTGAATTGGGAGGTGTAAGCGGTGGCCAGGCGATAATAATAATGATTGCCATCAGCATCCGCGGCTCGACCCCGGTAGGGTGTCAATACCCAAGTAGTGGCCAGGCAAGGGAGCAAACGACTATCTATACCTAGTTATCAGGGATAGACAGGCGGCAATGGTCACTTGTAGCTTGCAGAAGACCTTTTTATGCGGACTTGAAGTGTGTGGTCCGAGAAATTGTCGAAGGCGGCCCGGCCGGCAGATGGCATGCAGGACAGGCGGCTGAGTCGGTTCGCGGGAGCAGCTTCGGTGCTGTGCATCGTGAGATGAAGGAATAAATCTGATGGCTGTCACGTCACCTCATCAGCTAAATCACACCACTCGCTCCTGCCACATTACCACAGGTGCCTCGATATTTGGTTTGATAAAATAATCGTGGCCAAGGCTCCACCTCCCACCAGCCTTTGCCATTTACACAACATCAAACATTCAATGCAACAAACAAAACTGATGGCACGGCCCAAACAAAACAGAGGCTACTTCCTTGCGCCGGGTTGGACCACCCTCTCAGGCCCGACTCTCCTCGGGACAATCATCACCCACCCAACACAACCCACAACACCCATCTTCGCGCCTGCGCTGTCAGACATTGACACCCCGATTCACGCCAAGTGCCATCCCGACTTTGCCTCCGGGGATCTCGACGAGAAACCTCCGCACGGCCTCTTTGGCACGTTCCTCACTCTCTTTGGGCTGGGGGACAATGAGATCGCCTTTCGCTATGATCGCAAGAACATCCTAGCATACTCCTTCCGCGGGCAGCAGACCACTTGGTTTTCGCCCAGCATTTCGCTCCTACGAAAGGCGGGTGCACCGGAGGGACGTGTGGCAGCAATGTTTCGCGCTGGCGCGGAGAGCGGTGCGGCTGTCTCAGTGTATATGATTACTGGTATCAAGACGGTGAAGGGGGCCAAGGTGACGGCGGCGTCTGGGAAAGGCAGGGGATGGCGGGCCACGCTTGGTTTGGATGCAGAAGAAGAGGGGGAAGGAGTGTTGTTTGCATTCCAGTTGACTGAGTTGAAGTTACCGGGTGGTGGGGAGACGGTAGTAGAGGTCATATGCGATGATACGGAAGGGGGAAAGGTGTTGCAGCGGAAATTAGACGAGGAGTTTGGAGAGGAGACGTTTACCGTCCTGGAAGGTTTTGATGAGGCCAACGGCGAGAGGTGTCGGATTGTCACGCCTAGTCCGACGCATGTGGATTTGTTGACGGCGAGCTCGGCGAGAATAGGAGGGCATCGTGCGCATGGTCACTGATATTGCCCAAGGAGAGGGCATGCTACGTTAATATCCGCAACAGGTGGGAATCGCCGGCAACTCGGACCCTGACGGTGTGTGTTTTAGGGAGCAACAGGAGGGTAAGAGGGTGTTTGGTCTAGACTCTGGCACCAGTGATAGAAAAACTCTAGTACTAGCATTTAGCTTAAGAGAGAGGGACGGTGACCTGTCAAGCATCAGTATCTGGGCCTGTTGCAAGTTTCTGTATCTTTCCACTCTAGTAGACTGCTTGATGGACAAATGGGAAGTATCCTGAGGATAACAGTAGTAGCTTAGCTACCTATCAACCTGCCTCAGAAATACACGGTGACAATGGCCCCCCGCGGCAGAGATAACGCTACAAACACGGAACGCAGGCATACACTGCTAACATAAAAGCAATCACATTTGCTTAGAAAGAACGATCGACTCTGCTGACATCGAATTGAGCGCAGTGGACGACCACAGTCGGTCACTAAATCCCCGCATCGTTACATTTCTCCCCAAACAAGGTGTTAATTATTGCTGACTGAGCCAGCCCAGCCCTTGGTTGCCGTCCTGTGCCGCCGTCTTGCGTTGCAGCACCAATCTCGATACGCCATCACTGATCCGTTGGTGGCCCAACTCAGATTTGGGAAGTGCCAGATTTGGTATGTGTCGTACGCAACGGGAAGAAGCATTGGAAGCACGCGCATTGTAATTAATCAATGCAAGAGCTGAAGGCTCCGCGATACCCCTTACCTGACAGCTCCCAGTGTGGATTTAAGGGGGCTAGATACCATGACGAAATCAAGGCACGAAATACGAAAACCTCCTTCGTCGGCCATCTTGAGCATCAGTCGAGTGGGACATCATGGTCAACTTTCTCCCAACGTTAGGCCTCGTGGCCGACGCCCACATCCTGGCCCCAACGCGCCTTCCAAGAAAGAATGCCCCCCCTTCCGCGGCGGCAGCTTCGCGATTGACTACTACCAGCTCTATCCCGAAAACGCTGACTGGGATCCCGACTCCTGCCTCCTCTGGATCGGGGCGCTGTGGAACGCCACCGTGGCCACGTAGAACCCCTACACCTCCCAAATCACACAGGTGCTCGAATTCCCCAACGCCTCGTACACAGGCAGCATGCACATCGGCGGCGTTGCCTGGGATCCACACACCGGCCTGATCACTATCATTACCGACTCTGCCGCGCCGTGGGCCACGGGCGGTGCCGACGTCTCGGGTGACCACTTCCTCATCAAATACCATCCGCATCAGAAGAAGATCATCTGGTCCCTTAACATCACCGACCTTACGCAAGAGCGCTATGGAGGCTTCCAGGACGTCGAGACGGACCGTCGTGGGAATACGTACGTGGTCGGGACGTGGCCTGGGACTATCTTGCGTGCGGATCGTCATGGGAGGTCAATTAAGAACTGGTATCTCCCTGAGCCGCTGCCGCCGACTACTAAGGTGGGCTTTGGCGGACTGGTGGCTGTCGGGGGGACGAGTGAGGTGCTGCTGGCTAATGACGGAGACGGACAACTGTACCGGTTTGATATGCGACACGAAGTCGGCACACCTGTACTAGTTCCTGTGACGTCGGGTGTAGCTTGCCGGATCAACGATGCCATCTACCTACCGCCGCGGTATGACGGGCGGGTGTTGCTAGTGGCGTGCGGGGCCGAGGGCTTGCAGGTGCTTCGGTCGCGGGATAAACGGTGGGTGACGGCCGAGTACCTGGGGACCGTGCCGAACCCAACTGGGCCGGGGTTCGAGGGGAGTGTGGTCACGGCGGCGGTGCAGATTGGCCGGAACCCGGGGTCGATACATTTAGTTGAGGGTTATTTCGATTTTCCGTAGGTTGAAGGGACCGTGGCGGGAAACAGGACGAGGTTCCCATTCCCGGATGTGACGAGGGAGGTGGAGGCGTTGCTTAAGAAGTGATGTTGCTAGAAGAGTTTGTTACTTAGAACACTAGGCAGTTGAGTCCGCGCCAACCCCATGCCGTACGACTGCTCTCGGAACGAGGTAGAAGCCGGAAGCGGTATTGCTGCTCCGAGAATGGCACCCAGGGCCGCATCTCCAAGCACAGGCTCGGGCGTGAGCATGGTAAACTTGCGTAAGAGAGCGGCGTAGAAGATGAGAAAATCCCTCATGCAACTCCGGGCACCCTCCGCAGAGAAGGCAACTGTATCATCCGACATACGGGGGGAGACCTCGCGGAGCTGCAGATTGCAGTACGGCACGTCCAGTAGGCCTTTACAATATTCTGGTCTGATGTTTGGTGGAGGCTTGGTAAAGGTGCGGTCTGTGTCCAGGGGCCTGGAGATGCACTGCGCCAATAATTTACTATAATTCATCGATGAGACCTGCACAATGACGCAGCCCACTACATGGTATCCAAAGTTATTGTACAAAAAGCCCTGCCGAGGAGGACGAGCGGCGCCAAGTTGGGCGAAGAAATCAATCCCTTGGGACTTTGTGAGAATTAGTCGGCTGTCGGATCCGAATAAGAGGCCGTCCGACCTACATAGCCCACTGCGATGACTTAACAAGTCCCGGATGGTAAATTTTCCGTTAGGTGTCCCATGCAATCCTTGGATAAACTTGCCAATACAATCGTCCCGGTGGGCCTTCCCATCGGTCACAAGACACGCGACACCCAGGGCAGTGAAAACCCTTACACATGGACCCTAGGTTGAATATCATGTTCGTATCTGGAAGTATCTTCGTGCCGGTGTCGCGGTACCCATGATAGCTAACTATCTAGGGCTATTCCTTCGAGACCTCTATCTAAGGCGTCCTGAGCAAAAATGTGGGTTATAATGGTTTGATATGGCGTCACACAGGAGGAGCAGGCGGCCGGAACAAGCCAAGGTGTCAACAATACAGCCAAGGAAAGAAGGTCCATTTTCGCTTCACAGTTTATTCAGCTCCTGCGTACAAATACAATAGGATCTAACCCCGGCTGTATCATCCACTCCAGTCGATTGTGCTTACCGTCGTCGTCGTCGGAGAACGTAAGGAGGAACTGCTCATAGCTGACATAGTCGACCATACACCGGGCTTCTTGCTCTTCCCGTGATGGCGGAAGAAAGCCAAACGTCGACTGCCGAAAATGCTCGAGGTGGTGCAGCTGTGTTTGCATGCCGTTAAGAACGAACTCGCCTGCCTTGTCGCTGCGGTCTGTTGGGCGAATATCAAGATACAGCTTCAGACCGTCATTGCTGTATCTGCCGAATTTGTTGTCAAGTGTTGTAACTGGCCCTCCAGGATCCATATGACTCTTGTAGTCTTGTAGCAGACGATCATACAATCTGAGCGCTTCCTCTGCTTTTCGCCTAGCCATGCTAACCAAGTCAAGTGTTGGAAGAAGCTGAAAAAGCTCTTGCATAATGGCTCGAGCGGTCCAGTCGGATGCGTCACCCAATGCCTGTGAGTTACTCAACACAATAACTGCTGACTGCGACTCGGGGAATATGCATAGTGTCGTTAGGTATCCCGTCACTTGACCGCCGTGGTGGAGCATCAGGCGACGTGGAGAATCTTGCCCAAGCAGTGGGCAGTCCTGAACACCATTTGTTGACATGAAGCCGTACATTGGCGAGGGCATCGATAGACGTGCCCATCCATAGCCGTACGTATTCTCAAATAGCCCTTGGTGAGACAGCTGGGTCTGGTGTGCCGTGATAGTGCTCATCTCTTTCAGCGTGGTCTCAGCAACGTCACCAGAGTTGCAGCGCGGGCCGATGCTTCCTAGGACTGCCCGAATCCACTTCAGCATGTCGAGCACTGTAGACCACAAGCAACCAGCCGGGCCCATCAATGTGTCTTCCCCGAGGTCGGGCCGCCGGAGCAAGCCAAGCGTCCCATCGTCCTTGACGTAGTACGGTTCTGCGACGTTGTTGTCGGCAAAATCGTCGCGTGAAAG
>Ga0247769_1000401_pt1 | contig 11111 bp, 13 predicted proteins | sample UWRJL166409R6_FD_179942 | JGI IMG/M metagenome (GOLD analysis project Ga0247769, IMG submission 179942) | Plant litter microbial communities from Arlington Agricultural Research Station in Wisconsin, United States - UWRJ-L166-409R-6 | ecosystem: Environmental > Terrestrial > Plant litter >... | reverse complement strand
CTGACGCAATGGGATAATCGATGGACTCGTTCGCACCGATGGTTTCGGCACCGCAGCGTCGTCCGTGATCAGATCATTGCGTATCTCGCGATGTGAGGGAAAATCGGCGATCGAAGCTGAGCTGGCGACTAAGTTTTAGTTCTGGCCGTCTGGTGGTACGGGTGGCTGGGAGCTGGCGACCGCACTTGGGGGTCTGGATCGTGATATTCATCAATTATTGGCGTGTGGGCTGTGATGAAGGTGAGCCCCGGCCGAAGCCTAACCGAGTCCACCGCCAAGGGCAGCAGCCCAGCAAGATTCCCCCCAGACAGGCAACCTGCAGAACTGTTCTGGAAGGGCTCCCGTGAGGCGGACCGGAGGGGCAGCCCCTCTCCTCCCCCTCTTGCCCCTGAACGGGAGCGGCTCTCTCGCGGGCAAGGGGAGGACAACAGGAGGCAAACCCCCGCGCCGGACCCAAGCCGAAGGGGTATCCATGATGAATCTATATGTCAGCCATTAAAAGCCTAGGATTGTTGCTTCCTTGCGGCAACCGCGCTCCGACGCCCCGACACAACAAGCTCACCGGCGCGTCTCGAGATGAAAGCGTAATCGTCGAAGATGCGAAAGTCTGTGATGGCGGTGGCGGGAGCGGCCGGTTTGACCGAGGTGCCTGGCTCGGGACTCTTCCCTACCTACCTTGCCTTGAGTGCCGTCGAGGAACGGGAGCTGCCCACCTGCGCAGGCGCTCGCAAGCGCCGGAGCGCTCACAGACCTCGTTCCTGCAGCTCAACCAAATTGTCTATATGCGCGTCTGCTGGATGATCTCCCCGAGACTTTGGTGGATGGGAATTAGCGGCGCATGCTGCATGCCGTCGTTTATCGCCTCGGCTGGCGTTTATTATGCGTCACCCCAACGCAGAGGTTTTGGAGGAGACCTGATGCTGCTACATCCCCATTTCCTTTCTAAGTTTCTATATCACTCATCACTCAGTCAATATGGCAGCTGAGTCTCGCCGAGAGACACTGGACCTATGTGGTGAGACATGGGATGAGGGATGTTTCGGGTGGGCTATTGTCCCACGGCAGATCTCCAAACCGCTGTTGGGGTGTAAATTCGTCCACCAGTGTTTGGCGTGTGAGACAGCATTGGCCTTGGCCGCCGCCATGACATGACGACGAGGTGAGGCTGAACGGTGAGCGAGCGGTGGGCACTGGCAAACGTCTGATGTTGGCAAGAACTGCGGCCGAAAGGATGTAAGGGTGGTAGCCACCATTTTTCTTGTCGCCCGATGCAAACGGGAGCAGAGCGGCTGGAGATCGATCAGCTCCAGGAGCTGTCAAGTTTTGGGGCACGGGGCGGCCGGGCCACAACCTATGCACGGCACCCTTGATCCCTGGATGCGCTTAGCAGCATCCGCAACCCTCCCCCCACCACCTTCCCGGGATGGGAGCGGGCATAAAAAAAACCCCACTGACAACCTCTCCTCCTACTTCTTCCACCTCAAGTCGACCTTGACGGAAGCTTATATAACGCCCTCTTTGCCCCTTGAACCCCGTTCCCCGTCCCTGTCGCATATATCGTGGACGAGCCAAGCCCTTGTGCCGTCAGTAACTACGGCCCCCGAGAGAGAGAGAAGGATAGACTTGGCCCGACTTCTCTTCATTCTCTTGTTTTTCGTTGCTTGGTTCAGGTTGTGGACGGGTTCGGGTATCAGTCCCTTTCCACGCTTGTTTTCCGTGCCCACCCGGCCGCTGCCTCACTTTCAGTAAGGTAGTCAGTGCTGCGTTTCCTGAGCGAGGTGCTACCTACCAGGACTGTCGACTGGACACGGGGTTCTGGTCCAAACCCAAGGCTGCCCAACGGACATTCCGAGACGGGAGCTCCTAGTCACCCTGATCATATACTATCAAGGCTGCGGAAGCGACATCGACATAGACAGCTTTACCCCAACGTCCCGACGGTGATAGCGGCTTCGAATATATACAGCACTCAGTCCTGCTCTAACCCCGCATCATCTCTGACCCCTCTTCCTCCCCGTCGCCATAGTACAAGCGAGCCTCCGAACTTCCGCCGCATACAGTGTACACGAGCCGAACGAGGACACAATGGCGGATAAACCATCGGTGCTGATCATCGGCGGTCTCGGATACATCGGTCGCTTCCTAGCTCTCTACATCCACCAGAACGATCTTGCATCTGACGTGCGCATCGTCGATAAGGTGCTCCCACAGTTGGCATGGTTGGCACCAGAGTTTGAAGAAGCGTGCGCCGGTCCGAAGTTTATGCAAGCGGATGCAAGCAGAGAACGTATGCCGTATTTTACTTTTATAATACGACACATCTCCTCACCTCCTCTTTGGCTGTTGATCTCCCTCGATTGGGCGATGCCTATCTGCCGCGTCCTCGCACGGCGGCGGACTTATGGATGTGGCTAACAAAATTTGTCGATATAGAGGCTCTCGCTCGGATTTTTGATCGAACCGATGGCAAGCAATGGGATTATGTCTTTAACTGTGGTGGCGAGACACGATACTCCCAAGAGGATGAAGTGTACAAGCTCCGCTCCCTCGGCCTATCCCTCGCGCTCGCCAGGGAATCGGCGAGGCGGGGTATAAAATGCTTTGTCGAGCTAAGCACGGGAATGGTGTATAAGCCAGACTCGTCGCCGAGCAAAGAACAGGACAAGTTGAAACCTTGGAGCAAGATTGGGCTGTTCAAACTGCAGGCAGAGGAGGAGTTAGCGAAGATCGAGGGGTAAGTGTCCGCCGCTTTCCAAAGATCCGACGAGGATCCTAACACCAGCAGTCTCAACCTGGTCATCGTCCGACTCGCACACGTCTACGGGCCCTATGCCTCGCAATGGGTGGCAACGGCACTCTGTATGGCAAGAGTGTACAAAGCGCTCGGCTCAGAAATGAAGTGGCTGTGGTCAAAAGATTTGCGTACGAATACGGTCCACATTCATGATGTTACGCGAGCATTGTGGGAAATTGCGGGCTGGTACACATCCGGTCGACCAAACTGGGACGAAAACACGATGGGCATCGTGCCAACATTCAACGTGGTTGACAAAGGCGTGACGACCCAGGGTGTCATGGCCGACATTATAGGCCAAATTTTCGGAATCGAGACTGGCTTCCAGGGCCAATTGATCAGCACGTTTGCGAAGATGAATCTCGACAGCGTGGTAGACGACGTGAACGATGAGCTACTGGGACCTTGGGCCGACCTCCTCGCGGAAGCCGGAATAACGAGACCCGGGCCCTTGACTCCGTTTATGGAGAAGGAGCTGCTCAAGGACACGGATTTGAGCATGGACGGTTCGAGGCTAGAGCAGGTTGTGGGGTTTGCATACGAGAAGCCTGAGATTTCGAAGGAGCTGGTCGAAGAGGTAATTGCCAGTTATGTCAGGATGAAGTGGTGGCCATGAAGACAGCTCAACCCGGCCCAACCGCTCGAATGGTAGGCGGTTTGTTCTCATTCGCACGAAGCCACGAAAGCTATGATGCCATGCAGAACTCTTGGCAGGCAAGTTGTCTGTCGAATCGAGGCTGCCTTGGGCGAACAGAGGAGCTATGTACGACTAGGATATCCCTTTTTAATTGTCTTTCAGCGTTGTCGCTGTGGTGGGCTGGTATTGTCGTTAGGAGACCCAAAAGAAACCATTTGTTTTGCCAGAGTCCAGGCATGTATTCTCCAAAATGACATACGCACCTGTACCTAGGTAAGGGGTAGATAAGGTAGTTTGTCAACGTGTGGACCTCCCACCTTGCGGCACGGGAAGCCCCTTTTAAAAGGCGACGACGGGTGGCACTCAAACATTTCACATGGGCCTCGGAGCACAGCTCTACTCTACTCTACCCCGCATCAACTGTCACCTACCAGCCCTTCTGGGTATCATCGCCTGGAGGGCGAAATACTTCCCATGGAAGCGAAGCGATCCAGTAAGCAAAGCGCTAACCGGAATTTCCGTAACATGTCACTTGAGCCAGTACGGTTGTCTGTAAGCTTGCGGATTTCAAGTAGCAAACCCAATGCTGTGCAGCCTGTGACAATGCTGGAATGAGGAACGGAGAGCTCCATGTGAGCTGGGCGAACCTTTGCCCAGGTTTCTCCGCATATCCGCGGGCCCAGCATTTCAGGCAAATGCGTCGTTCCAGGGGCCGTCGCCGGGTCGCTGGCCTGTGACCTTCCAGAATTCACCTACCGGATAACGCTAGAGGGCGACCGAACCCCGTTTCACGGCTTCGCCCCTCCTCCACGTTCACGGGTCATACGGACCTGAAATAAGCTGGTGTCTTGGAATCTCGGAGAGAGGATAGCGGCCTTGCGGCGTCGAGGGTACCTCCAATGAGTTACCTCGGTCATTGGAAGCAGGAGCAACCCAAGACCAGCAGAGCACGCGCTCGTGACCCGCAAGTAGCTTCTTCGGAGAGCAATTAGACCCCCTTTTGGTTCTGAGGAAGCAGGTAAGGTAGCCCTTCCCCCCACCAAGACACCTACCATCCCTCGAAGCTATCGTCCCACCACCCTGTCGCCCAGGGAAAAGATGGAGGAACGGAGTATTGGAGGGGCAACAACTGGAGGAGGAGGTTCCATCAGCAGGGCAATCGGAATACTTAAACATTGAGCTTCCACGCCCTTCTCTCGTCCCTTTCTCCCACTTCTCCGTGCCTTTCGCTACCTTACATCTCACGAACTCGGTTTGCATCTATCGCGTGCGTGCTTTGACTGGTCTACCGATATTAAAAAGCAGAACCCCGACTACTTCTTCTCCAACTCTTACCCCGCTACCCCTACCAAAACTTACACAGCACACGATGGCTGCCCCGCAATCCAAGAACATTGGTGACCTCAGCGGAAAATGGGTGATGGTGAGTTCGCGCCGTCTCGGTTCCAGCAAGCTTGGATTCCGCACTGAGGAAGGAGGCTGACACTGTGGCGGGGAACTAGAACAAGAGCCAATCCACTAGCGTTGAGCCGGGCCTGGCGCTCCAAGGTGTCGGCTGGGTTACGCGCAAGGCCGTGAGCCTGGCGACGGTGACTTTGGACATCAAGCACTACACGGCCCCGCCATCCCCTCCCGCGGACCCGTCGGGCCCGGAGGTGTCGCACATCGAAATCGAACAGACAGGCACTGGTGGCATGAAGGGATCCACAGAGAAGCGGTGCCTCGATTTCCAGTTCCGCGACCACAGCGACTGGCTTTTCGGCCATGTGCGCGGCCAGTCCAAGTGGATGACTCCTGCGGATATTCAAGATCCGTATCTGGCGTCCAAGGACTGGCTCGAGGGCGACGCTGAGAAAGGCGGACCCAACGGCGAGACCCACGTGTTGAGCCATGTCGAGAGTGTTGACAACGGTTGGACCGCGACACAGATCTGGGGTTTCCAACTTGTCAATGGCGAGCGCAAGCACACTAGACTGATTGTCATTGCCAAGGGCACTGAAAGGGTTGAGCTGAAGCTCGTTTATGACTTCATTCAGTAAATCAGATACATTGTGATAATCTTGATGGAGCTCATTCCGCATATTAATACCTAGAAGAAGCTCTCGCGACTTAGAGGCTGTTGTGAGGTGGTTGGCTAGGTGACACTTTTAGAATGACCAACGCAATCGGCCGGCTTTTCCGTGATGACTTCCGGGTATTTTTTCCGCCTGCTTTCGTTGTATATGTGCTAGATAGGTAGTCAAGCTTTCTCAAGCCTACCATTCGCCTCATTCCTGGCCGAAGTATGAATTAACACCGGATGGCAAGTGCCCGGGTTGCTGTCAGTGCTCAATTATAACAGACCGATGTAAATTGTAGAGGGGTATTGCCCATTGTCCATCCTGATACCGTTTGCCGGCCTCCGATCTTTCATGTTGAATGTCCGTATTGATAGTTGACGGAGGAAGAGCCTCCTTTCGGGAAAAGCCAAAAAATGACGCCGAACCAACACCAAGTGATGAGAAAACACCCCCCATATTCCATATACCATCTACCGGCTCCCTTGTCATGACATACACCAGATAGTCTTGACTTTCTGATGCATATATCCATAAACTCACAACACTTGTCCGCCTAATGGTCCATCTCGAGCTTTCTCTCTCACCCTTCACCGCCCTTACGCAGGCCGCCGCTTCGCGAACTCCTCGAGATCTTGAACGGTGGCCACACCGAGGACGAACCGACGGCGGTCGTCGGTAATCACGGCAAACTCCTGCTTCTGACCCTCGGTGGCGGCACCTGCAAAGAAAGCCTCGAGCTCCTCAAGCGGCGTGTCCATTGTGATGACCCGATACTTTGCTCCGCGTCGGCGGAACCGGAGCATGGCGCTGCGCACCTCGTCTTCGGGCTTGACTCGACCTTGCTCAAGAAGGGCTTGCAGTTGCGGGATGGAGATGTATCCGAGCAGGGCGCGGGTCGTGCCGTCCACCACGGTGAGGTGGGTGTAGTCGCGCTCGAAGGCCGAGAGGAGGGCGAGAGAGATAGGGTCTGATGGATTTAGGGAGAGAGCAGCAGGCGGATCAAGGTCTTCGACTGTGGCCTGTGACAATAGAGTGTGTCAATTGGGTGTGCGGGTGTTGGCTATGGAAAGGGTGGAGAGAGAGAGGAGGGAGAAAGAGGATCATCGGTTGCATGGGACAGAGAGCCTCGTGCTACTTACCCCGCGATACCTCGATGCCCATTTTGACACAAAAGGCTCCGAAAGGGGTCCGCCTGCTTGCGGCTGAGCTGGTTGAGACATTACGTCGGTCATCGGGACTGAGTATCGTGACAGGTTCTCGTGGCGGTTGGTGGATGGGGATTTGCAACAGTAAAGCTCTAGGGAGAGAAAAGGAAAATTATGGACAGCTGAGGTCAGTGCTGCATTCGATCATAGAGGTTCCTCGCAGGATAGAAATTGTGGTAGCGCAGGGAACGTGGAGTGTGAGTGACTCAGCCAATCATGACTGCTGGTCCCGGTGTGGGGGTCGTTTGGTGGGATGGAATCACCCCGCTTCATGTGAAAGCAGCGGACTGCTCGCGGCGCTGGGAATGCATCATCGCGACTAATAGTACGAATTTGGGGGTAGATGGAAATGCGATCCTGAGCTACAGTCTAGATACATTTCAACGAAAGTTGGTTGGTTGGACGTCTAAGGTTCATTATTTATATTCTACTGTGACCTCTAAAGATGGGATCCGATAAAGGGAGTACGAAGGCTGCCGCCAAAAGGATCAACTTGGATAAAATTTCACATACACAAGACCATGCCATACTATACCTAGCCTGCTGAAAAGCAAATCCTTTCTAATTACATTTAAAAAGGTTAGCTTGACCCTTTTTTTCAACCGCGCCCTACCGGAAAGTTGTTCTTATCCCTGAACCCGGGAGCCCACTGACGAACACTCAACCTCTAAGTAGTCATCTGGCGGCTCAAAAGGCTTTTTATCGTTGGCCCTAAGTGGCAGTAGCTATGCAAAACCGAGGTGATCTCTCTCTTGGCCCCATTTTATTCTTTACTCATACCGTACGTAATCCCCATCTACACTGAGAGATCGGGTCACCCCGGAATTCTTCGGGGTGGGTCTTCCGGACCGTGCCAAGGCCGCCTCCAAGACACGGCGTCTCACTTGGGGTGTTCCGTGATTCTTGCGCCTCGGGAGCACAGTTGAGATTCGCAGGAATTTCAGGAGGGTGATAGTCTCTTGCTGTTAGAGACAACATCGGCCGACATGGGGCGTTTAGCTCAGTGTGTTTTTGATGGCAGGCAAGTTGGAAGCAAGGGCTGGTTGCAGCAGATCTTCGCCATCCGACAAAGCGCTGGGTGAGCTTCCCATTCCCGGCTTCTGGGTTACAGCAGACGTCATCGACCAGCACCAGGCTGGGCACCAACTGTATGTGGCAGCTTGCTACATGCCGCATTCTTACTGGCCCGGGACATGATTAGGATGGCCGGATGGGCACCCAGCACCTTACTAAGGTCAGTACGAATAACAAGCAATGCAAGAAGTCGCGCATGCCAATTGCTTACCTGGTGCGATGATGCAGAGTCCGACATCCCGCTATCTCCGAGAAATCCTCGCCGTTTTATTGCGTGAACACCCCCCTCTCCTCCTCCGCTGTCCCTTTTCGTCCGATCGCCATCCTTCATTGAACTTCCAATTGTCTGCACCATTGGCAGCCGGCTGCGCTAGCTCCCTAAGCACATCGGCAAACTGGTGTCCTCGTTGAACGAACACCCGTGAGGGCCCACGGTACTCGCGCTTGCAAGTTTCAAGCTTCCACCATGTCACTTCTATTCCCCAGGTTAGACACGCTCCAGCAGAGCTTTGGCAGCCCCTACCCCCTCAACAAGTCGCGAAGCAATCCCAAGCCAAATGCACAGACACCTTTGCAAGCTCAGATGGAGCTGTACCAGGCCTACTCGGTCGTTGACGATGCGAAGACGAGGGCGAAGAAGCTGAGTGACGAGGCTACGAAGGAGTTCGAGGCCGCGAGTCACAAGGCTCAATCTGCCGCTGGACCGATCGCGCTCTACTCGCCCAAGTACTATGCTGCCTGCACCTTTGGCGGCCTGCTTGCCTGTGTAAGTCCAAGGTTGGAGCTAACACGGGGAGGGGGGAGGCTGACTGCGCTTGCTGCAGGGTGTCACACATACAGCCGTCACTCCTCTAGATGTCGTCAAGACACGGCGCCAGGTCGACTCGAAGCTGTATACGGGTAACTTCCAAGCTTGGGGTCACATCTACCGAACCGAAGGGCTCCGGGGAATATTCACGGGGTGGAGCCCCACCTTCTTCGGGTACAGTGCCCAAGGCGCGTTCAAGTACGGCTGGTATGAGTACTTCAAGAAGACCTATTCGGATCTCGCCGGCCCCGAGGTGGCGCACAAGTACAAGACGGTGCTCTACCTATCCGCCTCGGCCTCGGCCGAGTTCCTAGCCGACCTTGCGCTTTGCCCCTTCGAGTCAGTCAAGGTTCGGATGCAGGCCAAGATCCCCTCGCCGTACAAAGGCACCGTGGACGGTATCACCCAGATCACAGCGAAGGAAGGTTTTTCTGGTTTGTACAAGGGCCTCTACCCTCTGTGGGGTCGGCAGATCCCCTACACCATGATGAAGTTTGCCTCTTTCGAAACTATCGTGGAGATGATATACGACCGACTCCCTGGCAGCAAGAACGACTACAGCAAAGCGGCGCAGACCGGTGTGTCTTTCGTTGGAGGCTACATGGCAGGCATCCTCTGCGCCATCGTCTCCCACCCTGCCGATGTCATGGTCAGCAAACTCAACGCATATCGGGAGCCCGGGGAGGCGTTTGGGACCGTCACGTCGAGGATCTATAAAGATATTGGCTTCAGGGGCCTCTGGAATGGCCTCCCTGTCAGGATCGTCATGATTGGTACCCTAACGGGTCTGCAGTGGATGATTTATGTGAGTCCGCCCCTTTCCTGATCATTAAACAGGGGATCCTGACATGACCGCAGGACTATTTCAAGATCTTCATGGGTCTGCCCACCACAGGCGGGCCGGCACCACCGAGCAAAGAAGCAAACAAGAATACCTAAGCAGACCTAGGATGGTTGGATTGGGCGACTTTATCATTGACTTAGCACGAACACTATATTGCGATGCCAGGGGGGTGTATTCCGTATCCTCACTGGCCAATACCTTGGCAGTCCCTGTTGGCGAATGAGGAACACAATGATTTCAATGTTTAGTAGGTGATTGCATCCTGGAAGCGCCGTGACAGTCTCCGACTCTGTGCAAGACCGTGTATGCCGTCCTGCTTGGGATAATACCCCAAAGAGTTGCATCGCCTGGGCAGAGTGAACCGTGTCAGACATCACAACGCCCCAGTTAAGGTGCAATACCCTGAACTGCGGCATTCCTGTACTAGGTGATAACAAGTCCTCGCTGCGGCGTCAAGGCTGCAAGAGTGCCTGCCGCCTGTGTTACTTCATACCAATCAGGTGTCCTCGAATGCTCAGCCCCGGGCGAGACCGGACGCGTTTGCTGGCGACAGGGCATTGATGGTCCACGGCATTGCGTAGAGGTGGGCTGAGACGCTAGAATTCGTCATCGACTGGGCCTTGCGTCTTGGGACGGGAACGGGCACGGCGTTTGTAGTGGATCCATTCAGCTCCGACGGCCAAGCCAAGCTCCCTCCCTCCTAGCGGCTCATCAATCCGCGGACAGCAAAGAAAGGGAAGGATATGGAGTAGGTATGTACCTGGCAAGCGGTTGAAACGTCTACCATCCTCGACCGTTTTTAGCGCCCGACCATCTTGGGCTTTCTCTACCTATATATTTGGGTCATCGTATCTCAACATCATCTTGCTGAACATGCTATTCTCGCGTTTCTTTTGATCTCGTCTTCTCTGAACTGAGGATTGCAGGGAGCTGCGCTGTGGCATTCAGGTATTGTACATATACTTGTGCTTCGCTCTTATCGATAACGTCTGCCGCGACAAGCTGCCCCTCCATCCCACCTGGCTGCTCGTCTGTGCCAACTTGTGTTGCTAGAATACCAACTATCCCATCCGATTTTCTCTGGCTAGGATTCGAACGTTATCACGCATATCGCCCAACTGACCAGCATCCGAGAGACATTTTAGTCCTTATTGGCTTCGCAGAAGCCTGGAGCAGCAACCGCGCCGGCGGTCCTCGGCAGCGATGACGAGAATCTTGGACGCGGCGGATAGCCATGGACGAACCAATGCAGTCCCTATTCAGGAGGAGCTCGATGATCTGGAACTGGCCGGCGATGACGTGCCGCCACCGGCGTATGGGGAGTTTCACGACCAGCTCCAGCTTTCTCAGGCCGGCTTCGAGGCAGGCGCCGCTGTCACTGAAGACGGCCGTGTGAGCATCAACATCAATCAAAAGGACCGCCGTCTGTCGGACCTCCTTGCCCCTACTCTCCGCCGGCAGCTGCTCTCCGAGACAAAGCCCGCGTCCGCCACAACTCCCCTCCCGCCGGCCTACATCCCCCCTAGCCTCGGCGGCCAGCCCGGCCAGACACCGCCGCCCCGCCTCAACGTCGTGATCCAGATCGTCGGCTCCAGAGGTGACGTTCAACCGTTCGTCGCATTGGGCCAGGTCCTGCGCGACACGTACGGCCATCGAGTCCGCATTGCCACCCATCCCACCTTTGAGACT
>Ga0247769_1000400_pt1 | contig 11119 bp, 16 predicted proteins | sample UWRJL166409R6_FD_179942 | JGI IMG/M metagenome (GOLD analysis project Ga0247769, IMG submission 179942) | Plant litter microbial communities from Arlington Agricultural Research Station in Wisconsin, United States - UWRJ-L166-409R-6 | ecosystem: Environmental > Terrestrial > Plant litter >... | reverse complement strand
CCCCTCCACCCGTTTCGGCCACGCACAGCGCCTTACAGTTCCTTACCTAGTATCGTAGCGACTTTGGAAAAGAACACCAACGTTTACTATCTGGGGAGCAGCTTACGATGGGTTCTAGCAAAGCCGCCGGCGCCGGCGCTATCTCGCCAGTCCATGAGCCGTCCATGAACCGACAGGATCTGGATGACGCTGCTCGCCTCAAAGCCATGGACCATGTCATCCACAGTGCGAAGATGGCATCGCAGAAGGAGCAGAAGATGACTCTCATGGAGGGCGTTCGACTTTATCCCAAAGCCATCCTTTGGAGCATGCTGATCTCCACCTGTATTGTCATGGAGGGCTACGACATTTGCTTGATCAACAACTTTTGTTTGTACCCCTTTCTTTTCTACTGGTCCCACCTCAGTACCTTCCTACGCGTCTTCACCACTGTTTGGCCGTATTGCACATATCTCTCTGCTGATAATACGGTGGTATCAAGATGCCTTTCCGCAGTTCAACCGAAAATACGGGGAGCAACTGCCAAACGGAGACTGGCAAGTGCCTGCCCCATGGCAAGCTGGTCTCAGCAATGTAAGTCTGGCGAGAGACAGGCTAGCCTTGTCAAGCAGGATGCCTGACTGATTCAACCCATACAGGGAGCCAACGTGGGTGAACTCATCGGGCTATTGATCAACGGCTGGGTGTCGGAGCGTTTTGGCTACCGGTACACAGTCATTGCCAGTCTGACTCTCATCATTGCTTGGACGGCCCTGTTCTTCACGGCGCAAAACGTTCAGACATTGCTGGCGGCAGAGATCCTATGTGGCATTGTAAGCATCTTCCTTCCCGACGATATGGCGCCACGCTGACAACGCGTGTCTGAAGCCATGGGGTGTCTTCCAGACTCTCACCATCACGTACGCGTCTGAGGTCTGCCCGGTTGCCATGCGCGGCTACTTAACGACTTATATCAATTTCTGCTGGGGTCTCGGCCAGGAAATTGGCATTGGTGTCATAATGTCCATGCTTGACCGACAGGACGAGTGGGCCTACCGGATCCCCTATGCGCTGCAATGGATGTGGCCTCTCCCCCTTATCATAGGCATCTATTTTGCTCCCGAGTCCCCCTGGTGGCTTGTACGGAAAGGAAAGTTGGACGAGGCGAAGGAGTCTCTCCTTCGGTTGACTAGCTCGAGCCGAGATACCGATTTTGATGCTGACGAGACGGTGGCTATGATGGTGCATACCACGGCGCTCGAAGAGAAGACGACGAGCGGTGCCACGTACTTGGATTGCTTCAAGGGTCATGACCTTCGGCGTACAGAGGTAGGCTGAGACCCAAAGCCAAGAACGATGGGCGACTGGTTGACTGACTCGAAATTCCAAGATTGTCTGCATGGTATGGGCTATCCAGAACCTCAGCGGGAACTCTTTCTCCAACTACTCGACCTATTTCTTGACACAGGCGGGACTGGACTCGACCAGCGCTTACGGCTTCGCCCTGGGCCAATATGGCATCAATATGGTGAGTGTCTTTGGTGCCTGGTTCTTGATGAGCAGAGGTATTGGCAGGCGGTCACTCTATCTCTACGGCTTGTGCGGACTTTGCGCCATGCTCTTCGTTCTGGGCTTTCTCGGTCTGGTGCCCGATACACACAGACGCGAAGGGTCACTTGCAACGGGTAGCATCATGCTGGGCTGGGCGTTGGTCTATCAGCTGACTGTGGGGACCGTTTGCTACTCGCTAGTCAGCGAGATATCGACTCGGAGACTGCAGATAAAAACTGTTGCTCTGGGCCGTGTACTATAGTGAGTCCTCCTTGACCTGGGATACCCGACGTGCTGTGTCGCTGACGTACCTGTTTAGCATCATCGTTGGCATTGTATGTAGCGTTTTGACGCCGTACATGTTGAACCCCGGGGCATGGAACTGGAGAAATTATGCTGGATTCTTCTGGGTAAGCAAGCCTCCTTTTGTATTCCTCCGGTATCCTTGGCGGAGCGAGGAGCTCGTGTGTCCTGTGCAGGGGCTGACATCTAGTACAGGGCGGGATATGCTTCTTGTGCATCGTTTACACGTATTTTCGGGTGCCTGAACCATCAGGCAGGACCTTTGCTGAGCTGGACATTCTTTTCGCGCGCGAAGTTAGCGCGAGAAAGTTCAGCAAGACCAAGGTGGATGTTTTTGAGGAGGGCATAGGCAGTGATGTTCTCGAGAACTATGAAAAGCAATTAGAGGGGAAGCAGACGAAGACAATCTTCGTCTGATAAAGTAGGTGTAAAAGCTAGTGTTATACGGAGACCGCATCTCTCGCCCGTCATGAGACTTTTCTTACCACCGCACCCAGTTCGCCTCGCTCGACAGCCTCAACCCTCGCCTCGACAACTTTCCACACCTCCTCAGCCACCTCCTCAACCGACGGGCTGGCATCGATAACATGCAAATCCTCCTCTTCTTGCCGGAATCGGCGCTCCATGCCCGTCATGGTATCAGGGGTTGGCGGACCAACCGCAACCTCTCCGTCACGCTTGATGCCCTCAGAAGCAAATGACGGGGCTGTCCCAATCTTGCCCATACTGAAACCCCAAAAGAGTTCCCTCACACGCCGCTGCATCTCGCCCCTCTCGTAAACCTCCCCACCCCACCCACCGCGTTCTTTCGCCTGCGCCTCATCAAGATCTAAGAATAAGACCAAGTCCGGTCGCGGGAGGCCGATCTCGGGAGCGCGGGCCCACGACAGTGACAAACTCGGATTTTGCTTCGCAGCCGAATAGACAACCCCGCTGTAGTAGTAACGGTCACAGAGGACGGTGATACCAGCTGCCAGGAGCTCATGTATCGTTTTTCTAGAAGGAAGGTGAGTGAGGACCCTTGTAAGCACATGTCACACGGAAGCGGAGCTGGCGGGTGGCGGATATGTAACTGCGTACACTGCTTCCCATCGGTTTGCGCTGAAAAGAAGGTGGATGACATGGTCGTCCATCTCGACCTGGCTCTTGAGGTAGCTGTCGATCATCTGTCCTATGGGCGTCGTTCGGTCTTTACACACGGCGCCCGCAGCAATGAGGAGGCCACCCGTCAGCAACCGCCTGCTTGCTCGTCTTGCCGGGAAACTGCTTCACTAGCTCACCCGGAAACCTCATTAATCTGACTTTCTTGCCCAGTTCGACAAAGCGCTGCTGGAGCAGCTTGACCTGCGTTGTCTTTCCACTGCGGTCTAGGCCCTCCAGAACCACCAGGGCGCCCCTCGGTGCGGGGGCACTGACGGACACGGGTGCTGCCGCCGCGGGGGTCGCTGTGTCGGTAATTGAAGCCATTAGTAGTGCTGGAAGAGGATTATAGATCTCAATTGGCAAACCGAGAGCAGGGAACGAGGCGTCAAGAAAGGGTATGTGCTCGAATAGAATTGTCTCTGGAAGATCAGGTGGTTGTTAAGAGTGCAAGTATCTCCAGGCGTGGCTCAAGGTTAGTTTCTTGGCGCCGTGGTCTGATACCTGTGGACTGCGGGCTTGGCGTGCACGATCACAGACTGGTGAAGAAGTATGAAGGGAGGCGATCGGTAATCAGCTCTACCTCGCTCTTTACCCCCATGTACATCCTCCCTAACCTGAGCACCTTATTCAGTGGGTTTGGTATCTGGTGGGCTCGAAGCCGGCAATGTCGAAGAAGAGGAGGAGAAGCGATATCCATCACGATGAAAGAGATCTCTTGCGGAACCAAACCCCACCTACTGTAAGCATCCAGAGTCGCGCATTGACTACGGGGTAGGATAGTTGTACAGGAGCTGAACAGCCACATCGCTGCTAGACGGATGGGAACGACCAGCAGCCAAAGGCCACTTGAACACTCATCGGGTCCCACGGGCCGAGAATGTCAAGTTGCGACAAGCGTCAATGCAAAAATAACGCCTCATGCCACTTGCGCGCGAAGGGTCATTTCCCGGTGACTTGTGGTTCGCTCTCATTCCTAGGTGGGCATGTCGAGTGACGTCGACGGGCTTCAAGAGGTTCCTTTGACTTCGGCCCAGCGGGGTGGAGCACGGTGATGTAATCCCTCGGCCCTGCTTGTCAACGGGGATCGCCGGGGGCCTAGAAACTCTAGTGAGCACCTGGTGCATGGCTAACTGATTGATTGTGTTGAGCACGACGTGGAAAGTAGTTCTCATGGCCAAGGGCATTTTATTTCCTCGGCAGTAGTGAGACAGTGAGAGGGCAGAGGGATGATATTCGCTTTGATGCGGATGTAACATCGAGATGAGATGTCCCATGTGGAGAACTGAACAGCGAAACTTTGGTCAACCGTCTGGGTTACCGAAGGTCTCCTATCACAAGGCTTTCAATTCGACTTGCGGAGGCTGATGTGAAAAATTTCAACAACTGGCATGCTCAACGCATCTATTATCTGGTGATGCATCTGGCTGAGATGGCCAACCACGTGTAACATTTGGGCGAGGTCGTTTCCACGTTTTGCTGTGCGATTCGTTCAAGCACAGGCCGACCACGACTTCCGCCCCGCTTCAGGTGGTGGGGGGCCCCAGGCTGTAATACAATACATACAAAGCAACCTCGAGGCAGCGCCTCCGTGAATGACCCCACCATTTACAACCCAGATCATTCCACCATCCTTTCTCCCCTGTATTCCAAACCAAAGCCCGCACACTATTCAGCCTCCTCAAGTACACCGCTCGTTGACTGGAACACGCTAGACATCAACTTGACGAAATGGCAGCAGTCATCAATACCAGCCCTGCCGTCCATACCCCCCCGGGGCCTGATGTCCCGCGGCCAAAGGGTGAGTAACTTTCTGAAAGGCACATCTCAATCCGAGCGGCAATCTTTCCTTCCAACAAGGAGAACCCCACGCTCAGTTCACTGCGGACTTCAAATAACACTGCAGGATAACACTGATTTTTGCAAAGGCATCTTGAAAAACTCGTACCGTAATTCTCCGCCACCGGTCTCTCCAGTCGATGGCCCATCCCCGTCTCCTCTTTACCACAGAAACTCGTCCGATTTCGGGCTATCCTCGAAGGAAGCAAAGGAGGTCACCATCGCCAATACGCACTATAATGCGGGGCATCGCCGCTCGTCTTCGGGTGCCGGGTCGCGGCCTGGAGGCTCTCGCCGGCAGAGCTCGCTCACCCCTGGCGGCCACGGCGAAGAAAACGAGGAAGCTGGCCAGAGGCTAAAGTGGGACGAAGCAAACCTGTACCTTACGGAACAGGAGCGCAGCAGTACCATGAAGATCAACGAGCCTAAGACGCCGTATGCGAAGCACTATGACCCCAACGAAGACCCATCGGACGACGAGGAAATGGCTGAGCCGATCGACCCCAAAGATGTCGACATGGACCGTGTGGATGGAGTACCCGGAGCGACACGGCGCTCTCGTCCCGGAACCGAAGATGATATCCCTGGTCTTTTCCTCGGCGAACCCGAAGAGGCCGTCCCCGAAAACGAGTTTGGCGAGCCCTCAGCGAAGAGACCCCGTGCAGTTCATGTCGATAGCAGTGGCAGCGGACATGACACAGACCCTGATGACTTGGTCGGCCTCAGTGCTGAAGAGCTCGAAAAGCACCGCCGCTTCGAGGAGATGCGCAAGAGACACTACGAGATGAAGAACGTCGCTGCCCTTTTGGGCCACCCCGAAGATCTTGAGGCCGAGGATGAGGACGACGAAAACGACGACGCGGTAGCCGTGCCACCTTTGCCTGGACACGTGAATGGCTCGAAGTAGTCGTTGGAGCTCGACGTCAACGACTGATGGGAATGAGTGGATGCGTTTTACGACCTTGGTAGCGAGTCAAACGAGAAGACGAAAGACGAAGAATGTTTCTCTTTCCTTCGATGGATAATGGTTGGAGCCATAATGGTCCCTGTCCTTGTCAGTGTCCCTTTCAGCGGCATGTGCTTGTTGGGTGGGTGCCTCTTCGAAGAGGCGGCGTTTGGGAGCCATTGGTGGTTATTTTCTCTTTTCCTCCCCTTTCTGATACGCCTTCACTGCGGGGATTTGCTATTATTATGGTATGATCGGTATGATCACATTGATGAACGAGGTTCCTCGTTCATTTCGTTTTTCGCATCAAGCGCTAGGGAATGGGGCGTCGCGGATGGAGTGGTTGAGGCAAAGCTTGCCGAAATGTATACTTTGCAGATAGCTGTCCCACAGGCTTTCTAGACTTGGCCCAATCCCATAGCGACTTCTTCTGTCAATGAGATGCATATCGTCTCAAATCGTCCTCGGACCGTGTAGGAGACTCATCGGCATGACGGCAACTGCCGACAATTCCGTAGACGCTTTGGTGGCCGGGATTGCTTTTCTTGTGAGGTCGTCCATATCCCAATACACGCATTGCTCTGCTCAAAACTTCCAGCCTGCCTAAATATAATTGCCCTGATCTCGAATGGTCTATGGCAGTGAACACACACCGTTACGCCAGGCTGTCCCTATTTTCTAACCCCACTTGAAAATGTCGTTTCTCATCCACATATCCGACAGTTCCCGTCTCCGGGTATGAGAAATGCCCGAGAAGCCGGCTGTACCCCCCCGTCAGATCTCACAACAACCCCTTGCGTGCTAACTCGACCTTCCGGGCAGCTTCGCCGGCCTTGAACCCGCCCCGGGAAACGCAGATGCGCTGGCCCTCGGCCAGTTCGAACTTGTCTTCGTGTGCAGGCCAGGCGCATGGACAGTGGTGAGGGAAATGTACACAGGCTATGCGATGGCAGTGTTAGCTCCTAGCGATGGCGCGCAGGGTGGGCAGTTGGAACGGTGCGCGGCTGCAATCCAGCATACCTAATGTGTCTGGGCAGAGGTACTTGTCGCAGTGAGATCGGAGGTATTGAGCCCTGTATGCTTCGGAGTCACTGGGGACGTTCTGTGGTTGCTGCTGCTGCTGCTGGCCGCCGCCGCCGAACATTTGCTCGAAGAAGCCGAATTGGGCTGAGACAGTGCCCACAAGGGCGAGGAAAAGGACGGACAAGATACGCATCTCGGTAGAGTAGGTGCCGCGGTAGATTCGAGTAAACGAATATGATAGCTGTGGAGTGCACCAAACGTTGGAGCAGGGTAGTCGTCTTGTCTGTACATACAGATTTCGCTATGGTGGTGCCAGACGGAATACCAACCTGTTGGTTGTCATCTACATACCTATTTGTCTTGCTGTCCAGAAAAGGACGTGGGGACCAGTCAAGGCCACCGAGGCGGCAGGCAAGCCCGGCAAGCTCCCGTTGCTATCTTATCGCTCCCGTCTTGGCGCATGAATGACTAAGCAGAAAACTTCAAGTCCCATTGCAATTCCGTGAGCTATGGAAACTGGCTTGCGTCCTAGCTGTCAGGAGATCTGGCTGATTTTTGCTGTGCCCGAACTTCCCATTGTCGCCAGGGAAGCTAGCGAGCCAGATCCAATGCATCTCATACAGCTGCGGCGGCCCTTCCAGAGGGCTGCTGTCAACGGATGCCGGCAATTGACGCCTGTCGTGCAGTCGAGCTTGCTCAGTCTCTCGCAGCGTTTTGCGCAACTTCGGATCGATGTCGCGTTGGGCAATACCGCTGTCCAGGGACGCCGGTACGCCAGCGTCAAGTCACAGGGAGCGTACAGGTTAACAAACAAAAAGACAATACCCAAGAAGTTGGGCGCGAAGAAGACGGGCGGTAAGTGTCCCGTTGGCAGCTTGGCGCGGGCTTGAGGGAGCGCAGGTAGCTAACGTCGTTGTCTCGACGTGTGTCTTCAGATCAGTATGTAATTCCCGGGAACATCATATACAAACAGCGCGGTACAATATGGCATCCCGGCGAGAACGCGATAATGGGTCGCGACCACACCATTCATGCCGCCGTCGCTGGCTATGTTAAATACTACCGAGACCCCCGGCGCCATGCTAAACGCCAGTACATCGGTGTTGTTTTCAACCGCGATGACAAGCTACCATATCCAGTCGGCGCACCACGGAAGCGAAAGCTCGGATTACAGGCCGTACCCCGGAAAGAAATCGAGGTAGCCGAGGAGAGAGTTAGTGCCAGTGGTATTCCCCTGGTCGTGACGCGTCATGAAGCAATCGAGGTTTCCTCCACGTCCGTCGACAGGACTGTATCCGAGACTGTGATTTCCGAGACGACCAGCGAGATACCACGCGCCTTCACTGATGGCAATGCGGTGATTGCCGCCTTGCGGGAGGAGAAATTCAAGAGCAGGATAGCACAGGATGCCAAGAGGAAAGTGCTCCGTGAGCAGCAAGCCCGGGAGCTCCAGGCGCGCATGGGCACCAGGGTTTTCCGGTTGCAGAACGACTACAGTTACCGTGAGACCAACTGGGAAATTGGACGGCTTGTTGGTGACCCGGGCAGCGTGCCTGGGACGGAGAAGACCTTTTCGAGGAAGAGCAGCATGCGCTTTCGCAGGAAACGACGCAATTCTTCCTACACAGAGGTCAAGAAGCGGGCCTTGGAGAAGGTCGAACGCCGCGTTCAATATCGGAAGAACGTCTGGGACAAGAGGTTGCAGAGAGCGGCCGCTCGGACCGTCAACGCAGACAAGAGCCAGGGAAAGAGCGCGAAGTCCGCGAGTGAGGGTGGCGACAAGGTCAAGGCTTAATTACCACCGAGACATATCGTCCAGTGCCGGTCGGTGGCGCATGGGAGACCAGATGCTATGGGAAGCAGTTCCCTTCTAACTTCTGGTCCGCTGTAGAATACTGTCATAAATCGATCTTCTCCGTCTATCGTTTCAGCGCAATCTTGCTGGAAACGTAATTGACCACGCTTGGGACGGTCACCGGTTTAATTAACACTCCGCTAGAATAACTTCATCTCAGGTTAGTTACCTGCTTCGACGTCGCACGCTCACAAGTTACCATTCATCGGCCCAGAACCGCGAGTTTTGACATTCCCTTTTCACCTTTTCATCACTTCTGTTTCGGCATTCAACAACCGGCGCTTTCCTTCCCAGTCTGCAGTCTTGTCAACGAAAATGCGACCAAGCCAGCCTAAGAAGGCCAGAAAGAAGGCTGCCTTCACAACTCCAGCCAGCTCTTCGTTCGACAGTGCACGCGGTCAAGATATACCGGAATACAATTGTAGGCTACCGTATTTCCTTTCAGCGCGTGAGATGCGGTACACGAAGCACTAATATGATGTACAGCGCCTGCAAAGTTTGCCAGTGATTTAAAGATGGCGGCCCGGCGGCTTGAAGCCCCGACGGTATCGTCTACGGCAGTCCCGGGAGCAACTAGGCGGTTGATGGCACCTCCCCTCCGTCCAGATATGAAAGCACGAGCGCCGGAAACTGAAACGTGCACCCCGAGGCAGACCATCAACGGAAAGCAAGACAGTGATCCAACCAGACCAAGTGGCCAGGTTCCATTGGAGAAATGTGGTAATCGGCCGTATTCGCATTGGGTTGGTCAATGGAGTAAGTTCATGAACTCGGATCCTTGAGGTAGATGGCCGCGAAGAACATTTACCAATGAGGTCCAGATGGAGAGCAAGTCGACATCGTCGGCGCTGGCGCCTTGTTCCCTGAGGGATATCAGCCGCGGATTGGCGATGAGTTTCCATGGATCTGCCCGGTCCGAAACTGCCAGATGATCTTTGCTGAAGCCCGTGGACTTGGTGGACATTTTCATGTGAGTTGGGAGGGCTTGTTTCTCCAAGTCCGCAAACACTTCATGGGCTGACGCTTCACAGGCAGCTCATCGGGGGTGCCTCCTCAATGACAATGGCGACGGCACGATGTCAATCATTCGTACCTTGAAGGACCGGCTGGGAGATGGGCAATGGAAGCCCGCGCTGGTAGTCTCGAGGAATGCCATTAACCAAGTGTCACTGCCGCCCAAAGCTGCGCCCGCACAGTCAAGTTCGAGTCAACCGCACTTGGGTTTCGCGGAGCCAGTGAGCCGCACTGTGCATAACGACAATGGGCTGCCTGAACACCCCTTTTCCACACCTGCTGGTGCTTACCAGAGATTTCCGAAGAGGTTCACCACGAGAAGCAGCAGTATGGCTTCGCCGATATCCGTCTGCCCACCGGAAGAGTCCGCAGCGAAAAGACAACAGCTACCGAATAATTCCACTCTTTGGAAGTACCTCCTCATGTACATGCCACCAGATACACCGATGCCCAAGACCTCTCTAGTACTGGATCTCCTGGTGCTTCCTCGAAGGCGCGAACTACCGCACTGGTGGAAGGCCCGGCTACTTGGCGGCTATCCCGATGTTAAGGTTCTCTGTGCTCTCCTGGTTTACCTGAGCGGAGTCAAGGCGGAATCGCCTTGCCGGCATTGCGCAAACACCAGCAAGGCAGGGGCAACATATCCAACCCCCAGCGCTAACGGGAAGGTGAGAGACTTCCCTGAATGTGTAACACTCCCCCCTTCTGCGTCGCCTGAGATGAAGGCATTTTTCGGTCCGTCGAGGTGCTGCAATAGGTTTTATGCCTCTCCCCTTGCGATGGATGCCAATGGATTGGGGGAGAGCCGGCGGGCCTCGAGCGGGTCGGCTGCTCCCTCCACTCCTCCGTCTCCGGGAGGACGTAAAGTGGGCCGGAGAAGGAGTTCATCTCCCTCACCAGTATCGAACCAAAGGAAGAAACTCAGGAGCAAATCAGTCTACAGTCTTTCTTCCTCCGGCGACTCGAGCGTGGGCGACAGTATCTTTCGACCCCTTTCGGGCCCGGATGCCGCGTCACCATCAGTAACAGCCCCCAGCGACAAGGGACGAGTGGAGGTTGCAGCCACTCGAGCTTCCACAACTCAGCAGCCGGCACGGCTTAAGACAGAGCAGCATCTGTTGCTAGACGAGGGGGAGGAGAAGAAGCAACAAGTGAACAACAGAATATTGATACACCCACAGTACATTTCAGAAATGCTGGCCAACCCCGGGGGACAAGATAATTTGGAACCATCACCACCTCCACCGGTGCACTCTCAGCCCGCCCGGGATCCCGCGGGAGACAGTCATGGAACCGACCAGCCACAGAATCAAACCTCGGAAAACACTGCTCCCTCTAAACAGGCCGCTGGTTTAATATGCAGATACGGATCATTTGTATCCCCATCCGTCATGGCAGACTGGGAGATGGCCCCCGGCAGGATCAAAACGGCGAGCGAAGCCACCACAGCAGACAGTAAGTCGCAACTG
>Ga0247769_1000398_pt1 | contig 11124 bp, 11 predicted proteins | sample UWRJL166409R6_FD_179942 | JGI IMG/M metagenome (GOLD analysis project Ga0247769, IMG submission 179942) | Plant litter microbial communities from Arlington Agricultural Research Station in Wisconsin, United States - UWRJ-L166-409R-6 | ecosystem: Environmental > Terrestrial > Plant litter >... | reverse complement strand
TGTACGGGCAACCCCATGGCCCACGCCGTGCTGCGAGCCATCAGTATGGTGGCCCAGAAGTTGGTTAGGGCTGAGGACAGGAAGACGGAGACTCCGCGGGACCACATCCTTGAGTTTGAGGCCTTCCAAGACAACCCGATCCTTGAAGATGAGAGAAAGATCTTCGAGCTGGACCACCCTTGCCCCGACGGTTACCTCTGCCATGGTCTCGAGCTATACCTCACGCACGAGCCTTGCGTTATGTGCTCAATGGCCATTCTTCATTCACGCATGGGCAAAGTTGTCTTTCGTCATCGTATGCCGTTGACGGGCGGCCTGTCCGCGGAAGACCGTGGCTGTAATCATCCGGCGCTCAAGGGTGCAGATGGTGGGAGGGGACTCGGGTTGTTTTGGCGAAGGGAGCTCAACTGGAGCTTGGTGGCATGGGAGTGGGAGTCAAGCGGGTCGCTGCGGCCGCTGCCGGTTGACAAAGCTATCCATGCCTGATCTGCTGGAAGGATAGAACTTGCGATCGCTCGGAATCTTTCAAGAGTCTACGTGGCTTTTGGTTGCGGAACAGAAGTCAGAGGGATTAGGTAGTCCTCTTGTCGACTTGGCGTTATTCAGCAGCATTTTGAGCATTCGGGAACGGGTGGGCTCGGCGTTAGATATGCTGCCCAGCTGCAGCCTGGTTTTCATGGAATATGGAATGGTGTTGAGGCACGGGAGGGTAGATGGCGTCATGGTTCTTCTTTGGTCCGTCCAGTGAGAGTGTGGGATTGTAGGGTTTTCTGTGGTAGCTTTCCTTTAACTCGGGCCGAGTGTTGTGAAGAGAATTAGGCGTAGCATCCAGTTCTCCCCGTAGGGCTGAACGTCAGGCCAGGAAGTTAGCCTGCATGGCTCTGGCTGTGGATAATCCGGTAGCTTCACCCTATGAGGGGAAACATTCAACCCGCTCGACTCTGGTACGAGTCAGCAACCCATGCGTCATTTGATACCGCTCCCCTTTGCCTCCCGATGAGCGGTGGCCCGCTCGTGGAAGACTTTTCTCGGGTCAGAGTGTATGTACGTGCTGGAGAAGAAGGGCCAGGTTGGGATAGGCACCTCGGGAGACGGCCGTGAACGCCATGTGGCGTTGCCACATTGACGTAGACCTCCACAAGGGAGCAAGGCGAGCAGGCTAATAGAGAAGGGTAGAGAGATGTAGATCATGGTTTTGTTTGGCGTCAGAGATCGATCGATGCTGGTGCAGTTTGCGCTCGGCCAAAATCCATTATCTGATGTGAATCCTCATATGAGATCCGAGATCAACGAATGGAGAAGAGGCTGACCCCCCACCCGCTAGCCCGTCCCGGTGACTAAGTATTGTATCTAGGGACCCTACCTACCTAGGTAGGTATGCAAGTAGAGGAGTATCACACCAAGTATGCAATTATGTATTCATACACTTCATACCTACTGGAATGCAGGTATACATGCAGATACCTATTCATTGGTCTTGTCAAGTGCCCTCTGTTTTGAACAATCAGAAGTGGATATCGGCTGGAAGGTTGAGTCACACCGCTGCTGTGTTTTGGCATTCGTTTTCAGACCGAACAGCACGCCTCCTTGATGGATCATGGTGTAACCTGGTCAGCACCTTTACTGAGAGTGTGTGTGTGCGTGTGATGAGGCGGGATTACTGTATGCAAACCACAAAAGATAATCCCGCATGTTATGTCGGGATAGGTAAGGTACCTTAGGCAGACGTTGTCCAGAAATTCCGGGAATAACCGCAGAGCCCATCCCACACACACCGCGGCTGCTCACGTGAATGGGTCTTCAGCTGGGTATGCAGTGCGGTACCTGGACCGCAGCGGGACGTCACTTTCGCTTTGTGTGTTGTCGTGGTTGAGATAGACGAAGGTCAAGCCCAGAGGTCGTTTGTCATTGATCGCTGAGCTTCCTCGTCAATTACTGAGTTGGTACTACCTACTTCAAACACTTCCGCCTGATATTATCCTGACTCGACCGCTCTCGACCAAACGCGCGAGTGAACTCCATTGTCTATCGCCTAACCGTCGTCGGTTTGTTGGTGTTTTTTTTCTCTTTCGGATCAACTTGGAGAATCAAGACTGGGAACGGCGTGTGACTTGACAAACGTTGATACCCACCAACCGATAGCGGCTCTTCGCAACAAATAAATGTAAATCCAGTTTCGACAGGATAGAGAGAGCCGGAAAAGATACAAGGCCGATGCCCAAAAGGTAATTATTTTGCTCAGAAACTCACGGAGTCTCACAATTCTGGATGTGTGTCTAATAGCCCGCGAATCAGGCACCTACCTACCTTACATACGTATCTCAGTCCAACGACCAGAGATCAAAAATACTTTTCTTAGTAAAGACGAAATCCAGCTCGCCTAGCAGCAGGTCGTTCCCGCGTCCAGAGGTCATTACGGGGTGGGCGATTCTTCCACTCATCCAATCAGAGTCCAATCCAAACAGGAAGGAAAGAGTCTCATCCGACTGCTACCACCGCCAGATGGTCGACGACAACAAGTCAACACTTCATTCCAACAAGATTTCCGCGATCACTCATGGCGCTCCTCCCCACGGTTCAATAACATCAACCCCCTTTCTCTCTCTGACCTGGAAGCACGGCACTGGAGTGGGCTGATAATACGTACCCTAAATTTCGAGCTCGTTTATACCTTTGAACCTGGAGACCTGATTTTGGGTTTCAGTTGGAAACAGAACGAGAATCCCCCGTCACGAAGATGCCTACCTTGGCAGTTACCAACTTCAACATTGTGTTGGCCGTCCTCGGAGGGTGGGTATCACTTTTCGGGCTGGTCTCGTATCTTCTCAAGGAGACCATATATCTCTCAGAAGCACGTACGTACTACCCTCCATGGGGTGCCATTGCCTATGGGCGAAGGGACGAGAATGATGGACGGGGTTGGAAGCAAGAGTGGAAGGGCAAGTGCTAATATCTCGCGCAGTGATATCTCTTTTGGCCGGCCTGCTGGTGTCGCCGCTGGCGGGCAACCTCATTCGGCCGCTCGAATACACCAACGGGTCTACGGAGGATGTCGATCTGATCACCCTCTACTTCTCACGGCTGGTTCTTGGAGTCCAGCTTGTTCTGGCCGGTGTCCAGCTGCCTAGTCGGTATCTGGCGCTGCACTGGAAGCCACTGGCAATTCTCCTCGGCCCCATCATGGTGGCCATGTGGATGGCTACAAGCCTGCTCGTGTGGGCTCTTGTTCCCGGAATCAGCTTCCTCCATGCGTTGGCAGTGGGTGCTTGCGTTACGCCGACGGATCCGGTGCTGTCAAACGTCATCGTCAAGGGCCGGTTTGCCGACAAGAATGTGCCCAAGGAGCTGCAGCGTATAATTATTGCCGAGTCAGGTGCCAACGACGGCCTAGGGTACCCGTTCCTTTTCTTCGCTCTCTACTTGATCAAGTACCTTGGAGCTGGTGGCGAAGAGGGCGGCGGCGGCTCCTCTGGTGCCGGGACGGCGATGGGACTGTGGTTTGGCGAGACATGGGGCTATACTATCATCCTCAGCGTTGTCTATGGCACTGCTGTTGGGTGGATAGCCAAGGAACTGGTATGTATCCCCGCTACACCGCTATGCGCTCTGGTACGGCGGGTCTCCATGACTGACATCTCAATGCAAGCTACACTGGGCCGAAGAGCGGAAATTTGTCGATCGAGAGAGTTTTCTCGTATTCGCCATCTCCCTTGCTCTCTTTATTGTGGGAACGTGCGGGATGATTGGGAGCGACGATGTGCTTGCGTGCTTCATTGCTGGGAATGTTTTTACGTGGGATGACTGGTAAGGGGCGACTCCCTCTCCTTTACGGCCGTTGGCTATGTCGTCGTCGATGCTGACGGAGCCAATGTAGGTTTCGACTCGAGACTTTGGACGACTCTCTGCAACCAACGATCGATATGCTCCTCAACGTAACAATATTCATGTGGTACGGAGTTGTGTGCCCATGGCGTAGCTTTGGGGCCAACGCTGTGGTGCCCGTCTATCGGCTTGTCCCGCTTGGACTGCTTGTTCTAGCATTCCGGCGACTTCCATGGGTCTTTGCCATTCACAAGTTCATCCCCCAAATCGAGGGAGTCCGGCAGGCCATTTTCGTCGGCTTTTTCGGGCCCATTGGGGTATCCGCTATATTTTATCTGTATATCGCCCTAGATTTTCTGCATACACTTGACGCAAGTGGTCAACCACGGGCGGACGTGGGTGACCTTGGTGAAACCATTCAAGTGGTGGTATGGTTTCTTGCGATCTGCAGCATTGTAAGTACATCTTGTCCTTTTCCTCTTATTTGGGTAAGGTTCTTATAGAGTTCCTAATCCGCGTGTCTAGGTCATTCATGGTCTCAGTATACCGCTTGGCAAACTGCTTGGGGGTTATCTCCCGCGGACACTGTCTTCGCAGGTTGGAGAGGATCTTGGGTTTTCCCTTCCCTACAGCATCCGCAGTCGACTGGGCTCGTTCTTGGGCAGCCGAACCCCGTCTCGACGGAGCCATGGAGATGTCTTCACGTCAGGTGCCACGCCGGCTGCGACATCTGGCGCAGTGTATCGGATCGGTGGTACCGTCATCACCGCGAAAAACCAAAGACCTCCGGCGCCGGCGGAAGAGGAGCCACCGGAGCCGGCTGGACGAGCGATTCGCTTTCCTGATGAGCTGCCAGCCGGAGCACCATCACGTGGGTGAATTCCCAGCCCGGGAGGCGCACATCTTGTTCTAAGGAGGTGCTGAGCTTGGCTATCACGAATCGCCCCCCAGGCAGGGGTCCATTCAGCCGGGAGAGAGGAAAGGGGCGCCACGGCATTGGAGCAGCCAGTTGGCTCACCGGTAGCTTCAGTCATGTACACGCATAGACCAAACTACCTTCCTTGCAGCGCTTCGAGAGTCCATTTTGTGCTTGAGCGACATGATTGGTCAGCTCTGTGAGAGAATATCGTGATTATTCCATGGTGGCTCGCCCGGGCCCTCATGTTCATGGCAACCGAAAGGGCCAATTCCACTAGAGCGGGACAACACACAGTTGACACACAGCCAGGCGTGGAGGCGGCTCGATTTGTTTGTAGTTTCGGTGTCATCGCCTCACCGATACCGCCATGGTCCCTGCGTGCTGCAACGGCTCTATCCGGATCATACTTGAGAATGACAGGCAGCCGAAGGCATAAAAGGGCTCGTAGGTAGCTACGGAGTGAGTTACTGCTGCTGAATACCTCGAAAAAGATACAGTCGCATACCTTGATGAGAACATGAGGTTTTAGGACTCGATGCACCCTGCTGCATCTTTCTATTTGCAGACCAAGATATTGGCAGGTCTAGTTTGCGAAGGAAGAAAAACGGATCACCGACCCGCCCCTCCGCTGGTGATTTGCTTCTCCTCGCATTGGCATACGCTAGTTGATTGCGAACTAACGGGGCCTAACCTGAAGAACGCACTCATTCTCCACATCCTTCCACTTCTGCCACTGCTACTGCAGGGACGCAACTGACGACTGACGACTGACGACTGACGGTTGGGAGTCTGGAACCTGTTGTCTGATCGTCAGAGCCTCTACACTTTTCACTTCGCATTTCAAGCATCGTATTTCCTCCCCGATCTTCCACCATCGCTTTTCTGCTCTTCATTCTATGCGAGGCGTGGCCGCGTCGGCTTCCGAACAACCCCCGATACGCGGGTATTGCAGCCTATCGCTCTCGTACCCTGCCACTCCTGCCGTTGACGCCGTTGCCTCGCTGGCCAATTGGATCGGACGCCATCGCTTTCTCGTCCAACTTACCGCCTTTCGCACACGCAACGCACCTTACATCGGTCATTCCCGGATCACCTCCCACACAGCCTTCAATTGGGAAGAGGCCCCGCTCATCTTGCTGTTCGTACTGTCGCAATACCCGCAGCGCTTGGTCTCCTACGAGACCTCACAGTTCGAGTCGATTGCGGCCGCCCCGAATCCTCCGCTCTGCACGATCGCCGCCTGAGCCCGAGTCGCCGAGACGCCACAAAACGCGACGCAATCGAGAACGACGGTGACCGAGTCGCTCCGTGGACGTCTTCTACTACGCTGCGAAAGCCCTTTGCCCTTTGAGCGTGTGGCTCCAGACACGCTGGGCTCGGCAGGCTCTTCCCCTTCATCATGGAGCAAAATCCCGACATAGGTTCCTTTCCCGACCTCTTTGACGGGGGTATAGAAGGATTCGGATCAGAATACCAGAGTGTCAGTGAGTTCATGTCGGAGTCAGAGCAATCAAGCCCACAGCCACACTACGACATCTTCGGGACGGATGTCCCAAGCGGCCTGGCCGGCCAATACTCGACGCAGATGTCGCCCTTTAACTATGCGGACCAACAAGTTAGCCCGAATAGCTCTGGGAACTCGGCGTCTGGTTCGACTTCCATGCGCGCGGATAGTAACTCATCCAGGACCAGCTTTCCTGGAGATGGGTTGACGATGAATGGGGACACGCGCATCAAGCAGGAGTGGGAAACGAGGACACACCCAAAGCAGTTGCAGATATCAGATCAACTACCGGGCCAGGGGGATTACGGAACCGGCGACGGCACCATCGATCCTTCCTCCATTGAGGGTATGGGGAATTTCGATCTTGACTTCCATTCGGTCATCCCTTCCGACCTGGGCAGCCGCGTCAACGGTGCGGGCACATTCGTGGGAAGTGGACAGCAGCCGCAAACCGGAAGTATCAGTATGTCTTTGCAAGATATGCATGCAGCAGACGCCAGCTACCAGGTGGGTGACTTACCTCTACGGGAATCATGAAAAATGAAAAGGCAGTATGCTGATATCTTTTACAGTCTTTCGATGTTTTTCCGCAGCTCGCCGTCAGAACGGCGGACACGTCGCGAGAGGTGTCCCCCACTACCATGGTGATGAGCAACGATTGCTCACCAATAGGGGAGCATCGTTTTTTCAGCGCGAACCCTAATTCTGTCCCGGCACTTCCTGGGGGCTGGAACCACCATCTTTTTCAACCGTCTGGTCTTCCCAGTCATCCGTCTCTTGCGGCGCAACGACCTCCCCTCAAGATGACCATCACCAATACAGCTCAAAAGTCGAGGGTCGAGACACAGAATCTTACGACTTTGCTTCTGACGAACGCGCCGCAGGGCATTACACGGATACATCTGCCAACGCACACGATCAGTAAACCGAAGCTTCTTGCAAAAGGTCAGAAGGATCCGGCTCCAGACATGCTTGAGCTGGATGTGGCACTGGTAGGCGCCACCGCAATGAGGGATCCCGAAAAGCGAGGCTATGCGCTGGAGCGGGCTCGGAATCGCGCACAACTTGGCAGGAAGCGGGTTTTGACGATGGACGAGCGTGAGGGCCAGGATGGGGGCGAAATACAGATTTGCGGGGGTTGCAGAAAGCGCGAAGCAAAACGAGCGGCGCGGAAGAAAAACAAAAAGCCCGAGGAAGAAAACGCGTGGAAAGATTACGAGGCCTTCCGAGTTGTTATCTTCAACTGCCACGAGATCATGCTGTTCAAGAAGGACAGCACAGATGACCTGTCGGGATCCATCCATGTGGCGCTTCCTATCAGGATTGCGTGTTACTGTCGACATCACACCGAAAAGGTGGGATATCAGGTCATTTTCACGCTCACTAATCACCGCTCTGAGGTGCTCGCTCAAGAGCTCTCGGAACCTGTCATGATTACCGACGACCACAAAACAAACTCCCCGGGGGAGCAGATTCCTGATACACAGCCGCCCCCAGGTCCGTTACCACTCAAGCGAGCCTTGCCAGCTGCCCGGGACTCCTCAGTACCAACTCCAGGCGGACAGCCTCAACCAGGGATAGGGTTGTTGACAATGTCTCAACTCGGAGACTCGTCACCATCTGTCGAGATTCGAGCTGCCAAGAGGCGGAAACCCAGTGGCGGGGTGAAGGTTCCCGCCGAGCTGGCGATGATGCCGCTGGAATCAACTCAGCAGCGCGGATCACGAACGTCCAACTCGGCCCTCGCGGCGACGTCCCCCCTCTCTTCCACGAACCCGACAAGCTCCAGTGCTGCGGTACTCTCCCCGCCAAGGACGCTGGGTTTCCCGAGCAGTTCACCTGCACCGAGCGACAATATCTTGCCCATGTTTCCCGACGCCGGCTCGTCATCGGTCACTGGTATTTTCACGAACCCGCTTTACTCGGCCTCATCCTCGAGACACCAGAGTCGTGCTCCGAGTCCGAATGCGTTGGGAAGAGGTCAGGATCGATTCGTTGAGCTCAACAACGACCTTCTTGGTCATTTGCAGTCCCAACAACAATCATTCCACCATTCTCGACCTCATGCGTCACCTCAGGCTTCTCAAACCTCCCCAATCGACGGAAAGCCACAGCAAACGAGGGCAAGGAATCCCGGAGGCCCCAGTGTGACGATTGTGATACCCCGTGAAGGATCGATGACGGGCGGAACGACAGTTGGAATTCACGGAAGGGGTTTTGAGCGAGACTCGTTGGTCTATTTTGGAGCATGTCAAGCACTGACAACGGATTTTATGAACGACGGGAGTTTGATTTGCACATCCCCGCCGTCTCGGCTCGCCGGCCCAGTTGATGTGATCGTTAGGAATCCGAGCGGTCAGTGCTCCAAGGAACGACAGACGTTCACATACATCGACGATCACGAGGCGCTGTTGATACGCACTGCATTAACAGTGCTCTGTCGCAAAAAGTATGGCATTGAGCAAGATGTCAGAGCTTTTGCGGAGGGAATAGTACACGGTACTGGACAGGGCTCAAACGGTGGCTCGTTTGACAATACGTCCACCTCTGGGGCCAATTTCGAGCTCGCGCTGCTCAAGATTTTGGTTTTGATGGATGAGGACCAGAGCCCCCGCCCGCCCCAGCTCAACTTGAGGAGACGCACAGGCCAGGCTATGCTGCATCTTGCCTGTTCGTCGGGGTTGCATCGCTTTGCCGCAGGGCTCGTGGCTCGCGGCGCGATCGTTGATCTGCGTGATAAGGGCGGTTATACGCCGCTGCACATGGCGGCCCTGAATGGCCATTCGACGATTGTGCAGCACTTGATTTCGTGTGGCGCTGATCCCACGTTACGAACTCTCCAGGGCCTCACTGCAGCGGATCTTACGCATTCAGACGGTGTTCTTCGCATTCTACGCCATGTCGAGCGCCATGCGAGGTCCCAGCCCGCAGGATCGTTGCGGCAGGCGGCCAGCAGTAGCTCCAGCCTCAACGCCATGTGGGGGGCAGTATCTAGGCGAACTAGTCATCACTCGGGCGATGATCTCGGCTCCGAAAGCTTGGAATATTCGTCTTTCGCTGAAGAGGACGATGATCTGAGCGACGATGGAGGTGTGTCGATGAGCGAAAGGCGGTCGGGCGGTCCAGATACGGCGTTTTCCCAGGATCTTCAGGATTTAGAGGCAGATGCCACTACCAGCCCTGGCCTACCAGCGCCAGCCACTATGGCGGCTCTCAAGTATCAGTTCGCAGCCCAGCTCCAACAACTACAGCAACTGATGACGGGAGGTTTCCAAAACCTCCCCCAGCTTCCCCAGCTACGATCCCTCCCGCAAATCGCGAACATGCCGTCCCTATCGCAAATACCCAACATGCCCCAATTAACAGACTATCAAGCGGCAGTTCTTCAGCGTCTTGCGGCGATGATGTCCGCCATAGGTGGATCCAAGGCCGTCGCAACAGAAGGCCAACCACCGCCTCCTTCGTACGAGGAAATCTTCCCAGGTCGTGGCTGTGATTCGACAGTCGAGTTCAAGAAAGAATCTGAGGTAGAAGCAACATTGGAGGCCGGATCGGACTCGAAATGCGCTGCACACTCTGCGGATTCACTCGAAGACTCGGAGAGTAGTGATAGCTCCTCGTCACCACGTTCAATAACAGACCGGGAAGGCCAGGCAATCGGTGACCAGGATGGGTTACCCCAGTTGCTTCAAATAGGTCGGAAGAATGCAATCACGAAAGAGCAGCAGGAGAATCTGAGGCGGGCGCATGCTGAGAGGCTCAAGAGACTCAGTGGCGATAGAAAGCTATTCGTATTCTGGGTAAGTCACGCTTTTCCCCGGTCAGCCGATGTCACCGGCTTTTGTCAGCTCTAACAGTAGACAGATTCCGCTTCTGATTGTGGTCATGTTTGCAATGCTTTATAGCTGGATTCCGGGCTTGCTTATGACTGTGAAAGACACCCTCTGGACGACTTTGAACAACGCACAGGATGAGCTGCAGCAGATTTTAAGGCCTACTCAACCTTCCCAAGGATGAGTCGTTATGGAGTTATAGATCTGGGAAACCGGCCAGATGAGTGACGTCGATCGGGGCATGTCGGATGATGCCACGGTTGGACAAACAGCGTGAAGTGGATCTTTGTTGCAAAGACTAAGCCAGCGTGTAACTTTTACCGCGGATACCAGGAAGGCGGAGAAACGGATGAGCATGGCGTAACGGTCTCAGTGTCAGTTAAGGATGTGGAACGCAACATTTCGACGGCTATGATGTATAAATATTCGAATAATATCTACGTATGGTTGGAGAAGGAGACGGGCAACTTGGGGTCGTAGATCTAGTTCACTGCTGAAGAAGAGCATCGGGGATGAGCACCAGAAGGGGTAGTCAGGGCATCTGTCCAGAATATCGATATTATAGGTTCCATCATGCATGTCAATACTCGATGCGGGCTCAAACAGCCAACTGCTTGGCGAAATCGACTACTAGTATTCATGGTCCCCTAACTATGCTCGTCTACCTCTTCTGTTACATGTCTTGGCAGTGTGAGCATCTCGGATGTGGTAAACGAGGCAAGAAGGTAGCGAGGGCAGCAAAGACTAAGGTGCTGACAGGTCTAGAACGGTTACTAGATAGCCGCAAAAGCAAGTAGGCGTTTGAGAGTCAACGGACAGCTAACGCAAGGAACAGACATGCTGTGTGCGAATGGTCACTAGAATAGTATCATACCTCTGGTAGATATCACACTTCTCCTCTCACCGCAGTACCAACTAGTTCTAATCCGTTCGCCGACCGCATCAACGAGGTGTAAAGTGTAAGTTATGTGAGCTAAACTCTCGGGTCAATCACGACAGCGAGGGAGAGAGGGGGTGGGGGCAGCAGGCCTGACCAGACAGTAGAG
>Ga0247769_1000397_pt1 | contig 11129 bp, 8 predicted proteins | sample UWRJL166409R6_FD_179942 | JGI IMG/M metagenome (GOLD analysis project Ga0247769, IMG submission 179942) | Plant litter microbial communities from Arlington Agricultural Research Station in Wisconsin, United States - UWRJ-L166-409R-6 | ecosystem: Environmental > Terrestrial > Plant litter >... | reverse complement strand
AAACCCGGTATAGAGGATTTGCTCGTATGGCAGGTTAAGAGTCCTGGCGAGCTTAAGTTTAAGGCCCGCGGCGTTCCCTTTTATCGGGTGGTCGCTAGGGAGCCTAATAAGGGCTCTCCCGGTTTGGGTGGCCCGTGGTGTAGGGGCCGGCTTCGGCCCTGGGGTCGGGCGCTTCGTCTGTTTAACCTTAGTGAACTCTGCCTCTGTGGTCTTACCGGCGATGTCTACCCAGCTCTAGGCTTTAGGCCTGGGCGTCGGGGCCTTAGCCCCCTTCTTGGTTTTCGCCGGGCCGGGACTGGCTAGGCCGGTATTTTTAGCGCCCGCCTAGCTCGGGCCGGGTAGCGCTAGCTATGCTGGCACTAGTCGTGCCTATTCTACATACGCCGGTAGTGGTGACGTTAGTTGGGGGCCCCCGTCGTGGCTCAGGATGGTAGCGAGTTGGGCTTTAAAGCCCTCTAGAGCGATGGCGGCCTAACGTCGGTAGGCATCGTCGTCCGGCAGTTTGTCTTATACTCGGTCGCAAGCGTCTGCGAGGGCGCTGAGGATATTTGTTTTAGCGAGGAATTCGGATTCCGCTGCTTTTTTAGCTTGCGCCAGGGCCTCTGCAAAGGAGGCCATCTTTATCGTTGTTCCCCTTCCTCTTACGATTCTAGAGACATCGGGGTTGTAGCTGTGCGTTAATGCGCCGTACGGCTGTGCTCGGGTGAAAAATGGCGGTGTGGAGTGTGAAGTGGCAGAATAGCGAGTTCTGATTAGTAGGTTTCTTTTGAAAAAGATGTTCGGGGGAAGATCGCTAATCGGGCCACCACGGGCAAGCCACAGTCTTATCGCTCCTTATCGCAGCTTAATCCCACACCCAATCGTGGCAAATCCCGCCACTGCCCACCACACATCGGCAAATGTCAGATGTCAACGCCCGCAAATCCACACAACACGCAATTGCAAAACTGAGGCTATCGCCAATTGAAAGGCGGTTAAAGGAAAAGTCAATTATGCGCTCAAAACTAAACAAGCTCAATTGGGGTGGTTGCACCGACTCTACACGGAGTCGGGGAGAAAATGGCAGCCGATAATACCATTTACAGTAAAAAAAATAAGCCAGCGCATAACATTACCCACGCGATTCACCAGTATAGCACTCGTTAACTGACATATACGAATGACGTACATTGAGCCTTTACTGGCATCCTACGCCCGTGGGAAGAAATGTTAGTTTCCCACTATTAGAAGGTGCCTTCGCTGACACCCGTTTTCTGACCTTGGAAGACGGTTTTGTCTACGGCCTGTGTTGGTTGAAGTCTAGAGGGGAAGAGTCTTTACAATCGCCCCACTAGACAGCCACTCCTATATGTGAGCGGCGGCTGGAATTCCCGAGCTTGACTTAAATCGAGTGGTCTGGGCAGATGGTATACGAGAATATTAAGCAGACGTAGCAGCAGGGATGCTCTACGGGCATTAAGGTCTTGATAGAGCTGGAGAATGGGGATGAGATTCCCTGGGCGTCTTTTTAGATAACGAAAAACGAAGTCCGTACTTCGATGCCGTCTAAGTTCATATTGTTAGATACCTGGACTACGCCGGCTGTCGATGAAGGGTTGTAAGGTATTATTACTTTGCGAACGGGAGGTTTTGCTACGGCTAGAGGCGGCGGAGACGAAAAACAAGGAATTTCTCGCGGTTTTTCTTACCCTGATGTCTCTTAGTGGGTGGGGATATCACTTTCCACTTGTCATCATCCTTGAAGACCAAGGGCCGTGGTGGGAGCGGATAGGGCATCTGTTTCTTCAGAACTTGATTACTTATGGGGACGGTTGGGAGGATGGAAGGAGCGGGGTGGAAAACTTTGCATGGGAGAGACGGAAGGTTAGGCTTAGTTGAATTGCTGCGGCGGCCCAGAGACAAAGGAGGCCGGTGGCGGAAAGGGGTTACGGACAACGGTAAGTGGTGGGCTTGTGTCGATTCTCTATCTTCACTACATCCAGGTCGTCTGAAAATCTATAACATTGCTTAAGGTAGCCTTACATGCATTGTAAGAGATCTTTCCCAGACCGTTTCGGGTAGAGTTAACCCCTCGAGTGCATTATGAAGGGCCGTGATAAATAGCAAAGATCAATATCCGATATACTAGCTCTACCCACTAGCCTAACAAACCTAAGTCTAAAAACCCCTTTAACTACGCTATCTTCGCATCCGTAATGACGTCTTTACTGGCCGTTTAACTCAACACCATCGTCGGAACGGCATGAGAGGATGGGTATGGTCGACGAACTGATCCGGGCTTCGTGGCGTTGGCGGCGCTCTTGGATGGCTCGCTGCTGCTGTTCTTGCTACTGCTATTGTTATTCCTGCTGCTATTACCACTGTTATTTCGCTACGGGCTGTGGTTGCTGGACTTGCTCTGTGTAAGAGCCAAGAAACCCCGACCCCCGGAGGAGGGGAGGTAGTGGTAATGGAGGGCGCGCGTTCTGGTCACATGACCTGCCGACGATGTAAGTTGAGCGGGGATGCGAGAGTGGATGTGACGCTCTACAGCGGATGGCGGCGGATGGTAGCGACGGCGGCAGACAGACGGGAACGAAATGACAGCGGGCAGACTAACCACTCATTTCCGACCGGGGCAGCGGCTGCGTGCGTCAGAGGTGCTCTTCTCGGTCTTGGCATTCTACTCTCGTCTCTACAGAAAAAAAGTCGGGAGAGTGGAGTAATAGCTCCACTACTCTGGTCTTCTAACCCCTAAAAGTCCCACTCAGATCTCAAAGAAACAGTCCCTACTCCTCCGACCCCTAAAAATACCAACTTCTCTAAATCCCAAAATCTAATCTTAAAAACATAAAAAGCATAAGTAGGTCCGCTTTTTTACAAAACAACAGCTAGAAATAGAGGCCCGGGGAAGACGCAGCTATCTTAGGGAGATAAAGCCGTCTTTCTTTTACACCCTCCTAGTTCCCTACCCTCTTCCGCTTCTAACTTACTCCCTTCTCGCGACACCTCTTTACAATACCTTTACAATACCTCTCACGATATGGAGGTCTTGCTTGCTAACGCTGTTCTACGGAGACCTCTCTATCTTAGCGCGTTTCCGCCGAGCCGGATTCGGTTGCCGACCTCGTCCGTCGTAATTATGCCGCCGCCTCTTAGAACGCCTCTCTCTTTTATCAGCCGGATGCGGCGATTGCCCCGGGCGCCGTAACTGCCCAAAGTGCGGGTAAGTTATTATAAATGACAGCTTTCCTTCCTCTCCTTCCTTACTCGCTAGGACTCGAACACTCTATCTCCTTCTCGGGACTAAGTCTCCATTATGTTAAGTTCTCGATTATCTACTCTATCCCCCTCTCCTTCGCGCTCTCCTTCCCTCCCTTCTTCTTAGCGTCGTCGTCGTTCTCCTTCTATATCCCGAGTATACGTATCCCAAGCACGCCGTTATCGCTCTCCTCCCGTATCCCAAGCGCGCCCTCGTCGTTCCTCTCGTCTAGCAACGCGAGTATAACCCTCTTCGGCAGCTGACGGTCCTCTTAACCTTAATCCTGCCGAACAGTTTGGTCTCGCCGGCCTGACCGTCCTCCTGATACCTAATATCGAGAATATCGCCGCCGCCGTGCGAGGACACGCTGAGGAACGCTACTCCTAGCTCCTTAAGGGGAGTTCGACCTAAGAGACGCTTATCTACTACGGCGCTACCACCGCTCACATTAATGCTCTTAATAAAGACGGGTCCTACCCGGGCCGTATCACCTTTTTTAGGGACGAAAGTAGCCTTCTCTTCTTTAGGATATTAGGGCTACTTTACGAATCGGCCTATCTTCTTTTCTTTCGGGATCTCTTAGGCTTGATCGTTCAGATGGATCTCCTTAAGAAAATCCGTCCTACCGGTTCATCGAGATATAAGGGCATTAGTACTTGGTAAAAAGAAGGGGATAGTAGTCTACGGCCTAATCCCCCCCGTAACGCCAGTAGCGATTTTCCTACTCTTGTTATCGAAGTAGGAAATGCGGAATCATATGCGGCACTTCGTATAGATAAGGATTGGTAGTTTGACAACTCGCTACCCCATTAGCCTCGAGGCGACGTAAGGATTATTCTTCTTATCAAGGTATACCCTCGGATAAAGCGTATCATCGTGGAACAGTGGTACCGTGGTTAGCAATCCCCCTCTCAGGTCGTTACTATCGCGCCGCGTCTAGATAAGCTATTCTCTCTCTATAATAGTAGATATTGGATTATAAAGGGGGGACCTATGGTTATTCCCTTCGAGGAGGTATTCCTACGATTGAAGCAGGGAAGTAAGACGGACCTTGTTTTTACTAAGGTGTTTTTTGCCGAATTCGTATGCTAATGCTGGGAGTAAGAGAGAAGGATTTCGTGCAAAGCTACCAGGCTAATGTAAGACTTTAGGTGTATGGTAAAAGGGGGGAGTTAAAGGGTGATTATTTCTTATCTTATTTATTTTCACCATCTTTCTCTAGAGTGGCAGCAGATGTAGCGGGTAGCGGGCAGCAGAAGGTAGAAGGCGGTAAGAGGTGTAGAATGGCAACAGGTTTTTTTTCTTTCTTAATCAGCCAGGTGTAGCGATTACCCGGATGCGGTGATTGCTCTCTATTCTTTTCCGTTATACACTTGTTACTTTCTGGCCGAAGAACATTCATTACGGTCTCTGAAAAGCGATAAATCTGCGCTCTGATTGGTCGAAAAATACGAAAAACTACGAAAAATTCCAGAAACCCACCAAAAAAAATCATAAAAACCCCGAAGAGGTCTCTATCGTGTGCAGATTCTCCCCGCGCAACTTATTCTGAAATTAGATTTCCGATTAAAATCTATTTATAGGAGATGCAAGCAAATAAAGAATTTGCAGCTAGGGACTTTGGGGACTTTGGGGTGGCCTAAGCTTTTTCAGGGTGGGGCATAGGTTGTAGTCTGCGCTGTGCGCTGTGGTTATTTTTTTTTTTATAAAGACTTTTTAGCCCTGGCAGGAGTCTAAGTCTTTGCCTGTAGAAGGCAAGGCAGTGGAAGGAGCCTCTGCCAGTGGAAGCACTAGAAAGAGCCGTTGCAAATTGGATCAAGGAGCCTTTGCCTGTGGAAGGCAAGGAGTCCTTGCCAGTGTAAGGCAAGGTACTAGAATAAGCCGCTGCCAGTTGGATTAAGGAGTCTTTGCCAGTGGAAGGCAAGGCACTGGCAACAGCCATAGCCAATTGGATTAAGGAGCCTCTGCTAGTTGGATCAAGGAGCCTTTACCTGTAGAAGGCAAGGCACTGGAAAGAGCCGTTGCTAGTTAGATCCAGGAGCCTCTGCCAGTAGAAGGCAAGGCACTGGCAACAGCCGTGCAACAGCCGTTGCCAGTTAGATTAAGGAGCGGTTACCAGTTGGATTAAGTAGCCTCTGCTAGTTAGATTAAGGAGCCTTTGCCAGTTAGATTAAAGAGTCTTTGCCTATAGAAGGCAAGGTACTAGAAAGAGCCGTTGCTAATTAGATCAAGGAATCTTTGCCAGTGGAAGGTAAGGCACTAGCAACAGCTATTACTAGTTGAATTAAGTAGCCTCTGCCAGTTAGATTAAAGAGTCTTACCAGTAGAAGGCAGGGCACTAGCAAATGCCTTTAAGGTTTAGAGAGGTTATACATTAATTTACACTTAAGACCTTTATTTTTGCTACTAGAACGCTCTGTCCTTACTACAGCCTTTACCGATAGAAAACTCTGCCCTGTAAAGAGCCTTTACCTAGTTTAATCTTTACTTAAATTCTTAAAGAAAAAGTCCTCCGGCCGGATTTAGTCGCTTTGCTTCTTAATAATAGAAATAGGTAAAAATAAAAGAGAAGACTTATTAAAATAATATAAAACTATAGAGAATTGTGTCCTTTCTAGCCAGCGAAAATTGCCAGGAGCGAGAGAGAGGAAGGCACGCTCCGGAGCGCAGCGTAGGGCCGTCGTGCTTGACGAACGAAGCAACGCTAGCAATTTTATAGCTGCTGCTAAATATGTAAGGATTGGGTAAGGTCAGTCTGCTCTTAACATCTTACCCGTCTTTTAGCAAGTATCATGTGTAAATTAGTATGAATTAATCAGTTACAGGGATAACACAAGTGAAGGGAAGAGGTAAAAGGGGTAAATCTATCGATCTATTAATTCAATAGCAGCCCCCTGTAAGACTGGAACCCTTTAGCTTAAGCTAAAGGAGGGTACACTTTAATCAACACCCCTGCTATCTCTTGCCCTCTTATTAACACACGTGGTGTGTCTGACACTATCTTATAACTTATATATACGTCATTACTTAAAATGCGACTACCAGGTAAAGCCGACTAAAGCCGCTACTAAATGCTGACAGGACCCACTTTGCTTAAACTAGTATATATATATATATATCCCGACTTCGAGGATGGGTTTACTTTGCGCCTGGGTGGATATTCTACCCAATTCTGCCCCTACAAGTAGGTGGTGAGCTAAGATTGAGCTGGATGATTATGGTTACCTAGCTCGGTATTCCTCTTTTATTCGACTCTCTTGTCACGTTCTGAAAACCCTACCTTTCTGCTAAAAGGCAAGGTGGCTGATAAGCCCCACTACCTTACAAGGACTTAGTACCTGACTCTGAAGTTCTTTCCTTCTTTTTTTTATCTCTAGCTTGCAAACCTATTTAATTAATTAGACCTCCTGCGGCATTGTTTCTAGTAATATATTAATCGCGATAAGTAGCTGGGCTACTATTGTTGCTTTCCTTGCTTACTTGGTGACGTGAGTTTTAAACCTGAGCTCTGCGTCTAGCCAGATCCCTAGGTGTTAGAAACCCGCGGCACCTTGGATTGCAATAGCGTAATTGTATTGCTTGTGTGAATTGATCTGTGTGTGGCTCCCTGGCTTCGCTAAATAGCCTCTATTATAGTTGTGTACGGTGGTAAATGGTGGCCCTGGAAAGTTGAACTGACTACGTCAGTTTAGCTCAGCTATCTATACCAGAGCTTAGCGAGGTGGATGGTGGCCTGTTAGAGGTACGGCATACACACTGGATTTGATGGAGTTGAAGGGGTTGTAACTGTGTGATTGTATTGCTTCTGCCCTCTCTCTCTGTTGCTCTCTAGCTTCGCTATAGAGGCTATCTTTATAGTTATAGATGGTGGCGATTATTACAAATCCACTGTCATAGTCACGTCTAGACCCTTTCTTTCTAATAAAACTACTACTACGCTAAAAACAGCGTTTTATACAATGGTAATTGCGCTGTATTTGACAGTTAGTAGTGTTATACTATAATTGTAGCTTGTATTACAGAACTACCGTTTACTCTGGTAAAGTTATACAGTATTAGTGTGACGTTAAAAGCGCTATCGTGACGTTATAAATCTAATATAAACGGTTTTATATGAAACGTAAGCCTTACTCTCGACCCGTAAGCGAGAGGCTCGAAGGATATGAATAAGGACGTGACCGAATACCTCCGGCTTATCTAACCCCCCGTCGGCGTATATTGACTTACCCCTAGCTTACCCTAGTTAATAGGTTCGAGCGAGTGCTAAATATAGATGCTACAGATTGGCATTCGTATTCTCCAGGTACGGAGAACGAGATAGGCTAGATCTTAATGGAATTTATTACTGGTGTTAGCCTCGATTAGCACTTTAAGGCGTTGTCGGAGGTATAAAAGGAGGGGATTATTAAGTAGATTACAGATGTGTTTTTAACCGTTTAAGGTATCCTCTTGCCGGATACGGTTAGTTCGTATGGAGGGTTAACGATTAATAAAGATGGCGAGATTGTGAGCGGGTAGATAACGACGCTTGAAGGGGGGCTGTAGTTTACGTTTAATGCATTTTGGCAGGCGAAACTTTCTTCGCAGCTTAAAGCGGCTAATAAGAGTCCGGCGCTAGATGTGTAGAAGGTGAATAGAGTTCGAGAGAGAAAGGAAGCATTTCTTAACTTGGGGTTAGAGAGGAAGCTCTAGTAGTTTAGTATTAATAGGGTATAGTGCGTTCTCGTTTATAGAGACCTTAGTTAGAGTAAGTAGTGATATATTTGTATAGGGATTACGAATAAAATAATAGGGTGTCGAATAAGTAATGAATATTTGCGAAGATTAATGCTTTAAAAGGATTAAACCAACTTAGCAGGTTATGTGCTATAATTTAGTAGCGTAAGTGCTATGGTTTATCGTATTATTTATACCTACGTTTACCCACTATAGCTTTAGCATGAACGTGTTAAACTATAGCGCTTATATTTTTAGATTTTAGTATATAGCCCGCTAACTTAAGTTAACCCCTTTAGCGTATTGATATCCGTAAATATTCTTCGTTTATTCGACATCTCTGTTATTTTATTGTAATCCCTGTATAAATATATCGCCGCCTACCTTAACCTTAGTAAATTTCGATCTCTAGTTGTTTTATTCCTTAGAACGTTAACTTGCCGCCTCGCTAGTAATGAATAAGATCCTTTTTAACCCGGAGACGGAAAAGATTACAGGCCTTGTTAACTTTGACTAGTCCTTTATTGGTATCCCTTCCAGGAGTTTCTCTCCTTATTTGGTAATATAGGCGGGGATACTCCTAGTGATGCTCTAACTGTAGTAGGTGCCCTTAGAGAGTAGGCCTTTGCAGAAAGGGGTATCCTTTACCCTAAAATTCTTAAGTATACGTAAACCTTGAAGCTTATTAGAAATATCGAGGGGTTTCTTTCTCCGTTTCGGCTTGTGTATCCTGTTGTTCTAGCTAGCTAGACGGTAGATCAGATCCGTGGGCGTCGCGCATAGGCTGAGGAGCTCGTGGCGTGCCTTAAATGGACTATCCCCGACGCTATGCTCGCCGTCCGCCGCGCCATCCGGCTCAAGAGCATGGGTTACCGAAGGGAATGCTCCGAACATTGCGTACGGTATTTGGAGTCCTTCTACTAACGTACGAGATTCGATTGAACCTACGTAGCGAGTATGGTACGTATGTCGGCGCCCTGTTTCTACCGGGTGGGGGACTATGACGGCGCCGAGAATGTGTATAACTATGCTAATGACTCGCTAGACTCGTCGGGGATAATGGTCGCTCGTAAACAGCTGGTGTTAAAGGCTATTAAGATTTAATAGGGGGTTGCCGGACGAGGCGGAATGAGTTCTTAAAGAATGTACGGTAGAGTTAAGGAGAGGGATTAGGTAGGAGTATTTTTTACAGAGGGTTTGGTATTAGTTAATTGCATTGTGCTATATCGGGCTAGAGAAGCTAGGGGAGGTAGAAGATACCGTGCTTAAAGGGTTGTATAGACGGCTGGAGATGTTAGACGAGGGAAAGATTAAATTTAGCTTTTCGGATTATAAGCTAGCTGAAGTATATACCCGTATGTTACGTAAGTAGAGGAGGTATAATAAAGCTAGGGATTTTCTAACTAAGTTGTTAAGGAAGTCGGTGTTAATATCGGCGAGACCAAAGCCGGCGAGGAGTTTAGCGGAGTTGTTAATAGTCTTAGTGTAGTTAGATAAGGCGATATATAATCTGGCTATAGGGACGACAAGGGAGGGATAAGAGCACAGAAGAGAAAATTCCTCCCGCCTATTCTAGAGAAAAATTTTGGGATCTCTTTATATCCGCCCCACCTGCAAATCTCCCCAGGGTCTCGTTATTCTTTCGCGTCTTCTCCGATATTGCCCCAACTAATGCGTCCCGTCGCTAGCACTACTAGCACCTTCTAATCTCGCCATGCCGCGGCCTATCGTAACCTAATATCTTAGAGGCCCAACTCTACCCTGGTTTTCTTCCTAGCAGTAGAGGGCCGAATCGTTTTATCCCAACCTCGCGTAATTGCCCCTTCTATTAGCGTACTCGCTACGCGATATTTCACTACGTCGCCGACTATAAGCACTACTAACGTCTCTACTCCTACAGTTTCGCAGTCGCTAACAGACCTATTTAACAAAGCTAAGGCCGAGTTTCCACCTCGGTTCCGAGAGTATAGATGGTATTTAACCGTTATACGCACCTTTCGTAAATTTGTATATAGGGCAACTCGCGGTTTCCTACCACTTACCGGGTCTTGCGGCCGCTAACGTGACTTTGGTGGGTTTAAATAGCTCGCATTATTTGTCGGCACCGGGTAATAGTAGCTTGCCGGTCGCCTCTATTAGTATTTAATTGCCCAGCCTTAGTACTAGACGCCGGAATCCCGCCAGGCTTTAGTTCGTCGTATACGGGAGGCGTTGGTTAAGTATATTATTATTAATAGAATTCCTGTAGTAATTAAAGCTATTAAGTCTATTTCGGACCTTAAGAGGGACGAGGATTGAGATTATTCTTATTTAAGGTAAGCTAACGCTTGTATACTACCGGGATTAGAGTTATATTTACTAAGAAACTATGTAGAGCGGATTGGAACGTAGGCCCGGAGACCTCAGAGCGCGCGGCTAAGGTCCTTAAGGTTCTGTATAAGAGCGAGAAAGGCGGCTATGTTAAGACGCTGCAGTCCTATCTAGATATCCGTAAGTCCGTTGTATAAACTTATACGGGTTTCTGTTGTTAATATCTGCTAACGATAAAATATAGAAAGCGTAGATCTCGGTGAATGTTTCCTGCGGCCTATTCCTGTCTGACTATCGAATTTTAAGCATGTAAGAGACTAAGCTAGTTGTCCTTCCAGCTATTATGACCTAAAACCTTTGTAAGCTGACGTATTAGCATTTTAGGGCTTGCCTAAGAGTTAGTATAGAGCCTTACGAGCTAGAGGCCATTTATAAAGTCATTAAAGCTATAGCCGTATATAGCGGGAAGACGCTGGATGTGCAGCGTGTTAAGGATGTAGATGATATTTGAGTAGTATGCAGGACTATTAAGGGCTCTCTTTTGAGGCTTGTCCGGTAGAAATTAGGATAAGCAAGGAGGTAAATATGGTTAACTTTAAACGTAGAAAACAAAACGGAGGATCCGAGCAAAGCTACTTTAGTATGGCCGCGCGTAATAAAAGGGCCTTTAACTGTCCTATACCTACCTTATTACTAAATTTTAATACGCATATTTATATTCTGTAACTTACACTCCGTAACTAACAATCCAAAAAAAGCTACTAGCTACGTAGACCTGTGATAAGGGGACCGAAGAGCTGGGAGTTAGGCGGAAAACTATCGATATAAGCGGCTAAACCCCCGTTAAGAAGAACTAGCTAGA
>Ga0247769_1000396_pt1 | contig 11130 bp, 14 predicted proteins | sample UWRJL166409R6_FD_179942 | JGI IMG/M metagenome (GOLD analysis project Ga0247769, IMG submission 179942) | Plant litter microbial communities from Arlington Agricultural Research Station in Wisconsin, United States - UWRJ-L166-409R-6 | ecosystem: Environmental > Terrestrial > Plant litter >... | reverse complement strand
TTAAGGGTGATCCAACTGCCATGCTGGCGATCAAGCTGGCACGAGGCATCCCTAGTCACACTCATATATCGAAACACCAAGGTCATGGCTCTCCGGTTGCGAAGCACACGTAGGTACTTGGGGGGGAATAGGCTCTCGGGGAGCTGCGTCGCAAAAGTCAATGCCTACCACCGCGGCCACTCCGGCTGATATGACGGTCGAAAATGACGCGCCCACCGCAGTCAGCTTGTCTCCTTTCACCCCAGTGGGCAGTGTGATCTCCTCGCCCACGACGGCAAACCCTCGTATCGTCGACGAAGTCAAAGCCCTGAGGGTCGTACGTTTTGCTTTGGCAACTCTATCTCGGTGGCTTGGCATTGGAGAAGTGGGGTGGTTGTTGGTCACGTTAACGCCAAGCCCTCCAAGGCCAATAGCAGCACCCGAGCTGGCTGGATTGTTGTTTTTGGCTTTTGGGCGGCATCTTGGCTGCCTAACCCCTCCTTCCACATCTTCCGGTCCCAGAAACTCACCACTTCATCCCTACAACGAGTCTGCGGCGAGGCCCTGTGCGCAGCATCAGAAGAGTTGGGATATTTTTCGTACTCCCGCGTCAATCCGCAGACGGAAAAATGAGTAGCGTCCCTGCGACGCAGTGGGCTCTGGACAGGACCGCGGGCGGGGCATATACGGTGTCCAGAGGGTTCTTGGAGGCTGCTACCGCCGACAATGTCCAAACAACGGCTTTGCTCGCCTGCGAGGCGTTTGGGACAACCGTAGCTATGTCACCCGAGTCGTGCACAAAGGCGGAGCTCCTCTGCAGCCAGACCGGTCAATCGGCCATGCTGACTTTCGCCAAGGCCCAAATCGGCTACCGCAAGGGCGACAGCGGTTGGTATCTCTCCCGAAACAACGCCGGCGTGCGCTTTCTTGGTCTGGCAGCCGCATTGACTACCATCAATCCATGGACCGCAGCACAGGTTCTGCACACCCGTATCGATAAAAGCGCCGCTGACAGGACGCTGGTCCCAACCACCCCGCAACTGAAGCAGTTGCTTCTTGTCCTCGAGAGCAGGTTAGCCAAGGCTGGCTTTGCTAACAACGTCCTCGGCTGGTCGCACGTCTTCATGGATGAGATTCAACGGTCGGGCGATATCATGCAGCTGGACACGGAGAAGCATGGGATCGCAACACCATCTGTTGAAACGATTGCTGCGCTCATGGAGGGCCTTTCAGCCACTGCAAGGGTGGGTGAAGATGCACAGCGGCTCGAAATTCATACAACGGCCGCCCAAGCCGCGTGGATCGTTGCCTTTGTCAAATGGTGTACGGGCGCCCCGCCCCTTATTGTTCGCCAAGACGACCAAGAAGTTCTAGGGCAGCCGGGTGAAACCGCACCATCCATTATGTTGAGGCTTTTAAGGGGCGCTGGGAAGTCGAAACTTACGCGGATCGAGACGTACGACCCTGTGGGAAAGCTGAAGCGCCTTATCACCTCCGTTGGTGGTCTCTCATCAACTAAAGGCTTGGTGAGCGTTGGGGTGTACGGCGAAGCAGTCCTACGACAGCGCTTTGGGACCAAGAGTGATGTCATGTATCGCGCATGCGTCGGAGCGCTTCCTCAGGCGTGCGCTTTGGTCCGGGAGAATTTGGGAATCGGAAAGATGCCAGGTTACCCCCGACGCACCATTCACGACTTGAATGAGTATCTCGGCTCTGACGCAACGGCGACCATGGGGCAGGCTTTTCCTTCGGTCACCAAGATCTCACAGACCCTTCAGGACTATCTTTGTAGTGGTGACGGGCCATTTCCTGTTCTACCGGAGCTGAGTCAGCTGACAGCACTCCATGGCACTCCTCCAGCCATCGAGGACTTACCACTATGGGCAATGCTACGGCTGAAATTGGCCAAGGACTGCCTGTGCCGCATCTGCCAGCCCATGGCGACAAGAAGGACCGCGACGTGTACATACAGCACTCTGATACACAGCTTCAGTACAACCGTCGCAGATATCTTGCTCCTCTCGCTCATTCGTCCCCTAGATCCTGACGGCGTACAAGTGTGCTTCGGCTGCGACATCTCCGGCACCTTCGTTTCTGCCGTTAAATCGATTCTATTTGGCGTTACGTCCAGGGGTAGCTCTGCCTCTGCGCCGTTGCCTGCGAGCTGCACCATATGGGGCATTCTGCAGCCGGCGGTTGCGATGCTAGGGCATGAATTCGGGCTCCCCCGTGCTTGGGTGATGTCCTCAAAATATGGCCAAACGGTGTTTCCCTCCATTCTTGCGACCACCGTGTTGGATCCCGAAGGCGTCCTCAGCCTCGAATGCATGCCTGGGCTCATATACAAGAAGAATAGCGACGGAAAGAAAGATAAGGAGAGCGAACCCTACAGTCTAGCCCAGGTTTCTCCCATGGTCACGTCCATGGATTTCAGCGACGAAGAATCCGATGGTGACACTCATTCGTTGGAGGAAGGAAATCCATCACGGCATTCAACCGCCCCGGCAAAGCTGTCTGGCCCTGTCTTGCCGAAGAACTTGTACAGCGACGCCATTCAGTGGAATGTCAAGTCAGGAGAATCCGATATCTCCATAGCCGTTACGGCACCCCAGCTCCTCCCAGGCCTTCCCATACGTAATCCTATGTACGCCGTTGAAGCGGCCGCCGAGTCCGTCTTCGTAAATTGCAGTCATGATCGGATGGTCCCTTATTCGGGGACGGCAACCCTGGCTCCTTTCGAGGTGACGCCTTCAGACCCCAGGTGGCCCGGACACCAACAGAGTTTCGGCATTGTTCAGTGCGACAGAAACGAGCCCATGCGGTTTTTCAGCCTTACGGCGGGGAGGCCTGCGGTGGTCCGTATGGATGCCTGCTTGGAGTGTTGCTCGAAATGCTGTGTTCTCACGGGGATTGGGACGGTGATATGCTAGCGGCGTATTACCTTACTTCAACCCCCTCAAAAGACAGCAAGCCATTTACTTGGACGTGGGCTTCGACGAGCGCTCACATTCCCCGGTTTGAAATGCGGCGAAGGCTGAACGCTAGCGATCACCAAGAGGCGTTGGATGCTAGAAAGCAGGGCGTTTTCGGCCATTCTGGTCATGGAGAAAGAAGCAGTCCGCAATGGAAAAAAAAGAATGCAAGAAAGAAATGAAGTGAGGGACAAAAGAGATTGAGATGCGTTGATTTACATGAGTTTGCTTTGTTTCCTGAAAAAAATTTTACTTTTGGCTGACTTTTCCATATATATAACCCTAACCCCTGACGGTGCGCGCCTAGCAATTTTGAAGGTGGTGCACGCGACCTCCACGCCTCTGATTCCCATTCAAACTAAGGTACATACATTAGTCTAGGCAACGCTGCTGATGCAAGTCTGATAGTCCGACTGTGTCCTCTGATACTCCAACTGTGTCTAGCCACATTGGGCAAAGCATATTCCACAATCAAAAGTCGCAAGCCACAGACTCAACATCGCAAGTGCCATTCAAGGCTGTCGCTTTGGACTCATTGACACTATTACAGTACTGTTGCCATCGCTATTTCAATTGTTGTAATCCCTGTTGTTGTCGTCGTGGTCGTTATCGTTATCGCTATAAATCCCAATACCTTCCATTGCTCATGGCAACAACCATTGCGACAGCGACAACAACAGCGACAGCGACAACAGCGATAACAACAGCGAGATTAACAGCGATATTAACAGCGATAGTAATAGCGACAGCAATAGCGACAGCATTTATAGCAATAATGGTAGCAGCGATGGCAAATGCAAAAGTGATGACAGCCTTCAGTGGCACTTGCGATGTTGAGTCTGTAGTGTGGCTTTGCGTCTTGGAATTTGTGGGGTGTTTTGCCAGATACGGCTAGTACACAGTCGGACTATCAGACTTGCTGCTAGTGCCCTCTCCTCCAAGTCGCCCCGCCTATTCGAAAGCCTTATTTAATGCGATCGATAGTTGTAGTGGGAATCAACCCTAAAGTTTAATAGTGTTACGTCTGGTGCGCCGTGACGAGGTCTCAGGACTACGTAACTGTTTGGCTTCTAAATTAGCTGCATAGAACTATTAGCTCGCATAGCTCGTAGGCCGGATTTGGACCTACCTTGAGATGCCTGACGTTTGTGTCTGTAGCCAGATGTGGAAAAGCTAGGGAAGTAGCCGGTGGGTTGAGCGATCCCGATTCTCAGCAATCTACGTTTCTTTTTGTCTGGGTGAGTGGGCGGGTCGGTCCAATTCAGGTCCTCTCGAGACTTCGTTGCCGTGCAGAGGCATTTACTCTTCGCCTCCTCCTTCCTTCCTAAATTGATATTGACTTATATCGCGCTCTACCCTCCCTGAGCTCCATGGACGTGCTCATCCCGACGCAGTAGCATAGATCCTTGTACTCGCATGGAAGGTATGGTCGTTGAGAGTTAATTCGAATCGTAGTGGCGGCGTCGCGTCGCGTGAGCTGGATTGGAAGGACTACCTAGGTATCTGTTACATAGAAGTGTCAGCTTGGAAGAAATTGCGGCGAAATACTGACTGGTACTCAGGTTATGTATGGGTGACATGAAAAAATTGGCAAGGTACCTACTGTACCTAAGCAATAACGGTATAATCTTGGCTGACTTTGCGCGAGTCTCGGCCACGAGTTGCGAGATATACGAAAAGGGTGTGAGATACACAAAAAAGTTGGTGGAATTTCCTCGCCTCCGTCCAAAGCGCGACAGTGAGTGAGCGGCACATGCCTTGGGAGGTCTTACAACCGATGAGAAATACGCCTGATACAATTGGTGGTTCTGCATTCGGCACAGTCACGCCTGCAGTTGTGGCTCAGAGGCCTTCTGGCCGACCACCGTGTCCTAGGCAAACCTAAAACCCAAGCATTAGGCAGGCTCCATAATAGCTCGAGACCTACCACAACCGCAAACTTAAGCCTTCCCCATCTCCAAGCATAAAGGCTTGAATCGCAGTCACAGTTCTCACCAATTGAACAAGGTCACCTTGGCAGAGTGGTCTAACGCGCTGCCCAGCGTTTCTTTCCTTGAGCGTTTGTTTGTTTGTTTCTCCTTTCCGGTGAGCGTATACGGGCAGTCCCTTCGGGGGCGCAGGTTCGAATCCTGCAGGTGACAATTAGTATTTCTTTTTTCTTTCTTTTTTTTTCTTATCATTTTCTTCCCTCTCTCCCTCATCTGCTCAATATCTTCGTATCTTACTGTAAGACAAGAAGCGTCACAGGGCTGTGCATTATGGGCGTGACATACCGGGAGTACGAAGTACCTATGGAGCATTCACAAGGCCGCCAACGAAGTTGAGTTGGGTACGGAGTGCCAAGAATTTAGGCAGGATTCGCGGACTATCGCCATCACAGCGATAAGTGAAGGCAGAAGCTGATAACAGTTTTAGACGCTGTCCAGCCCTTCTCCTGACCTTCCCCGCTTTTCATCCCCAGGCCCGAAACAGGCCACAATACCATTTTCGACATCCATCTCGCAGCATCGCAACACCACCACATGTCCTGAACCCCTAAGACTCCCGTGTCAAGATACCACCAGGTATGGCCGATCTCAGCACCCTCTGCCCAGCGTGTACCAAAGCTCTCTACACCGAAAATAGCACAATCTCAATGCCACGAGATAATGTGTTTGACACTCATCATTCGACTCACGTTTCGTTTCTTGATGCCGTCAAGCACGGCTGCTTCATATGTCGAACGGTCTGGGAGAATGTGGATTCCCAGAGGCAGATGATGCCAACAACAACAACGACAACAGCCTTTCGGCTTTACAGGAGGATGGATGGGCAGGGGTTACGGCTCGTGATTGCGTTCCGATGTCACCCCCAGAAGCTGGCGTTGGAGACCAAGTTTCAATTGCTTCCAAATAACAGTAAGTGCGATCAAATGCTACCATCTAGTCTTCTGAGATGGAGGCCCCTAATTCGAAATACGAATCATAAGAAACCACATTCCTAATGGAGGGAATTTTGCAGGCTCCACAGCGGCCAATCTCTGCTTCCCTCGTCTTCAGTTACAGCCGGAAACTTCCTCTTCAACCACCTTGGATTTGGCTTTCCGATGGTATCAGTCTTGCCATACCCGCCATCGCCTCTGCAATCGCATGAGAAGTCAGAGAAAAGGCTGGATGCCAAGTCGACTGCTGGACATCGGGAGCGAGTCGTCGGGCAATCAGTGGAAACTCGTGGTCGTTTCCACAGACAACATCGCGCCCGCGCCGTATTTCACGTTGAGCTACCGGTGGGGATCCAACCAGTCCCTGCTGCTCCGACGCTCGACCCTCTACGGTTTTCGTCGGGGACAGCAGATATCCCGCCTCCCGCAAACATTCCAGGATGCGGTCGTCGTTGCGAGGAGATTCTCCATCCGCTACTTGTGGATCGATGCGCTCTGCATCGTGCAAGACTGCCGCGAGGATCGGGAGCGCGAGATACCGGCGATGCAGCATATATACAGCAATTCCGCATGCAACCTGGCCGCATCAGCGTCAGAGGATCCTGAAGGTGGTCTGTTCCGGACAAGAGACACCGCAGCTATTATCGTGCCGGGCGTCGTAGCAGCACCGTCGGCGGCGGCGTCGACAGACGAGAACCACCACCACCACATCTTCGACGACAGCTACTGGAACCGGCAGATATCCAACGGCCCCTTGCACAAGAGGGGGTGGGTGTTCCAGGAACGTCTATTATCGTCCCGAGTTCTCTACTTCGGCAAATCGCAGATTCTTTGGGAGTGCCTTGCGGAGCTCAAGTGCGAAGGCTTTCCCCAGGGGATACCCGAGCATCGCTCGGTGAAGAACCTGAGTCCGCTCTGGGATTTGCAAAAAGAGAAAAGCGGTGGACAAGAGGGGAGGCAAGGGAGCGACAACAACAAGATGCCAATCCACCTGCTTCGCTTGTGGAGCAACCTCGTCCGAGACTACTCCAACTGCGCGTTGACGAGGGCAGACGACAAGCTTCCCGCGTTCGCCGGCATTGCCAGCCTCTTTGGGGAAGTCACCGGCGACGTGTATCTCGCCGGGATGTGGAGATCCAGTCTTCTAGAGCAGCTGAACTGGTGGGTGGATCAACCGCGATGCAGAATCTCGACCGTGTATCGCGCCCCTTCGTGGTCTTGGGCGTCTCTGGACGGACCTATCCGACCGCATCATCAAGCTGCGAGAACCCAATTCCTCGTCTCCGTCGCTGCCGTGGAGACAGACCATGACAGCCACGACCGAGCGGGCGCAGTGGTGTCCCGGGCGGATCTTCACTTGCGGGGCAGCTTAACCGTGAATACCCAGCTCGAGCGGCCCCTGCGAGCCATTTTATATCCGGACAGTTTAGAGATGGAGCTAGACGCACCACGGCCATTCTACTTTCTCCCACTCCAAACGGCGAGCTATGAGCTCGCTTCCGACGCTGCTTTAGATCCTGGCAATTTGGATTTCCACGTGGAAGTTTCCTGTCTCCTTTTAGAAGTTGTGGTTTCTGCTGTGCCTCCTGTATATCGACGAGTTGGGCATTGCGTGGTAGATGACGAGGAGGATATATCCATGCTCGGGCTCCGTGTTGCGGGGGACGGGCTTGCCAGCGTCATGAGTAGCTCGGATATAGTTTTGATATAATGCAGCGCGGCGGTTGATCTGGCTCTGCGAGTGTGTCACTTCAGAATACCTCCTGCTAAGACGCGATGGGTACGGTACTGAGGAGGTAGGGGAGGTCTGATGGGGGAAAGGAGAAGGAGTGGTGAGGGAGGGAGGCCGGGATAGTTGAAGGGGCCGGATGATGCCACCTTCCATCTCGCAGTGCCGCGGGATGTTGGGAGGGAACCCGTACTCCAGGCGAAGAATGTCGCCTGAGAGAGTCCCTGGCAAGTCGAACAGCCGGACGTACCCGCCCATAGTTGCTTTGATGTCAAAGTCGTTCTTTCCCCTCCGGTCGTTTGCTTTGGGTATGTCTCTCTCGTTGAGGGTCGAGGAAGTTGCGACTGGGTGAGTGGAGTGGGGTGAAATCCAAGGCAAGTACTCCCTCGACATTGATCGGCTCTTTCCGGATTCCACAAAGGAGGTGGGGATGATGGCGTCCGAGAGAGGTCGTGGTTGCCTTGCCGAAATCACCGCCCCCCTTCCCCTCATTGGCTGAGGACACGCAGAGCGGTGCGAGCAACTCCACAGGCTGGGAAGATGGGACAACAATTCGTTTCACGCGGTGATGCTGCAGTATATAACTTCTAAAGATTATTACAATATTTACTGTGGGCATTGCTGCGGCATCAATGACGCCATCGATCGGTCCCTGTATGGCCGTTCTCGACTCAACATAACAACACCTACCTAGGTACGAGTACCTTTGCGCTGCCAGAGATAACTGACGTTGTGCACTCGTCCGCCGTTTAGCTGTATCTCGGGCCATGGCCACCATCCAGCTCGGCAGCAAACGCGCGCGGCCCCTGCTCCTGAACGACTTCCATCCCCGGTCCGCTCTGAGGCAACTCGGCGTAGCCGTTGATGTCAAGCGGTTTCTCTGGCGGCTTCGGGCTGCTTCCTCCGAATCCATGGAGTTCTGAATATCCGACGCCGTTGCCCACTTCGGCAGCACTTGACCCGACGGGAAGCTCGTTTCGGGGCGATCCATGATCCGCTTCGCTGACACCCCCAGGTGCACCGCTACGCTTCCTGCGCCGGTACAGCAGCCATGCGACGAGAGCGATGGCCGCTAGGCCTATGACACCGCCTGCAACACCTCCGGCAATTGCCGCGACAGGAGTGCTAGCTGACGCTGCTTGGTCCGTGGGGTTTTGATCTGATGTCGTCAGCAAAAGCACATGGGGACAAAGGCCGCGAAAAGGAGCTCACCGGAAGATCCACCCGGAGATCCATCTGTCTGTTTCACGAACAGCTTCTTCACCTCCTCGGAAGACCACTGGATTTCTTCGACCGAATTCTGCTGGTACCACTGCTTGATGGCGCCGGGGGCTTCGTAGGCGGGCAGGCTGGCATCGTAAAAGTCGTTCCACTTCATGTTCGTCATGTCGAATACCAGAAGACCCTGGGGAGCTTTGTCCTTCTCCTCCCTGATCTCGTCGAAGCCACCGATACTCAGCACTTGTCGATTCCCTACCGTCACACAGCTGTGGTATGCTCGCCCGCCGGCCGGGGGCGTGGGGAGTTTGGTCCAAACGAAGCCGGGGAGGCTGAGAACGTACGCATCCTGGTATTTCTTTTGGCTGAATTTGTCTTCGCCGCCGAAGATGAAGCTGTTCGGACCCTGGTTAGTTCCTGACTGCTCTATTGGTCTAGATATGTCTCACTCACATCTCGTACCCGCCATCGGTGTTCTGGAACCCAGTCGCGCAAAACTCCGACCGGGGCGAAGCTGGTATGGAACCTGTTGCCTTTTGGCTGTACGTCTTCTTCGCGACCGGATCGAAAAATGTCATGTTCTCGAAGTTAAAGGCGGGCGAGTTGCCGACGGACGGCTCCTCATCGACTTCTAGCCGGTGGCCTCCCAACACCATGATCAGTCCGTTCGGTCCGAAGGTTGGAACATAGTGCGCAGACGCCATGGCGAGGGTGTGGAACGGGCTGAACCCTTCGGATATGGTCCCGTTGGTCCACTCTTTGGTGTCAAAGTTGTACGAGAGCATGCCCGGGATCACCTGGCTATGCCCTCGATGGAGCTCCGTCCAGCCCGACGCGATACCGCCGATCGCGTAGCCCGTGTTGTTTGTGCTGGCGAAGGCCATGAACTCGGCAGGGACCAGCCCGTTGAAGGTGGATGGGTTCGAGGGCGTCTCGGCTGACCACCTTCCGCCCCCGCTGCCGTCGGCGCTGAACTTCCACAGTGTCATCTCGGTCATGTTCGCCCCGTATTCCCACTTGCCGCCCCACGAGTAGAACGAGTTGCGGATCGGATCGGCCCATAGCGCCACGTTCGCCTTCACCGGCCCTGGCGCCTTGGGAATCTCTCGAAATTTTACTTCTGTTGTTATCCATGACTTGCTCAGGTCGATGGATAGCGTCGAGTTGACTTGGTTCGTCTTGCGTGACTCTCGGATGGCGCCGTTCTCGAGCTGCACGATGGCTCCACCGTCGATGTAGACGTAATCCCCAACTACGATGGCTGTGGCCGAGAATTTGCGAACGAAATCTTCGGGCGACGGGACGTCGCGCAGTTCGGCTTTCGCTAGGAGTCCCAGATGGAGGAGGGCGGCCAAGACGGGGGCCACCCGAGGGGGGCGCATCTCGACGGCCGACAGGCAGTTGGTATCGGATACTCGATCGCCGTTAACTCGAGGTATACCTGAGCCTTAATGGTGGTTGATTTGAAGAGGAGCGCCTATACGCGACTGACGAGGCGCCTCAGTCTTCGTGATGTCAACCGAGGACACCAGATGCAAGGTGGGAGGATCAAGGGCAAAACGAGCGAAAGGAAGACGAGAAACCAACAAAAGGAGAACCAAGCTCTGACGCGCGGGAGGAGGATTGGGCGATTTTGTTTCAGCGCCACCTTCCTCATCGGACTTGGTCGCCTGTAGCCTTTTCCGAGCAAACCTATCACCAAACCCACCTTTGGTCCCCCGGGACGGTGGCTTCAATGCCCCAGCCCCAAGGAGCCGCGATGGATTTAGGGGGCAATCGGGAAGGGCCGGTCGTCATTGGCCGCCCTAGCGATGGGCCATGGGCGTTGATGCTGCTCGGGGGCCGCTGAGGGCAATCCGTGGTGGCGCGGTTTTCGCTTGGAAACCCGACCCGTGTCAGCGACTTGGCGTCCGCATGTCATCACGAGCACGCGACTTTGTCCCGATCCGTCAGATCTGGCGGCGTTTATCATTATTGATTCTTGCGGGATAGGAGGATGGTATTGACTGCGACATGAGGCTACGGGTCGATCAGACGGTGAGACTTCCGCGCATCACCTCCACACAAGGTCCCGTAACAAACACATCCCTCACCTCCCCTTCCACCTTGACAACCTCCAGCTCAATCACACTCGGCCGCCCCATCTCCACGCCCTGCTCCACCGTCGCCCTCACTACGGTATCCCTCAGGGGCACCATGGAAACCAGAAACGCCCCCAGCGCGGCCGACGCGCTGCCCGTCGCCGGATCCTCGGGGACGTTGTCTAGCGGTGCAAACATGCGAGCGCGGATGCGCCACGGGTCGGCGTCGTC
>Ga0247769_1000393_pt1 | contig 11141 bp, 5 predicted proteins | sample UWRJL166409R6_FD_179942 | JGI IMG/M metagenome (GOLD analysis project Ga0247769, IMG submission 179942) | Plant litter microbial communities from Arlington Agricultural Research Station in Wisconsin, United States - UWRJ-L166-409R-6 | ecosystem: Environmental > Terrestrial > Plant litter >... | reverse complement strand
CAGCTCCGTCTGGGCCTTCTTGAGCCTGTCAAAGGCGTCCGGCGCCAGGGGGTTCTTGGTCTTGTCGGGATGGATGAGGAGGGACTTCTTGCGGTACGTGTTCTTGATGTCCGACTCGGGGACGCCGGGTTTGAGGCCCAGAACGGCATAGCTACGGCGAAAAAGGAAGAGAAGTCAGCTGCTATTATTGCGCGTAGGATGTATCCTCTAGAGGTGATAATATGGGGAAAAGAAGAGAGGGAGGGGGGGGGGGTTGGACTCACGCGTTAAGCCGGAAGGCCTTGAGAATGCGATCGATCTCGGCATCTTTATCCCACTCCTTGGCTTCGGATTCCAGAACTTCGAGCGCGTCCCTTGTGTCGGCCGGTGCTTCGTCTCTTGTCGCCATTGTGTCTTGGTTTCAAATATTTTGACGGTGACGGTGATGTCAGGAAGTGTGAGTGTGGAAAGATGTCAGCCGCACGCGACAAAGTGATGAGAGTGGGATGGAGGATAGACAGTGTAGGTTTAAATGTCCCGGGTCTCTCGCACTGGCAATGTAGGCAGGGGTTGTAGAAAGTGCTCCGGATCAAGATCCCCCACTTCATCATGCGCGGCGATAAGATAAGAGACAGCAAACTCACCTGCCCCACTGAAAAATTCCCCAGCAGGCGTTCGCAGGGCAGAAGCCGCGCCGAGTGGGATACTCTCTACCTTTTGATTCAAGATAGATTCGCCGTTTCTGTCTGCGCCGCCATCATGAAGAGGAGGCAATCATCTCCTACGCCCTCCGAGAACGAGGTCGATATCGCCGGCGCCCTCTTCGCCGAGGACTGGGAAGAGGATATGACTGCGAATGCGACGGCGACTTCGGCAGTGACCAAGACTACGAATGCCAAAGCGAAGAAGACACCTGCGACAGACCTCGATTTTAATGACCTTCTGAATGCCGGCGGGGACTCGGAGGACGATGGGGACGCCGAATTCATTGCTTCGCGCCAGCGGAGCTCGAACCGGAAAGCTTCCAACTTGCAGGGGAAATCAGTGAAGAAGGGCGGCGGTTTCCAGGCGATGGGTAAGAAGCTATTACTTCCTTTGGTAGCGTATGTACGCCTGCTCACTCTCCTTTTTAGGTCTCAGTTCCCAGCTCCTCCGGGCCATCACGAAGAAAGGCTACTCCGTGCCGACTCCAATTCAGCGAAAAACAATCCCTCTGATCCTCGACAGGAAGGACGTCGTCGGCATGGCCAGGACTGGTTCCGGCAAGACGGCGGCGTTCGTCATCCCCATGATCGAGCGCTTGAAGGCCCACAGCCCTCGAGTTGGCGCCAGAGCCATCATTCTTTCACCCTCTCGAGAATTGGCGCTGCAGACGCTCAAGGTTGTCAAGGAGTTTGGAAAGGGCACGGATTTGAAGACGGTCCTGCTCGTGGGTGGAGACAGCCTCGAGGAGCAGTTCGGGCTGATGGCCGCCAACCCGGACATTATCATCGCCACTCCCGGTCGCTTTCTTCATTTAAAGGTGGAGATGGGACTCAATCTCTTCTCGGTCAGATACGCTGTCTTCGATGAAGCCGACAGACTGTTCGAGATGGGTTTCGCCGCCCAGCTGACGGAGATTCTCCATGCCTTGCCGGTCTCCAGGCAAACTCTCCTTTTTTCCGCGACGCTTCCGTCGTCACTTGTCGAGTTTGCGCGAGCCGGCTTGCAGGATCCAAGTCTCGTCCGTCTGGATGCCGAGACTAAAGTTTCCCCGGATCTCGAGAGCGCTTTCTTTTCCGTCAAGGGGGCCGAAAAGGAAGGCGCCCTTTTGCACATCTTGCAAGACGTAATCAAGATGCCCATGGGTACGCCCGAAGGTGTAAAAGAGGACACAGAGCAGGAGTCTAGGAAACGAAAACGCGGTCCCGATCGGCTGAATGCCAAGGAGAAGCCTACAGAGCACTCAACAATAGTATTTGCGGCGACGAAGCATCACGTGGAGTATCTCACCCATCTGCTCAAACTCGCCGGTTTTGCTGTCTCGTACGCCTACGGCTCACTTGACCAGACTGCTAGGAAATTCCAGGTGGAGGACTTCCGCCGTGGGAAAACCAACATACTCGTAGTGACGGACGTTGCGGCCCGCGGTATCGATATCCCTGTTCTCGCAAACGTCATCAACTACGACTTTCCGCCTCAGCCAAAGGTCTTCGTCCATCGAGTAGGTCGAACAGCCCGTGCGGGTCAGCGCGGCTGGGCTTACGGCCTGGTTCGAGATAAGGATCTGCCATATCTTCTAGACCTTCAACTCTTCCTCGGGCGGAAATTGGTCCTCGGCCAGGAAGACAAGGACGCATCTTTTGCGAAGGATGTTGTTCTGGGGTCGTTACAGCGAGCAGAGATCGAAGCTAACGTGGAGTGGGTAAACAAGATCCTCGGCGACAACGAGGATATGAAAATGATGCGGAACGTGACCCTCAAGGCAGAGAAGCTCTATATGAGGACTCGTAACTCAGCCTCTACCCAGAGCGCCAAGAGGGCTCGCGAGGTCCTGGCATCCAGAGGCTGGGGCCAACTACATCCCCTGTTTGGAGAGTCTGCCGCATTCGCTGAAGAAGCCCGCGACAACCTACTCTCCAAGATCAGCACGTTTAAGCCTCAAGAAACGGTCTTTGAGATCGGCCCGTCCGGGAAGTCTACCAAGAATAAGGCCGCCGAGGTGATGCGTGCAATGAGGACTAGGGTTGGACCTCGAAGGACGAAGAAGACTGAGGAAGACACAGTGATGGCTGACGACGACGAGCTGCCAGAAGCGGCGGGCGGCGGCGCGTTTGCGGAATTCGAGGAGGAGGACGAAGGGGAGCAAGCTTGGGAGGATGATGATTCCGACGAAGAGATGGAAGTCATCGTATCAAAAAGTGGTTCCAAGAAGGGAGAGACTTCCTTTCAGGACCCCGAAATATTCATGTCCTACACACCACGCACCATCAACGCAGCTGAGGAGCGCGCCTACAGTGTGCACAAGGGAGGAGACAGCTTCGTCACAGCAGCCCGAGACGCCGCCATGGACCTCACCAACGACGACGGTGCCAAGGCGTTCGGCGCACCAACTCGGGCCAATATGCGGTGGGACAAGAAGCAGAGCAAGTACGTAGCACGCGCAAATGACGACGACGGCTCTCGCGGTGCCAAGATGATCCGCGGAGAGAGTGGCGTCAAGATCGCCGCAAGCTTCCAGAGCGGCCGCTTCGACAAGTGGCGCCGCGCCAACAAGCTCGGAAAGATGCCGAATGTGGGCGATGCCGAGAGGAGGGACATGGTACGCAGCTTCACTTCCGGACCAGGAGGCCCCGGTGCTGGCGGGCCGCGGTACAAGCACAAGTTGGAGAAGGCACCCAAGGACGCAGACAAGTACCGGGATGACTACCAAGTGCGCAAGAAGCGTGTGGCGGAGGCTAAGGAGAAGCGAGTCGGCAAGTACAGGGACGGCGAGGGCAGCAAGCGCGAGTTGAAGGGCGTCACGGATATCCGCAAGGCGAGGGAGCTGGCGGAGAAGAAGAGGGAGAAGAACGCGAGGCCGGCAAAAAGGGCGAAGAGGTGATTGATATAGTTCAAAGGACCTTTGGGTGTCCATTTTATAGCATTTGGAATGAACGCATTACATGCCCTTTATGTGAGCATAAAATGTCATCGCCCCTTACGATGCAATCAGTGTGTTTTCACGACAGTTCCATGTGTAAGACAGTTGTATATGCCTACCATCGCGTTCTCGACACCCTTTTGGATGACGGAAAAACTCTGACCAGAGAGGGAAACATGAACTGGGTTGACGAAACCCCGACAGGTGTCTGTTTTATGTATCTACCTAGATATCGGAATACGTGCTTTGCCTATATATATAACTCTCCGATGCAGTTTCAGCATTCCTTATTCATGAGCCGTAGTACACTCCCACTCTCAGTATTGCAGCGATCACATCAAGTTGTCAGCTGGATTTGTGAATAAACTGGTAAAAACAACATGAATATTGCGTAATTATGGTTCCCATGCAGGTAAGTAGGTCTCAAAAGACATTTATCTAATATAGACAATGAAGATCTGAAATAGGGGAGGGACATAAGAAATGAGACGATGACAAAAGTTGTGTCGCATCGGATTGGAAACCCCGAAAGATGATTTTGACAAAAGAGATCCAAAGGAGCGTTGCAAAGAAAAACTTGAGCATCGTACAGCTCCCGACCGACCGACACCATGATCCAGAAGAAGCAATATCTCCATCTCCGGACGTATACTCGGTCCTAGGAGTAGGTCTTCCCTCCCGGCATTAGGACCACCCACCTTCTTCGCCATCATAACTTCCCCAACTTCACAATTACCCATGTTTTCCTCTTGGCTCTGTTGCATGTTGACCATTCGTAAACGCATTATCCCTCACACACATGGTCGTTTCCTCATTGTATCCACCACCTCGACGACGGACGCCACCGTCCAGGCTCATCAGCACGTCAGGCAAGCAACCACTCTTGGCTAGCGACCAAGACGTGATCAACCCCATGGCTCCACTTGGATCTCACCACAACCCCATTCCCAACCTCGGTTCCGTTCGTCTTCCCGTTACCGTGACCATTTGCGGCGCCGTTCGGGCCATTCCCGTGGCCATGTCCGTTGTGGTGATGGCCCTCACCCTCTCCGGCCGTCAACTGCCACTCGAACTCGCGGAGCCCGACATACTTGCCAATCATATCGTCCGGCTTGTCCTTGTTCGCTGCAGCGGCCTTCGCCCAGGTGTCGGGGGGAGGTACCTTCAGTCCCGCCTTGCCTAGCTTGTCTTGAAGACGGGCGTGCAGCGCTGTGAACTCGCCTTCGGGCTTCGTCCAGCCACCCAGGCGGAGATGCGACCGTTTGAGCAATTCCAACGACCAGCTTGCTTTTTCGGCGAGCTCCTCGGGCTTGGGCTGTGCGGGGGCGTTGGTCTGCTTGTTGCTGCTGGTTTGGTAGTAGATGGTGGCCCTGGACTTCCAGTCGTCCCGGAGGACGGCCTCGATCTCGCGGAGAATCTGCTCGTGGATGGCCATGGCACGCTCGACGCGGCCGTCGGAGGTGTAGAGCGCAGCGAGCATCTGCGACATCTCGACGGTGACCGGGTCCAGGGCGCCTCGACTGCGACGAAGATTGTAGCACATGGTGTCGCACAGATCGATGGCGGCGGAGAGGTGATTCGTGGCGACGTGGGCGTGGACGACCAGGCGACCGACGCTGAGCACTCGGCCGGCATCCCAGTTCTTCTGAACTTCTCTGGACTGCCATAGCTTGAGTAGGAGAGCCTGTAAAAGTGCGAGCAGGTTAGCTGATCGGTATCTAGAGTCGAAAGGAACAAGGGCTCTCTCTTGAGACATACCTCGAGCTCGACATAGTTCTGCTGACTTCCAAGGAGCCTCACGATACCGCTCAGGTCCTCGAAGCGCAACCGCACAAAGTCAATCTTGTTGGCCCGGAAGATGGCGAGGGCCTCACTGGTCACGGTCGCGGAGAACTTGAGGTAATCTGCCCAAAGCTTCGGGTCGTTCGGCTTCCGGACGTCAATTCCGGCCATGTACTCGGCCAGATTGTAAGCGTACCGCGCACGATGCAGGTCGTCGTAGAAGTGCTGCCCGTGAGCAAAGTAGAACACGCACTTGGCTACCTCGAGCGCCCTCTTGAAGTCACCAGCTTCGAGAAGGCCGGCGACTCTCTTGTTCCCAGCCTTGCACACAATAGCCGGGAAGTCAACCTTAGCTTGGTCCCTGCTCAGTGCCGTAAGCAGAGCGAGGTAGAAGATGCGCGTGTGCTCGTCGTGCGTCTTGATGAAAGCCACATAATGTGTCTTGAAAATGACGAACAGGGTCTGATCCAGGGACACCAGCATGTGCTCCTGCCTCTGCTCGGCCCAGAAGACGCGCAGCTTGGCTCCATACTCAAGGATGACCTCGATCCGCTTCTCGGTCTTCATGACTGTCTTGTACTGCTCATACAGGGACAACTCTAAGAGAGTGACTGCCATCAACTCCGAGTAGGTCATGAAAAGCTTCTCCACAAGATGTTGCTCGAAAGTGACGAGGAACACAAAGGCGGATCTGCCGATGGATGCATCTAGCTTGACAACGATGTCGCTGCTGAACTCAAAGTCGTCCCCGAAGATGGCGAGATGTCGTAAATATCGCACCAGCTTCAGGCCGTGCTGTACCAGGCCGGCGGTGACGTAGATGGATGCCAGAGTCGCCGCAGCATGGTAGAGGGATATAGACCCGCAGGACGACCTGACAATACTGAGGAAAGCAACATGAAGAAGCTCGGTGATCTTAGCATGACAGTCTTTGGCTCCAAGCTTCTGGTACAAGATGATGATGTCCTTCAGCTTGAGCAAGGTCTTTTCGTGCCAGCAGCCAAACTCGATGGTAAGTTGAGCATACGCTTCCAGGCACAACGCAATGGCCCGCTCAATGGTCGTGGTGGTTGTGACCTTTCCGGATGTGATGATCGTCACGTACACCTTGGACAGACGCTTCTTAACAGTCTTCACAGTTGTCTCTGTGATAGTCGTAGTGGTTGTCTTCATCGTCGTGATGCGCTTGATGACTTCCTCGTAGATCCTGATGGTCTCGTGATTGTGCTCCTCGTACTTCTCGCAGATGGCTGCGAGTGCGATCATGGCCAAGATCAAGATGGACGATGCGGCTCCGAAAACGACGGTGACAGTTTCCCGATACTTGACAGTGATCTCATAGAGAACAGAGATGTTGACCTTGGCGTGGAACTCAAGCACATAGACGTATTTTTCGTAAATCACTTGGATCAGCTCTTCTGTGAAGACGCACTCCCCGTGGTGGTGAAGGAACGACTCCCACAGAACGCCACAAATGTGTTGGAGCTCCATCCATCGCTTCCTCTCGTGATAATACGTGACCAAGATCACAGCCGCATCAAAGGCATCGTGGTGGCAATGCTTCAGGTTGACATTGAGTACCTTGACGATCTCGATGTAGTACTCGTACGCGTCATCCCGGCCCAGGAGCCTGCAGTGAGAGGCCAGGGCATAGAGGATTTTGATGGTCAGCGAGTGGGACGGGCCTAGCTGCTTCCGATACCTAGCAAGCAGCTGGGTGTAAATCTCAATCACCTGTTCGTGGCGATGATGGCTTTCGTAGAAGGCAATGAGCACGGCCAAGGCCTCGCTGATCCTGACATCCGTGATCTGCAGGGACGCGAGGCATGCGTAGTAGATGCGGAGATAGATGCCCTCGGCCTTCTCAAAGCAGTGTTGCCGATGATAGCATACAGCCAGACGAGTGGCGACCAGAATGCACTCCGACACAAAATGCTCGGAGAGTTTGATGTTGACTTCAGCGCTGAGAATGGCCTTCCAGGTGACCTCCAACGATCGCTTGATGGTGACTTCGGCCTCTGCCCACTTCCCTGTCTTGATGAATAAATTGACCAGAGCTAAGCAGGAGTTGAAGAAGACCAGGTCGACCTTGCTCTTCCGACATCTGGTAAAGTGCGTCTCAAAGATCTCACGCACCACAGTTTCGGTGACCTCAGTTACCGTGGTAGTAGTCGTCTTAGTTGTGACGGTGGTCTCCGTAATCTCCTCAACCACCTCGGTAATCAGGATAGTGGTGCGCAGTGCGTCTTCGTCCGTGACGGTTCCCCTGCTCTTGAACCAGCCCCAAACTTTGGTGAAGATGGAGATGGCGACCTGGAGGAGGCCCAACGACTTGAAGAGGCAGCCAACTTCTCTGATGAGAACGATGATGGCCTTGTCTTCGCAATGATGATGCTCATACTCGATCCAGAGGCAGATCAGAATGTTTGAGGCCTCTTCGATGCGCTTTAGCCTCTGTAAGAATCTGACATACTCGAGCGCAATGCTGATCTTGGTGATGTGCAACTCGAGCGTCGCCTTCAGCCGGCAGATCTCGGAAATGCGTCTCCAGAGCGTGATGTAGATCTTCTCAGCCAGATGCCACTGCTGATGTGACTCGTAGAGAATCGCGAGACGGAGAAGGATGGTGATCCGACGCTCATCCGTCATGTCCAATTCGTCAGAGGCTTCGAAGAAGACCTCTGCGTATTCCTCAACTCGGCCGCCGGAGGTCTGACCCTTCAGAACAATGTCGAGGCTGCCGATGTACTCGCCAAGCTGGCGAATCTTTGGGGATCCCTCTCCACACGTGAGAATGATGATCTCACGGAGTTCCGTAAACACCACGGTCACGTTGTGTTCTTCCTTGAGGTCGACATAGAGCTTGAGAAGCACTTCGAGCCATTTTATGACCACCTTGCTAGCCCGCCCATGCTTACTCTTGCAGATCTCGATCATGAGGATGATCATCTGCTCCCGCTGGATCACAATCTCTGTTCTTTTGGTGATGGTGATGGTCTCGGTGTATTGGAGAAAGAGGTTACAGCAGGTGACGACGACAGCGTTGCAGCTCGAGAGAAGGACCTTCCCAACCGTGGCAGCTCGGGAAAAGTATATGGCGCCTGCGAGAGTCCCCGAGACGGTAATGTGCATGTTGCCCAGAATGATCAAGTTTTGAAGCACGGAGATGTGCTTCTCACCGAAGCATTCCTCACGGACCTTGAGACCGAACTCTTGCAGCTTGATGAGAAAGGCCGTTGACGATCCGTAAGAGCAAGTCGATCGCTCGAGAAGAGCAAATCGACAGGAGCCTGAGAAGACTTCCCGGAACTCCTTGGTCAGGACAATATCCCCTCCCTCGCTGTAGAAACTCGAGGCGCGGAAATGGCTCTGCCAGCGTTTCACTGCGTAGTACAGCAGAGGGTTCGAGTGGAAGCATTCGTCAAGGGTCTTGTCGTCGAGGGGCTTGAAGGCCGGTTCGCCATCGTCGGCGAAGCTGAGCTTGGAGTAAAGGAGAAGTGCCACGGTGAGGAGGCGGTGCACATCCTTGGATGATGGCAAGGACTTGCCCATAAGCGGCTTGAGGTACTTTCGAACATGCCCGCTCTTGAAACGAACAACGCCTCCTTCGACAACCACAATGTCTTGACACGTAGAAGCGATGACTTTCGGTACGTCGACCTCGGCTCCAAACTGACGGCCCTGGAGGTCAAGCCGTAGGAGTTCCGCCATCTCCGCGACCTGCAGCGGCCTCTCCGCGGCCAGAACGAAGGAGAGCAGCCTCTTGGTCGTTTCGTTCTTCAAGGACAAGCCAGCAACAAGCTTTTCAAGCAAGCCATCAACACTGGTGCTGATGCTGTGGACGGTCTTGACCAGAGCATCAGGAGAGGACTGCTTGGAAAGAATCCTGATGGCAAAATACGCCCAGATGAAGGAAGTCTTCGCTTTTTGGGTGAGTTCCTGGACGACCTCATCCCTGTTGTCAAGTCCGAGGCGAGCGAAATTGGGGATGTGGGCAAGTGACTGGCGAAAATAGGCAGTTATGTCGTCGCCTACTTGCTGCTGGGTGATGGTGAAGTGTCTGCACCCGTCGCTCAAGTGGGAAATTGCCTTGGACAGGGTAATCACGCGGATGGTTTGGAACTTCGAAACACAGGCTCGAAGTGCCTTGTGGAAATGCAAGGGGTCGCCTTCACTGATCTCGTGGAATCCATCGACAATGATGACAAGATTCGCGCCGCGATCGTTCAAAGTTCGGAGGCCGGCGTCCAGAGCAGCCCAAAGAGATGCCTGAAGCTCTGAATCCGAGCTGCGTTCACCGTAGGCCTCGAACGCCGAGGCGAGCTTGTCGTAGAGCTCCACATCGCCAACGCTTTTCTCTAGAAGTTGGGACAGAATGCTCTTGAGGAACTCCAGGGGAGTTGCTTTGCGAGGAGACTCAAAGGCTGTAATTTGGTCAGTGCGTTGAAAAAGAAGCTTGTGACTTGATCTCAAGACTTACGGAAAGTGTGCAAGAGTGTAGAATACTGCGTGTGATCCAGAGGACGCTGGAGCCGTTCCTTGATCCAACCAGCGAGTACAGTCTTCCCGGTTCCGGATTCGCCAGTGATGGTGAGGACTCTGTCGTCACTCCTGAAGAACTCAACCAAGGGCCCCTTGAGCCACTCGCATGTGTCCTCGGCGCGCTTCATGCTCTCAGCAACCTGATCATAGAAAGACCCCTTGACGGAGCGGTCATTTTTCAGGTAGCGACGAATCGATTGGAGGCTTGGGCCAGAACTTCGGCAGCCAAGCCTGAGAGCCCACATCTTGGCCGTAACGTAGTCGCGCTGCTTCCAGATGGCGTTCAGGTCTTTCTGGAAGACAGCATTGAAGCTGACGGTTACCGATTTGCCGACCGCCAAGTTGCTGATCTCTCTCGCGTAGTGGATGGAAATGCGGCCGACAAAGGCAACGATGTCGCAATAGAGATGTGCGACTGCTTCCTGGACGTCTCTCGAGCTGTAGAAGACCTCATGGATCTGGCTCACGTGCAGGATCAGGAGACTCAGCTCGTAAAGGGCTTGGAAGGTGGGCATCAAGGCCTGCGCTTGTTGAGGGCCAATCTGAAATCATGTAAGCTGAGCGCACATCGGTATTGTTGTCACCCGTGTGTTTTCTTACCTCAAGCAGGATCTGGGTGCTCCCAAGCGCTGTGATGGAAGCCGAATCCGTCCCCTGACAGAACAGGCCAACGCCAGCGCCAAACCTCCAGAGCTGGAGGCCAAAGCATTGGGCCGCCCGCAAGACGCGATCCCAGTCGCTGCCTCGACGAGGCATGTGAATGAGTCTGTGGGCATGTTAGCATGCGCCTGCCGTGGCATCTCTGCGGCGAGGGCCAATCAAGGGCGAGGATGTGGCAGTGTAGTTCGCGTGAAGCCCGAGATATTGCGTGGATGGAAATCAAACACGGAAGCAGCAAGGAAGGGAGGAGACATACCGCTCATCTGAGATGTACTCAAGGTAGGAATGCAGGTCCAGCGTCTTGAAGAAAGACTCGTTGTAGTCTCCCAGCTTGCAAATGTCCCCTCGGATGGACCTGCTGATGTCGACCACACGGGTTATCTGGATGGACGATGTCGTCGTGACATGGCTGCGGGTGCTGCTGGATCTCGCGATGGAGGCGGCATCATCTGCCAGCAGGACCGTCTTCTCGGACGAACCGTTGCTGATGATGCTGGATGAGACGCTCACGGTGGTGTCTGAGGACTTGCGAAGGCCCTTCACCGAGAGGCCATTG
>Ga0247769_1000392_pt1 | contig 11158 bp, 14 predicted proteins | sample UWRJL166409R6_FD_179942 | JGI IMG/M metagenome (GOLD analysis project Ga0247769, IMG submission 179942) | Plant litter microbial communities from Arlington Agricultural Research Station in Wisconsin, United States - UWRJ-L166-409R-6 | ecosystem: Environmental > Terrestrial > Plant litter >... | reverse complement strand
GTGCAGAAGCACCAGCAGCGTATGCACGCCCAGCTGACACAGCTGCTGGCATTCATCGCCGCGGGCAACGACAGCAAGGCCAACGGGCCCATCGACATGCTGGACAACATCACCGGCGGCCGTGACAGCGCGGAGTTCGGCAGCGCGGTGCACGCCTGGCTGGAAGCGCTGGACCTGCGCCAGATCACCCTGCACCAGATCCCCGAACAGTTCCGACCGTGGGCCGACGCCTATCAACGCTGCCTGGCTCGCCTGGGTCTGATCGCGCTGCCGCAGTACGTCGAGCGCGTTGTCATGTACGAAGGGCACTGGCACACCGAGCCAACCACCGGCGCGCGCACCTGGGTGCCGACCAAAGAGGTCATCACCGGCACGCTGGACCGCATCTACCTGAACGTCACCACCGGTGAGCTCTACCTGGGCGACCTCAAGACGTCCAAGGGCCTGACGTTCAGCTGGGTGACATATTGCGTGCAGCTGAACGTTTACGGCCGCGCGTCGCGCATGGCCACCGTCGACGGCACTGCCTGGGAGCCCATGCCCGCGGTGAATCAGACCATGGCGTTGCTGGTGCATGTGCCCAGCGACGACCCCAGCAAGGCCGCGGTCATTCCCTACAACCTGGCCACCGGCGACCGGTACCTGGCGACGTCCATCGACGCGCGCGACCACCGGCGCAACGCGAAGAACGACGTGCCCAACCTGGCCACCCCGGTGCCGTCGGCCGCCGCACTGCGGTTCGTCGCGGCGTACCAGGCCCTCCAAGCTGCCCAGAGCGTTGACGACCTTAACCGCATCTGGTCGGAATATCAGGACGTCTGGACAGACGACCTGACCCAGCTGGGCCACGCCGTGGCTCCGCTACTCACCGCAGCCGCATAACGCGACGCAACACGACAGGAGACACCCCCATGACCGCACCCGCTACCCCGTTCGGTGCCGCAGCCGTGCCCCAGCAGCCTCAGGCCGCCGCACCGGCACCGGTACCGGCGGCAGCACCACCGCCCCAGTACGCGCCGCCAGCGGCCGCCCCTGCCCCCGCGGCGGCACCGGCAGCCCCGCCGCAGTACGCGCCGCCAGCGGCTGCCCCTGCCCCCGCTGCGCCGCCCCCGGCGTATGCGCCCCCGGCACCGGCAGCTGCCCCCGCACCGCCTGCGGCACCCCCGGCACCGGCGACGCCGTTCAACCCGGGTGCCGCCCCGGCCGCCCCCGCAGCGCCGCAGCTGGGGTTCGGTGGCGGTGACCCGTTCAGCGCGCCGTCAGGTATCTCGGGTGAGAAGATCACCCAGTTCGAGGGTCACCTGCTGCTGGTCAAGCCCAAGGAAATCATTCCCCAGATGACGACCAAGCGCGGTCTCGCGGAGAACGTCATCCGCGCCGACGTGCTGGTGCTGTCCGGCGACCGCGCCTACGAAGTCATCAACGACATGCTGGTGTTCCCGGTCGCGCTCAAGCGCGAGCTGACGAACATCCTGCAGTCGACCACGCCGTACCTGCTGGGCCGCCTGGGCAAGTCCGCAGCCAAGGAGGGCAAAGACCCGGCGTGGATCTTCATGGCGTTCTCCGAGCAGGACTACGCGGTGGCCAAGGCGTGGACCGACGCGCACCCCGGCTGGTGATCTGACTCCGTAACTGGCGAGGGCCCCGTCTCACGACGGGGCCCTCTGCTGCAGTCACCCCACGGTCCCAACAACCCGGCTACGACAGCCAGGCCAGACTATCAGGCGGGTGGCTGCTGTTGCCGTGTAGCGGCCGCCACAGCGGCGTCACGGTGCGACACCGCTGCCATCACCTGGTCGACCAGGCTGCCGCCCAGCGCCGCCCCTGTGCCCACCAGGGGCCCTAGGCCGGGCACCGCGGCCGCCGTGCGGCCGACCAAATCCAGGCCCGCGGCCACCGTCGACGTCAGGTCAGTGAACTGGTCACCGATGGCTTTGATGCTGTCCACCGCGGTCAGCGCGGGCGGTGCCTGGGGTGCCGGGTCGAACGTGCCGTTGGCCTTCTGCTGGCTGACCTTGGCCGACGCAAACGCCAGACCGAATGCGCCTGCCAGCCCGATGCCCGACTGTACGAACTGGCCAATGGCCACGCCCTGGTCAGTCGTGATGATCTTGAACACCGTCAGCACAGGGATCAGGCCCAGCAGGCCGGACAGGACGGCGTAGCTCTTGGCCCGCGCACCTGCTTTCTGGTCGGCCGGACCTTGTGTTTCTGCCATGGTTATGCCTTTCCGAGGTAAGACTGCAGCGCAGCGGGGTTGGCTATTTCGATCATCTGCAGCAGGTGACGCGCGTGATTGATGGCCCAGACGTCGTCCTTGGTCGCATCCCACCACAGCTTCGCCCCGGCGCTGGTGCCGTTGGCTGTGCGGGCCACCAGTTCGACCGCCCAGCCTTCGCCGCGAATGGCGGCGGTTTCGACCAGCTGGGCGTGACCCATGGCGTCGGCGTTGTACACCATGTCACGCGCGGTGAACACGCGGTTGTTGTCAGTGCGGTAGATCGACCGCGACTGATCGAACGTGCCGTCGGCCATCAGGGCCTCCCATTCGTCGTATTGTGCAGGGTCCAGCAGTGCCGTGCCTGCGGCCAGTGCCCGCTGGTAGAAGGCTTTGCGGTCGTTGAGGCCGTTGGTGCCGCCGTTGACAGCGCGCGTCGCACCGAGGATGTCGCCGTTGTCGGCCAAGGTGTTGAGCTGCGGCCGGGCCACGGTCCAGTACCACACCGCCCCGACGAACGCGTACTGATCGCTGGCCAGGTCGTCAGGCCGGTCGACAAAGTACGTCGGCGTCGGCACGATGCCCTGGCTGTGTGCCCACTGGCTCAGGCGGGTGTAGTTGTTGCGGCCGGTGATCTGCAGGAAGTCCCGGCCGCGGAACCGCCGCCCGTCGCCGGGCTGGGTGTTGCCCAGGTCGGTGCGCCCCTCGTAGGCACTGCCGTCGGCAAGTTCGGTCTGGTACTTGAGCCCGCCGGACTCATGCCCAACCTGGGCGCAGAACATGGCCCGGCGCAACACGGTGCTGATCTGACCGGCGTTCATGGCGCGCACCATGGCGGGCAGCAGGGCCTCGTAGCGGGGCATGGGAACGCGGTTGTCCATCACCTGTGCCAGCACCGCCGGGGTCAGCCCACCGCTGGCCGCCGGGGGCACCGCGGCACCACCGCCGCGGGGAGTGCCGCCCCGGCGGTAGGTCGAGAAGCCGTCATCACGGACACGTTCAGCGACGAACCGTTTGATCAGGTCGCGCCGGTCGTAGGTGCCGTAGCCCATCTGCCAGTGCATTTCGTCGACGGGGCTGCGCCAGTCACCCGCCCAGAAGATCAGCAGCAGGTCGTCGATGGTGTAGAACGCCTGCAGACGGCGTATCTCAGCCACCTGTGCCGCGGTGAACGTGCCCTTGACCTTGAACGGGTGGGTATTCCACCGCATGTCCCAGGCAGTGGCATTGAGGTGGTTGGACGTAGGGACGCTGTTGACCGGGGTGTAGCTGGCACAATCGGCGTCGTAGAGCGGTTCGACGTAGGCGTTGTAGTCGGCAGCGAAGGCCGCCGCCAGCACTGCGATCTCAGCCAGGAGCAGCATGCTGGCGTCGGTGCCGGGAATATCGGTCCAGACACAGGCCGACGCACTGACGCGGGCCGGTTCCCAGCCATTCTCCGAGGGCACGTCGCCACGGTATCAATCGACAATGCAGCCTTCTAGACAATGCCGCCACCTTGCCGTAATGTAGTCCTGGTACGGCGGGACCGGCCCGCCCCGGCGCTAGGAGCCACCAATGTCCACACCTTTTGACACCGTCGCGGACTCTGGAATCGTGCAGCCCACCGACAGTCAGCTGTCGTTTGTCCGGTCGCTGCTCGATGAGCGCGACTGGCAGATCACGGACAACGTCACGTACCACGCCCGAGTCGCAGTCATCGCCACAGCGCTGGCGCATTCGTACGACGCAGCAGGGCTGAACGCGTATCTGCTTGACGCCAACGAGCCGCTGCTGCCCCGACCGGGTGCGTCGAAGCTGATCGACTGGCTCAAGGCCCAGCCGGTCAAGGCCCGTACCGAGGCCGTCACCCCCGCCGCGTCTGCGCCTGAGGTGCCCGCCGGACGCTACGCCGTCGCCACCGAAGACGGCGCGATCAACGCGCTGGCGTTCTACAAGGTCGACCACGGTAAGGGCCGGTGGGACGGCATGACCTTCGTGACCTTGGTCCTGGGCGGCCACCAGGAACGCCCCCTGGGCACCGGCCAGGCGGCCAAGGCAGTGCTGCGCAAGATCGCCGCCGACGTCGAGGGCGCGGCCGCCGCCTACGGTCACGAGATGGGCCGCTGCGGGTTCTGCCACCTGCCCCTGACCAACGATGTCAGCAGGGCGCGGGGCATCGGCCCCGACTGCGCCAAGAAGTACCTGTGACACGCCGAGGCAACCGCAGCGGCACCCCGACCTGTCGGGGTGTCGTCTGCCACTGCCTATGTCACGCAGTCTGCTACGGCGGCCACGACGACCCGACATGTGCGGAGCGCAAAGGCAAGCCGCTCGACACCCTCATACCGAACACCCCACCCCCGAAAGTAGGACACCATGACCACTCCCACTGACACCCCCGGGGCGACCGCCGCCAGCGTGGCCGTCGTCGTCACGTTCGACGATCGCGGCTATGCCATGGGCCTGGGCGAAGTCGTCCGGTCCCGCCGCCAGTACCTGGGTCTGTCCCAGGTCGGTATGGCCAAGCGCCTGGGCATGGACCGCCGGTCGCTGCAGCGCATCGAGAACGGCACCGAAGGGCTGCGTCAGTCGTTGCTCGACGACATCGACGACCTGGTCGTGCAGTTCGACGACCGAGTCGACGCGATCATCGACAGCGCGCGCCGCCACTGCAAGTTCTCAGGGTCCAAGGTTGTGGTCATCGCGGTGTCGACCGACCCGACCCAGGAATGGGAACGTGCTGCGGTCAGCCGCGCCGCCGTCGACGAGCCGTGGATCATTCCTGTTATCGACCCCAAGACCTCGCCGAAGTAACACAATGCCGCCGTATGGCGGTATTGTGGCCGTATGACAACGACCGAGGCTCCCCGGCGCACCACCGAGGTGTTCATGTCCAAGGCACAGGTAGCCCGGTACCTGGGCCTGGGGCCTCGGTCGTTGTCACGTGTGCGCCTGCCGCGCCCTGACGCCCGCATAGGGCCGTACAAGGGCTGGCGTCAGGCCACCATCGACGACTGGAACACCAAACGGCCGGGTCGCGGACGATGGGGTGCACGTGGACACTGACGCTGCCAAGATGCTGACCCGCGACGAGCGCGCGTCTGCGTTGAAGATCGACCTGCGCCGACAGTACGGCGAGCCGTGGCTTGCCTACGGCGTGCACCTGTTCAGCGAAGTGACCTGGGCGACGTCGGACATTCTGAGCCGGGTGTCGCTGGCGGCCGCACGGCTGCGTAACCGCATGGACCCGACACCCTCTGATGACCGGGTCTGATGTCCATCGGCTATGAGCCGCCCGAGGGCTGGGACGACGCGCTCGACGACGCGGCCAACCACCCGACGCCGGACATACCGGGGCAGTACCAGCCTTTGGAAGTCGACGAAGTCGGCACCGTCATGTGTCGCCGCCCCATGCCCAACGCTGCCGCAGCGCTGGCCATGGCGGCGAACAGCAAAATCGACGACGTCGGCAAGGTCGACCACCTGGGCCTGTTCCTGCGCAACCACATGCAGCCTGGTGAAGAGGCGCGTGTCTTAGTCGGGATGATGCGAGGTGAGTTCCCCGCCGACGCCATGCACCGCGTCGCCCGCGCTGTCAGCACCTGGGGAACGGCCCGCCCTACACGGCGGTCATCTCGCTGAGCGTGATGGCCGCCCAGCACTGGCGCAGTATCCGCGTGCGGTTCATGAAAGACGGGATCAGCGATCCCATGGCGCTGTCGTCGCTGGGTGTGCTGCTCGACATGGTCGAAGCGGTGGTGCTGGAGTCGCTGATGGCCGAAGCCACCAAACCCGAAGACGCCAAGGCCAAACGGGCCAAGTTCATGAACGCGCTGTACGCCCCGACGTCGGACACCGCTAAGAAACTGAACGGCGATGGGTACCTGCCGCCCCCGGCCGGATTCGACGCACCGCGGGAAGTCGAGACTGCCTTCGACGGGTTCGCGGCGCTGCTGGGCGGCAAGGCCTAGGGACGACTACCGGCATTCGATGTAGTCCAGCGCCGCGCTGAATCGTCTGCTGGAGAACGCCGGTTTGATACCTGACACCGTCACGGCCATGCTGCGATTGGCCGCCCCGGTGGGCCCGGCGTTGGCGGTGTCGGGCCACACCCCCGCGGGCAGGCCGTTCTTCGTGACGGTGTGGACGTTGCCCACTGACGTCATGCGTACGACGTCGCCTGCGTCGAACGCCCCGCAAGACTGCCGACGCAGAATGGTCGCGCCGGACCGGTTGACCACGTAGATGCCCAGCGGGCTGAACTCCATTCCGACGCCGACGGTCGGCGTGGTGCCGGTGTTGGCAGCGCGCCGCCAGACCACGGTGCGTAGGCCGTCGTCGTTGCCGCCGCGGTTGGCGATGCGCGTTTCGATATAGCCGTCGTCGCCGTTGGTGACCTGCGGGTTCCACCGCCAGGTCGACGTGCGCAGGTTCATTCCCACGATGTTGTCGGGGATGTTCAGGCGGCACAGGCCGTCAACCACGCTGGCCAGGTAGGGGTCTTCGGCGTCGCCGAGGTTGGTCCAGTTGGCCCCCAGGCCAATGCTGTTGGCCCGGTTGAAGTTGTCGGCCATCAACGCCCGTGTCCAGACCACCTGACCGTCAAGCACCAGCTGGTCGATGTCCTGGGATCCCAGGCGCGCCGACACCAGGTCTTTGACCGTGTCGGCGCTCTTGACCTTCATTTTCACGCTCATGGGCTACGCCAAGATCAGGTAGACGGTGCCCGCCAGCGGGGTTCGCTGCGCGTACTCTGCGGCCGACAGCGGCACCACGTCAAACGACGCCGCCGTGCCGTCGCTGTAGCTGCCGGTGACCATGCCCGTGCCCGCGTTGGCCTTGGTCACCGCTGCTGTGGCCAGCTTGGCCGTGGTCACCGACCCGTCCTTGAGGTTGGCCGTCTGCACGCCCTGGGCCTGTATCTTCTCTGTGGTGACCGCGCCGTTGGCCAGCTTGGGCGTGGTGATGGCCTCGTCACGCATCTTCGCCGTGGTGATGCTGTTGTTGACCACGACCGACGGTGCGACCGCCTGAATCTCTGCGACGGCCAACGGGGACAGGCGCGAACCGACCGGCTGATTGAGGTCCAGTCCCAGGAATAGCGCCACGGCGGTCAGCCTATCTGTCGACGGTGTCGGGTCACGGTTGTATGCCCGGCACCAGGATGGTCAGCGCGATGTTGTGGCCCGACCACGACGGCGTCTTGCTCGGCACGAACTTGCGCTCTTGGGTGGGCCGCGGTGGGGTGGCCAGCGTCGCCAGCGACACCGTCGACCCCTGCCCCACGACTTCTACCAGCTCGGTCATACCGTCGGGGTGTACCTGGGTGATGGGCGTCTGTGCTGGTGCATGGGCGATGTAGGACAGGCAGAACAGGCGCTGGCCGCGCCGGTCGATGCTGGGGCAGATGTGCCCGTCGTCGCGCTCCCACCAGAACTTGCGAATGGTGCTGGCGATGTACCAGTTGTCTTCGATGGACGTGCTGACGTTGCGCAGCACCACCATGATGGCGATTTCTTCTGCCAGCACGCCGTTGTTGAACGTGTAGGTCGCAGGTTCAGTGCCGGTGGCGATGCGCCGGTAGACGCGCATGTGGACGTCGCCCAGGCCCTTGAGGCCTTCGGTCCGGGTGGGGCGGTGTAGCAACTCCCACCCCGTCTGGTCGGGAGTGATGTCGCTGTCCAGGCCCAGCTGATTCATGACGAACACCAGGATGGTGTCCCCCGCCGCGGTGCCGGTGACCTTGGTCAGCACGGTGTCGGCGGTGATCTTGCGGTCACTGGTCACGCCGACAATGGACGGCAGCAGCCGCGGGCCCGGGTCGACGAAGATCGGCGTGGCGTACAAGTCGCACCGCGTGCTGCCGCTGATGAACCCGCTGTGCGTGCTGGCGTCGCCGCCGTCGATGGCGCTGGACTCCCAGAATTGGCTGACGAACCGCACGCCGACGCGGGCGTGGATGGTCTGGCCGGGCTCGACGCGCTGCCGCTGCGGCAGGTGGGGCATGAGCGGGCTGGTGTTGCTGTTCTCGCGGTATTCCATGATGGCGAAGCCCGACCCGCTGGCCAGCAGGCCACCGCGGCCGACGTCCATGCCACAGCCGGTGCGGCTGACTTCGACGTAGTCAAACGACGCCGGGGGTGTCGGTGTCGGGGTGAAGTCCACCGCGTGATAGGTGGCCACGTAGCCCCGGCTGCGCGCCTGCAGGGCAACTTCGACACCGTCGCGGGTGACTTCTCCGTAGACCCACTGAGGCAGCGGGGTGTTATTGGTCCACTTGAGCTCGACGGTGTGCACGAGCTCGTCTTTGTTCGACCCGCCGCTGACGTCGTAGTCCACGGATTTGGTGGGCTGTTCGGCGCTGGCGACCAGGCGTTCCTGCATCCACGGCTGTGGGCTGATCGACTGGTCGTCAGGTATCGAAAAGTGGTCGTTGCTGCTCACAGCGACCCCACCGGCCCGGCGTACAGACGCAGCTTGGTGTACCGCGCGTGGGCTTCGTAGCGGGGCTCGAACTCTGTCGGGGTGGTGAACGTGCCGGGTGTCTGCACAGCGGCAATGTACCGGAAATGCAGCAGCTGACGGGGCAGCAGAATGCCGCACTGCTCGGTGGCCAGGCTGCTGTCGCCGTCCAGGAAGAACCGACCGAACTTGAGTTCCTTGGCCGACACCTCAGGTCGGTCGATCTGGGCGCGGCCGCCGAAACCATCCTGGCTGACCGACGGGTATTCCGCGCGCGGGTCAACACCCTTGGCGAACGTCCACGCGTCCTGGATGACGACCGTGGCCGGGTTCTGCGCGACGATGGACCGCGGCGCGCGCAGCACGTCGACATGGCACCACAGCGCGTCTGGGCTGTTGTTGTACCAGGTCAGGTCACCTTCGATCATGGTCACGGGGTCGGGGCTGCGGCTTATCTCGCCGTCCTTGGTCGACGGCAGCATGACTTCTTTGACCGGCGGTCCGGGGAACCACCGTCGCCGCGGTCCCAGGCCGTCGACGGTCGATAGCATGTAGTCGCCCGCGCAGGGCTTGACGCTGCCCATCTAGCCGATCACCACCGTTCCCTGCTGGGGGTACGCGATCAGCTCTATCCGCGACCAGTTGACGTAAATCTCGTGCTCAGGGCTGTTTTTGTTCGCGTTGTTGGACCACGGGGGCGGCGTCCAGACGTAGCACTTGTACCAGAGTTTCAGCGTGGATCCCGGGGCCAGCATGGGGCTGATCCACTCTTCGGCGGTGTTGGTGCCTGCCCACAGCCACAGCCGTCCTGGCTGTGGTTCGGCGACGCTGTTGGTGCCCAGGTCGATAGCCCCGCCGAACTGGCCGTTGAATATCGACGTCGTCACCGGGTCGTCCGGGTCGGCGTCGATGGCGTAGGTCCACCGGTCACGCACCTGCAGCGCGTTGGGGTTGCTGGTCAGCATCGACCGGCTGGCGCGGGTGACCTTGATGAGGACGGGCTGTTCCAGCGGGGTGTCGTTGGTCCAGCTGACCTGTTTGCTGATCAGCAGCTTGCCCGGCGTGGCAATTTCTGGCTTGAGCAAGCGGCCGTCGCCGCCGGACTGCACGCGCACGTTGACCACCGGCCGCGGGACCGCCCACGACTGCAGACGCAAACGACCGGCATCGTCGGTCGTCAGGTTCTCGTCGATGCAGACGTTGGGGTCGGTGAACTCGGTGTAAGGCACAGCGTCATCGTTCCATGATTAGGGTGACTTCCACCCTGGTGTCGATGCCGTCAACATCGGCGGTCAGCACTGAAATGCTGCTGGTGCTGCAGTAGTAACCGAAAGTTAGTACGTCACCCGGCTCGGTGTCCAGCTGCCAGGTGTCATGTACGGCGAAATAGCTGTCAACAGCTTGGTCTTCGTAGAGCAGCGTTGCACCTGTCTTGCGCCGCACCCCGTTGACGAACAGCACGTTGCCGTGTAGCCGGTCACCGATCAGAACAGGGTTGATCAGCTGAGACTGTTCGACAATCAACCGCGACCGGGTGGGGACGGTCAGGCTGTTGACCGTGGTGTCCCATGACCAGTAGCTGGGACATTCCTCCATGCTGTCGTACCAGCCGGATAGAAAGGTTTGGAACCCAGCGGTGGTGGCGTGCTGTGTCGTCGCACGGCGGCTGGCCTTGAACACCGGGTCGGCCGCCGCCAGGAACCCGCGATTGTCGGGGTCGGGGTCCGGCGTCAGCGTTTCAACCCGGCCCTCTGCGTTGGTCAGTACGACGCGCCCGGCTTCGTCGCGGCCCAGCACCCAATCACCGATGCGCTGTGTCTGCTTCTCGCGCAGTGACCGGATGTCGGCCTGCAGCTCGCGGATCATTTCGGCGTCGTTGGATGGGCTGCGGCCCTGACGGCGGCCACTCACTGCGGTGCCGCCGCTGCCAGCAGTTCGGGCGGGTCGTCGTCCACGCTTTCCAGGCTGACAGCTACTTGGGTGTCCTGGCCAGGCTGGCAGGTGACGTTGACGGCTTCCAGTTCGACGATGCGCAGCAGGTCGAACGCCGACACATTGAGCCGGATCGACGGCACCATGTCCTGGATGTAGAGCGGTGCACTGGGGGCCAGCACCGCCCCTGACGGCATTTCGATGCTGTCGCGGATGCCGCCGACGTGCCGCACGTAGTCCTGCGCTGCGCGGTCGAGGTTGCCCACGCCGAACACGTCGTCCAGGTTGATCAGCTGTTCCAGCTGCAGGCCGCCCAGGGCCTTGCGTGCGTGGCTGCGCCCGTCGGCCCCGCGCACCAGGACGTCGTTGTAGGTGTTGCTGCCGTCGCGCACCACCGCCAGCTGGTCGTCGGCGAAGTGTTCCTCGCCCAGGGACTGGATGGCTTCCAGCGGCGCGGGGCCCAGGATCGGCGTGCCCGCGACGATCGACCAGTACAGCCCCAGGTCGACCAGGCGGTTGATGGTCACGTCGAGCTGCTCGTCGTCCTGCTTGCACTCGAAGTCG
>Ga0247769_1000391_pt1 | contig 11166 bp, 13 predicted proteins | sample UWRJL166409R6_FD_179942 | JGI IMG/M metagenome (GOLD analysis project Ga0247769, IMG submission 179942) | Plant litter microbial communities from Arlington Agricultural Research Station in Wisconsin, United States - UWRJ-L166-409R-6 | ecosystem: Environmental > Terrestrial > Plant litter >... | reverse complement strand
TACCTCAGCAAACCCTATGCGCCGAGCTTGCCGACCTCATCTACATCTTGCCCCGGGACGCTGTTGTCCCATGGCTCCGAGGCTTTTGGGCCACGATGTCACGGGAGTGGACTAGCATTGACGTTCTGCGGATGGAGAAATTCCTGTTGCTTGTCAGAAGGGTGCTCGGGGCCAGTTTCGGGTGGATGAAGAGCGGATCCGGGAAGGGGGCCGACAAGGCTTGGGATGCGGGGAGAGTGGGCGACATATTGACTCTGCTGAACGAATGGCCATTTTCTACTGCCGAGGAGGCTCAACTAGGAGATGGTCCCGACCAAGGGCATGGTGCAAAGTCGACACAGTCAATACCCGCTGGCCTCAGGCTCCATGTCCTTGATATCTGGGTCGACGAAACCGAAAAAGTTGGCTTACTTGAGCAGGGCTCAGAAGCTACCGAGATACTTCAACGGTTATCCGAGCAGGTTGACATTCTAGAGCAGAAGACGACAAGCCCGGCGGTACGGGTCCGGTCCAAAGAGTCCTTGGCCGACCATCGTCTCCAAACAAAAGCAGGTCAAGGGGAGTCAGTTGGCGCAGAGGGTACAGAAATGGTAGATTCGGGAGATGGGTGCAGCTGGGATGGGTTCGACGACTGAACGCGCTGAGTTGGCCTGTGGACTAACATAACTTGCTCCCAACTTGTTATGTGCCTAAAACAGAAGCCATGCTATGTATCGCCCACCCAACTGTGGCGCATGGCAGCCGTTCTAATAAGTCCATAGGTACAATACACGACGCTACAGTCTGCCAACACTGATCCCACGTGGGTGCGTGGAAAACTTCATTTCAAGTTGCCCACACATAGCCGATAGTACCAGCGTGCAACTTCCATCCTGACAGTGCAGTGCATCATCGTTGGACACAAAAGTCTACTGATACTTGTCAGCCACGCCTTTTGCCGAACATACACCCTTCAAAGTCGCCGTATGCTATGCGCTCTCTCCTAGCACCTCGTGAGAACAGCCACTCAAGCATGCAGTCTCTCACTGATGGTCACCGTATCCCAATTTCGGGGACCAGGTGCCTCGTATCCGCCCTTCTTGGAGAGTGTAAGGCCTAAGCCTTTATGGATCTCGGCCTGAAATGGCTCCCAAGGGATAGACTCGCCGTCGATACTTATGTAGCCACTAGGACTGTCGTCTCTTGGTAAGATACGATAGGCCGAGATCTTTCGGTATGTGACCAATGGGTTGTCAAAGAAGCGGCCAGACTCGACCGACAACTGCAGGTTGATGGCCGTCCAAGGTGAAACGTCGCCATCGACCGTGACAAGGTCCATGAGTCCGTCGTTCGCAAGGGCGGCGCAGAAAAAGTTTAGATCCGGTGCCATGTATGCCATCTGAAAGCGTTAGAGAATCCAACAAACCAGAAGCACGATGAGCATGGTGTTCTTACATTTCCGCAATAGAAATTCCCAAGCTTTTCATGAGGTACAAGCTCCCACCCCTCTGGGAGCTTGTCCTTGACGGTGCCATACTTGAGGGGTGGGAGACCTTGCCCGTCATTGTCGGTTTCAATAGAAGTCGATGGATTTGACGGCGCTCGGGATTGCGTATCGTCGGCCACACTTTCGTCTTCCATCACATCCTCGCTCTTGTCACCAGATCCGACAACCCGCCGTTTGTAGTGCTGTTTGACGGCTTCCTTGTGCTCGATCTCAACCTTGACGGCGATGTCGCAAGGGTAAACGCGCCTTTGCAATGCAAGGACCAAGAAGCCCCAAGTAAACCTGGCAGCGCCCATCCAACGTAAATGTTCGGTTGTAATATCAAGGTCTGCGACCATTCCTAGGGCTTGGCTGAGGAAACTGAGGGTCCGGCGATCACCTTGTGTGATGCTCACCAAGTCAAGAGGTGTGGGCAGGCCCTTCACAATAGCCAGTGCAGCCAGCGATGGGCGGTGAGTCCCATATAGATTGCAGCTCATTGCATTTCCAGACCCGCATGGGATATGGCAGACGGCGATCTTGGCCAATGCGCGCCGGGCATCTTGTCGTTGACCGAGGCCGTTGAAAACCTCGTGCGGGAGACCGTCCCCGGAGCATGGCACTGCTATATCGTAGTCCTCAATATTCACCTCCCTGGCTAGCTTTACTGCTTCACCCGAGTATGATGTGCGGACCACTGTCAGGGGCATACGAGCCGCCTGAAAAATCGGCTTGACCTCCTTGTGCCAAGTCTTGTCGGCGCCTCCAGGCCCTGCATGTGGGTTGACCAGAACCCAGGCGCGCTTTCTCCGGGCGGCATTCCCGTACGAGCGGCTCAAGAGACATTCTATCCAGTGAGAAACAGCATGCTCGAGAGGCTGGGACTGTTGTGGGCCGGGGATATCAAATTTGGCACTTCGGACCTCCAAACAATGCGCCCGGCTCTGCTCAGCAAATTCAATGCGAATAGAGTCATTGTGCTCGCTGGTATCGGCCCAGAGGACGTTGTAGTAGGGGATGATTGTCGGCGGGCCGTTGCCCGCTGGTGGAGCCAGCATGTTAGCCTGTACAGATCCCGAGGTTGGTGTCGGTGGAGGGCGGCGTGCTTACTTGGTCCTCCTATGCCGCAGCCTCGACGTGGTTTGCTCACGGGTTGACCTGGACGTGAAAGATGGCGTTAGTTAGGAGAGTCTCTAGCAGCGACTCCCCAGATTCGCAACTCGCACCTGGCAGAACAAGACCGTCGTCGCTGAGAGTCAGGGTCACCTCGGGGGAAAGTTCGAGCGCATGGTGTGTGCTCTTGTGAGCCCCTGCGGGCTCCTCAGGGGGGCTTGATGATCCCGAGGTGAATGAAGCTATAGGCTCAGAGCTCATGGTAGCTTCTTCCGTCGCCCTGGCCGCCTGTACAACGGGCGCACAGCGACTGGGAAATTGAGGCTATCGTCGCGGCAGCGCGCCAAGGATAATTTCGACGGTTGGCATGTGACAGCCTCGATCGGGCCAGGTGAGCTAAACAAGGCGACAAGAAACAAAGCCGCTGGCTGGCCCGCACAGCACAGCACACACGCGCACCTTGATACCTGCTAGGATATTGATTGGCAAAGGATAGCAATTCACCTGGTGAGAATTTGGGTTCGTGAAGAAGACACGCGCCGCGGGTGGAACTGGGTAGTGTAGGAACGCGGCGCACCGTCAGCGTCGGATACGTCGGAAATTAGGTCTTTATACATGCTAAGTCTGCCCCCATAAGAACAGAAGCATGCCCTATTGCCGTCATTTTCGCACGGCGACGTTCCCATCGACAAGGTCCAGGCGGCCAGCGGAAGGAAAGTGTGATTCCCGACACCATCATGGCCTTCTGTTGCGGTTCATTGGATTTTACACAGGAATTGACCAAAAGGAGGGGTTGACCCGCAGAGGACCTGTTTGCTCAAGTTGTCATTCGCCCCGCATGGAGGCTGCATTACCACTTGTGAGCCTTCCAACAACCATCGTGCTGCCAGCATGCCCAGCTTCAGACTGGTCACAACGCAGTCTAGTATTCTATTTTGTTCTCGCTGGTCTCCTACTGCGATGCGCCACTGGACAATGCGCACGGCCAAAGCACCTGATGCCCCAAACACTACATATCATGAAGCTGCACAAATGATGTTTGCAAGACTTCAGCCTTGCTTCGCTGCCCGGAAGCGCCTCATGGGATCGTTCTGCAGCTCAGGCGCACCTTGACCGAGGATACCTGTCGTGGGCACCGTCGAGTTTATTCAATGGTGGCAAGAGCCGACTCAATGATCTCCTGGACCTTGGCGTCCACGGAACCCAGTAGAGGCGTGACAGTTGTACGCAACCTGCCAGCCTGTTCCCTCACCGTAGCGTCATCCTTGTCAATGGCAAGTGCTGCCAACAGGCAGCGCAGCGCCAGCACATATTTCTCTGAATCCAGGGGTTAGCCGATAGAAGGAGAACCAGTGAGATCCAGTACACTTACTCCTCCTGATGAATACCTCAAAACCGGCGGTCTGGCCTTCGATATTTTTTGGGCTGAACTGGAGCAGCGGACCAAGAAATTTCAGGGCTTCTCCAAGAGGATCAGAGGTTGCCACCAGCTTCAAGCCGTTGGGATCATCATCCTTTTTCTTAGTTTCATCCGCATCCTTGCTTTTCTGGGTGCTGGTCTTGTTTGGATCCTGCTTCGCAGCTTTCTCTGCCGCTTCACGCTCGGCTTTTTGGGCTTCCTTCTTCGCCTTCTTGGCCGCCTTCTTCTTCTCCGCAGCATCCTCCCCATTCTCATGCTTACCATCAGCCCCATGCACCCCATTAGGGCCTTGGGGCTTATCGTACATGGCGAGATAGAGCTTGACAGCATCCAGCGCGGCCCGGAAGTAGAAGGGGTGCTCGCGGACCCGATCCTCCCATCGGACCATGTCGATGTAGGCCCTTATCTGGCCTTTGCGCAGAGAGAAGCTGTGGAAGTCAAACTGGTCTTCTTGCCAGATATCGAAAATGTTGAAGACTGTGTGGTACCGCTTGAGCGCCAGGCCGTAATTCCCTCGTCGTTGCCATGCCTCGCCATCCTCGGTCAGGAACCATATGCATTGCATATCGATGAGATCAGCCAGAGGACCTCCAACCGTTTCCGCCCTGGTAAACAGGCCCATCGTCGAAAGAGCCTTCTCGTTCTCGTCATTCCGTAGCTGGTATTTGGCGGCCTTGGAGTTGATGTAGCGATCCCTAGTGTCGAGAGTCCGGGCATAATCCATGGCCGCTGCAGCTTTTGCGAGGTCGCCTTGATGCTTGTATATCCTGGCTTTCGTCATCTGGAAATCAACGTTATTGGCATCCAGTTGAATTGCTCGGTCAACAAATTCCGAGGCCTTGAAGAGGTCGCGGCTCATAAAATAGTTGTAGTGCTGGGCAAGGAAAAACAGGGCCGCCCCTTCCCCCTTGGAGCTGTCGCCATTGGCTTGTTCTTTGCCGTTGATACCACGCTGGTGATCGGCCAGATATTCCTCAGCCAGGGCTGGAAGAGTTGACTTCTTGGACGGGTCCGCGTATAGGTGTTTTAAATTCGCAAAGGTAGAGGGTACACCTTTGTCGAACATTACGTTCAGGTACGTTTTTGCAGCCGTGCGGAAAGATTCTCCTGTGCGCGAGGATAAGCATTCTCCCGGAAGCAACAGGAGGAACGAGATACCTACCGGTTAGGAAATCCAGTGGAAGGCGCCTCGCGGCATCACACCGAGGATGCTTGGTGGCGTACTCGTCATAGACGGCATTGAGAGCGCTCTCATCGCCATCACGAATGCCTAGGGCATCCGTCAAGCCCCTGTAATAATCCTGGTGCTCCGAGTTCCGGTCGAGCAATGCTCGGTACGCCTTCGCCGCGTCTTCCTTCCTCCCAAGTTGCGCCAAGTAGCGGGCACGAAGCTCCATGACAGCCAGCCGGTCCAAGCTAGCCTTCCCTTCGGCCTCGAGGTGTTCCAGGGCCCGCACAATATCACCCTGTTCAGCGATTACAGTGTTCTTGTACAGAACCGCTTCGGAGTTCTCCAGGTCCATTCTGGGCGGGGTGGTCGTGACTGACTTCTCGAACGTTGTCAGTATGTGCTCGGCTTGTTGGAGATTGCCTTCGAGGTGATAAGCGACGGCAAGAGCTGTCCAGTTTTGGCGCATGTGCGGCCTCGCCTTGAGCATCACAAATCTGCTTTGCACATAGCCTTGGTAGTCGCGCATCTGGATCTGCAGGATAGCAAGATCTCGTTGGATTTGCTGAGAATCAGGCTCTAGCTTCAACGCAAACTTGTAGGCCTTGATCGCCTCGTCAAAGTTTTTGTTAGTGCGGTAGAGAATCCCATACACATGCCAGCATATGTGTGATTTCATATCTATGGTCAATGCCTCTTTAGCGAGGGCGAAGGCCTCCTCCGTCTTGCCCTGAGCGTTCATGATGAGCGCCTTCATCGACATGGTGTCCGCATGCTTCGGGTTCTTGCGTAGGATCTGCTCTGCGGCTTTTAGGCCGCGCTTGTACTGCTTGTCCTCATAATGGCGGATAACTGTACGGAAGAGGTTGGCCTCCCTCGTACTCAAGGGTTGAGGCATGGGTGCCCGTGATGTTCTTGACGGTCGCACGTCTGGCTCGGAATTCGCGGGGCGCAGAGAGCTAGGAGTACTCGCTAACGCAAGGGAGACGGTCGCTTCGGGCGTCCTGAACCTGTTAGAAGCGTAAGCAGCAGTCCAAAAGAGGGTAATCGGGCGGACAGTACAAATCGCTCCGGTGATGATGTTGTGTTTGTTGCACCCGAGCTTCCATAGGTCACCTCGATACATCGACCAAATCAAAGTCAGGCGTGGGCCGAGCGCTGCAGCCGAGCACTTGAGTGGGGCTCCCCTCCGTTCCGGTGGGAGCGCGGGAGCCCCCTCCACTGACGAGCATTCATTTATTGAGGCTCCGGCAGCACCGGTCGATTTCCACTTCTCTCCGCCCTTCCACGGGGATTTCAGACCAAACTTCCCTTGGTGGGCTTAATGAGGTAGAACTGCGAACGAGGGCATACCCATCACGAGCTTCCTGGCGGGCTATTGTTCCCACGTTTGCTTCACTCGAGACACTCGCCCAGCCGACCACCCCCGCCTGAGCAGGCAGGTCAATAAATACAAAGTGGAGATTGATCTCGAAATCTCTATAGTTGTACAGTCGCATTCCTAATTTACATTTTGCATTTGTACAAACATGAAGTCTTGTTATTCCGTGTGGCGTGGTTGAGATTCGCAATGGGAAGTAATGAATCTCGTCCGCCTACGGCGCTCCTGCGGACCGGCGCCAGGTGCGAATCGCTTGCTCCCATGTCTCCAGCGAGCCACCACAGCGCTGGCGAACGATGTCCCATGTCCTTGATCGGACTATACCCTCCACGGCCTCCTCTTGTCGAACGAGGGATGATAACTGCTCCGTTCGCGATTCCTTGGGGAAGGATCGAGCCGAATATGGGTCTCGTCTTTCATCAACCACCCTCTCCCTACTCAGTTCTTTCTCGGCTTCCCTTGTCGCAGCTTCTGGGTCATCCGGGTCCGGGCTCGCAGCAACTGATGCGCAGTAGCGCAGAACACGCGAACGGTCATCCCAGGCTGGAAAAAGGACCGTGGTTTTGAAATCACGACACGAGTTGGGGTCGATCTGGCGGGCCAACGGTCTTGAAACGATCTGCGAAGTTGATGAAGGATCGAATCCAGTTTTGGAAGGCATTACAAGGGCATTGAGACGCTGTGTTATGGTGTCGTCGACAGAGCTTCGCGACAAACGTAGAAAGTCTATGGTTGGATCAGTGGCTGAAGCCTTTGATGGCACGTAAAGTTTGGTAACTTCAAGCCTAACCTCTGAGCGCCCCTGGCGTAAAGCAGAACTCTGGGTTGAGTGGGAGCGAAGAAGTAACAGGTTGCGCCATGTTTTCTTTGCTCGGAGGACCCGTCGCTTTAGGTAGCTTGGAAGCCTCCTCGGCCTCCCCCGACTCAGCCGCCCGATGCCACAGATATCCCGCCAGGATGGCGACGTATGTAGCGCTCAGGTCTTCACTTGAAAGAGAGAAGCTCCTCTCCTGCCAGTCAGCTAGGTCCCTGGTAGCACTTGAGCGTGTCGGATGAATGGGCAACCCGGTATTTAGCTTGGACGGGAACTCGAGGACGAAGCTGTCACGAGGCAAGTCAGAATCCTGGCTGCAACGAGCTAGCAAGCGGAAAGCTCCGCGCCCCGCATTGGCTAATGGGACCTCTGCCCTACCAGCATGACTAAGGTGACAACCTTCGCAGGGCGAGTGTGGGTGACAAGGTGCATTCGCACCCACTATTTCTCCTGACCTCACCTCGACAACTGATTCTCATCTATAAAAACCCCTATAATTTCCCTCCCGCCATATTTCAACGCAGAGTACTTCACCATTTGCTTTACACTCAGCATGTTGAATCCGTCGGCAGGAGGTGTAACCTTAGCACTCAGCCCAGGTTCGGCCTTTGTTTGACCGCTGATGATGATTTAATCCTCACCCCCAGCAGCCACAACGCAGCGCTGGTTTTCATTGTTAGCGCGAGACTTGTAGGTCTTAGTGGGGTTACTTGAAGTCCTGCATTCGCGGAAGCTAGTTCGGCTTTCTACCTACTCTGTCGACACCTGGCGAGTGTATTGTAGAAGCACAGCAAGTGTGTTTAAACGACTAGTAGGTGTACCCTGTATCCCAAGACTCTCAGAGAAGGTAGGTGCTCTAGACGTCTGGAGAGCTGCTGTAGACGAATGGATGATAAGCGGGTAAGTCTCGCGCCAGCTATCAGAATAGGGCTTGGACTGTATTAGTTCCCAGGCATCAAGTGAACGCATATCGGGTTATCGCCATCATGAAGTAATGGTGTTCACAACACCTAAGGTACTTCCATACCATAGACACAATCGTATGTGGCCTGGCTATTGGCACGGTCTACTTGATCGCGAGTCTACCTACCAGTTGCTCAAGAATGACCAAGCGTGAAAACCAACCTAGGTATGCAGCCTTCAGTGACCAGTCTCCATGAAAAAATGGACATCCTCCCTTGATAAGTATCTGGAAGCTATAAGAGTCACGTACCTAGGTGGTGACGCTTCAAGCTCTAGCCGGGATACTTCTTGGGCTTCCAAGACCCTAAACCGCCTGGCCTCAAGACCGAGGGCGGCGATGTGAAACCGGTCTCTCGTCGTTTCTCAACTTCCACTCCCTCTGCCATCTATCGATGCAAGGTAATGGTGACCTGAACTGGCAGCCCCAGAGGCCACTTCACCGTACCGAGTTCATATAGAACCGGAGCGCTGCTTCCTGTGGTATCCAACGACGGATGGCCAGGATACACCACCTTTGCAACTATTTCGACACATATTGCTACAGTAGAAAAAAAGCTCCATTGGTTCAACACCAGTAAAAAACAAACTAACTATAATTATGGTGAAGCGCAGCATATATGAAAACCAATGGTGTCGGGCCAAGTCTGTCGTCATACATGGCATCAAGGGTGCGTTATACCCCTAACCCACTCGTTCGCAGGCGGTGGTTGATTCCCCAGCGACTGATGCAGATACGACAGATTTCTCCTAGACAGTGACAACCTGGTACTTTATGGGGACAAGTATGTCGATGAAATAGACACAAGTCAGCCCTCCTCGCAGATCGATCGTGTCATGGCGTCAGCCCGCAGACACTTGCCCCACGGAAGAGACCCATAACGTTGAAAGTCGGTTATCACGATTTAGTCGGCTATCTATATTATCTATCGCCTAACCCATCCCGGCCCGTGGCGAGCAAGGACAGGCATGGTACGCGAAGGGTGCTTCTCCCAGCCTCGAGAACCTCAAATAAAGCGTCATTGGGCAGGTTGATTGCATGGTGCGCTGCAGCCTGGAGCCGGCCGACCTCACTCCATCCTTCGAGCATTCCAAAGCGCCGCTTCCTGGGAGCACGAGAGGGGGGCTGGTGGTGGATGGCCATTCCGGGCGTCCTTGGTCCGCCCGGCCCGCGGAGCCGGGTCGATTGACTTGCCAAGGCGCCACATTGCCTTTCCACGACCGGGCGAGGCACTGGGTCAACACAGGCTCATGGCGGCTTTCGGCGCCGGGATCCCAAAGGCTGCAAGCATCGTGCTGCATGGCCAATGGACAAAAGGAAGTCAGCTCGCTCGAGGCCGCCCGAGGCTCCTCACCATTGCATACGATGTATGCTGAATGCATATGCACCTGGTGGAAACCGGATAGCAAAACACGCGCCTGGGTGGACCGAAGCGCAAAAGAACGGGCGATTAAGACGGCATGCAAAGGGGCAGACCGGACCCAGGGAAGCCAGAAGAGGCTAATATAGTGCGTTGCAATCAGCCAAAACCCTCTCGAGTAATTTTGGCTGCTGTGATCACTTCCCGGGCTTTCCAGTTGCCATGTCTTCTCCTGAAGAATGCCTCCGAGTCGGGGAAAAAGGGACGGCCGTAGGAAAAAAAATGTTACGGATCGGTGTTATAGCGTTAAAGGCTCGTTGTATGGTTGATGGGACCTGGATACTTACCAATTCCCGCCGGCCAGGAAAGTTGCGCCTGGCCCCTGTGGCGGGAGACACCCACCCTATTTCCCTGGTCCACAGATCTCCAAATTTGGGGCCGGACCAGGAAAGGGGGGAGAAGGGTAAAGAATGTCGAAGCCAAAGGGGGTACCCAGAATGCGCGCATCGGCCCCAAGAGTGATGGATAAATGGCCGTGCCGGATGTGACCGTTCATCAAGCACTGTGTTTTTAGCATACGGTTGTGGAGGGGGATGCACTTGCAGCGACTGGAGTGCGGAGGCGGCCCATGGGCGGATAATTCTGCCTTGGTGTGACCGCCTTGGACTGGTAATGTTGCGCGCAGGCCCGAGCAGAACAGCAGCTCACAGGGTCAGTCCATGCCTGCCTGAGTGAGGTATTCAGTACCAAGGTGGCCGGCCTATTCTGTATTGTACAAGTACATTCAAGCCATGCACATCACCGTGTAAACGTGAGGCACAGCAGGCATGCCTTGGCTTGCAGACACTTGCACCATCGGCAACGCCAAGCGAAGACCGGCCCGGGAAGCATGTGATAAGAGCGGGGCCACGAGCACTTCGCGCAACGGCGGCAGGCTCCGTCACTTTCCTTCTTCTCTGGCAACACTGGATCGAGCCAGGGACCGACTGGCGTGTCGGCCCTCTAGCAGTTTGACTTGCCTCGCCCAGTACCTCAGGGGCGGCGGGACGGCAGGCCAAGGCCAGAACCGTCAGGGGTATATCAGAACCAAAGAAGCCGAAATTATCATGTGCCAGAGAGACCTGGACCGGTCACTCGTGAGTTGCACGCAGGTGAGCTTTGACCTGGTTGGCGCGGTCGCCTTTGCAGGAAAGCGCAGATCTGGCTGTGGAGCGGATCGAGGTTGTTCTGCCGGGCAGAAGCGATGATGCACGTCGACCTGTTTCATCTGGGATAAAAGGGCCATGGAACGGAAGTGGAGAAAGCCCTTGCCGTCTTGCAGGGTAAGAGGTCGGGGCGTTGGCAAATCTCGTCTTGTCGCGGCCGGCGGCAATGAAGAGCGTGTCCTCCAACCAGCACACAAGACGCCTTCGAGTGGGCAGCACCGTTGAGCGAGCGAGGCCTGCCGGAGAAAAAAACATCAGCGAGCGACACATCCCAGGGGT
>Ga0247769_1000390_pt1 | contig 11203 bp, 8 predicted proteins | sample UWRJL166409R6_FD_179942 | JGI IMG/M metagenome (GOLD analysis project Ga0247769, IMG submission 179942) | Plant litter microbial communities from Arlington Agricultural Research Station in Wisconsin, United States - UWRJ-L166-409R-6 | ecosystem: Environmental > Terrestrial > Plant litter >... | reverse complement strand
CCTCACCTGCAGTCTCACATTGGCACCGCGCCCATACATCCGTGGAATAACTAGTCATGGCACTTTGTACGACCCAAGATACGATACCGAGATGCATCAATCTCAAAATCATATAATGGCGGCTGCTGCGATGTCAGGTTTTGACTTTGCATGGGAATGAAACCCTTTGACGGCGAGCGATGATGATACGGTGAGTTGTCCTGGGGTTGCCTTCGGCAGTTGGTTTTAGCTACTGGGTCGATCACTTAGCGTCATCAGAGATCAGTGATTGGCGCCACCTTCACCGCCGTGACGCCGCTGTCAACTGTCATGAACTCCACCTTCTTAGATTTTTATAGTAGCCGTTTTCCCCGCGCATTCATCATAGCCATCACGCTGCGGAGTGTATAACATAGAACTCACCTGAAAATAACATTAGACACAAACCATACTGTAGTATACAGTGCGACAGAGTACGGATGCCCGACGTTGTTCCATTTCGAATCGACTAGAAGTTTGGACGAGAGAGGCCGCTGTGGAGCACGTTTCTCATACCCCTGACTTTCCATGCCATGCAGGCTTATCGATAAAGGGATAGGAAGATAGGGGTGGAACCGGGAGAGGACAGCCCAGACACCGGCTAAATTTAGCGATTTGGAACACTGCCCAGGTTCCATCAACAGCAAGAGAATCAATTGCTTCTGGTCGACCAAACCCCTATTTTAATTTTCCAATCGCCTCGTAAATCAAAGCCGGGCAACAGGAATCTGAACTGAACTGCTTTGTTGGCGCAGACACAGACACCACGCGATCCGGGATCCGTGCAAACTCAAATCTTAGGGCATCTCGGCCTTGTATTCTTTCTGACTATCGTTAATGCGCCGAGCCAGCTTGGCAACCCGCTCGAATTCGCGCTATTTTCTCAACTCCGTCCCGCGCTGACGGGAGACGCGCAATCGCAATCGCACCCACCGGTACTCGGTGCCGATTCCACTCGTTCTCCGGATCTCCATCTCATCTGTCTCTCCCCACCGCCACCGCAACTCGCGCCCTCTTCCCACCGAAAACCCGGCCCATTTGCCCCGCCGGATTGACGGTCGCCAGGGCGTCCACGAGCCGACTGTGATCATTTGTTCGCCGTCACTCAGAGTCGAGCAGCCTAGCCCTTGAGCCGAACCCTCCCTGGGCATGTTGATGCGCTGACCAGTCTGTTTGTCCGGAGAATAAGTTCGGGAACGGGGAGTTGGGACGCTGCCGCGGATCATTGATACACAGCCATGGACCGTTCCAATACCATCGGGGCGGGACTGCGGAGAGTGGTACTGCTCACCGTGCTACTCCTCTGCCACGTGTCGACGGCCTTCTACATTCCCGGTAAGTTACCGTGTCCCTCGTCCCACGTTGCCCAAAACCATTCGCAATCTGACCTTTGGATCGTACGGCAGGCTGGTCGATAAAGAGCTACAAGGAAGGCGAAGAGATTCCGCTCCTTGTCAACAAAGTCTACAGCGACAACACGCAGCTCCAATTTGCCTACTACGACCTTGGTTTCGTATGTCCTCCGACAGGTCAGCACCGCCCCGGCAAGGGCCTGTTCAGCGGCCAGAGCATACCCCTCAACCTCGGGGAGGTGCTTCGCGGTGACCGGATAACCGTCTCGGACGTTGAGCTGGCCATGAAACGCGACAGCGCTTGCAGCTCTCTGTGCAGCCAGCAAGTGACTTGGCGAGATGTTAAACGCGCGCGGCAGATGGTCCGCGACGGATACCTGGTAGAGTGGATCGTGGACAACCTCCCAGGAGCGACCAGTTTCGTCACGGTGGACAACACGCGAAAGTACTACGCCGCCGGTTTCAAACTCGGGTACGTTGACAACTCGTCCGGGCGGCCGCGCTACTTCTTGAACAACCACCACACCATCGTGATTCGGTACCGCCAGGCCCCGGGTAAAGCCGGCGACAAGGGCGGGAAGGTTGTGGTGGGCTTTGAAGTGTATCCCAAGAGTATCGGCCAAGATACGAAACGGAAGTCGGATGGCTGCCCATCGAATTTGGAGCACATCGAACAGAATTTCGAACTCACCATAAAGCCGAACACGACTTCAGATACGCATGTTGATCGCACAGGTTCGCCGTACTACCCCGAAGATGACGACTCGATCGACGACAACGCCCTACTTACCATTCCATACACTTACTCGGTCTATTTCCGGGAGGACAAATCAATCGAGTGGAACCGACGTTGGGATCTGTATTTTGTGAATCAGGAGGAGGGGTCCAAGATCCATTGGCTGGCAATTGTCAACTCGCTCATTATCTGCGGCCTGCTTACCGGCATCGTGCTGATGATCCTGGCGAAAACGGTCCGAAACGATATCAGGGGGTACAGGGACGCCGCCGCCGAGGATGGCAAGTCGCGCAAGGGCCGCAAGCGCAAGTCGGGCGAGAAGGGCGCGGGGTTGTTGGAGCACCCAGGCGAGCCCGAGAACGACGAAGACATCTCATCCGACGAGGAAGTGCTGGAGGACGTCACAGGGTGGAAGGTGTTGCATGCGGACGTGTTCCGGACGCCACGCAATGGCCATCTGCTCGCGCCTCTCGTCGGATCCGGTATGCAGCTACTCTTCACGGCCGTCAGCCTGGTCCTGCTCGGGGCTGTGGGCATTTTGAACCCGAGCTTCCGCGGCGGCTTCATCAGCTTCGCCGTGGGCCTCTTCGTCTTTACGGGTGTCTTCTCTGGGTACTTCTCGGCACGCGCCTTTAAGACGTTCGGCGGTCAAGACTGGAGACGCAACACGGTCATCACGGCGTTATTGTTTCCCGGGCTGTTGTTCGGTGCCGTATTTGTCCTCAACTTGTTCGTGTGGGCCCAAGCATCGAGCACGGCCATCCCGTTTGGTACTTTGATTGCCATCGTCTTCTTGTGGCTGTGCGTACAGGTACCACTGGTTTACATCGGGTCCTGGTATGGCTTCATCCGAACAGCGACGTGGGAGCCCCCAACGAAGACGAACTCGATCCCGCGCCAAATCCCGCACCAGGCATGGCATATCCGAGGCGTGCGCACAGCGCTCCTCGCCGGTCTGATACCGTTCGCCGTCATTTTCATCGAGCTGCTCTTTGTGTTCCAGTCTGTCTATCAAGACAAGAGCGGATATTACTACGTGTTCGGTTTCCTCGCCGTCGTGTCGACCATCTTGATCGTAACGGTGGCCGAGGTCACGGTTATGACCATCTACGTCCAGCTGTGCTCGGAGAACTACAACTGGTGGTGGCAGTCGTTCATGGTCGGTGGTAGTAGCGCTGTGTGGGTTTTTGTCTACTGCGCGTGGTACTACTTCATGAAGCTGCACATCACGGGGTTCTTGAGCGGGCTTTTATTCTTCAGCTACAGTTTCATGGCGTGTTGTGTTTATGGTCTGCTCACGGGCACGGTAGGATTCTTAGCGGCGTATGCGTTTGTGAGGAGGATATATGGGTAAGTCGACCTAAACCTCATGGATTCAATGGGTGTGTCTGAAGCTGGATTGATTGCTAATCATGTTCGATGATTGTAGAGCCATTAAGTTGGATTGATTGCGAGTAAATGTTTTGGTGCTCCGCTTTCTCAGTTACAAACATGCATCGGTCACATGGCGTAAATGTTCTGTTTTGGCTTAGGGAACGGACAGGCAGGAGCAATAAGGGACAAACGGAAAGGGGTTCAGGAGTCTATTTGCATTGTGACGAGTTTGAGTTTTCCCCTCTCTTTTAGGCCTTTTCCCTTTTCTTCTTGTTTTTCTTCCTTTCTAGAACAAACGAACAAACGGACGGGCTATGGCCCTTAGATACAGTTCACGCAGTATGAATGTTTCTCTCCTAATATGCGTGTGAGAGAGAGGGAAGGGGGTGGGGGTGGGTGCGAAATTATTATTCTTCATCAAGAGAAAAAGACATGAAAGAATGTGAGAGAGCCAGCGGGGGAAACAAACAACAGAGATGGATTGTACAATATATATGCCGATGCTTTCAAGACACAAATATAATATTGAGGCCAAGAAATCCCCCGATACCCAAGTATGTACGAAGTAACTTGTCAATGGAAAAATGAAGGAACTGTGTTGTCGTGGAGCGAGGGAGGTGGCCCAGGATACCACTAGATCAAAATACAGAGACGTCATAGGCGCATTTGAGGGTTGCCGAGCGAGTTCAAGCTTGGGGCGCGCGGGGCAAGCCGTACAGAGTGGTTGATCTCTTTCATCAACCTCCATTCTCCGTTCCCACCACTGCACTTCCGCAGGCCACACAACCTTGAGATTTCTTCACGACTGTTATATCCATCGCTCTTATCATACCTACTCCTCATTCCGTCCTCTTAATTTGCAGCTGCGTGGGAGTCTTAACCCCCCTCCCCCCTAATACAATGAAGATTTCTTGAAAGGGAACTAACAATATTCGACCACACTCATTTCTTGGTTCATTCCCGTCACCCCGTCAATTTCATCGCGTTTCTCTCTCTCGGCTGCCACAGCGTCCTGCGGGTCTCATTTCCTTCCTTCTCTCGCACTAAATTTCTGGCTGGTTTCATTGTCTTTTTCGGTATATATAAAAAAGAGGGGGAGGGGAAGAGAGCACTTGGGGGGAGAATACATGAGTGAGGGAAGAAGAGAAAGGAAATAGAAAAGGAAGGCGGAAAAAGTGCCCGAGAAGGAAAACATGGGCATACTCAAATTCCTCCACCTACGACGCCCCAATGAGTGGGAGCGACCTACCATCCTGGACCACCTCCTCTCTTCGCCACTCGCCTGGCTCGCCACGACACTGTACCACGTCCTGCTGTTCCTCCGCGGGCATCCCTTCGGACGTCCGCCCGGTAGCCGCCCTTCAATCCGCGTGGTATGTCTGTCTGACAGTCACGATCATATCGCCGGCATCCGTGTGCCGGATGGGGATCTTCTTATTCATGCCGGGGATATGACGAATGATGGAACGGCTGAGAGCATCCAGCGGCAGGTGGACTGGTTGAGAAGCTTACCTCACCTACATAAGGTAGTGGTTTGCGGGAACCATGATTCTTGGTTTGATGAGAGGTCGAGAAAGGCTGTGGATAGGGAGAGCGGGAAGAAGGTGGTGTGGGATGGAGTGCGGTATCTGGAGGGAGAGATGGTCACATTGGCGTTCAAGGGTGACAGGATGCTGAATGTCTTCGGGGCCCCATGGATCCCCAAGTGCGGCGACGAGAGCAACGCGTGAGATTTTGACCCGAGTTCACTCCCCCGTCAGTGTGCATGAAAGTGTTGACGATATATCGTAGGTTCCAGTATGATCGGGATAAGCATCCATGGAAGGGGAAGATACCAGAGGAGACGGATCTCCTTGTTACGCATACGCCGCCGGTAGGTTGCCTCTCCTCTCTCCCCGCGAACAGTTGAGAAAACTGACCAGTGGGCTCACGCCGTAGCGTTTCCACCGTGATCTGGGGCTCGGCTGCGATGGACTCCTGGAGGAAATCTGGCGGGTGAAGCCGAAGCTCCACGTCTTCGGCCACACACACTGGGGTCACGGACGGGAAGCAGTTTACTTTGATGAGTCCCAGAGAGCATATGAATCGCTTATGACGCGGACGGGGAGGGGATTTATCTACGACCTCATTCCGAGTGCGGCTTGGGCGGATGCCTTGAAGATGGTCTGGTACGGCGCAAGTAGTGTCATATGGAAATGGACCATGATGGGCCCGGGATCTGGGAACGGCGGCCTGATGGTGAATGTGGCGGTCATGTATGGGAACACGGGCAAGATCCGCAATCCCGTCACCGTCGTGGACCTGTAGGTTCTGCTGGACGCTGTAAAGACCTGCTATTCATCGATTGAGGTCAAAATATTGACAGAGCCATGAGATATAAGCTATAGTATCGGGCTCACGGATTAGACGGCGTACTCAAATGCACCCTTTCAAATCGCATTTGGCTTCCCATAACGACGACAAATGGTCGGTCGACTGTTGGCGTTGAGGTAAGGTCCCTAGGCAAGTTTGTCCCGACCGTGCTTTCTGTGTTACTCGAATCCATGAATTCTGAAGGTGAGAAACTAAAATCTGAAGGAAGGTGCTGCCAAACAATGTTTATTCAGGCAGGCGCGTTGTTGCTTGGTGCCTGATGTTGTTTTCCGCCAGCCCCACCTCTCACACTTTCACGCTCGGCCTCAATTCACAGTTCACTCATCAACATTACACACACAAAACAGTAGAACTTGCCAAAGTGACAATCCATCAACCCGAAAAAAAAAATGGATGCACCAGAAGACGATCTCGACATAAAGCTGCAGAAAGCATCGGCAGACCTCATTTCTGATTTCGATAAATCTCTTCCCCCATTTCTCCGGAGGCCAGATGGAGCAGGTGGCACCGTTGTCCGATCGCGTGTGCGGACACACGAGACACAGCGATTAGTCTCAACAGTGAGTGAAGATACGCTTCGAAGCCATGCGGTTTCTTATCATTGACTTCTTCTCAACTCTCTCAAAAGCTCCTCGACCCTTTTCAGGAACTCCCACAGCTCCTTGACCCACATCTTCCTCGATGGCTCCCCCTGTTAGGCGATGCGTTGTTGGGCTACCATCGCCAGCAGCAGCAGCTCTCGTCGCGTCAGACCCGGGCTGCCGTGCTTTCGAATCGGTCAGGCTTACTTACTCCGCTGCCCGCTGCCGCTTGCAAGATTCTCTACACGCTATGCAAGATCAGGGGGGAGAAAGTCGTCGTGCGCTTCCTGAACAACGAGACCCGCCACCTTGAGCTGCTACTCTCAGCCTTTGAGGAGGCCGAGCAGCGGTCTGATTCTCACCAGCAGTGGACTTGGGAGGAGCGCTACGTGGTCTTGCTATGGCTGTCACACTTGATGTTTGCCCCCTTTGACCTTGCCTCCATCTCTTCGACCGATGTCGAGGACGACGAAGGCCTGCCGCCCATCCCGGGCTTCGTGTGGCCGAGTCCCGGGAACCTCCCCGGGATTGCAATCCGCATCATCCCGCTAGCTATCAAGTACCTGTCTTCCCCTGGCAAGGAGCGGGACGCCGCCAAAGCCTTGCTGGTACGCATCTCAATGCGCAAGGACATGCAACAGCTCGGAGTTCTCGACGCATTGGTGAAGTGGGCGCTGGCAGCGTTACAGTCCGAGGATGGAAGTAGCACAGGTAAAGAGGACCAAAAGACGCCATACCACTACATCGGCGTGCTCTCATATCTGTCGGGTATCCTGGCGTCGTCGGCCGACACATCAGACATGGATAGCTACCTCACCATGTTGTTTCATGCTGTGCACGGTGTGTCCTCGGACATGACTGACACCGAGGCTTCTCCTGTCGTATCCTCGGCTCTAGCCCGCAAGACGATCATCAAAGTGATTCGAGCCATAGTTGTGTTGGTCTTGCGAAATCCCTCTCAGGATCCTGCCGGCATGGAGCTCGTGGAGACAACCATCGGCTTCTTACTCGAAAGTCTGGCTGACAATGACACCCCGGTCCGGCTCGCGGCTAGCAAGGCACTCAGTGTGATTACCTTGAAACTGGACAGCGAGATGGCGTCCCAAGTCGTCGAGGCCGTGCTAGAATCTCTGAGCAAGAACGTTCTGTGGAGAAACACCAAGGGCCCAGAGGCCCCGAGAAGGATGAGAGACCTGACCGCTGTCGACCCACTGGAGTGGCATGGCTTGATGCTCACACTCTCTCACCTCCTTTACCGGCGTTCCCCCCCGGCGGAGAACTTGTCTGACATTATACAGGCGCTAGCCATGGGTCTCTCATTTGAGCAACGAGGCCCATCTGGCGGTTCAATCGGTACCAACGTTCGGGACGCGGCATGCTTTGGAATATGGGCGCTCGCGCGCCGGTATACGACGAAGGAGCTACTTGCTGTACGCGCAGCACCAACACTGCTCGCCAAGTACCATACGCAGGAGGAGTCGGTTCTACAGGTCCTCGCAACGGAGCTTATTGTCGCCGCTACGCTCGACCCTTCTGGGAACATTCGTCGAGGTTCTTCAGCTGCTTTACAGGAGCTAATTGGGCGGCATCCCGATACGGTCGAGAAGGGCATCTGGGTTGTCCAGACGGCGGACTACCATGCAGTGGCCCTGAGATCCAGAGCGGTCCAGGAAGTCGCGCTTAAAGCGACCAAACTGTCAGGCAGTTACGGTGAAGCGATCCTGGCTGCGCTGTTGGGGTGGAGAGGTGTAGGGGATATTGATGCAGCGTCAAGGCGCGCGGCTGGCATCTCCTATGGCTCCATCACAGAGCACCTTGCTACGGAATCGTCAGATGCAATTGAGCGACTAACGCGATCTGTTTCGCAGGTCATGGACGGCATCAGATCTCTTCAATCACGACAAGTCGAAGAGAGGCATGGATTGTTGCTATGTTTCGCATCTGTCCTAGACTCCGTCCCTGCTGTGGCTGGCAGGTTATATCGAGATGACAGGTCTAGGTTGGACCGGCTTGTTCGTCTCTCATTCGACGGGCTACAGGAGATCATGAATGACTGCAGTAACAAAACCTATCGTCGGCCTGAGCTAATCGCCGAGGCGGCAAGCCTCTTGGTCATCTCGTTTTTCCCTCTGCTCCAAGCGGCCACCTTGACCTCCAAAACAGATATACAAGACTCTCTTGCCACTGAGCTGCTTTCAGGCCCATGTCTCGTGTCCAAGAGTGGGGCCCAAGTCTCTGGTCTGGCAAATGCCCTGGGTTCGAGGCCACAGTCACTTGAGAAGCTCGTCGGGCTCATCAGGTTGAATGTACACAACTGGCTCCTCCGCCCTGAGGATGAAGTTGTGCCTCCAGCCTCCCAGGCCGGTCTGGTTTTCCTCATATTCTGCAACAAGACAGAGCGGGAGCAGGTAGTGCGGGAGTGGGCTGAAGCGGTCCGACATCGATCTTCGGGGCGAAACAGCAGTGCAGGGGGCTTCTTCGCAGCCCTTATCATGTCGAACTCTATCGTAGCAACACTGGATCTACAGGAGGAGGACAAGGCTCTGGCCTGCAATGCCATCCTCGAGCGGTGGGCCACAGACAAGGACACGGATACTCGTGTCTTGATTATACGTAGTCTAACGGGTAGCGAGCTCCTGGAGCAGAACATCGAACTCTTCCTGGACCTCCTCGCCGAGGGCCTGGACGACTACACGACCAACGCGCGTGGCGACGTCGGCTCTCTCGTCCGGTACAGGGCGGTGAAGGCAACGAAGGCGTTATGGGAGTCGTTCATGGAGAGTGGCAGGCTGCAGTCCGTATCAACTCTCTTCCTGCGCATCCTGCGTCTGGCGGCCGAGAAGCTCGATAGGGTCAGAGCCGAGGCGCAGGTTGCGCTGGCAGCAGCATTGAGCCCGAGGTGAGCACAGATTCTGTTTGCATGATTGTTTGTCGGGCTGACATGCATCGGCTCTGTGTCCATTTCCTCTTGCCCATTTCACCTTATCCTTCGTGCTGATCCATGTCCTAAATTGTACACATGCGCATAGCCCCGCCGCCACTTTACGCACGTCGACGTTCTCGTCCAGGACATACTTCGACTTCTTGCTGGACCTTCAACGGGCCAAGGAGGGCCGACTGCACCCCGCCATGGCCGCGGCGGTCAACGCCGGCGCCCCCGGGAGCGGGCAGGACGATAAGTGGATGGAAGAGCTCATGGCAGGTTTCGTGTCATCCGCTGATACGGGCAACGAAGACCTGGTGATCGCAACGCGCGCAGCGCTCTGTGACTTCTGCACGCAGTCAAGTGTCAACGCTGACGCGGTGTGCACCGCTCTGGTTCGCAATCTCAAGGCCCGGCAGGGCCAGGATCGGGTGCTGGTGCCAACCCTCGAAGTGGTCGCCTTCCTATTCCACGTGGGCATATTTGCGCCTTGCCGGGCTGTCGACTTCAAGAATATGTGTCTGCAGGTGCAGAAGGCGGGCTACAAAACGGGGAATGTCCGCAAGATCGAGGCCTGCATCAGAGTTTACGGAGCCGTTGCGGCACTGGATCGTGATGGCGTCGGCAGTCTGGGATCGGCAACTGCACCGACCGGGGAGGTAGGGGCCGTAGACAGCCAGAAGAGACGGGAGGCTGCGGCAGAGGCGAGAAAGAGGCTTGGGGCTCTCATGTACCATCCCTGGCCCCGAGTCCGGAGCATGGTGGTCGATGAGCTTTGGGGGCTCTTGATGGTGCATGACGATGAACAAGGCGCGGAGAGGCTGAAAGGGGTGGACTGGGGGCTTGCCGACAAGGCAGCCGTCAAAACATTGCTCGAGGCTGTTGGATTGGCATAGCCATATGGTGCGCCGACGCGCAAACAACCCGAGGCGTCGAGGAAAGGCTCAATTTGCCAGCAACTGTTGGTTTCCGAGCGTCGAGTCTTTCTCCACTTCTACCATGTGCTGGTTGAGAAGCACGGAGCAAACCGCAGTAACTACTGAGCACAGTTATACTGCACATCTTCTCCGTCTGCAAACTGCGGCGAGTTGCCGGGACAGGCTCCGGGCCAATCGGGAGGGAAGTCAAATTTCTCAAGGCGAACGGGCACTGCGGGCCCCATTTCCCCTCGTCACATCATCATCGGTTCCCTGCATCGGTGCCATCGGATGGCAGAAAAGGGCAAGGATAGCCTGTAGGATAGTCGGAAAATCATGTGACCACCACATTGCCCCGAGCCTCTTGAGTTTTACCTTAAGGGTTGAAGGATATGCCCGACACTGCGATGCCGTTGGCTGCTCACCGGCCGCGTCAGGAAGCCGATGCTGTCTTGAGGGAAAGGCGTTCGGTGCAGAGCATGCGGGAATGGGCACCTGCCAATGAGGGATGGTAGGCTTCCTCGGTGTCAAATACGCCGTGTCATGTCCTCCATGGATTTTACAAGGACGTTTTTCGAAGCATCAAAGCAGCGTCAGTGGTGTGGTGGGTGGTTGCACAGGACCCCCACCTTCGGGAAGGAAAGAGGAAGAAAGCAAATCAGAAGAGAGTTGGGGGAAAAGAGGCGAGAGGGAAGCGGGAGGAACGGACACGTCGATCTGTCCGCAAAGGCGGGGAGGAAGGGGTGATGCTGGTTTGTGTGGGATCGCGTTTTAGCGAACCATCCGGATCGAAGCAACACTGTCCCCGAACAGGCTCTAGCAGGGGCTTTAGGATGGGGGGTTGGAGGGGGCGACCGGGGTCTGTTGAAATCCCACCGCTCGCACTCGCTTGAGCATATTGATTGGACGGGGTTTTTCTCTTTTCCCTC
>Ga0247769_1000389_pt1 | contig 11203 bp, 7 predicted proteins | sample UWRJL166409R6_FD_179942 | JGI IMG/M metagenome (GOLD analysis project Ga0247769, IMG submission 179942) | Plant litter microbial communities from Arlington Agricultural Research Station in Wisconsin, United States - UWRJ-L166-409R-6 | ecosystem: Environmental > Terrestrial > Plant litter >... | reverse complement strand
TCCTTCACGCCCCCGCCTCTGCAGCCCCAAATGACGGGCTATCCAACGCAGGTTGCACCACCGGGACAGAGCCTCAACGACATCGCTCAGGTGAGGCTACAACAGCAATACACAGCGATGCAGATGCAGGCCCAGCCCCAGCCCCAGCAGGTGCCCATGATGCCTATGATGACGGGGATGCCGGTGCAACAGGGCTTCCCTGGTCAGTTCATCCCTCAGCCCACTGGCATGATGAACGGCCCGCAGGTGATGCAGCCTGCCCAACAGTTTGGGCAGATGCCGATGCAGACACAACCCACGGGCTTTGGCGGTTTTGGTCAGCAGCCGCAGCCGGCTCAGGGTTTTGGTGTCAATGCATTCCTCCCACCACCGCTAGAGCCGCAACGCACGGCAGTACCGCAGATGCAAATGCCCCAGCCGACAGGCTTCGGGGGGTTCGGACAGCCTCCACAGCAACACGCCCAGCAACAAGGCTTTGGAATGGGGGGCGTTGGGCCAAGCGTCGGCGGAATCCAGCCTTTGGTGCCGCAGCAGACGGGGCCGCCGCCGCCGGTGCGCTTCGGGGTGAATCCCGAGGCGAAGATTGCCCCACAACCAACCGGGAGAAGGGCGAATTTGGCCGCTGCCAGTAAGCTTTTTTTTTTTCCTCCATGCTTTTTTCCCTTTGGTTCCTCTAAGCGACAGGCGAGTCATCGCCGCTGTCTTCCCTCCTCATATCCCCCGCATTTCCACTCCAGACATGGCTGACTCTTAATTATAGCGCCCCAAAATCCTTTCGGGTTCTGAGATACCTGACTATGTTATACCGACTCATGCCGCGCCCCCATTGATAGGCTCTCGGCGCTATTTCGATTGATGGGGGCGTCACACGCCCTCATAGGCGGTCGACATTTTATCCAGTGATGTATGTCAGGTTCCGATGGCCAACAACGAATGTTGGGAGGGGACATTTGTGGGAAGAACAGGGGCTTGAAAGACATTAGCTTCAAGTCAGAGATAAGTAATACGTGTTTGGGATGAGGTCAGGTGGATTGGGGGTCAGGGTGAGGAGACAAGATTACCTACATAAGCGTGGAAGACGAGAAAGGAAAGGGTATGGTGGTTGGTGGAAATGAAGCATTGCAGGTGTTCCTAGCTGTGTTTTGTTTGCTGCTGCTTTGTTAAGAGAGAATCCATTAGGATATGATGTATCAACGTAATTTGCCACCTTCCTGTTTACTCTTCCTCACGGATCGAATGAGTTGGGAGTTGACAAGTGTGTTATGAGGTGTGTGGTGCATCAGGGCATACGCTTATATGTTTCTGTACCGTCATGTCGCATGTTGACGGATATTGAACAAGTCTCGAGCTAAGATAGACTACCTTCCCTACAAAAGTGTATTCCAAAAGAAAAACGAAGAAAAGACGTAATCCTAAGAAACTACCCATCCACATGCTACTCTAATTAACGAAGGGAGGTCGACTCAACTGGGTTCCCATCAAAGTTCTATCTAACCTTAAAAAATAGCTTATACATATTTCTATGGGGAAGGTAGGTAAGGTAAGCTCTAGAAACTCAACTAACTCAACGCCTGTCGGGACGTTATACGTTATACGTTATAGAGCAAACCCAAGCCCCGGGGGGGGGAGAAGGTATTTTTGATTTTAGATAATACCTTATTTACACAAGATATGTACAATACGTATCCGAGTATATACAATACATGGTTATGTGATTTTTTGGGGGGTCCGGCAGTAACCGGCGAAGAGTTTCACATTCCTTTCTTCTCCACCTGTATTTTGTACAATAGAATACTTTTGCCTGGTATACAGTTCATATACGATACGGTACTGCTCTCAAGTCTGGCAAAGTAGTAGTTGTAGGAGAGAGCGAGAAAGTGCGAGGCACGAACACCAATTCCCCAAGAGTAAAAGGTATGAAATGTCGCAAGGGTGGGACTTAGTTGCACGATATACATTGGTATGTATGTGGTGTTTATGAGATTTAAGTTGTATTGTCTGCAATACGGCTAGAACTCCAATATCCTGAGCTACGGGTAAAAGCTGATTCGCTGTGGTCCATTCGTAACATGGCACCTTCGCCGCGGCATTCCATCCGCACACAACACAAAGCAACTAGTCAACCCACCCTTCTTGTAGAAGACAGCTTACAAGACAGCCAGTCTGTCATTATGGATTCAAATGCGATAGAAAACGCTGCTGCTTACCCAGCCATGTCCCACTCCTACAAGAAACCTATCACGTAACGCTTCGCGAGCATAATAGCCTATTGGATCGTCCCGTCCCGCAGTTCCTCGCTGTCCGGAATCACATCCTCGATCGAGTGCTGTCGCCGGTGCTTTGGTACCGTCTTCTCCTCTGTGGCCGTCGTCACCGCACCATCCGGGCCCATCTGCAAAACAAGCTTCTCCTCCTTGGCCGGCTCGAAGCGCTTCTTCACAGCAGCAATCATCTTGACGAACCAGAACCAGTTGAGCGTGTTGAGCGTGATGTTGCTTACAACGTAGATGAGGGCCAGCCATACGGGAATGGGCTCGGCACTGGTGACAAAAGCCATAGGGTTGATGTTGGGGTCGGCGAGGGTGGCGTTGGTCGAGTGTGCGGCGGCCGCGGCAATGTAGCCAGCGTCGGGAGAGTTGTGGACCGCCAACCACATGTCGTGGTACACGACAGCCGACTGCCAGGTGCCCCAGATGAGGCGGCAGGAGAAAAATGTGAAGAGCAGGGCAATACCGTTGTACAGCTGGGCGCGGGAGCCCGTCATATTGAGCTTGTCAAAGAACCAGTGGAAGTTGAGGAAAGGCGTCGACAGCTCGTAGAGGATGAAAACGGTCGAGTAGTAGTTCAGGAATGGCCTCTGTCCGCCGGTGTGTCAGTAAAAACGAACCCAGGAGGTCTACAGAACGGGAGGTCTTACGAATCCAAAGGAATATACCGCCAAGGCACTACCGGCGTGGGCGAGGAGTCCCAAGCCAAAGATGTCGAGATGTAGGAGCGTCGTCACCAAATCCCACAGAAAATAGCCGGCAGCCATTGCCTGGACGAAGCCAGACGCGCCGTCATACGCCCAGACACGCTGCTGCCAATCCATAACACCGAGGTCCTCGTTGACCCACATCACCCACAAGGCGAGCGAGTTGATGAGGGTGCTCTGGACGAGCGAGACGACATGGGCGTCCCAGTTGGCCTTTTTGCTTCGTGAGTGGCGCGGGTAGTGGTTAGGGAACAGCCATGTCGAGATCAGCGGCGACACGACGACCTGGATGAAGGTGTAGAAGAGCGCGGCCCCGAGCACCTCGTGAACGTGGAGCGGCAATGTTGGCAGCGACAGGCGGTCTGCCCATGGCTGCACGGCCTTGCTGAGGGCAGGTATCGGCGGGATGGGAAACGGGTCTCTCATGGTGGGCGGACTCGTCCGGTGGTGGAACTGTCGGGAGCAGAGAGACCGTGAATCCGGAAAGATGAAACACAAAGCGATTGATGGGAAGCTATATAGCGGCAGCTGGCGAGGCGAGGCGAGCAGCAAGTGAGGCTGGGCCGGCGAATGTCGAGGCGGGCTGGTGTGACTTGTCACCAGGCACCCCACTCCACAGATTGGTCACAGTCTCGACCCTTCAGCTATAGCTCTCTAGGCAGGCGGGCCAAGGCGGAATGGCAGGTGATCGAAGACACCCGAGCACACCTATTCGAGGGTTGAGGTCGGCGTGGATGCAGCCATGTGCACCGTCGTCATTCGCTTGCAGAGCGTGAGAGTCTTTCACCCTCACGCCAACCCGCCAGACGGCTCCCTCACGCTTGCCAATTTGTTGGGGGTTTGGGCCCAGGTAGGGCCTTGGCACCGCTGAGGCTAGCTGGGCTTGTATCTTATCGGCGGCCCTTCCCACCAGGTATCGAGACATCCTGTCACATGAGAGGGAATAGGGCAGAAGCGGTACCCTGTACGGGGGAATCAACAAGTGCACGAGCCATCGACGTCAGTCACGCATCCCAAATCCGGGGCCTTTGGTGTCCTGGAGCCCGGAGGCATCAAAGTCATCGAAGTCAAGTTGCTGAGCGCACAAGAGTGCGACAACAACTGAGCCGAGGTATAGCTGTGGGAGCGGGGCCAACAACGGATTTTACTGTCTTTGCGGATAGATCTGCCGAGACGGAGAGCTAGCGTATTATTATCTTGGTTATTTCGTAGTCCGCAGTCTCCTGAAAGTTTCGATAGCCGCTGTCCGTAGTTATTGCGGGACCTCGTTCCGAGTGATCGAAGCTTCACCAAACATTGATTACTATGCAACTTGAGGACCCCAGGACTCGGCGATCACTACTCCAGTTTCCTGGCATTTTTTACCCGGTCATCTGTTTGTTTTTGGTTTGAGAAGCATGCGGCGGTAATCCGCTGTCGGGAGAAGTAGCGCCCATATCATGCTAACAGAAATGGATGTGTAACGTGCTGGTCCGCGTTAACGGCGTAACGAGAGATTGCCCAGACGGGGTATGCCAGAGAAGCGCACTTGCCAGCAACCAGACACAATCGTGAGAGGCCCGCTCGCTCCATCAGTCACAGGTAACCCGTCGACAACGACAACGCAGCGAATATTTTTGCGGCCTGCATTCAATTGGCAAGGCAGATGTGTACTGCCCACCTGGTGGTATACACGACTTGTCGAAATTGGGCGAATTGCTGCTTGTGTGGGCAACCTAGGCCGCAGATGAACAGAACTAGGCCCTGTCAACATGGCCGATATTCTGTATGACTTGCTCTCCCAGTCTGAGTCGACGTCCTCCAAAACGGTGGCCGATGCGAGCTCACTGGAATATCTCACCTCATTATCGTCTCGCTCCCTGGCGTCGCTGGCAACAGAGGAGCCACAGATCCTTGCGCAGTCCTCCCACGGTCTACTGCTCTCACTCCAAGCACTCTCCAAAAAGTCACACAAGCAAGTCATCGAATCGGCAACGCACCATGCTGCGCTCAGTCCGATGCTCCCAGCGCTGGCCGCCAGCACCGCCGATCTGCGGACTGCAATACCTAAACTTGACAGCGAGGCTGTTCGGTTTTCCACCACCTATAACAAAAATAGCGAGAACGATGTCCTCCTGCGCCGGAAAAAAGCCCTTCTCCTCTCGCGCAACGTCGAGAGGCTCGTGGACGTCCTCGAGCTGCCCACTCTGCTGTCAACCGCCATATCTACAGCCCCCGTCAACTATTCGTCGGCTCTGGACCTGAACGGGCACATCCGCCGACTGCATTCTCTATACCCCAAATCCCCGCTGGTGACATCCATATCGGCACAGGCGGATGAGGCTATGCGACTCATGGCCGCGAATCTTATCCTCTCACTCAAGTCGCCTGGCCTCAAGCTGGCCGCTTCGCTCCGGACCGTCAGCTGGCTGCGGCGCATTCTTCCAGATCTAGAGGTTACGGGAAACGCCGCCGCCAACAAGTCGCAAGGGCGCGACTCGCAAGAGCGGGCGCTAGGTGCCATATTTCTAGTATGCCGGCTGGCAACGTTGATGACGATGCTTGAAGCACTTGAGCCGCTTCGCAACCTGGCGGACCAGGAAAAGGCGCGACAAAAAGCTATCGGCAGTGGCAACGCCTGGTCCGGTGGACAGCAGACGGAGCGGTACCTGAAGCGATATATCGAGATATTTCGGGAGCAAAGCTTCGCCATCGTGTCCATGTTCCGAAGCATCTTCCCAGCGGCGCCGGAACCGGCGGACGGAGAAACACCAGAAGCCGACCAAGATCCACTCGAGCCGATTCCAACGGCACTGGCGACGTTCCCACTCTACCTAGTGGATATGCTTTTGGAGACTCTACGCATATATCTACCTACGGTGAAGGATCAGGCGTCGAGGGACAGTCTCCTCACGCAGGTGCTCTACTGCGCTGGGAGCTTGGGCCGCCTGGGAGGCGATTTTGGGCTGTTTCTCGCAACCCTGGACGTTGGCAGCGACGCAGAAGAAGAGTGGGTAGAGGTTGTGAAACGTCACCGAGCATTGGCAGGTCGTCTTGAGTCAATCGTCGGGGAACAGAAAAAAGGAGGGTGATGTGTAAATTACCTAGAGCTGATACTTAGCATCATTTGAGGCATGTTGAGAACCTAAGATGAGGCTGCACTGAGCTGAGGGCGCTGAACCCGGCTCGAGCCGACGATACCCCACCACGCTAAAAAATCGGGCTGGCTTCAATGCCGTCATAGCCTGGACTCTTCCACCGGATTTGATACTGAATTGCTTCCCGAGACACCCGACCACGCGGCTCTTTTCATTGCTCCTAACCACTGGTGGTGTTGGTCTCTGCATTGACCTTAACACTTTCAAACTTGGTGACAAAGATGGGGTATTGTTCGTAAGGCTGTCTCGAAGCTTAGAAAACAGCGGTGATGGCCAATTCGCATATCTCGTCTGCCCTTTCTCGTCTTTGACGGCGCGGTTTCAAGAGGTAGGTATCTCCTCCAGGACCCATTCCCAGAGGCGATATCGCCCATCCGGATAAGGGACCGACCAACTCGCCGCAGCCATGTCCGATGGCGTCCGCAAGACGGTCCCGAAGTCGAGTATGGTGACCCAACCCAGAGCTCCATGACGCCCAAATTGCTGACCTCCAACTCTCAGCCTTCCACTTCGGCGCAGGTCTGGGGTCTGGTGTCCTCTCTGCAGTCCTCCTCCAGCCCATCGACCTTCTCAAGACGCGAGTCCAGCAGTCGGGCTCGCACTCGCTCAGCGCCGCCATAGCCGACATCCGCGCCGCGCCGCATCTACTCCCGGCTCTCTGGCGTGGTGCTGTCCCATCCGCCCTACGTACCGGCTTCGGATCAGCCATATATTTTACGAGTCTGAATGCCATCCGCCAGAATGCCGCTCGCATCCCCGTCCTTGCGCTGCCCTCCATATCAAGCCCAGCGACAACCTCTGGCTCTGGAGGTGCAACACGCCACTCCTCATCGCTTCCCAAGCTATCCAACACAGGCAATCTACTCGCCGGCGCCGTCGCCCGCTCGTTTGCTGGCTTTATTCTCATGCCCCTGACTGTTCTCAAGGTTCGCTACGAGAGCAGCCTCTACAAATACTCATCACTAGTCGGCGCGGCACGCGACATAGCCTCCCGCGAGGGTCTCCGCGGTTTCTTCGCCGGGTTCGGCGCCACCGCCATCCGCGATGCTCCCTACGCGGGACTCTATGTCTTGTTTTACGAGCAGAGCAAACGACGTCTAAGCCGCATCTACGGTGCATCCGGTAGCAACATTGCTACCGCCGACTCTAACAAGCCTGACAAGAGGATGGGTGTCTCTCGCGCAGCGAGCATCAACTTTGTCTCCGCTATGGTGTCAGGTGTCGTCTGTAGCATCATCTCTAATCCTTTCGATGCCGTCAAGACACGCATTCAGCTGCAACCCGACGGGTACCGCAACATGGTCCACGCCACGCGCCGTATGGTCTCGGAAGAGGGCTTCCGTGCGCTATGGGATGGCTTGGCCTTGCGTATGAGCAGGAAGGCCCTCAGCTCTGCCCTGGCGTGGACGGTGTACGAGGAGCTCATCCGGCAGGCTGAAGTCACATGGGGAGGGAACAACAGTGGTAACGATAAGACGAGAACCAGCCTATGACACGATCACCACCGTTACCACCACATCATCGCTGTCGCTCTCACCATCGTCCTTAACCTAAGCGTGCCAGGTAGCGTGGCGTGTAGGCGTCTGCATTTGCGTTTTGCTCCGCATGCGTGTAACAACTATATTTTGCTGTATGATATTTGTACGACTCACTAGAGCAGGGGCAACCCTAACCAAGATACCACCATTCTCTGATTTTAAGGTTTCCTACCCTTGGGATGTATTGTACAAGAGATATGATGAAAGCATGAAGATTCCGCTCATTGTATATTATTCTCTAATGAGGAACGCGCATGTTGGAGAAGAGAGGAAATGACACGGGCATAAAAAAGCCTACCGTTGCGCGAGGCACGAAAGGAGCATGATATTGACCACCCCTATTCCTGCCATTTCGTGATGTAACCACCATACAACAGGCGTCAGATTTATCTGAACATCCCACTCATCGCTCGGAATGACGATGAGGAAAACTGAAGCGTAGAGAAAAGCTCTCATGGCTCCAAAGCAACCAGGCTTCGTCGATCATCCTACCTCATCTCTAATCCATTTCCCGAACAACAAAAACACTCCATGTACTCCTACCTACTGCCATTCCTACCTCGTCTTCATTCCCGATTGTGAAAACATTCACTCCAACCTCCGAGTCGAGCGTCAGATACAGATATGGCTGTAGTAATATACACATGCACAAGCACGAACAACCTACATTTTTATCCGCTCCGAGATATCTCTCGTCTCGCGTGTCTGATGGAGTTTTGCTTATTGTATTCTCTTGTATTGGGCTGGAGAATAGCGACTTGTATCTCTATGTCTGCGTCATATCTATACCTATACCTATATCTGTATCTATATCTGTATCTACATCTATATCCTCAAATCTAGAAATCAAGGTATGCGAATATTGTATTGTAGGGAATGTGACATCTTTTCCCCATCTGGAACTAAATTGTATTGCATGGTATGCTATTGTATTTTGTTGTTTGGAATTTCTGTATTCCATCTCGTCGTATAGCGAGATTCTCACCTTCCTCTTCCTCTTCCTCTTCCTCTTCCTCTCTCTCTCTCTCTCTGTCTGCCTGCCTGCCTCTGTCTGCCGTGGAAACCGGACTCTTCAAAGTGAGATGTTGTGTACCTTTGTATTTGTACGGTATGATTTGGTATGGTATGAGCTGATGCCATCTAGGTAGGCAAGATAGGGTAAGATAAGGTAAGGGGTGAGTAATACTGTATGTTTGGTTACATATAATCCCGAATGTTAATATGTGAAATACCTAGAATACCTATAATAAGGTATCTAGATCCAAGTCACGACTCGTCGTTCACAGTCTCATACAAGCCGGATAGCCACACGAGTGTAATTCGTGGATGCAAAGCACAATCGTTTCAGCACTCTCAATTATCTCAAGAGTTTCGTGCGCCTTCCCAAACATCGCAAGGGCGTGTTGGGTGATTCAAAAACATGGCTGCAACTGGAGAGCCAACAAACTCCTTGAGTACCTAGGTGGGAGCATACATAACCTAGAAACTCAAGGCGCAAATAGAATCCAAAATGTGCGAAGAAAGCAAGGTAAAGGTAAAACGTAAATTTGGTCATCACAACGTTCAGAGGCCCTTGTCAAGGAGCTATCGAGAAAAAAAAAAAGATACCTCGCCATATTGCATCAGTCATCGACATCCATCGGCTAACCGAACATACACATCACTAGGGTATTGATATCTGTCCATGCCGAGATTCTCCGTCCGTTCTAATCCAACACGAAAACAACAAACGAGAGAAGTCGTATTCGGAGTCTTATGCGGGGCGCACGCCAGCCAGATACATGAGAAGGCTGGGCGACTTGCTGCGGCGTCGGCTGTGGGAGCGGTCCTTCTTTCGAACCCATTCGAAGTTGGTGTCATCGTCGTAGTGGTGATGGTGGTGCTTGTCCTTGATCTGCAAGACGACCTTATCCTCGCGCTTCTTCTGCACAAGGCGGATCTTGGTCGTATGCTCCCAAAGCATGTTCTGCTCCCACTCGGGGACCCAGCGCTTGATGAGGACATAGCCCGGCTCCTGGGTACAGTTAGCAGTTGTCTTGGGTTAGGAGAGAATGACGAACTCACCGAATCGTACTCCCATTCAATCTTGTAAAACAGCAGCGTCTCAATGTCGAGATGCCGCAGGGACATGCGCGTGTAGGTCGGGCGAGCCGCGATCTCCTTCTCCTTCTCCTTCTTCTTCTCCTCATCCTTCTTAATCTTCTCCTTCTTAAGGATGGCCTCAATCTCCTTGTCGCTGAGGCCAGAGCGGATGAGGTCCTCTTGCAGGCGCTTTTGGTATGCCTTATCGGCCGCCTCCTTCTCCCGACGCTCCTTCTCGGCCTTCTCGGCCTCCTTCGCCTTCCACTTGGCAACAGCCTCTTCGGCGTCCTTCTCGCGCTGCTTCTTCTCCGCCTCCGCCTTCTGCTCGGCCTCGATACGTTCCAGCTCGAGCTTACGCTTGATGCGATCCTCTTCCGCCTTCTTCTTGGCCTCCGCCGCCTTCCTCTCATTTTCGACCTTCTGATGGTACTCTATCATACGCTGCTTTTCCGCCTCCTCCCTCTCGTCCTCCTCGAGCCTTAGCATCTTCAACTCGCGCTTGATAGCGTCTCTTGTCTTCTGCTCGGTCTCATGTTTTAGCTTCTGCTCTAGCTCCACCCTCCTGCGGTAGTCTTCCATCCTGTGCTCCTCGTCCTCCTTCCTCTTTTGAGCTTCATACTTCTCCTGGTCAATCTTGCGTCGAATGCGGTCCTCGGCCTCTCTCTCCGACTCCTTGCGCTTGACACGGTCGAGCTCGTTCTTGGTCTGGTACTTCTCGGCTTCGTCCTTGTACCGTCTTTCGAGCTTCTCTTCCTCCTCGTGGCGCCTCAAGCGGTCCAAGTCGTACTTGGCGCGGGTCAGCTCCATGCCACTCTCCATGTCCTTCTCCATCTGGCGCCTCTCCTCCTTTCTCTTGTTCTCAATCCGCATGGCTTCGAGCTCGGCACGGGCCCGCTCAAGTTCCCAACGCTCCCGCGCATCATCGAAGCTGGCATCGCTGGACGCCCTGCTGTGCGCTCGGCTGTGGGAGCGAGAGTGGTGGTGATGGGTATGGCGGTGCCTGTGGCGCGACCCGCGGGACGAGTCGGACGAGTAGTCCGAGTCATGGTCAGAATTGTCGTTCACAATCTTGTTGTGGATCACGACCGGGGCAACCGGCGCCTGGCTAGGCGGGCTAGAGCGTCTCTCCCGGGAGCGGGAGCGGGTCTTGGTGGTGACGATGGTGCGCTCCGGCTGGAGGTAGACGGGGGGCTGTTGGTAGTAGGGACGATTGTCCCGGACATCTCTGTCCCGGACGTCTCTCGTCACCGTCTGAATGTAATGAGGTCCTGGAGGCGGGGGCGGCGGGCCACGTCGGGCCGGTGATCGGTCCCGTTGCATCACACGTCGCACATGGACGTCGATGGACTCATCGTCGCTGTAGCCCGAGAAGCTGGACGACATTGTGGATGATCGCAGGGGAGAAGCGCAGTAGTTAATTCCCTCCTGTGTGACTGTAGTGTTTCAAGACGAGCGATATCAGCCCTCTTCCT
>Ga0247769_1000388_pt1 | contig 11206 bp, 14 predicted proteins | sample UWRJL166409R6_FD_179942 | JGI IMG/M metagenome (GOLD analysis project Ga0247769, IMG submission 179942) | Plant litter microbial communities from Arlington Agricultural Research Station in Wisconsin, United States - UWRJ-L166-409R-6 | ecosystem: Environmental > Terrestrial > Plant litter >... | reverse complement strand
CCACTAGCAGCAGAAGCAGAAGCGGCAGAAGCAAGTGGCGCATCATGGTGTTGCCGCCTGGCTTGGACTTCGGCGCGCCATTGCTCTCGGAAGGATTCGAGGTCCGGGTTCTGTTGGTCGGGGTCGGAACTCATGGTTTTTTTCTTCTTCTTTCTCTTTTCTTTCTCTCTCTCTCTCTCACTCTCTTTTCCGTCGCCGCGCCGCTGTTCGTGACTTTCGTCGTAGTCTGTGGAGGGGTCTTCCTTCACTCTTCACTCTTCACTCCGAGTGGTTATCACCGAAATGAGATGAATCTTTCAAGTCTCAAATCCCGATTACCAAGTCTACTGAGTGAGTGGGAGAGATTAGAGATTGGTGACGAAGCGAAGCTAGGAAGTGTGACGTGAGTTGATGGAGGAGAATAATATCCGGCGGTCAGAATTGTGAATGAGATGCCACGAGAGAATGAGGGAATGATAAGCCCCCGAGCCGAGCCGAGCCGAGATGAGCGATTCGGGATGGAAAAGAGCAACCAAGAGGGCAATGGACGAAGAAACTTTCCAAAAATATGGTTCTGTGTGTCCCATGAAATATACAAAGAGTCAGATGCTAACTTCCGTGTTCCGATGGTGATTGGTACGGTGTAAGAGGCAAGACAACGCCGATTGTGTCATTCGGCAAGTGCTCCCGGACATCCCTTGTCTGTTCGACCCTGACCCTGACCCGGACTTTTGATTTGAGATCGGTGATAAGATAAGCAGTCAACACCCTAACCCTGAATCTCAAAATCATCTTACAACGCTGGACCTTTTCGTATTCCCAATCCCTATCGTAGCTCACCACGGCCTATTACGAATAGTACACAGAGATCCTCAGCGCCGGTTCCTTAGCAGCCATATGGACCCCCAAGTAACCCCGAAACGAATAAATGAAAAAGATACAAAAGAAACAAAGTCGCTGTGGCCAAACGGCTGGCCCCCAAATCCTTGATCCTGATTCCGATTCCAACTCCCAAATTGGCAAACTCCCGACGCCATTTCCATATGCTGATGGTATTATGTTGGTATAGACTCCCCGCAAAACACCCAGATGATTCATAACCTCCTAGGCCACAATCGCTTGACACTCGGGGCTTCAGGTGAAACGATCCAACTCGGAGAACTCCCTCGCAATCGCTCCATCCCGTCCAAAACCTCGTCACCAGTCTACATGCTGAAAAACGTAGGTGATCGCCCACCGGCTAATGGTGGCTGTGAGCCGAGCCTGCGGTATGGCTGTGTCCAGAGTGCTGACTCCCTGTTCCTGAGCGACTGCTTCCGGGTCTCGGTTTGGTGACTACGCAGCAACTAGCTGCGGTACAGTCGTCGACACACTCGAGAAGACAGACGTTTTCGCCGTTCGGCGGGACCGCCGTCGATCCGTCCATGCGTAGCGCGAGGCCGTCGCCCTCTTCATACCCGCCGCCGAGGCCCGTCCAGAACTCGGGCTGGATGGTGGCGCTATGGATACCGTACGCGTGGAAGCACCTGCGCGCGCGGCGCGAGAGCTCCATGAATTGCTCGCCATTCTTCTCCGATACCGGGAACTTGACCCGCACGTGCATCGATGCCACAATGGTCGTATCCGACAGCTGCCAGATGTGTACATCGTGGCACGCCTCAACCCCGGGCAGAGACTCGATATCCTCCTTCACGTCGTTGGCATCGATACCGGTGGGCGTAGCCTGGAGGAGCACCTTGGACGTCGTCTTGGTGAGGGGAATCGCGGTTTTGAGGATGATGAGCGTGATGAAGAGTGACACAGCCGGATCCGCGTAGAAGCGTCCCGGCCAGTCAGTAAGCCAAATGATCAGTGCCGTAACGATAACTCCCACGTTCCCCAGGGCGTCTCCGATGACATGGAGAACCATGGCGTTCATGCCCATGTCGCCGTGGCTATGCCCGTGACCCTTCCCGCCAGACTTCCGGGGTTTGCTGTGATTATGGGAATCATGAGTGCCCGAGTTCCTCCGGGAGCGCCTAGACGTCGACCGCGAGCCGTAGGTCCCTTTGTGGCTGTGCGCTCCGAGAAGAGGGGTATTCTCGGCAGATTCCGGGGCCGTCGGGTTGGCAGCCTCCTCCTCCACGCTGCTCTCGCTGCTGGACTCCTCTCCGGGTTGGGGTTGGCAGGCCTCCATGATCTCCTGCCGAAAACTAGCCGGGTGGATGCTGATGTCGTCAATGCTAGTGAGTCGACCGTGTGTGCGCGACCCGACCGTTGTACGTCTCTCTCGGCCCCTAGAAACCCTGCTGCCGCTGTGCTCGACAGTGTCGGACCGGGAGTCCTCGCGACCGAACGTTACATTCCGGGGTGGAGTCTCGGGGCCGCCGCGGGCAGTCAGTCTCGCCACGGCCACTTCAGGTAGCACGTCAACAACGCGTCCGCTCTCGTCGGCCAGGAAGCCCGCACTCCTCCCTTCTTCAGCGCTCGGCAAGTCCGAATATCCATGGCTATGGCCGTCGCCCTCGGCATGGCTGTGTGCTTCCCCGCCATGCGAATGGTCGTCCGAGCCGTGCGAGTGGCCGTGTCCGTCCAAGACAAAATATCCGACCACATTGGAGGCCAATCCGACGGAGCCAACAATGAGAATGAGCTGCGCATTCCCAATCACCGGGGGATCGATGAGGCGGGTGACGGCTTCGAGGATAATCGAGACGCAGAGAGCGATTAGGAAGACAGCGTTGAAGAAAGCGCCGAGGATTTCGGCTCGTTGCCACTTTCGTTTTGTCAGCCGTCTATCATCGCGCCGGGCCCGGCAGTAGCGATGCTATCGTCGATCGGGAAAAAACTCACCCCGTATGTATATTGAACAGTTGTCGCCTTCTTGGAGATCTGAACCGCCCAGAGACCCACAGCCAACGATATGATGTCGTTCAACTGTTTTGACGAGAGAAGTTGCCGGTTAGTTAACCGCCCAAAAGCATTGAAGGGGGATCCAGGCACCAAAAAACATACCATGTGGAAAGCATCAGCCATGAGCGCAAGCGAATGCACCGCAAAGCCGACAGACAGCTCGATCACGAAGAACAGGATATCGATGGCCAGCATCACTTTGATGCGTGTCGTCTTTGACCACGCCATCTTTGTCGTCTCGAGCGCGCGCGCGCAGTCGTCGTCGGCGGGTGTTCGGCCCTTGATGCTTTCGCCGGGCCTCCCCAGAAGAGGGAAGGAAGAAACGGGACAATTAATGGTAGAAGTGGAAGTCGGAAAGCGACCCAAATAGCCCGGCAGCGGAAAAGAGATGGAAAAACGAAATACGAGCGAGAAGAAGAAAGATAAAAGCGCGCAGTTAGTATTCGGTAGCAGCGAAGAAAAAAAAACGCAGAAGATGCTAACAAGCAAGAAAGAAAGAAAATGAGAAAATGAACGATTCGAGGTGAGGTGGTGGCGTTTGCGAGTGAGTAGCTACTTTGCCGCGGTAAAGATTAGGTAAGTTGTTAGAAGGAAGGAAGGCTTGCTAATAAGCTCGGTGGAGGGAGGGGGGCAAGAGCCAGTCAGTCCAAGGTCCGTGGTGCTTTTTTGGTCGGGTCCCGATTTTAACTTTTATTCAGGCAAACGACGGCGCAAGAACCGGAGGAAAGAGAAGAAGGGAAAGAAGAAGAACTCGGAGATGGAATTCGGCGGTTTGCGACAATGGTCGTGGTTCGGCAGTCGTTTAAGTTTTTCAAGAAGTTCAAGAGACCAGAAAAATCTCCCCCCATAGAAAAATCAATGGATGACGCCGCTCGGCGGGATTGACGAAATTCGCCCCTCTTATCGTGCTAATTACCAGGGTCCCCGGAAGGGGATTGCCAGACCGATACCAGATTCTTTCTGCAAAGCCGCAAGCGCCTACAAAGCACGGATCCGAATCGGGAGGTGGGGTGTGGCTTGGAATGCCGCAAAAGGTTGGAATGTGGACAGCTGAAAGATGCGGGAAGCTGAAGATCACCATGCTGAAAAAGTGAGACAATAGACCAATAGCGTGAGATCCTTTCTCCCCCCCCCCTTTTTGTGTTTGGCTTCGACGGGGATTAACAATCGCTTCCTTCCACAACATGAACCACCAGCAGACATCGGAAAATTTTATTCCTTCTGTCAAACTTTTGATAATGGTTCTTGGAGGTCTCCTCAGCATTCGTCCCACCTCCATGGATTTAATTTCAATGTGTAGGTATATCGCAATATTACAAGCACTAGAGGCTGTTGTCCCGGACTTTCAGCAACCCTAGGAACCTGTACATTTGTAACAGAGAACAGACCCACCAACTTGGTTTCGGTAAAAACAGTTTCTGCCCTACACACTTAGACACCTAGACACATTACCCAAAAAAAAAACATCCCCGATAGTAAAGGCAATCTCTAAATTCTCTTCCCTATGCGCTGCCCACTAGCCTCTTTTCCAAGACACGAATATGAACCGAAGTACTAACCACAACCTACTAACGTACAGACCTGATGACATCAAACGAGTAAGCACACTCACACACACAACCAAGGCAGGGAGATCGAAATGTGGGGCCGTTCCGTCGGGGTGTACGGACCGTGTAAGTCGGGCGAACCGCACGTGCAACGGCGTCGCGTGTTGCGCAGCAGCGGCTCCACGCATGAGCTGTGGGTCAAGCGACCAACCCCATCTACGAGGGACAACGCCAGCCCACCAGATCTTTGACTCTCACCGAATATGCCGGTGTCACGGCTTGAGATCTTGACGTCGGCGCTCAAAAGGTGGTGAAACACGGCATGGATAGGTATATTATATAGCTGTGTACGCTCCTCAATCGGCATCCCAGCCAGCGCCCGGTTGACCACGACGTTGGCTCCTGTAGGGAGCGGACAGTTCCTCCTTTGTGAGGAACTTCTCGCACTTGGAGGAGCCGACCAGCCCGACTGACGAAAAGGGGTGGGCACCAACAACAGCCCTTGTTTGTCATCTTCGAATGAGTACCTATGAGAATCGTGGTCGGATGCAACATCCCCGGGTGGGCTTCACTCCGATGGTGGAGAGAGAGAAGCATACTTGTCCAGCTCGTCCCCATCCGGGGAACCCTCCATCAGTTGTTGCGCGGAACGTCCCGGAAGACCAAATCCGGATTGCGTTGCTTGTCTTGATCTCAGAGACGGGTTCTCTCGAATTCCGGCTGCCGATACCCCAAGGGCTTTTTGTGGCGTTTCCCACGGCACCGACATCGTATCCCGCATCCTACACACAATCTGCCAGGCATCCCGAATTCGACGAGCAAGTCGGAATCTACCCTTAGGCGCTGCGACGTCGTTGATAAAGTTGGTAGGCAAGGTGTTGAGTGTCCGACAATATAGAGTACAAGGGTAGAACGGCTCGAGGGAGGAGACAGCTCTCATGTCAATCTCGACCAATTCGTTGCCGCATATGTACATATTCAAGAGATCTGGAGTTCGGGCAATGGCGTCGATAACCATCTCTTCACGGTCTTCCGTTTGTTCAACTACATCGACGAAGAGGAAGCCATTCCAGGCCAGCCGAGTTCCAATCGTAGCCAAGATGTCGCGGAAGGAGATCTAGCCTATCTTGAACGCCTAGTCAACCGAGGCAACTCCTGTTCACGGCTTACATGCCCCTACAGCCTGATAGCGGCGCCCGAAGGGATGTAGCGAGGATGACAACATGCCTCGACTCTCTCCAGACACTCAGGCAGTTGAGAGCGTCTGCTACGTTCTTTATGTATGTCTCCCCCACTCCGAGCGGCCTAAACCCTAGCCACCACTGCTGAATAGATGCTTAGTAACTCTAGTAGACCTCGACATGGGCCTCGATTTTGTGCACGTTGTCCACGTAGCTCGAGAACCTGGCGAAGGAGGATGTAAGCTAGCTGGTGACTAGCAAGGCCTTTACCGTTGGTGAGCAACACGTCTCGAGGCTTGAGAAAGCCGTCCGGGATGGCTCTCTTCTGGGGTTTTGGGAGCCCGAGTTGAGAACGAGGACATGTGGCAGGATGCTGCTCAGCAAGCACTGATAAATTACCCTGCGGTAGTGAATATGAGCCCAAGAAGCCGAGGTAGTCGAAGAACTGGAGTAAGACATTTTCAGGATGCCGGTTGGGAATGTGAGTACGGCCAGGACAAGGATGTTCAAGGGGGCTGTACTGGGCCCGTCGTTTGAGGGCCGAACGGAGCCTGGAAGGTACCTTCCTTTACCTGGAGAGAATCAAGTAGGCTTCTCATTAGGAAAGAGCAGTGGTAGCAGTTGCCGCTGTTCAAGGATACCTTACCTCGAGCGGTAGAGACAAGCACAGCAAGAATGACCCTGTTTCTGGGCCTTAGTTCTTCTCACGGAGCATCTCTCAAACCTCCGACGCACCTGCCGATGATTTTTCCAAAGTTGGCAGCATGGATGCGACGCAGATAGGTACTGAAGTACCCGACATGATCACTGCAGCGGCTCGACATCTTGCAGCATCTCCATGACAGACGCATGGTTTGTCTGACGAGTAAGGTACCGACCGGCTACAATCGATGTTGGAGATCCTTGAGCCTCAAGCTGGGCCATCCTCCCCTCCACCTCCCATTGACATTAGGATCTTTCACCCCTACATATTCTAGCAGGCAATGCAGAACTGCAAAAAAAGATGAGGTTTCCCCGTTCACTTCATTTTTCTCGGTCGGCTCCCCTTTTCGCATTAGACGTCGACACACGGTTTCAGTTCAACCATGGCGTTTCCCCGGGTTTATCGTGCGGGTGAGACCTGGGTGTGGGTGGACAATCTCGCGGTGCGTCCTGTCCTCTCAGGCAGCAGAATTCTTTGCACCATCATTCGACGCTGGCTCGCTCACCCGCTCGCCCACTCCACAACCCACACCACGATGGGAATCGAGGAGTTTTGTGTAGCAGCGTACTGATGCATGCGAATCGGTTCGAACCTTTTGTTGCTGCAGAATCGTGTCTTTAGACTGCCATGTATCCGGCCGATTCAATGATTCCCAATGACGGGCCAATTGCACGCAGCGTCCAGACACCATGAAGCTCTCTCGCAAGCCTCTCGAGGTGTGCCGACAAGCGCATTTGGCCGGACTAACGGACCGGGGGGGGAGGTTCGAACCCAGATGACCGTCAAGTCCCCTTCCGAAACAGGCGTGCCGTGTCCACTGTCCTGGACTCCGTCCCGGCTTATAATATCGGACCTTGTCCTACCCATCGCCTAGTGGCCGAGTATGGAGCAGCCTCCTATCACTTCATCGTTCACAGCGTGGACCGGCCTCTCTTGTACAATACAGACCGGTTCTTCCCCCATCGCCCTCCCTTCCTGAATCTCGGCAGCATGGAAGTCTCACCCTGACCACCGCTGCCATGCTCGCTCCCGCCATGCTCAACGCCGCAGCCCCTTGTTAGAACGGATTACTCGGACAAAACATCGAGAGGAAGGTTTCTCATCCAAGAGGAAGCTTCAGAAACCATCTTGCGCTGATTAAATACCTCATCGCGGATAACCAATATGTCAAGAGAGTGGTCGGTGGGTGATGAGATGGATGGCGACTGGGCCGTCTCCCCTACCAGCTCGACCAGCCACTTTCACTTCGAGCCCGATTCAGCTCCTGTTCGTCGGCAAGAACAGGGTGATCTCTCCCCGGTTTCCGAGTTCTCTTTGGATGGGGCAGGAGGAACAAGAGATCGGGCATCACTGAGACCGGATCAGGGAACACCTTGGGGCATATACAGCACCTTCGAGGGAGTTTCGGACAGCACTCCAGTGGCTTCACCAGGGCTATGGCAGGCAGACGCCTCAGTGCCAGTCCGCCCTGCAATGTCGCCGCATGCGCAAAGTAGCCGGACCCAACAGGAATTGGTTATTTACCCTTATAGCAATCCTTATCGTGTTTCGCTAACTCTCTCCCCAAGACAGAGGCACGCGCGCGCTCAGCTCTCTCTGGACACGAACTAACCGTCACCTCATATGGGCCAGCACCAACCCCTGGGGACGAAGAAGCACCCCGGGAGATACCGACAACTGGCAATCGACAACACGCAGTTCTCGCTGGGCGAGACGGAAGCGGACCTTTCATGCACTATGAAGATCCTTCGTACTTTGAACTTGATGAGAGCCGCAAGGACGAAGCAGGAGTATCGGGAGCCCGTTGGGGCGAGCACATGAGTGTTTCCGAAGCGACAACCCCCAGCGGACGCCGGACGCGAAGCATGTGGCAAGGATGGCGAAGGAAAGGCCCTCCCCGGGGTGGAAACCGCAGCGCAGGCCTTGGAGGTGACAATGGGCGTCCGAATCATCAAGGAGCTGAGAACCATTTCGTCCCCTGGATACCAGAGCTTCTCTGGTCACTGCTCAGTCTGGTTTGTCTGGCGGCTATAATAGCTGTGATGAAAGGGTACGATGGGCAGTCTCTCGCGGACTGGCCGCTAGCAATCCCACTCAACGGCCTGGTAGCATTCCTGGAGGCGATATGTCGCGTGTCTCTTGTTGTCCCCCTGACTGAGGGTCTCGCGCAACTGAAATGGAACTGGTTTGCGAGACGGCAGAGACCGTTGTCTGACCTACAAGCGTTCGAAGATGCAAGTCGAGGGACCGCTGGAAGCATAAAGTTTATATTCCAGAGAAAAGGTCGAGCTTTGGGAATGTCCGCCGCCGTAGCGCTGTTGACATGCTTTGCCTCTTCGCCATTGACACAGATGGCGATCAGTTATCCCACGCGTCTCGTTGGGAGCGGAGATTTTGCAGCGTCTGTAGCCAGGGGCAAGGCATACGCGCACCCCGAATACAATTCCTCGAGTGGTAAGAAGCATCCCCGGGCTATCACAGTTCTGAATGCTGAGTCTCATGGGACAGAGCTTGATGCGCGCGAAAAGGTATCGATTCAGCAAGGCGTGTTCCACCGCGTCGACGAGAGGGTGCTGCCGATCGAAACTTCTTGCGGCCCAGAAGAGTGCCGACAGTCGACCTTCAACTCGTTGGCTGTCTGTTCCACCACCGTTGACCTGTCCGAGAGACTCGTCATCTCCAACCCGCTTGGGATTTTCAGCATCGATACAAGTTTGGGACTGGGCAGCAGTGACATGCCGGTGTACAAGGCAAGCCTCCCCAACGATTTGTTCCTTATTGGCAGCGCGAGCACGTATAATTTGAACGTGTCATCACCCCCCGTCGTCTCCACTGGGAGTGGCCAGGTGCTGGACAGCGGGAGCTTCCTGCCAGCGATCACTAGTTTAGGCCTCGCCGGGCTGGATGCAAGGGTGTCGAGCGCTGTCGCGAATGTCTTTGCCATCTACACCAACCAGACTGCCGAGGTAGGTCAGCAGAGTGGAACGTTTCGCGCGGTTGAGATATTGTGGTATTTCTGTATCAACAAATACACGGCCGCGGTCTCGCGAGGCGCTGGGCTGTCCGCCCTGGTCAATTCTTCGGCCGTCGTGTTTGCGCCAGTAGCAGCCGCGGTGGAGGCTGTACCGGCGACAGTGGCTCGCAGGGTAGATAGCCACTCGTCGACCGCAACCGTCTTGGAGGCACGGTTCGAAGATGAGACATATGTCATCAGGAGGGACGATGTTAGGTTGCTCAACCGATACATCCTATCACAGTTCGCTGGGACGTATTCCTCCCGGCGTGGCAAAACAGCCATTGGGGTAACAGCGACCAGCGATGCGCTTGGTACAGCGATGTTTGCACGGGAGAGCACAGGTTCCGACGATGCGGGAGACGCAATTGCGAACGTGACGGGGAATGTTGCTACGAGCCTAACGAATGCGTGAGTAATTTTTGCTTTTTCTCCCTGCTTGTAGCTCACGCGTTGGGCATCAGTCCGCAGCGCTCGCCATCTGACGTTCTCTTTGACTCTAGCATACGCTCCGCAGCCGCCGCAACCGCGGTCCCGGGTGGCGTCAGCACCCTCATCGCCGAGAACTACGTCCATATCCGATGGCCGTGGATCTCGTTTCTTGCTGCCCAAGTCGTGCTCTCGGCGGCTTTCCTATTGGGGGTCATGGTCCAGACGGCGGTGTGGCAGGTAAAAGTAGTCAAGGGTGCGGGATCGGCGATGACGACGCTGCTCGCCCTCTCCCCGGCGGATAGGGAGAGGTTGTCGCTGGTATCTGCGGCTGGAGTGACATCGACATTGGGTAACGGAGCCGAAACGGCGCAAAGACTGGAAGGTGTGCAATGCAGATTCAAGCTGGAAGGTGGGGGCTGGGTGCTTGAGGTGGTTGATGGCAGCAGTGGCCAAGCTTCGGGAGTGGAAAGGTGAGGCGGGAAAAGCGACGGGGTGTTTTCAGATCAGACGCTGAGTTGCTCCCGGTGGAGGAGTTCTATTGGCACATATCGGGATGGGTTGGATGATGACTTGACGATGAACAAGACTTTGTAATTAGGTACCTGGGTAGTCTGGATTGAGATGTGTGCTGGATGTGCATCTATCCATTGTCTCACTGACGGCCATGTAGTTCATGTCGGGAGAGATACGAGTAGGGAATGTCAGTACAGGATTACACAACACCCGAGTGGTATCTGTCTGACGATACCTAGGTAAATCCAGATCCATATCTCCATATCCATGTGCATCCAAATTCGGATTTCACAACCCGGTATCTCGTCTCTAATAACCATTCCTTGGGTACAATACCGCATTAGCTACAAGGTCCTCTGTTGTTTAGGTAGGTATTTCTAACAAGCCAAAAAGCCTATGTACTTATATAAAATCACCGCCTCTTTCCCACCTCCTTACTTTATAAGTATTATTTGTTTATTCTCTCCTTATACACATAGGTAGTGATTATACTTTAGGCAGGGGTCCGGTATTAGAAAGTAAGAATTAAATTAAGAAACTAGCCTCACCTTGTTTATTTAGCTCTTATAAGGTATTGGGAAAGGGGTTTTAAGGGGAGGGGGGAGGGGGGAGTAAGGGTTAGGTTAGGTACGGGAGGCTCCGGCCAAAAGAAAAGAAAGGGTCAACCAACACCCCCAGTGCAAAAGGGGCCAACTCGCTACAAAATTATCCTATCCGTACGGCTAATACGTTGTAAATAAAGGCCCTGTACAACTAACTAGATTGACCCTTTTTTGGGGGGGGGGGCTGGAGGCTTCGTATTGAGGTGAAGTGGGTAGATAAGGGGAAAGGATAAGGGAAAAGGAAAAGGAATGGAAAATGAAAAGGAAAGGGAAGGGAAAGGGAAAAGGAAACGATATGAAATTTAAGACAAAAGTACTTTTTATTATCTTTTCTAGTGTGTAGA
>Ga0247769_1000387_pt1 | contig 11209 bp, 11 predicted proteins | sample UWRJL166409R6_FD_179942 | JGI IMG/M metagenome (GOLD analysis project Ga0247769, IMG submission 179942) | Plant litter microbial communities from Arlington Agricultural Research Station in Wisconsin, United States - UWRJ-L166-409R-6 | ecosystem: Environmental > Terrestrial > Plant litter >... | reverse complement strand
GAGCGGTCGTTGAAACAGTACAAATCTCTGGTCGCCGATGAGACAGTGGCAAAGGCTTTCGTGGGACTGGAAGAGTTCAAGGCCGAGTGGGATGTAGGTGTCTGGCGAGTAGTTCTCCTTCACATCATAGCTCCCGCTGACTGCACCCCTTAGCTTGAGGTTCCCCGCGCAACTGAGAGGATACGAGTTGGCATGCCTTCTACGGCGATCACAGCCTCCTCCGGGCCCGCGACAACTCCCGCTCACATCGGAGGCGCAGGCGGCACGCTGATCTTGGAGGCGACAGAGAGTTTTATCACATTTTTAGATGCACTGAGGCTGGGTTTACTTGCGAAAGACCAACTTCATCCCCTACTCACAGAAGTTATCCAGTCGGTAAACAAGGTTTCTGACAGAGACTTTGAAAACCGAGGCAAGATTGTTCAGTGGCTCATTACGCTGAACCAGATGAAAGCCACGGAGGTGCTCAGCGAGGACCAGGCACGAGAGCTAGAGCTAGATATCAACTCAGCCTACCTAGGATTCAAAAACACGCTGTCATAATCCTGTTCCAACGGACCAACCTGTAGAGAGTTATGGAGCAAATGCTCCGCAGCTTTATTACACCAAGAATGTCCAGAAACTGGGGTAAACGAATTCCTCTTCAAAAATCCGTCTGACCTGCTCCAGGACAAACCGTTCAACCTTCCCTAGATTCTTGAGGCTTTGCTTACCGCTGTCCCGTTGGCCGATTTCGCTTTCAACCCTGATCTCCTGGAGCAAGCTTCCCATCTTACTCGTTGGCTTGTCTCCTGGTCCCTGTGCCTGACAGTGGTCACCGTCCTCGCCCTCCATATTCTCTTGCCCACCCACGGCAGCCTGTGCGTCTTCAGGACTCAAGAAGCAAAAGTGCACCCTCTTGCGAATGTAGGCGAGCACACCCACACCATCGAATGTCAGGCCTGTAATACTGAGTCTGAGTGGGATTCCCACGAAGCTTTGCATCGGATAGTCCAACAGAATGTCAGCAGTGAGCAGCAGCTTTATATCCCCGGCATATTTTATGTGGAAAACGGCTTGCATATCCTCAATCCTGCGTTCTCGGAACCGCCTTTGGGGTTGCTCGTCCTGGCGGACATCGGTCTCAATATCGTCTTCGACGATTGCAGAGCCTGCCAAAGCAGACGTGTCTCGCGTCGGCGGCCGTGATGTCCCCACAGAGGTCGGCGCCAGAGTTGATACGCTTGATTTCTCTCTGAGAATTGGGCGATGGATTGACGTAATGCCGGCTGATATCCCCGGAGAGGTTGTGGTTGCGGCGGGCGACACGGGCGACAGGCCGGGGGGGTTGAAGTCCATAATCGAAATGGAGCTCTGAGAAGGATTGCGACTATGGCCTCGTGGCTGGCCATCCACCCCTCCCACATAGTGAGTGTTTTGCTCAGATGGGTTCGGCCATGTACCACTAAGGTGATGCGCGCTTGCAACAGCGGCGAGTGGAGTTTGGGTACCTGAGAGCCCGTTTGCGAACTGCGAATGGAAATAATGTAGGCTGGATGTACCTCCAGCTATTCCCGGGGTTGATACGCCAAGGAATGGGCTGGCCAAGTCATTGAGGTGGACGGCGCTCCTCGATGAGCTTCCAGGGATGCTCAAATGGGGCGGCAAATTGGGAGTTCCCTCCCCGCCCCCAGCTCGCCGACGTCGATCCGCGGCGGCCTTCAGAGACTCTGGGACCTGAGCAGCGTCGCTGGCATCTCCAAAATCACTATCCTCGCTAGAGTCCGAGATTTCTTCCTCGGTGTTTTCTTCATAAAAGTCTGGCAATGGGTCGGTAATATCCTTGAGCTTGACATCGGGCGGGATAGTGCCGAACTCAAAGTCGTGCACGGTGACAGATTTGATGAAGCGTGGTAGCGGGACAGATTGGAATTTGGTGTGGATGAAATCCCGAATCTTGTGCGCTAGATCCTGTCCATCAGGGCCTCCGGTGACCGCTTCCCAGTTGAGGTCGATCGACATGGAAGCAGAGTGGCGGAGGGTTTGTTGTGTTGCGTTGAATACTTGATGCTGTTGGGTATCAGGGGCGCATACCCCTTCGGTTACGTCCGAAGAGGAGAGCAGATGAACACAATTTTGGGCGATAAATCAATTCAGAGCAGAAAGTTTGAAGTACGAAGGTATGCAACTTGCACAGAGTTTGCGCGTCTACACGATGAATGTTCGTGGAATTGGATGTGAGACGAGTGAATATACCTACCTCCATACGTAATAACCCTAACCCTCACATAGTTTCTGTCTGAAATTGATGCCAAGCCAATAGATCGTGCGTAGTGCGTCTCCCAGGCAACGAAATGCGCCAGCCCAGAAAAACAACACACGGGTTAACACTTCCCAACTCGTCTCAAAGTAACTGTCAACATGCCCCAGTCGGCTTACTATCTGTAATGTCACCCTGCGGCTTTCGATATTATTATGAGAAGTTGTTCGTGATTTCTCGCACGTGTTCAGTTTTTTCACCCCTACTTCATTTACAGCTTGCTGAAGAAATTCCGAAATCGAGTGAACACGACCGCCAAAACAGGACTTCTTGGCTGGCCTGCCATGGATCAGTCCCCGCCGAAGCGCATCACCAGAGCGAGGGCAGCCGCGAAGGCCACAGAGTCCCTCGCAGCAACCACCAGGGTAGTCACTGCCGCTGCTAGGGCAAAGGCTACCCGTAGCACCGCAAGCACTTCTGCTAAGAGGAAGAATCGATCGGACGAGGCAGATGAAACCGACCAAGACGAGCACGATGCCATGGTATCCAAAGAAGCACCATCGGTCACGAAGATGGCAAGGTCTACCAGGGGTCGACCCAAGAAATCAGCGGCCGAGCCCGAGACAGAAGCGGATCAAGTTGCCCCTGTCAAAACCCGCGGTCGACCTAAGAAAATGGTGGTGGTAGCTGCTGCTGAGGAGCAACCCAAAGCGACGCGGACGACTCGCGCAATGAAGGCAACCACAGATGAAATAGACGATGTTTTGGAACCGCCCAAGAGAGCAACTCGTGGTAGGCCGCCTTCTTCGATGGCAAGCCGGACAGCTGCCAGAGCAACAGCCAGGAAAACTGTCAAATTCGAAGAGCCGGAGAAGGAAAACATCGTACCGCCTGAAGTCACTTCGGGAAAAGCACCGCCAAAAGTATCTGATTCGTCTACTGGTCTGAAGGCCAAGCCAGTTCGTCGGCCTGCCACCGCGGCCAGTCGGGGGACAAGAGGCACCAAGGCAAGCATCACGACTGGGGATAAGCCAATTCCGCTAAGCCCTAAGAAGGTCAACCAGATTACACTGAACCGGGTCGATTCTGACGATGAACTCGCTCCAAACGACAAGGTGCCCGCCAGGTCACTGCGAAGAAACCCGATCCGACCACCAACGGGTGTACGGAAGGCCGAACGAGATGTTTCAGTTGCCGACGCCGAGGACGCGCCCCTCGGAATTGCGGAGGCTATTTCTACCAGAAATTTGGATAGTCCGGCCAAAAAGCTGCCACAGTCACCCTGGAAAGGCTCCATTAAGTCACCAGCGAAACGAGTTGAGGGCATATTATATGTTTCATCGTTACAAGATCCATCGCTCGGCGAATCCTTGCAGCCTTTTTCGCAAGCCTCACTGCTGCATTCCCCGGCAAAGAGACTACCTCCGGGGAGTCTTGACATCAACGGCATCGTTGGTCCCCCATTATGCACGTCCCCATTCAAGACGTCGCATCTCATGTCGCCTGCCAAACGCCCACTCTCGCCTGTAAAGTCCTTCGTTCCAAGGATGTTAGAGCAGGAATCTGAAAGGAGTCCGGCTCCCAAGGCCACTTTACTGGCTACACCGCTGCCAACAGCTAAGAATGGTGGCATCGAGGATGGAACAGCGGACATTGAAGACATGATTTTGGGCGATGCGGGTGAGAATAACAACATTCCGGATTCGCCTTTGAGACTGCGTTTTCCTGGACGACTTTCGGCTGTACTTCCTCGTCATGCCGACCCTGCGCTGACGACCTCGACATCTGCGGCCGCTGAGGCAGTGGAAGACGACGAGGATGAGAAAGTCAGCACTATGGCTGATAGAGCAACTGAAAATCCGGACAATCTCGGAGATCCCATGGTCTTAGACGAGCCTCAGCTTAAGATCATAGATGAGTCTGGAAGCACAACGCCGTCGCCATCACCTCCGAAACCAGCAAGGCCGATGTTTCAGCTTCGCCAAGAGGTCCTTCAGGGTTATGACAGCGAAACAGACTGCGGATCGGAGGATGAGCTCGCTCCACGGCGCACATTATTCCCCTCTTCTCTTGGCTTGGTTCCTACCACCCCTTGCCAGGAATCCTCCAATACATCCAGACCGCAGGCCGGTGAGGAAAGTAGAAGCACGATGGGACGAAGCACAGCGAAGAGAGTGCGACTAGATGACAAATTCGGATATACACCCCTTGCTGAGCAGCTTGATGGCTGGACTGCTGGGCCAAGTCCTCTTAAAACCGGCATTCAGGCAGAGTCACCCTTGATGTCTGCACTATCTGCTCCCGCACCAGTACTTATGGAATCATCGCCAGCACATACAACTTTCTTTGAAGAAGCCGTATCTGCACGACCGGGAGCCATGGTTGTCGGCTCCCAGTCCGAGTGTCCGACCGAGGATGCAGAGAGCCCAGAAATGGAGGACATTTCTATTACCGACGAGGACATGGCTCTTGCGGCTGAGGCCAATGAAATGTCTTTGCTAGAGCCAGAGCAGGTTGAAGAACTCGTTGGTAACAAAAGTTTTGACGATTCCATCTCCGAGACAAGCCAAGAATATGGAGACGAGAATGAGGTTCCCATCGACCCGACTCTGCTGAATCAGAACGAGGGCTCTCAGGAACCAGGAGTTCCGCTCGTTACTCCCCGGCGACCACTTCACCGTGAGTTCCATACTGTCTCCAAAGTTCCACTCAAGCCCGCGGACGACTCAAGTCCTCGTCTGAGGATCAAAAAGCGTGGCCACAGCGTCTCCCGCCTCCCTGTCGCGCGTCCGACACAAGGTGTGATGAGGAACGCGACTGTGATCTCGTACTCTCCGTCGAAGACGGGGGATGAGAACAACGTTGAAGAGATGGATGGTGCCACCCGTGCGGGATCAGCGCCGCCGCCGATCACACCGACGAAGTCAGAGGCTGGATGGTCTACAATGGGGACCCCTGCCCGAACACCGCGTCGTGATCTCGACCCGGCACTTCTTCGGGGCGCTGTGGTATTTGTCGACGTTCATACTAGTGAAGGCGCTGATGCGAGTGGCATCTTCGTTGAACTACTCACTCAAATGGGTGCACGATGCGTCAATCGCTGGTCGTGGAATCCTGCAAGCCCACCTGGCACTGATGGGCCTTCGTCCAAGATTGGTATAACGCATGTCGTTTACAAGGATGGTGGCAAGCGCACCCTGGAGAAGGTCAGGGAGAGCGGTGGAGTTGTGCAATGCGTTGGGGTCAGTTGGGTTCTAGAGTAAGCTCATGTCTCTTGGAACCCGGTATTCCGAAGGCTAACGAGACAAATAGTTGTGAGCACGAGAACCAGTGGCTTGACGAGGCCCCATACTACATTGATACTTCAATGGTACCACGGGGTGGTGCCCGCCGTCGGAAGAGCATGGAACCCCGTGCAATCGCAAACCTCAACGGCATGCTAGTTCCGACCCCGTCGCGCAGTGTTAGCAGCGGCAATGGGCCACGGGGTAGCCAGACAGCACCAAGCACACCAGCAAATGACCGCCGGGCCAGTGCGTTGTGGATGCATACCCCTGAGGATAACAACAGCAAGCAGGACGAGGAAGGTAGCGAATCCATTCATGACAATGGAGGATGGAGTACTGTTCTTACACCAGTACCTAAAACACCTGCTCCTGAAGCGGTTGCTCGCTATGCCGCCAACATAAGTCCTGCCACCCCCTCAGATTCCATGCACGGTCTGAACCGTCCTGGCGCGGATGATGAAGAGGATGTCCGGTGTGCTGCCCTTCTGACGCGCACATGCCCACCAAAGACAGCTGCTTCCGGGTTGCTTGAACTTGGAGCTGGCGTCCTTAGCCGTGAAAAAGATGAGCATGTTTTGCTACGTCTGATGGCGGCACGCAGGAAGAGCTTGCAATTTGCGCCGAAGGTCGCCAGTCCTCTTTCTAAAACGTGGCGCTGAAGTGGCGTTCTGGAATGGGAATAAATTTTGTAATTCTATCATCTTGTAATGGACCTGGGGGAAGGATTACTTTGAAGTCACATAAACGGGACGACTCGAGACACTCGCTTGTGATACCTGGGTTGTTGGTGTCTGGATTCTTTAAGCGGAGAGGTAATGGCAGCCTTTACCGTCATACATAGGAACATATCTTAGGAACCTCGCATGAAAGCTTGAGGGAGTAAATGGTATTGAGAACGAAGTCTTGTGTAGCAGTGGATCGCTATCGCTTCGACCTTCCTGATTTGCAGTGGTGCTCATAGGTCCGTATCCGGTATGACATGCTAGGGCAGACGACAGCGAGTTTCATACATTGACCTGCCCCGGTGATGAAACTGAACTTACGAGTTCGACGAGAACACATGCAGTGGCATGGAGTTCGAGACAGTGGAGTGGAACTTGTGTTGTTGTAGAAAGGCACTCAAAGTTTTGCTTGGCCTCTCAAACTTCCAAGGATGAGAGGCCGGCTATTTGTGTGCTTGCTCTGACAAAGAGAGGTTGTATCCCCTCTCGTTGAAGCCTCCTGACTGTAGGCCTCTGAAGTAAATAGAGAACAGAATGAGGTGGCAGATTCCACAAGCTAACTACTTGATGTTTTCTATCGTGGAGCTTGTCAATCATATGATCTTCGCCTCCACATCTAAAGGCGTGCGCAATCCCGCCACACATTCAAGTACTGTAAAAAAGGCATGTTGCAATCGTACTCGCCCGCCCCGAATTTCTCCGTGCCTCGATGGTAGGCTTCGACTGCATAATAACAGCCGTCCACTCCCCTTAGCAATGAATATTTTCACCGCCGGGTCGGTGTTCATTGTTGGCAGGGTATGGGCGCCCAAATACATTACACCTCTGGTCCGAGTTCCGTCTCTCAGATCAGCCTATTACTCCCCGCCGCCTTCCGACCTTAAAAGGCCGGTGTTATGTACGCCCTGATCGCTTTCAAGGCATCGCCGTCGTGCGACTTCAGCAGTTCTGTCGCCTTTCCCTTGGAAAGTTCCAACTCGTCGATCTGTCGGTAGCAACATCAGCCGCTGCTTTCTCTAAAAGTCTAGGGATCGAAAGAACCAACTAAAAGGGCTACGTCAGCGGCGTCGACCTTGACCTTTTTCACGTCCTTCTTATCGCCTGGCTTGGGCCCAGCACCACCCAGCGCGCTCATAGCATTCTTGACCGCTTCCTGGTCAACTTCGCGACCGGGAGCAGCTTCATCGTCGCCGTGGGTGTCGAGTTTGGAAAGCGCCGCGGCAGCCTTACGGTCCTCGGCAGATTTGGCGGTCGGCTGAACCTCGTCCTCAACATCGCCTGCCGTTGCGCCCTCAACGATGTTGGCGGGCTGTCTATCTTCTGCCATGGCTATGTGGACGTTGCGGTGTTGAGGCCTGTGGTTGTTGACTTTGTAAGGCGGCTCACGGACAGAAAATTAGTTCCCAGCTTCCGACCGCCCAGGAAAGCACGTACCCAGTAACCTTACCATTTGAGGTGAGTGGGTGCGGGGGCGGGGCAGCGCGTAAATTTAGCATTGAGCAGAAGAGGATCCCCAACCGAGCTCTTAAAGCCCACCGGCGGCGCAACATCCCAAAGCTCCTCTATTGGGCCAATGGTTTTCGTCTTTCACTTGATCCTGACTCACTCATGTCTTTATTCTTACCACAATGACGACCATGCCCACCCGATGATTCTCTCCTAAACCCCCAATCTCATACATTTTTGCTTTAGAAATATCGTGCTAAAGATAATCAAGGTGCCTGCCGCAGTACTCGGTCGTCTTTGCGATCTCCGGGCCAGCGTGGATCACGCACCAAAGTCGCTACTTACAACTTCACCTAAAAATCGATATCCACGAAAGATGAGCGGACTGGCTGCTTCTCCTACAAACAAGGGGCATGCACCGAAGTGGACACCCGACTCATGGCGGAACAAGCCCATCAAGCAGTGCCCTGAGTATCTAGATCAGGAGGCGCTTTCCAAGTCGGTTGCGGAGCTCAAACGGCTCCCACCCATCGTTCACCCGCGCGAAATCGTCCGTCTCAAGGAGCTCCTGAGAGATGTTGCTCGCGGCGAGGCCTTCCTCCTCCAGGGTGGCGATTGCGCCGAGCTCTTCGACTACTGCGAGCAGAATGCTATCGAGTCAAAAATAAAACTACTTCTCCAGATGAGCCTGGTGCTGATCTGGGGTGCTGACAAGCGTGTGGTCCGCATCGGTCGCATGGCCGGCCAGTATGCGAAGCCGCGGTCCAGTCCTACGGAGGTTGTCAACGGGAGAGAAGTGCCGTCTTTTAGAGGCGATATCCTGAACGGTTTCGCGCTCGATGAGCGAGAGCTCGATCCTGACAGACTTGTCAAGTGCGAAATTCCCAGTGGCTGTTCTGCATGTATCAGAAGGTCAAAGTCATGAGCTGACCTTCACCTTAGAGCCTACAACCATTCATCAGCCACCTTAAACTACATCAGGGCCGCCATTTCATCCGGGATTGCGGACCTACATCGTCCCCTAGACTGGGGTTTGGGTCATGTCCGAGATCCAGCGCTGAAGGCGAAATACTCCGAAGCGGTGAACTTCTTGACCGATATGCTGCGCTTCATGCATACTATTGGAGCCGACAAGAGCCACAAACTTGATACCGTCGACCTGTTTACCAGCCATGAGGGTCTGCTTCTGGAATATGAGCAGCCGCTCACCCGTCTCCTGGATAACCCTTCCCATACTCTGTCTTCTACCACCGGTGTAGCCAAGGAGTACTACAATACGTCCGCCCACTTCCTCTGGATCGGCGACCGCACCCGGCAGATTGACGGAGCCCATGTCGAGTTTTTCCGCGGTATCGCCAACCCGATCGGCATCAAGGTCGGCCCCAGCACACCGACTTCAGACCTCCTTGCCCTACTACGGACCCTTAATCCTTCTAGAGAGGAGGGCAAAATCACGCTCATTACCCGCTATGGTGCCGCCAAAGTAGCCGAGCTCCTTCCAGGCCACATCCGTGCCGTTGAGGATAGCGAATATGCTCGTACCGTCGTCTGGCAGTGTGATCCTATGCACGGAAACACGCAGAGTGTGAGCGGGGGTATCAAGACGCGCGCGTTCAGCAACATCTTCAGTGAGCTGCAACAGTCTCTGCGCATTCACAAAGAGCAAAAGAGTTATCTGGGTGGTGTTCATCTTGAGCTGACCGGGGACGCTGTGACCGAATGTCTGGGTGGGAGCGAGGGACTGGATGAGGACGATTTGTCGACCAACTACACCAGCTTCTGTGACCCACGACTCAACGAGAAGCAAGCGCTTGAGTTGGCATTCTTAGTCGCTGACCATTACCGGAGTGAGAGAATGGAGAAGACGCCGGAAAGTGAATAGGTCCATGTATCATCTAGGTGCAGGGTCAGGGGGGCGTATGGAAAACAGGGGGAAAGTTGAAAGGTTGCGTTTCGCAGGATGCGTCATGAATACCCACATGCTCACAGGGCTAACAAATGGGTATTTCACCAAGGTTCCATGGTGGGTCAACCTATTATCATGGCTGGCTGCTTTTGGTAGGCTTTGAGAAAACAGCCGCTTTTATGTCAACAAGAGACGCTTTGACAACATCTCACCATTCCCCCCACTGCCTCTTCCTCAGCTACGTCGCTTTGACATGTCCCAATAACATAAACTGTAGCACTCCCTTCCCCATTCATCCCAGTGGCTTACACCATCAACAGCGTTATAAACCACAACCGTAATCAAGAGTAATATGTGATACTCTGTGCACCTTCAAATGCATCACCGGGGTCCAGAGATTGCCAGCCGCCAACGGAGCCCGGCTCGATGCAGACCATGTTTCTGAAGCCATCCTTGGGCGCAAAGTCGGTCATGCCAGCAGCCTTGTCATTCCATGGGTTCCACACCACGACGTTGGCGAGATTATCGCGTGACACGGTGAATAGCTGCTTCCCTTCCTCTGCGACAGTCACTGCCGCCCCACCCACGGGGGAGTAGACCCTATCCGTCTCACTGGTGATGACGACTGGACCGGCCGCCTGCGTCTTGGCCTTGGCACCGTCTACCTTGTCGACATAAGAGGTCTCGTCGAGGCCGTGAATCTCGACCTTGGCGATGTCCTGTCGTTGCGAGCCAAATTAGCTGTGGCCTATCGGGAAAAGAGAGGGGTCCTAAGTCGCGGAATTGCACATACCCCGACACGCAAGTAGGTGTGCATCAGCACCTGGCAATCAAATGGCTTCACGTCGTCATTGTTGACCACCAAGCTCGTAGTCAGGCTATCCCGGTTCAGGTTGACGCTGTAGATCAAGTTGAACGAGAAGGGCCACAGCTGGCGTGTCGCATCGTCCAAGCCCGCGGCGCTCAGCCCAAAGTCCAACTTGGCAGTCAGGTCGGCGGCAGCAGCAGCGGGTGCTGACTCTGAAGTCGACTTGCCGAGAAATTCCCAGCGCGAAGTACGAGCGAAACCATGCTGCGGCAAACTGCCGGCGGTGGGATGGTCGGGGGCGGTGCCGAACACGGGAAACACAAGAGGGATACCGCCCCGCACGGCCTGAGAACCGTCCAGCTTGGCCGCGTCGCTGAGCCAGAGCTTCTCACGCCCGTCCATGTCCTTCCAGCTGATGACTGTGGCACCGTATAGAAGGACCGTCACGCTCTCACCTGTCGGTAGAACCGCTGACACGGTTGACTTGTCGTCGGAGAATGTCACCTGCGGTTGCGGCGCTAGACCGGGAGTGGCTGCCAGCGCGGCGGGTCGGTTCGAGCGCTCTACCATGTTTGCTTTCTGATTGCGTTCTTCCGGACGGGTTGACTAGGCAATTCTTTGAGAGGAATCCCGAAGAAGCGTTTGCGCGTAGGCAGGAGCCAGAGCTGATCGCAAGTAAGGTGGTTGTACGAAGGGAGAGAGGTGTTTGTCCGCGATGCGGGGTAGTGAAGGGTGGTTGCTATCGCGAGTCTCTGGGCTTGAGCTCGTGACGGAGCCTACCTAGCAGCTGCTGCCAAAAAA
>Ga0247769_1000383_pt1 | contig 11247 bp, 7 predicted proteins | sample UWRJL166409R6_FD_179942 | JGI IMG/M metagenome (GOLD analysis project Ga0247769, IMG submission 179942) | Plant litter microbial communities from Arlington Agricultural Research Station in Wisconsin, United States - UWRJ-L166-409R-6 | ecosystem: Environmental > Terrestrial > Plant litter >... | reverse complement strand
TCTCAGAGTGCCATCGAGCGGCTGGAAAAGAAAAAGGCCGACGACAACATGCTTGGACCCGAAGGCAAGGCCGAGTGTACCATCTGCATTGAGGAACTGCACAAAGGAGACGAGGTTACGGTGCTGCCATGTTCGCACTGGTTCCACGGCGAGTGCGTTGTACTCTGGCTGATAGAACACAACACTTGTCCCATCTGTCGAGCACCGATTGAGGAGAGAAATGGCCAGGGCAGCAACCAGCAGGCATCACAGCAGCAGACGCCGCAATCGGTCGCCCGCGCCTCCTTCTCCCCGCTCGGATCCATATTCGCGCAGCCCCGGCCTCGAGATCGATTTACCCGTACTCCTGAAGAGCAAGAGCGCTTGAACTCGATACGCAATGCGGCTTTCCGTAATGAGCTTTACCGCAGTGCCGAGGCCGGAGGTGCCCCGGCGAGCAACGCGCCCTTCCGCCGTAATTCTTTGTCGCCATCCAGCACCCGGGACCAGGCAAGTTCGTCGAGATCCCGGGTCAGAAGCCCTTCATTGAGTAGAGATCAGGACTCTGGAGTCTCGCATTATGACCGTGGCGACTACCTTGGCACCAGCAGCAGACGCGACCGCGATGGCCGAGACAACCGGGACAACCGAGATCGGAACAACCAAGGCGGTAGTAGCCATGGGGGTGCGTTTAGCTGGATTAGGGACCATCTTCGAAGCTACGGCGGAAACTCTGAGAGAGATCGGAGGCGCTGATCCAGGCGACCTGGGAGTGTTTTGCTTCTGCTGGGTGATGCCCACTACAACGACATGGTGTAGGATGTGGTTTAACGGAGCGATGAGTTCAGCAAGGGTACCGGAGAGGACGGGGGTTCCTGCCGACCATCAATGGAATAGAATCGACGTTGTTGGCCGGATCCGACGGCCTCTTCTCTTTTGACCTTTTGACACTTACGACTCATAAGGAATGGTGGGTCGGTACATGTCTAATGACCTGATAGACTAGCGAAGCGGCAAAGGAAACTTTCTGGGGGGTTATTTCATTCTCCCTACCAATCGTTCTTTCGAGGGGAAGGATTTGGAGTCTACGTAGTTGTCCACCATATGGATCCTGTGTATGTACAATTGGCCTTTGGAGAGAGAAAGCTGTAGATGTAATATTGCAACCGAACTTCATGTGTGACGAATGGATGAATGAACGGATGAAGGCCACAGTTACCAATTTGTGAAGATGGTTTACTCCATTGGCTTCACTTCACTTTATGTCAGTAACGCGGCCAGGGAGCTATGTAGGCGTGAGGCTGCGCTTCCGACTGATGGATGCTCCCTCGGTCCCGGCGTTCTTCGCTCCTCCGACATCTCGAGGAGGGGAAGGGGGACTCGTCAGCTCCTCGAACGCCATTGGCTCGTGGGAGGAAGCGCCCTTGCCCAACTCTCCCAGTCTCTGACCAAGCCCCGCCCTGTGGGAGTGGGATTGCGCAACACCCGTTATCAGTGAGCATGTCTAAGGTAGGTACTTCCGTACAATTAATGGCACCATCCTCACAACAGAAGCTTATCTATCGCGGGCATTGCACTGAATCTGGTCGAGTTCCTCAACTCTTCCGTTTCCCAGCCTTTTACCTGCCTAGTGTTTCTCTCAAACTGTTACTTCTTTTTTTCCCTTTCAAGCTTGCCTTTCTCATCTTTCTTACCTACGTCCTTTGATTCTACCTTGGTATCAACTCTTTGGTCTTCTTGGAGCGCCTATCCAGCCGCCCGAGAACTTGCCGTATTCGGCTTTGGGGGATGGACTAAACTGCTCCCTTCTTCATTTTTATTGTTCAAAAAATTGACTTGCTGAGTTCTTTCTCCCTTGAACCTACATACAGTCAACCGATATTACCTGTGGCAATCATGCGTGGCCTGTCGGTTGGCTTTCTCTGGCTGGCCCCTGTGCTAGCCAGGACGACTCACCATCCGCAAGCCGAAGGTATGATGGTGCTCTTTGGATCTTGAGTCTAATCACGGCATTTGTTCTTGGCTGACGGGATGGTGTGACATCGACGGTAGTGGCCTCCGTGGATATCATCTTGGACGGTGGCTTTGTAAGAGTGTTTCCCCCCATTGTTGTGATTCCAGGCCATGTGGGCTCATGGTATGGCAGAGCTTTCGACTCGATGTATACGAATCGGAAGATGCATGCGGGCAAGCAAACCTCGCTGTAGGAGGCGCCAGTCTCCCCGAAGCGGGCCACGGCCAGATCGCCCTGAACGGCGGTGTCCTGGCCTCAGGCAAGTGGGAGGCTGATTGTCGGGATGGGAAGAAGTACCTGCATATGACAATCGACTCTATCCAGAGCAGGACCGTTGAAAATTTCGGGACCGTAATTGGATTCAAGCAGACAACACCCGTGCAAATTCTCGGAATTGCGGGCAATGCGAGCATCAGAGTCGTCGATACCCAGATCCCGTTGGTGGAAGATGATGTACCTGTCCCGGAACTTGGGATCACCGAAGATGAGCTGACTCGCGAGGATATCGAATTCGAGTTGTACGAAGACCTCCTCGACTTGCAATCCTTGAAGGACATGGTGTTGGATCTGGAGCATATCATTGATGTCAAGCAAGGACTTCTCGACATGATGCCGGTGCCTGAGGAAGAAGAGGACAACGAGGGGGGATGCAAAGGGGTTGTGTGCTTCTTGAAGGGGTTATTCGACCGTATAGTTGGTCTCGGGCGGCCTGGACGAGGGAAATGGCCGCACAAGGGATGTGGCAACCATAGCCACGGTAATCACAGCCATCACAACCATACCTTCCCCCCTCCTTGGTGGAAGCATCGACATGGGAATCATACGCATGGTAACCATACCTTCCCGCACCCACCGCCGTGGTGGAAGCATCCGCATGGGAACCACACGCATGGCAACCATACCCATGGAAACCACACTTTCCCACACCCTCCATTCCGCCACCGACCACCGTTTTTCTGCCGCCCGAGACCTCCCCACGGAAAGCCGCCTCATGGCAAGCCACCTCATGGCAAACCTCCACATGGGGGGCCACCGCATTGGGCGCCTCCACATGATGGCCCTCACCGTGGTCCTTCTGATGGCAGACCTCCTTATAGGCAGGATTTACTGGCACCTCTCCTCAGTCCGGAGGAGGCATACCAGGAGCAGCTTAGGCTTCTGGACGCTGCCAAAACTCTTGACAGGGAAAAGCAAGAGGTTCGTCTACCCATCTGCGATCTGCCTACTGTGCCCTCTAACGTGCAGAAGGAATCCCAACAGCGCAAGGTGAAGTTTTGCCACGGTATCCGGCCACTGGGGAAGGTTGCCATCCTCGCTTCCCTCCTGTCAGCGCTTGTCATTGCTCTCCACGCCCGCTGCCGCGCTACCCGGAAACGCGGCTCTTGGGCGGAACGGCGGGAGGCACGGCGAGCAGCGTGTCGAGCGCGGAGGGCCGCGTTGCGCCGGCGGTGGATAGCCTTTCTCGATCGGCTGCGGCCGGATGATGAATACGACGTGGAGCAAGGAAGTATATCCGAGAAGGTCCCTCTTTTCATAGCGCCGAGTGGGGGCACGGTGAACGAGAAGAATCAGGAGCAGAATGAACCGTATGAGGCTCTGCTTGACGAGAAGGCGGCTGCGGAGGAGCAAGACGAGGAAGGCGAGATTATGACCATGTCACAGGAGATTTCATCTTTTCAGGATGCCGCACTGATGGTTAGCGAGATGGTAGCGCGCAAGGAGTAGTGAGCGACGTGGCTGTGAGAGGGATTGATTGTGGGTGTGGTGTTAGCGGCATCGTCAAGTCGGAAACTGCTTGAGATATGACGAGGACGGGGGCATGATGATTGCGATAAGATTTTGACATGTTGCCAAAGGTAAGTTATGTTAGTCTTGGATTGGCTTGAAGGTTGATTTGAGGTAAATTTTGGAGCCAGTATTGTTGTAGACTGGGCTGTGCCAATAAAATGCGTTCGTTGCAAACACCAGCATGAACAAATGTACAGCTGGGTTGAGGCCTTCTGCGAGGCCTGCTGCGGCCTTGACGCCCGAGTTCGAACGTTGGCGTTCATGAAAATAAGTGGACGTACCCAACCTACCTCCAGGACTGCCAGCAGGTGATAACAAGCGCTAAACTCTCTCAGCCCAGCGGATCGCCGGCCCCTTATAGGGCGAATATAAGGGTGATTAGTACCTGAACAATAACCCTTTCCCGTGTTGTCACCTGTGCTCGGCATCTGCTTGCCGCCATTGGTTCCGGCGACGAGTCCCATCGGTAATTTTCCTCTCTTCCGATCCTCTCGACCAGAAGCTTGGGCAGGTGGGCAGGTCGTCTCCGTTCCGTTGTTGCATGGTTTTGGATTGCCAGCACGGCATTGCTGCTTTTGTTGCACCCGCTAAACCACCAACGACCCTCCTGCAATCCCCCTCCCCCCCACTCGACTGGAGATTTCTGGAGCCAGCTAAGGCGGTTTGCTTTGACGCATTACCACACGCTTCTCACCCCCATTTTGGCCCGTCTTTTTTTCCGACCTGTGTTTTTTCGACCCCTTCTCTCTCTTTTCTGGCCAAACTCGGGAGAACAATAAATTTGGAGGGCTTGTTCACGAGTAAATCTCAAGGACTAGTTTGCAGCGGAAGTCGAGGACCTTGCTTTTAGAAGGGCACCTTTTTCTACCTCCCATACCAACGAGCACACACCACCACAGCAACACGCGCCTGGCGGTGACCGCTGACATCATGGCCGACGACCCGCACATCGTGAACGACATCTCCGAGCCCGTCGTCGTAGAGGCCGCCAAGGAAGACGCCGAGACCACCGCCGCGCGAAGGGAGCTTAAGCAGACGACCATCTCGGGCAAGGCGGGGCAGGATCAGGACCACCGTGCGACCACCTCCGACGACGACGAATATGTCGGCAAGAAGACGCCAGCAGCGTCCGGAGATAAGGACAAACCAGCCACTACAACAGCAGTCACGTCACCACCGCCGCGAACGATGACACCCGACACGGATTCGAGCGACACTAAGGAAGACGCGAAGATGAGGGAGCGGGTGTCATCGCCCAAGAAGAAGCGGGCGCACGACGAACTCGTCGCCGACGGCTCTTCGACCGCAGGTGAGGGTTCCGGCAAGCCCGCGAGTACTGCCGTCGCTCAGAGCAGAACGGAAGAGTCCGAGCCCGAGAAGAAGCGGCCACGCGATCGCGAGTCGACGACACGGCGTCGTTCGCGGGACGGAGCGGTAAGGAGAGCCCTCCCCCCTGTACACACCCTGACGCTGTCGTCATCCGTGTTCTTGGCGAAAGTGCCCTTGTTCTAACGAGCTGTCTGTATAGGATTCGGGCGGGTCCTCGAGGTCGAGCTTGGACAAGTCTTCGGATTCTAAGGACTCACCGGGGACGTCCAAAAAAGCCAACGGAGATAAGCCGCGAACATCCACTTCTGCCTTCGCTTCCTCAGGGTTCGCTAAGCTCGCTTCGTCGTCGACGTCGCCATTTGGGGAGCTAGGAGGCGGATCAGGGAAGCCAAGCTTGTTTGGCGCATCGTCAGGGTCGTCCGGGTCATTTAGCGTTCTTGGGGGCCAGAAGCCAACATCGTCGCTGCCATCTGCACCAAAGCTCACCTTTGGCGGCGGTGCCTCGTCAAATCCCTCGCCGTTCTCCCTTAGCGCCTCCAAAACGTCGGTCTTTGGCGGTAGCCCTTTTGCTAGTGCTTTCGGCAGCACCAGTGCCTTTGCTGGACCGCGTCTTTCCACCTTTGGCAAGCCTGGCGAGGCGCTTAAGAGCGATAAGCCAGCGAAGCCGTTCGGTGCCCCTGAAAGTGACAATGAAGATGGATCCGAAAAGGATGACGAAGACGACGAGTCGAAGGCGGGCGAGGCCTCATCTGACAAGGAGGAGGGTAAAGAGACCGATAAGGACGACCTCAAAACCCTCTCAGATGAGAAGAAGAAGATTCGGCTACAAAGGGGTAAGTTCAAAGCATTGTCAAGTTTCTACCGCGTTCTGTTAGGCTAATCCAAACCGAACTCGCAGTCGTGGTCGATGACGGTGAGAGCGGAGAGGTCACAATCCTAGCTGTTCGGGCCAAGATGTTCCATATGGAGAAGGGCGTAGGCTGGAAGGAACGGGGTGCCGGTATGCTCAAAATTAACGTTCCTAAGTCGACTGTTGAATTTGACGACTTCGGGAACCCCGACGCCACCACTTTTGACGCCTCGGTTCTCGAAGAGGATGACGATGATAGCGACGGGCCAAAGACAGTACGCCTCGTCATGCGACAAGACCATACCCTACGAGTCATCCTCAACACTGCGGTGGTGCCAGCTATGACTTTCAAGCTCACCCAGAAGCTCAAGTCTGCGTATGTCTTGTTTACGGCCTTCGAAAATGGCGAGGCCAAACAAGTGCAAATGAAGGTAAGTTTCTCTATCCGCTGCCCTGCTTTCGATGTGGAGACATTTCTGACAAGGCACCTGAACAGTTGAGCGAGGCGAACGCCACAATGTTCACTCAGCTCATGGACTTGATACAGAAGCAGCTGGCGGACATTTGAGTGCCGGAGGGCCAAAGTTGACATGCTGAAACAAATCAACCATCGAACCAGGTTCTACATACTCTATTCGCCCTGGTTTTCTTTTATTTTGTTGATCATACCGTCTTCCGGTCTCGACGAATCGGTGGCGATGCACCACTTTGGCATTCGGCTTGATGGAACCTCGCGCGCGGAAGGTGGGGGAGAGGAGTCCGGTTATATCAATAAGCATTATCGGCAAAAGGGTGCGATTGGCTTTTTTTCTTTTGTATTCCCTGGATCAGGAGGGAGGTTTCTTCATCCTACAGTAGCGGTGGGAATGGTGGAGGAGACCGGGAGGGTTAGAGAGCGGAAAGGGCTGCTCGAGACGGCGAGAAGGGGTCTGGCTGCATGCTCTATGTATATACATTCATGATGGGGTTCTTTTGGGGGGTTGGGCTGGCTTTTTCAGCGAAGTCTTACTGTTTCTTGACATGCCCAACATAGGTGGCAAGAGGGATAGAGTCGGCCAGGGGCCGTGAGCCGTGAGCTGGGGTCTAAACGGGCTCAAGACTGGGAGACTGGAGGCAGGAAGTGGTGGTATTTGTCGCCGCAAATTGGCTCTAGAAAATACGAGAGAAGATGATACCTTGTATAGGTAGTCAGTGCCCCTGCATGTAGTCTTTTTAGCTGCGGAATGTGCTCAGCTCCATCGATGCTACTACCTACGAAGTATCCGTGGCTTACATGGAGTATCCCCGGGCGGGATTGAACCCGCTGTTGAGGGGCAAGAAGGGAGGCACGTGCAGTCCCGCCACTTTCGCGTCCCACAGTCATGGCAGAACTTGCCCCTCCGACGCGGCTTTGTCCAACCGCCTTTCGCTTTTGACGTAATTGTCTTCCAGGTGCAGACAACCAGCCAGTCAGCCGGCAATGAACGACGCTGTCATTTCTGTTTCTTGTCCGTGCCCAGGCTTTCGAGTTGTTAATGGTAATTTCCCACTTTTTGCGATGAGGAAGAAGCAAACAGAAACAAGAGACAAAACTGTCTTCTCGCGGCAGAGATCAAATCCGCAATTGCAGTCGTAGTTGCCGTTGCAGCCCTGATTCCGACTCCAGGGGTGCGATGATGGTGAAGAGTGTCGGTGGAAAGGAAATCGGGAACGACGCAAGCCAGCGGCAAGGAAAACGCAAGCGCTTGTCCCCTGGTGTTGGACCGGGGACTGGAAGCACCGAGGCGGGTGGTGATGAGGATGGTGGACAGGATAGCGGCGGTGGCAGCGGGTGTGACATCAGAGTCAGCAACAGGAACGGCCTCTCTGCCGCGGCTGCCGCTGCCGATGGCAATGGGTCGGGTGCGAAGAAGAAAAAGGTGAGGCAGAAGAAGGGGACGCAGCAGATCGACTCTGGCGATGCCGAGAAGGCGCAGCCGCGCATGGAGCGCCCTGCGTGGTTCCGCTCCCTCGAGGCTACTCACCGCGCCCTGAATCTGGTTTACACCTTCTGCTCGGCGCGCAAGCACGTCGTCACCACGCTCGAGACAATGCGGTCGGCCGTCGAGGCGAACACCAAGCGTCCGCTGCTGGTGGAGGACGTGGCGGCCGTGGTAGCGCTACGTCCCGAGGGCATCCGGTGTGCCTACGTGGACGAGGTCATGCTGCAGATTGACGCCAAGGGGGCCGAGAGGGATGAGATGGTCTCGATGGCGGGGGGAAGCGGGAGAGGAGGGCAGACCTTGCCGCCGGACGACTCGGTCGGCGGTGTTACCGGGCTGACTGGATTAGGTGCTTCTGATCACCGCGAAGCGGAGAGCGGTAGGGAGGTGTTGTATTTTGAGTTTGTGGATGGGGATTTGAAGCGCCAGGTGCAAGACCGAAAGACAGGGGAGCCGGTGAATCCATCGAGGAGGCTGCGGGACGAGGCGCTCAAGATGCCGGTTTTCAGCCAGAAGCAGATGATGGGTCTGATTGAGAAGAGGAATGCCAAGTTTGCGCTGGCTGTGGATCGGTATCTGAGTCGGTGTGCCGAGGAGAGGATAGATCCTGAGATGGCGCTCAGGAGCGAGGCCGAGAGGTTTGTCCCAAAGCCATCATTGCCGGTGGACGCGCCGGCTCGCCAGGTGTTGGTGAACCCTCTGCCTGAGGCGATTCCGAAGGAGCGGAAGAGCATTCCGGACATCGTTCAAGAGCTGAAGGATAGCCCGTGGTATAATCACCAGATTGTACCGGATGGTCACCGCGTATTTGAGCCGCAGGAGGCGGTCTATGGAGACCTGAACTTCCTTCTCAGTCAGGATCTGGTAAATGCGTTGTACAACGCGAAGGGCATTACGCAATTCTACGCGCACCAAGCCGAGGCTATCAACAGCCTGCATGCCGGCCGCAACGTCGTCGTGGCGACCTCGACGAGCTCGGGAAAGTCTCTCATCTACCAGCTGCCCGTGCTTCACAGACTCGAGCAGGACCGCAACACACGAGCCATGTACATCTTCCCGACCAAGGCGCTTGCGCAGGACCAGAAGCGCAGCCTGCGTGAGATGATGAGTTTCATGCCAGGTATGGGCGACCTGCTGGTCGAGACTTTCGACGGGGACACGCCCATGAGCGAACGAGATCTGATCAGGGACGAGGCGCGCATCATCTTTACGAACCCGGACATGCTGCATATTACAATTCTGCCACAGGAAGAACGCTGGAGGACCTTCCTGCAGAACCTCAAGTATGTTGTGGTGGATGAGCTGCACTACTATAACGGGTTGATGGGATCCCATGTTGCTTTCATCATGAGGCGACTGCGTCGGATCTGCGCCGCCGTGGGGAATCGCCATGTCAAGTTCATATCTTGCTCGGCCACCGTGGCCAACCCGGAGGAGCACTTCAAGATGATCTTCGGCGTGGAGGATGTCACACTGGTCGACTTTGATGGGTCCCCGTCGGGCCGGAAGGAGTTTCTCTGCTGGAATACACCGTTCAAGGATCCCGGAGATCCGTCGAGCGGGCGAGGTGACGCAAAGATGGAGTGTGCGCGTCTCTTTTGCCAGCTGATACTGCGCGGCGTGCGTGTAATCGCTTTCTGTAGGGTCCGCGCGCAGTGCGAGATGCTAGTCAGGGCTGTCAGACAGCAGCTAGAACATCTCGGCCGAGGCGAGTGTGCCAATCGAGTGATGGGTTACCGGGGCGGGTACACAGCGCAAGATCGCAGAAGGATCGAGACTGAGATGTTTGAGGGAAAGCTCATCGGTATCATCGCCACCACGGCACTGGAGTTGGGTGTTGATATTGGCAGTCTGGACTGTGTGCTGACTTGGGGCTTTCCCTACACGATCGCTAATCTACGGCAGCAGAGCGGGAGAGCCGGCCGGAGGAACAAGGACTCGTTGTCGATTCTGGTGGGCGACGGCTTCGCGACGGACCAGCACTACATGCAGAATCCCGATGAGCTTTTCACGAAGCCCAACTGCGAGCTGCAGGTGGACCTGGACAATATGCTTGTCAAGGAGGGGCATATCCAGTGCGCGGCCTACGAGATGCCCATCCGCCCGGTCGAGGACGCGCAGTACTTCGGCCATGATCTAGCTCAGGTCTGCGAGGAGCGTCTCCTGGCGGGAGACATGGGCTTCTTTCACTGTCACAGCCGATTTCGGCCGCTCCCATCCAAGTTTGTCTCCATCCGGGACACCGAAGACGAGCACTTCGCCATCGTCGATATCAGCAACGGCAGGAATGTCGTTCTCGAAGAGCTGGAAGCCTCGAGGGCGACTTTTACCCTCTACGACGGCGCCATCTTCTTGCACCAGGGGCAAACCTATCTTGTCCGGGATTTCAACCCTGACAAGCGAATGGCGCGTGTTGAGAAGGTCAAGGTCGACTGGACTACTCAACAGCGGGACTACACCGACATCGACCCGGTCGAGACGGAGGCCATCAAGCGGATCACCGGCTCAAAGTCACGGGCGTACCACGGGGCAATCCGCATCAAGCAGGTCGTCTTTGGGTACTTCAAGGTCGACAAGGTGAACCGCGTCCTCGACGCAGTGCAGGTCGACAACCCGCCCGTCATCCGCCATAGCAAGGGTATGTGGCTGGACGTGCCCAAGCAGGCGCTCGACATCCTAGTGGAACGGCGGCTTCACGTGGCCGGGGCGATCCATGCGGCGGAACACGCCGTGATGAGCCTCATGCCCAACTTTGTGGTCAGCATGCCAGGCGACGTACGGACCGAGTGCAAGAACAGCCTCAAGGAGTTTGCCAAGCGGGAGACGCAGCGGAAACGGCCGGCACGGCTGACATTCTACGATGCTAAGGGAGGCGCTGGCGGGTCGGGAATTAACACCAAGGCGTTCGAGTTTGTTGACGTGCTGCTCCGGCAGGCGGTCGAGCGGGTTTCGGCATGTCAATGTCAGCAAGGGTGCGTGGAGTGTGTCGCATCGGAGCTGTGTCACGAGTCGAACGAGGTGATGAGCAAGGCCGGCAGCGAGGTCATCTTACGGAGTTTGTTGGGCATGGAGATTGATGTTGACAGCTTGCCGATGGGACCCGAAGAGTTCAGCCCGATGGGCATCGAGACCGTAGTGTTGGCGAGTCCAGTTCCGCCGAGGAATAGGGGGGAGGTCAGGATGGTAGGGGGGGAAGACTTCGATGGGGAATAGAATTGAGGGGCCATTGCGACACGGGGAGATATTGCCGACTCTGTATCTGCTGTGGGAAACAGCCCCGAGCAGGCAGACAATTGAAGGTCAATATAGGCCAGCCGAGAGGGCGA
>Ga0247769_1000382_pt1 | contig 11247 bp, 10 predicted proteins | sample UWRJL166409R6_FD_179942 | JGI IMG/M metagenome (GOLD analysis project Ga0247769, IMG submission 179942) | Plant litter microbial communities from Arlington Agricultural Research Station in Wisconsin, United States - UWRJ-L166-409R-6 | ecosystem: Environmental > Terrestrial > Plant litter >... | reverse complement strand
CGCAGCCGAGCAGTGCACATTCTGCCGTGCAAAATGTCTCCTCGCCTTACATTCTCAGCCCTCCGCCGCCATCTTTCCACCTCGCGTCCGATCGTCGCCACTCCCCGATCTTCCCGCTCTTCACTGACTACATTATCTGGTATATTCTACCCCCCGTGTGGCTCTCCCGCGCCTCCTGGTATCGGTGCTTACTTTCCTAACCGTTTCTCGACGTCACAGGGGTTGCAACCGCTCCTTCACTGCCCTTGCTGTTTCGCCGGGTGGCATATTCAACCGGGCGTTCTCTCGTTTTTATTTCGCTAGGCTTTGCCATGGCCATGGCGCCAGCGTATGAAGCCGCCGCCGCCATGCTATCACCCCCTAGTGACAATGACAGCCTCCCGCTTTTCGGTCCCGAGGACGACGACGCGCAGGCAAAGGAGGACTTTATCAACTCGCACCCACTCGCTATCTTCCTACGAGGAAACCCCGATTATATCGAGTCGCGACCACACATGAAAATACCGCCATCCTGGCGTAAGCACAACTTGACAGGGGGCACATTGATCGGGCCTGGAAAGGTTGTGGTACCGCCATTCAGCTGGTCCGAGAGGAGTGGTAAAGATTTTGTCCAGATCAGCCACGTCGGCACCGATCTTTGCGGCCACATGGGGATCATTCATGGCGGGTTCTTGGCAACGATGCTTGACGAAGGGCTCGCGAGGTGCTGTTTCCCGGTGCTGCCGTACAACATTGGGATGACAGCGAAGCTGGAGATTGACTACAAGGCACCCGCAGTGGCTGACCAATATCTGGTCCTGAGAGCTACAACGACGAAGGTGGAAGGGCGAAAGGCTTGGGTCGAGGGCCATATCGAAACTCTACCAACGGCTGAAGGCCAGCAACCAGTCATACTGGCTACTGCGCGGGCGCTTTATGTTTCGCCCCGACAGGCTTCGGTACGTGAACGCCTTGATCGCACCTTAACAAACACATCTACTTGTGGCAGTTGCTAACTTGCCGGTTGCTAGACTATGGCAAAGATATACCCAGTGAACTAGGAGCTCACTGGCTGTAGCGCAGGCTCCCCCATCATCCTAACTCTCTCCAGTAGGATAAGCGTAGCTCTACCGGCGAATGGCGATAGCGGGAGTTTTGTACCAATACTTGTGTAGATCTCCAAGCCCGGCCTCCCGAAATCGCCCACGACAAGCACTCCCGCAACTGCTCGGGCCGCGGCTGTCTTTGACGTGTTACCTTCTGATGTATGGCTATATCCGGAAAGCGAAGGTTTGGGCGTCGATAGATTTCCAATCGCGCGACGTAAACTTGAATTGTGGCCGCCTCTCAAATCTACCACTGCTAAACGGATCAGTAAAAGTACCTTTCCGTTGTTGTCACCCCCTTTTACGGTAAAAGCTGCTTGGTGGAGCATGTCCCTTTGCGATGCACTTCAGAACCCTAACCCCCGCTATTACCCTTGAAGAACCCGAATGACGCAATACGACCAAGGGGAGGGGTATGAAGTCCATGCTCCAGCCAGATCGTTGAATCCGTCCCTGCCTTGAGTCTCTCAAATGGCGACATCAGACACAACCCGGGGCTTGTGTGGGGAGTGCCATGCTCGTGCTCCGCGGGCAGTGGTGCGTTGAGATGCGGGATTGACTGCGGACCCCCGAAAGTGTGTCTCACGCCAATTATTTTGCAAACTCCCCATCTGCGGTAGAAAATGGCCAACCCGGCATCGCTGCCCCGCTGTGCTACCTCGAAATATGTATATAGACCTGTGCTTGCTCCTACGACCGTCCCCCATGGTCTCTGGCTGGGGGGAAAACACACACATCAACATTGCTTCTGCAACACAATAAAATATGGCGACGTAAGTTAGCTCTATACTCCTCTCCCTGTAGTTTTGGCCGTGGCTTGAAGCAGTGCGTTTGCGGAAGGTGGAACGGAAACACTTCGGCCACGACCCGTTCATACACAATGCTTGGGGCCTTAACTGGCTATCTCGACGAACTCATTCAAACCCATATATACCTGGCAAAACATTGACAGTGAGTGGGCAGTAACATCACCTGGCACCCTTCGCTCTCGCGGTCTGAGCGTAACCAACTGCGGCGCCAACGCGGCTTCACCATCTGGTTTACTGGGCTGTCTGCCTCGGGCAAGTCTACAGTCGCGACAGCGCTCGAGCAACACCTGCTACACATCGGGCTGGCGGCCTATCGCCTTGACGGCGACAATGTGCGCTTCGGCCTGAATAAAGACCTTGGATTTTCTGAAAAGGATCGGAATGAGAATATCCGCCGCATTGCAGAGGTTTGTACTGACAAACACACACTGGGTCGCATCGTCCCTTCCTCTCAGTCAACCATTTCTCATGCCGGTCTAGGTAGCCAAACTCTTTGCCGACTCGGCGACCATCGCCCTCACGTCTTTTATCTCACCCTACCGAGCCGACAGGGAAATCGCTCGGAACTTGCACTCAGCAACCCCGCTATCGGCTGACGAGCCCCTACCTTTCATTGAGGTCTTTGTTGACATTCCGCTCGCCGAGGCCGAAAAGAGGGATCCTAAGGGCCTCTATAAAAAAGCACGAGCGGGTGAAATCAAAGATTTCACCGGGATCTCAGCGCCGTACGAGGCACCAGAGTCGCCCGAGATTACGATCCGGACCGACCAGCTGAGTGTTGAACAATGTGTCGAGAAGATAGTTGACTACCTTGCGGAGAAGGGTCTGATCAGCGAGACCAGGGAGACGAGATAGGGAGGCCGCAATATTGAAGATTACTGTATCGATCCCGTGAGGCGACTAGGGATATGATGAGATAGTGAATTCCTAATGCGCGCTCGGAGTACGCCGGGGCTATGGAGAGAAATAAGGGTTCTGACACTGTCAGGGCCTGTGAGTATTTGGCCTATCTTGTGATTCATGGTAATGCCTTTTGACGACTCAGGGGAACCCGAACTCATAGTACACATATGGCGTGTACTCGCTCCCCTCGGCAATGCTCAGACCCGCTGCTGCCATCTCCGATGTTAGAGAGGCATCGTCCTTGGTAACTCGTCCCCGCTTATCTCTTCCGAAAGCGTTGCCGCCAAGATAGGAATATGCCGAATCCAAAGCTGTTTTAACTTTCTTGCCTTGCTTTGGGGTTGTCTGTAGTAGATTAGCTGGCGCATCCAGAAAAAAGGGTAGTTATACGGTTTACCTTGACGAGTGCGCACACAAACTCCAGCGGAAGCCCGTATCTCAAGACAGTCTCGACGAAGACGCGAAGTGTCATTGCATGCACCCATATCATGGCGCTCTCGCTCCAGCCCGTTCGCCCCAATCGGAGAGCCTCCCCCCATACCTTCTTCTCTTCCTTGGTGACACGGTCGAGCTCGCGCTGTTCCTCTTCTTTCCCCCCTTCGACATATTTATATTGTCGCGGGGTCCACTTCTGTTCGCGACACTTCTGGAGGAATTCCGCATTGGATCTCTTGAACGCGGTCACGGCGAAGAGTGTAAACTCGTCATCTTGCGCGACTTGAATGGAGGATCGGGGCACCACCATGGGTGCAAGGGTTTCGTAGCTCCGAAGGAAATCCTTGCGCGCATTTGTCGGAACAGCGATGAGGTGTGTCTCCAGATATTCGGAGTCCTGGACAAGCAGGTTGGGATTGACGATGGGAGTGAGGGATTTTGTTGCCAGGTTTCCACTAGGAATTATCTTGTAAGCATTGAACATGAAGCCGACCCTGCTCTGCTGTGTGGACGTACGTCTGTCTGCGCTGCAAAGTAGCGAGGTTGGTCCGAACAGCATTATACTGACCGAACTTAGCCTTGACATCAGTGTCAATGTTTTGCAACTCTTTCTGCAGATTCTCTATTAATTCCCCGAGGGGCCGGTCTGCTCGATATCGCACTTTATTCCACTGGAACGAGCGTAGGTAGTGATCAGTCGGCTCTAGAGGGCTTGTTAAAACATGATATACCTCGAGGCATTCATTTGGAGCGTACTGTCATTGACCATCTTCTGTTGACTGGCCTTCTCCTCGTCCCCATCTAATATAGCCTTCAGGGAGTCTGACACCTTGGAAATGACAGCCTCGCAGCCAGCATTCAACTTCGCTAAGTCGTCGGCATGTTGAACAAGAGCATCGAGTGTGCCGATCTTGAAGGAGGGGATAGCGAATGGCAGAACCTCGCCGTTGTCTCGACCAACCGTGGCGGCCAGTGAAGAGAGCGGGTCGTCTTCGAAGATTCGTAGCGGCAAGGAGACGAGAATATATTGTGCGGCAGGCATTGTAAAGGAGAAGCGCTGGGAGCTGGCTGGGGCTGCAGGCTGTCAAAATGTAACTCGCGAAAAGCGGCTGCTACTGTTGTTACCTTTGAGTCGTTTGTCAGTACCCCCTCAAAGTGCAATACGGAGGTCAAGCTCACCCTGTAGCGATGCCTCTGTCCAGGTACAGGATAGATCAACAGGGTCGGAAGATTCTCCGCGGCCACATTCACTGCATCAACCAGTTCAGCCGAGCGGCGTGTAATTGGAACCAGACAGTTGGCTTCAGTCCTCGCAGAATATAGGGCACGGTTAGGATATTCCTTTGTCACGACGTGAGGAAGAGGGGGGAGCATGCAATGAATGAACGCAGGGTCTGGTACCTACCTACGTGAGGCGGGGAGCTTGATGTTGCTAGTAGTGGCGCATTGCTCACCAGCCGCGATGACGAACCCACATTAGCGGGGATTTACTACCTAGTATTTAGGTGGGAATGTGGGTACGCATGTTTGCGCCTGTTGACTAGGTGCGTGGCTTCAGCCACTGCGAAGCACGCTGGTATTGTACAAGTGCATCTCCAGTGCACTTCTGGTCCCATCCCAAGCTCCATCCGCGCTGGCCAATTAGGGGCGCTCCTGCCTCTTGTCAACGCACACCCTAGCTTCTGTTGTTGACCCTCCTCGCCAGATTAAAGGCCTACCTACCTCTGGTTAACCCAACCATCGCACGGCGACTTCCATCCTTTCACACACCTTCCCACCTCAACAACCAATATCTGCACTTCGCGCTCTGACGTAGACACCGTCATTCTTCTGTTTTCGCAGACGAAAGATAGTCCGGGGGATCAATTGCACCACACCTCCCCATACCGACATTGACGGGAGCATTGCGATCGTACTCTTCCGACCTAACCTGGAAACAACCGCTCGCTTCGAAACCGCTCTGTATGCTTTGCAGAACTCCCGCTTTCAGTCGTTACCGGATCGCGAGTTATAGCGCTATTTCTCGTGAACACCGGCAATCGCGCCCGTCTTGTTCAAGGACCTGACCTTGATTTCGGGGACGGCCCATTACCTACTATGTGACTTCGACTCGGCCCCAACACCCGCGCGCTGCAGCTTTAGCCTCGCCGCATGTCCTCGAACGACTGATTGCCAATACTTTGAGGCGCGGTAAACTTCTAAGGCGTCGTATCCAGCTGACGAGTTTTCATGGCCACGACTCCAGGTGGGTCCTATATGGTGGGCAAAGCGATGGAAAAGACTCAAAGGGTTTTATTTTATCTAGAGCTGACGATACATATCTAAACCAGCCTCAAACGCCGCCAGGCCAACCGATAGCGCGCCTAGACGCACTGCCGTCAAGGTGACTCCAGTGCCGGTACCGAAGTTAGGGCTACCATCCGCCCCTCTTTCTGCCAGTCGCCCCGTTGCAACCGCCCGGCCGCCTAGTAACGACACTGGATCTACGACAACTTCCTCGGCTGGCTTTGGCCTCCTAGCACCAACTGATGCAAATCTCCAGGATCTTGCCGGCGGTGCCCACAGAGATGGGCGCATCCGAAATCCCGTGCCTAGCAAGCTCAAAGGGAAGACCGATGGGTCTAAGGGGAACTTCAGTGTCATGCACCTTGATGTTGCTGGCAGAAGTGAAGCAACCGAACGCGATGCTCAAGCAAAACGCACAAGCGAAAGCACCGAGTTGGCCGCCAAACGCGCATTTGAAAGTGGATATGTCTCGCTCCGACGGAGCAGATTTGTTCATGTTCCAGACGAAGCTGCACCTAAACCTGTTACCCGTCCCGCTGTACCCCCATCCGCGTCGAACGTGGTTACCCGCCGAATGCCACTAGGTGCCGACGAGACCAAATCCGAGCAAGCACGCCTGTTGACCTTGCTCAGAAGCCTCCACCCTGTTCTTGTGGTTGATCAGATTTGCAAAGCGTTAGCTTTCTTTGGTGGAATTCCTGGGGCCCCTCCTCCCGCCGATGGTGCATTCCCTCAGAGCGCAGAAGCAAACGGCTCGGGGAGCCTCTTTATCGGCTGGATATCTGAAATTTTCCCGAAGTTGGGAGGGAACTCGGATCAACAAAGCCAAGTATCTATCAGGCAGGTGGATGCGCCCGAGTCGGGCAAGCGGCGACGAGGCCGGCCAAAGGGCAGCAAAGCCACGAAAGTTCGGAAAGATAAGGGTATCAAGAAGGGGTCCGCTAGTGTTGTTGCGAGCCTTGGCCAGACGCAAGCGGCCTCGGCCGACGACAGCTGGGTCGATGTGGACGATGGTGCCGTGGAGGTATCCGATGATATTGATGCCAACGTGATGCTTCTTGCCCAAGCAACGAGTCCCAAGCATACTTCGCCACTACAGGGTCAGTCAGAGTCCTTGCAATCTGCAGTACGCAGGCAGCCTGTCAACGAACAGAGTGATGGAGTTCCGTCCTCATTACCAGGAGTCACGGTAGGTACAGGAGCTGCACCACAGGCTCCCCCGAGCATAAGAAAGCGAGGTCGACCAAAGGGCTCTAAAAACAGGCCAAAGGGGGCCAGTACCACGGCTCTCAGTGCTCGTGTTCCACAACTCAGCCAGACACCAAGCGCGACCTCCACGGTTTCGCAGCCCCGTCCTCACGGCACAGCTACCAATCCTTCGTTTACGGCAGTGAATCTGGCAACATCAACAGCTGCCAAACCCCCCGGGACAGCCGCGTCCGAACCAAAGAGTGCCGGCCTCACAACGCAAAGCGAGCCAGCAGCTACTTCAACCACCCAGTTGTCACAGCAATTTCACCCTGGGCTTCAGCTTCCTCGGAGCCAGTCGTCACGCCAATCATCACAAGGCCAAACAGTTGCTAGCCCTGACCAGGTTAAAACCTCGGGACCTGCGGGTCAGAAGAGGAAGCGGAAGGGGGCGAAGGACTCGGAATCCGGTACTCAGAGCACACATGATGAAGGCAACGGACCTGCTCCGGCGCTACACCCCAGTGCGCATCCACAGCAATCATCTCACGTACCGATCCCTCAGCCTCAGGGGGTTACAGCAGCCATGCCCCCTGCTAAACGCCAGCGCAAAACCAAGGATCCAAATGCATCGCCTAGAAAGCAGAACGATTCGTCTGTAGCGGACGTCCCGGCATCCTCGTCTCCTGCTACGGCTGGCATCGTTTCCCCAGCTACACACTCAAGTACGAAGCCAACTGCGGCACCACATTCCCTCCGTCTGCCATCTCCGACTCCAACTGGAAGCACCGAGCCGCTCCAAGTCTCAGGGCCCGCGTCCGCCGAGGCCACGGCATCGTCCGTTCACTCCCCACAGCATAACCACTTTGAAGTTCAGTCGCCTACGATGGAGAACTACGAAGCACAGCTCCAGGCCCAATTAGAACAGCAGAATGATCCCGAGCCCCAGGCAGCTTCCCAACAAGGTCGCCAGAATCAAGGTCGGCTGATACAAGGCCAGATGCACCATCAACAATTCCAACAACGGCAGCAGCAACAGCAGAATCCACAGCAACAAAATCAACAGCAGGGTTCTGCTGCCCCAAGTCGATCACCGAATCCGGCCCCCCCACAGTCAACAAACCCACAGGCCACGAGTTCGATGGTATCGCAGCATACGACACGTGCTGCGCAGCCCTCTTACCCCCAATACCGTCCCCCAAACGCTCAGTATGGCCAACAACACCAGCAGAGTTACGGATCCCCACAGCAACAGCAGGGTCAACAGCCACAGTATTCCGGACAGCCAGCCGCGCAGGCCGCGGCACAGGCAACTCAGACACAGCAGCAATATTCGGCAACTACCCAGCATGCATTCTCTACTAGCCAGCAATACCCCAGTGGCCAACAACAGTTAGCGCCGCAGCAACGCTATCAGCAACAATTGTCGACAAGCTCCCCGGGCACGGCCTCTTACGTAGCACAACACTCACCACAGTTTGGTGCATCGACGAGCGCCAACTTCAACTCCCAGGATAATAGTTACCGTGGTTCAGCGGCAGGCCTAGCTGCAACTTCTTATACTTCCCAGCGGAACCAGTCAGGCACCCCGACTACTGCTGGAACGTACCGTGCCGGCAGTACTAATGGTTCACATACTTTATCGCATCAGTCGCCCTCATTTGTACCAAGTAATCCACAGCAACGACCCGCTGGCACCTCACACACCTCTGGACAGGGGATACAAACCATGACGGGCGTTCAAGCATTTTCAGGCAATAATAATGATTGGGGTTTGTTCGACGCCAATGGCTTGGATTCTTCTGGCGGCCAAGGTGCTCTAGGACTAACCAGCGCCAATTATGGTGTGACGTCAGCCAATGTCAGAGCATCATCCAATCCTGGAGCAGCGGGATTCACAACGAACAATATGGCAGCTTTCGACACATCCGGTCTAAGCGGAAATGACAGATTTTTCGGAATGGGACGGAGGTAACCGACAGGATGTTTCCTTATCAGGTTTGGGAGTAGGTTTAAGTTATGATACGTCAGGCATCGATGAACATCATGAGATACCAGTCTTGGGCGCGTTTGCTTTGGAGTCAATAGGTTGGGTGGCTACGCCCCGTCCACGGTATGGATTTGCGGTTTTGGGATATTGGATTGTGATGAGTCTCGATTTCAAGTCAGGTTTGTTTCCTACTTTTCAATACGACGGACTCGTACAGGGGCCGCTTTGTTGGTTTCCATCTTTGACCATGTGGTTGGCCGTTCGCTTAGGGCCATGATTCAGAAACCATCTTGTTAAGTTCTGAGGATGAGTATCCTGCTGAGAACAAGAATCACAGATGTAAAAATAACGTGTCTTACTGACAGATGAATACATAGGCCTATAAGGCTGACCAGAGAACGCGGATGAGTTCCACACACAACGAGACACCCAGAGTAACCCGTCCCAACTATCCCTGGTACACCTACATCCCATAGGACTTGTCCATGGTTTTGACAGGGAGAGAACGCCTGTAAATGCTTTTGGGAACAAATCTCGAGCAACAAATGAAAAGATTTAAATATGTCAGAGGCTTCCTTCTTCGCCAGTCTCCTGTCACTAAGTGGAACCCCCGAGCGACATTTGCAGGGGGTGGGTATAATCCACTACAGTGCGCTTGCTCCGTGGGATGTCTCATTCAAGAGCATCCTCCTCAATCGCATCCAAGTTCGGCCGTATGGACTCCGGTGCTATCGTGCCGTACAACCACTGGTCCTCCTCTTCCACTCTGTCCTCCCGGATAAGGTCGGTAAGCATCTGAGCGTTCCTCCTGATATCGGATGGTCGCTCGACGATCTTGCGCTCTAATATCAACGCCTCTGCTGTCTCCGACCAGATCTTCTGCAATACCGGTAGATCCGGCAACAGCATCCTGAGTTGATCCTTGGCGAGGGATCCCATCGGCATGCCGGCCGAGAGACTTGTGTTGAACACAAGGCTCTGCGTAGACTCCCCATTTCCAAGGCTTGTGTCGCCCAATCTGGTTGGGTCATTCGCAGGACCTTTCCCAAAGGCCAAGGTGGACTTCTTGCGCTTCAAGCTTAACATGCCACGACGTTTCTTTGGCTCTGGGTCGGCCAATGTGTCTCGCGTTATCGAGTTGTACCAATTGTCCACTGCCGCCCGCCTTGTGTTGTACCCCTTGACCTCCCAGATCCTCTCAACTTCCCTCAGGCCGCCAATGCACAAAATTGCAACATGTACTTCATCTGGTGGTTTCTCTCGAAGGTAGCCTCTGAGCGACCGCTCCACCCGCCCAACGTATGTCGGGGGTCGAAGTCGTCTGCAGAATGACGAAATGATCAAAGGAAAAACTTCGTGTAACCGCAAGAGAGTCCGATCGTCGTACATATTCATAATCTCGGTCTCGATGGGATTCATGGTGTAAGGCTCTTGACGCAACCCGTGTCCGTCGCTCTCATTCAAATATTTGAGATGGAGCTTGCGATATGTTTCGAAAAAATGGAAGGCGGTAAATAATGAAGGGATCAGGCGTCGCCGCATGCGCTCCTTCTGGGGCGCAAATTCTCTCTTCTTCTCTTCCGTGACCCTCAAGAAAATCTCCTTGGAAAGCCACTCGCACATCAGGTAGGAGAGCTTGGCAGCAACGTGAAGTCTGTGCCACAAACCGCAGAGGTAGTGGAAATTCAAGGCACCCCCTTCGGGCGCTGGATATAACCGTTTGGCGTAGGCAGGGATGTGGTGGTCGAGATGATAGCGTGCAATCGGTGTTTCGTTGAATGAGACTAGGGCATGTAATGATTTGGAGGCGAGGCGTAAGTTCAAGACATCAGCAAGTGGAAGCGAAGCGATGATCTCCACCTGGAGTTCGTTTGGCAGGCACTGAAAGAGTATGTCGAATGGAAGGCTGTGGGATAGAGTCAGCATGTTTGGAAGTGCTCGGGGCGTCGCTTCGTAAGTAGCTCACCTTTGCCGTGAACTCGACTCGGCCACAGGAGGCCGTTGGTGGACATGTTCTGGGCTCGACTGTGCAGATGGAGCCTTGGCATGAAATTTGGAGCGAAACCCAAGGAAGCTCTTCTTCTCTGGCCTTTTGGACTCGCTAGACCTGCCGGCCAACTCATCTGTATCCGATCGGGTTGCCCCGCGAATGGGTAATATGAACGGCGATTGCGAAACCTCTGTGTGCCCTGGTACTATTGTTGCATTTGCTTGCGACTGGTTGATCTTCTCCAGATATCGATCCGAGCCGAACTCGGTGATGTGTAGAGGGTCCATTTCTTCCGACCACTGGCGTAGGACGCCGCGGCAGAGCCTAGGTCGAGATGGACGTCGCACAGAGTCAACCGACCATGCGTGGGCTCACACCGGGCCTCTTTTCTCTATCGTGAAAACCTAAGCGAAAGAGGTGAAATAGAGTTATATACGACGCAGATGTGTTGCGCCTCAACCATGGTGGAACATCAGTGCTGGAGACAAATAGACTCTGGCAAGTAATGGGAATTCAAAACCCAGACTGATCGTCGTGCTTCGCGCAATCCACTCAGTATAG
>Ga0247769_1000381_pt1 | contig 11250 bp, 9 predicted proteins | sample UWRJL166409R6_FD_179942 | JGI IMG/M metagenome (GOLD analysis project Ga0247769, IMG submission 179942) | Plant litter microbial communities from Arlington Agricultural Research Station in Wisconsin, United States - UWRJ-L166-409R-6 | ecosystem: Environmental > Terrestrial > Plant litter >... | reverse complement strand
ACGTCTTCTACGAGGTGCTCGACGGCTTTGCGGCCGATGAGCGCATCGCCTTCAGCTTGCGCTTCGTGGAAGGTATGGAGCTCACGGAAGTGGCCGACGCATGTCAGGTCTCGCTGGCGACGATCAAGCGCCGCTTGAAGCGCGCCAGTGACGAATTTTACGTGCGCGGCCGGGCCCGCGCCGAGCTCGTGGATTGGTTCGAGGAGGGCAGCCGATGGCGTCGAATCGAGAGCTGAGCACACTCGGGCGCACGCTCGCCGAGGTCCAGGACGATGCCTTGCAAGCCCGCGCTCGCCCAACCACCAGCGCGAGATTGGCCGTGATTTATCAGCTCCGTGCGCGGCGTGAGCGAACGCAGCGGCGCTGGTCGCGGCTCGGCTATGGCGCGGGAGCGGCTGTGCTCGCTGCCGCGCTGATGCTGTTCGTGATGCGTCCACGCGCGCTCGAATTCCGCATCGGTGATGGCGCTGGCGCGGGCCTCGGGCAGCTGGGCGTATTGGTTGCAGCGCCCGATACCGGCGGGCAGAGCTTGAGCTTCTCCGATGGCAGCCGCTTTCGGCTGCACGGCGGGGCACGGGCACGCGTCGTCAGCAGCAGCGAGCACGGCGCACGAGTGGTGCTCGAGCGTGGCCTGTTGCGCGCAGAGGTCGTGCCGCGTGCGCACAACGATTGGTCGCTGTTCGGCGGGCCCTTCGAGATCCACGTCACCGGCACCAGCTTCGATGCCAGCTGGGATCCCCAGCGTCAGCAATTGTTCGTGAAAATGCTGGAGGGGCACGTGCTCGTCTCGGCCGAATGTCTGTCGGCAAAGCGCGCGCTCAAGGCCGGCGAATCGGGGACGTTTTCTTGTGTTTCCGAGCCAGTGGCCGAGTCCACGCCGATGCCACCCCCGACGGCAACACCACCGAGCCCGGTTGCGGCTGTGGCAGCCATGAGTGCGCGTCCGGTGCAGTCGCATCCGGGCACGAGCAGCGTTTCGCCGTCTGTCGAGTTACCCGCCATGCGTGCGCCGGGCTGGCGCGAGCTGAGCGCGAGCGGTGACTATGCCGGCTCACTCGCAGCAGCGGAAGCCCAAGGTTTCGAGCGCCTGTGCGAGATGCTGCCCAGCTCGGAGTTGCTGGAGCTGGCGAGCACGGCGCGCCTGGCTGGGCGGTTCGAACGAGCGAACACCGGCTATGCTGCCGTCCGCCGTCGTTTTGCTGGCTCGGAGAACGCCGCCAGCGCAGCGTTCCATCTGGGCCAGCTCGCCTTCGATGGCTCGCACGACTACCGAGCAGCACGGCGCTCCTTCGCGGCCTACCTGAGCGAATGCCAAGGTTGCGCCTTGGCGCCCGAAGCGCTCGGCCGCCGCATGGAAGCGGAGCAGCGCCTGGGGGAGCTGGAACTGGCGCGCGCCTCGGCAAGCCTCTACCTCGAGCGCTATCCAAAGGGCGCCCATGCCCGGCTGGCACAGAGCCTCAAGGAGCCATGAATCCGCAACTGGCGAGGCGCGTGCTCTCGATTTGCTCCATCCTCACTGTGTTTGCCCTGTCGCAACCCGTTCGGGCAGAGTCCGTGCGTGTCCTGTTCGTCGCTCACGAACAGACGCCCTTCAGTGCTCGAATACGCGCCGAGATCGAGTCGATGGACTTCCAGGTCGTGCTGGCAGACACGCTCCCTGCCGATGACGGCGCGCTGGCCAGCGCAGCCGCACGCGTAATCGAGAGCCCACCGCCACGTCGCGTCGAGCTCTGGCTGAGGAGTGAGAGTACCGGGCAACTTGCCCTCAATCGCGTGCTGGAAGCCGAGCAGGGGGAGTACGGCGCGAGCGCGCCAGACGCCACCGCCGCGGTGCGAGTATCCGAGCAACTGCGCGCCTTCTTTCAGCCGCTGCGCGAACATGCCGCCGCGATCGAGCTGATGCCGCCGCGCCCGCCTCCGCCGCCATTGACAGCGCGAGTCGCGCCTCGACCGGTCGCCCCTGCCCCTGCCCCGGCCGGGGCGGTGTCCCCACCGGACGAGGGCCGAATTTTTCAGGAGCTGGCCGCGGCCGTTCCGCTAGAGCCCGGTTCACTCGGCCTGGATGTGCTGCTCCGCGCACGCTACCGCTTCGGCGCGACCTACGGGCTAGGAATCAAGCTCGTCCTGCCCATCGTGTCGTCGACCGTGACCTCGGGCTCGAATTCGGCCGAGGTGTCCAGCTCGCTGTTCGGTGTAGAGGTCTCGGCACTGCTCATGACGACTCGATTGGCAACGCTCGGCGCGCATGCCGGGCTATCACTGCTCTTGCTCAGCGCCAGCGGCAATGCCCAGCCCCCCTATACGAATCGCGTGGATCACCAGCTCTCGGCGTTCCCCAGCTTGGGCAGCGAGCTCGGCTTCCGTGTCACGCAGCACCTGCGCTTGTGCCTAGGTGCGGAGCTCGGCCTGTCCGTACCCGAGTTGGAAGTCGCGTTCGCCGGACAGCGAGTCACGTCGTGGGCTCGCCCCCTGGCCTTACTTTCCGCGGGCGTGGCCGCGGCGTGGGGCAACCCGTGAGCCGTGAGCGGCGCGAGCGGCCACCAAGGGGGAGGAGGGAATGATGAAATCGAATTACTTCTGTGCGGGGATTTCCTATGGCGTGCTGTTCGTTGCCGCGTGCAATCCGAGCATCGTCGATCCGATCGCTGGGGGGCCGGACGGACGTGGCGGGCAAAGTGGTGAGGCGGGGGTCGGTAGCGGTGGAAGTCCCACTGCCATTGCCGGTCAGGGGGGTGACGGCGCCGCAGGCAAGAGTGGTAACGGCGCCGCAGGCAAGGGCGGTAACGGCGCCGCAGGCAAGAGTGGTAACGGCGCCGCAGGCAGCAGCGGAGGCCCTGGTGGCAGCGCGGGCGAGAGCGGTGCAGGTGGGGCAGATTGTGGCGCGCTGCGAGACGCGGCGGCAGAAGCGCTCGAGAGCCATCGAGCGTGCACCCAAGATAGTGATTGCGAGCTGCTCCAAGGTCAGTGCTTGTTCCCGAAACTCGATTTGTGCGGCAATCAGTTCGGGTTCTCGAAGGCTGCACATGTGCAGGTGACGGCCGCATACGACGCTCTCTCGGCGTGCGTTGGTCAGTGCAGCCCAGGCAACGATACCTGTCAACCGCAGCCCGTCGCGCAATGCAGTCAGGGAGTATGCCTGAACGAGCCTCTGCCGGCGAATTGTGCAGCCACGGCTGCGCAAGCCACGGCCGAGGTCGGGGATGCGGAGACCTGCAGTTTGGTGGTGCGCGTCGATTCCGTCTCACTCGCGGTCACGGGTCACACACTCGTGTGCGGTCCACGCAATGCCGTCGATGAAACCGGCGCGCGCGCCTCGGCCAACGCCGCGGTCACGTTCCCCTCGACCGGGCTCGGCGGCGGTTCGGGCGATCTCCTTTCCGGCCCAGCGCCAAGTGATGTCTGGCTATTCCAGCAGATTTATGGCGACTTCGGCCACATGTCTGCCGTCAGCGCACAGAGCGGGCAAACGCTGTTCTGGGGTCAGCTCGATTATGGAGGGAATCCGTTCAATGTAACTCTGGCGGGGTTCCGTGCTGGCTTCCCCACGGGAGCGGTCCCGTGGGCCAAAACCGAGCTCGGCAGTGGCTGCTATTCGGCTCCCTCAATCGCCCCTCGGAGTTGGGATCTACGTGAGGGGGGCAACATACCGCCGGCATCCGAACTGGAGGCTGCCGACCGCGTGATGTCGAGCGCCTTCGTCAAGGGGCTGGCTGTGAACCTACCTTTGACCAGCTTGGTGACGATTCACTATGGAGAAGGAAGTATGCCAGTGCCAGTCAGCGAGTACGTCGTGATCGTCAGCGCGGCGCGCTAGGACGAGCCTGGCCCGGGCTCGCCGCGCCCGGCATTGTTTAATGCAGGGGCGCGGCCGTGGCCGAGCGATCGCCCAAGTGGATCCAGATCCTCGTGCCACGGGGCTGCTTCGGCTCGCACGCGATACTTCCGCCGTGGGCTTCGATGATCTGACGGGTGATCGCCAGGCCGAGGCCCGTGCCGTTGCGCTTGGTCGTGAAGAAAGGCTCGAATAGCCGCGCGCGCGTGGCTTCGTCGAGCCCCACGCCTTCGTCTTCCACGACCACGTCCGAGCCGCCGCCCACGCCGGCGCTGACCGAGACCGTGATGCGTCCCCCACTCGGCATCGCTTCGCGCGCGTTACGCATCAGGTTGTACAGGGCTTGCTTGATCTGCGCTTCGTCGACGGTCGCGGGCACGGCTTCGGTCGCGTTGTGAAGCTCGAGCGAGACCCCCTGCAGCTCCAGCTCACGGCGCATGAACTCCGCGGCCTCGCCCACGACCTCACGCAGATCTTCCACTTCCAAGCGCTGCGGGCCGCGGCGAGCGAACGACAAATATTGGCCGCTGAGATCGGTCAGTCGCTCGACCTCGCGGCGAATGGCCCGCAAAAGCTCGCGCGATTCCTCACTGGCGTCGGCCAGATCGTCCTCCAAGAGCTCGACGTTGAGCGCCATCGACGAGAGCGGATTGCGGATCTCGTGCGTGACGTGGGCGGCCATCTTGCCGATCGTGGCCAAGCGCTCGGTCGCGAGCAGCTCCTCGTTGGCGCGCGCAATCGCGGATACCATGCCTTCGAAGGTCGCCGCCAGCTCGCCAATTTCATCGTTCGAGGCCACCGCTTGGCGCGGCTTCAGATCCCCGCTAGCCACGGCCTTGGCGCGTTCTGTCACCTGCCCGAGCGGCTTCAGCACGCGCCGAGCGTACAGGGCCATGGCCACGCCGACCAAGGCGGTGAGCGCCGCCAGCGCCACGAGTAGCCGAATGGCCGAGATCTCTCGCGCGCGAGCGCGGTCGAGCAACAGATCCACGTTACGTAAGGCGTGTTGCTCGAGTTGATTGAGCCGTTTCGAGCTTTGCGAGCCGCGGGTCACGAGCTCATCGCGCAAAGCCTCCGCGCCGGCGTCGTCGCGCCGCTCGAGCGCTTCGAATAGGCGGCTCACACGCTCGGAATCGCCCAACAGATAGCCCTCGATGCCGCTGATCTCCGCGGACAGGTCCGCGCCCGCAGCGCGCGCGCTCGGGTCGCTGGAGGCCGCGAAGGCCAACGCAATCGCCGCGCGCACCTCGTTGAACATGCGCGGCCGGCCGATGCGCAGCGCCAAATCGAACCAGATGCGGATGTCCCTCGGGTTGCGGGCGGCGGTGGCATGGTTGAGCTGGGTGTTCCAGGTGTCCTGCTTGGCCACCAAATCGTGGACGGAGAGCGCGAGTGGGAAATAGCCACGGCGCATCAGGCGAGCCTCGGCCGCCGCGTTGCGTTGTGCGACCACGCTCCAGCCCGCGGCCAGCGCGAAGGCGATCATGATCAGCGCGTACGACCCGAGCACGCGCGTTGCGACGGTGCGCTTGCGGTCACTCATGCGGCAGATCGAGACTTTGCGCGACGATGCTCGCAATGTCCACGGCCGGCGTGCCCTGCGCTCGAAAGCGACGTAGGCTCGCCGCGCAGGCCGTGACCAAGGTGCCGCCGCCCGCCTGCTCGTGCGCACGCAGGCGCAACTCGGCGATTTTTGCGGAGCTCTCGGGCATCGAGATGGGCAAGAGCCCGCCCGCGCCAGAACACTCCGCGAGCTCGCGCTGCTCCGGGAACTCGTCCGGATCTCGGCCAAGCGCGCGAGCCAGCACCACGCGAGGCGCCTGGTACTCGCCCAGGCCGCGGCCGAGCGCGCAGGGGTCGTGAAAGCGCACGGGCGCGGTGCGGCCAAACCCCGGGATCTTCCGCAATCTATCGGCATGGTCAGCCGCAAGGCGCGCGAACGGCAAGGCGCGCGTGTCGGACAGCACGAGCGCGCAACCCGGGTCGCCGACCACGAACGTGCGCGCGCGCTCGACCTGCTCCACGAGCTCTGCGCGTGCAGCGTCGAAGCCCGCGCGATCGCCCGCGTGTAATAGCGGTGCACCGCAGCAGCCCCCGAGCAAGCGCACGGGGCCGAGCAGTGCCACGACCGCACGCACCATGGCCCGCGCCTCCGGGCGCGCCTTGCGCAGATACGCGCAACCGACCAAGAGCGCGACCGGGGCCCGCTCTTGCACGCCGAGCTCTCGCGAAAGCACTGCCAGCGTCGCGGCAGCTTCCGCGCTGCGCAGCCCGTGGCGACGCGCGCTCGCCTGCACCGCCTCGGGCACGAGGCCCGCATCGTGATACTCGGCCCGGGCCGCGTACAGGGTGTCGGCGACCGGATTTTTGTGCTCGCAAAAACCGGTGCATTGCAGGCAGCCGCTGCAACCCCAGCTGGTCTGCGCGGTGTCCAGGGAAGCGGGCAGGTCACCCCGCGCGCTCAGCCAAGCGGAAGACATTTTCGCCCATGGAATCAGGGCTTCGCGTGCTTCCACGTTCGACACCGGGCAGGTGCTACGGCAAAGCTTGGGGCAATAGCCGCAGGTCTCGAGCGCTTTCCGAGCGCTTTGCAAGAGCGGCAGGCGCACGGCGCGACTCATCTTCGTCACCTGGCCGGGCTCTTGACCTGAGTTCCCTTACTCGGCCGGGTCGACTTGCGCACGTTCGGCCTTTTGCCGGCGTTCTGCTTTTCCGAGCCCGGCTTGTCAGGGCTCGGGCTGGTCTGCGGCAAGCGGAGCTCGAACGTCGCGCCAGCGCTCGAGGAGGTGACCGAGACGCTGCCGCCATGCTCCTCGACGATCTTCTTCACGATCGCCAGGCCTAGTCCGGTGCCACCCGCCTTGCCCATGGTCACGAACGATTGAAATAGTCGACCTTCGATCGCGGCGGGGATGCCGGGACCGGTGTCTTGCACCGAAATGACCAGATCCCGTGCGTCCATGCGCGCGGCAATGGTGAGCACGCCGCCGTTTTCACCCATGGCTTCGATGGCGTTACGCGACAGGTTGTGGATCACGCGCGCGAGACGACCTTCGTCGAAGCGCGCCACCAGCTTGGTGTCGACCTGAAACAGCAATTCGATGGGCTTTTCACCGATTTCTAGGGCCAATTGCCGACGAACGTCGGAAAAGAACTTGTTCAGGTAGACCTTGCGCACGAACACCGTCTTCTCGCCGCGCGCAAACTCCAAGACCTCTCGCTGCATGGCGGTGAGCAGATCGAATTGCTTCAGGATCTCCTCGGAGTACTCGGCGCGTACCTGACGATCGTCGGAGTCGGCCATCAACTGCGCGTAGCCGCTGATCACGCTCATCGGTGACTTGAAGTCGTGAATCACTTGCGCCAGGAGCCGGCCGATCGAGGTCAAGCGTTGGCTTCGTTCACGGCTGCGGTTGGCGTTGAACAAACGCACCGCGGTCGACACGTTGGCGCTCACCAGGCGCAGCAGCGAAACATCCGCTTCGTCGAACACACCGCCGTTTTCGTGCGAAAACAGGCCGATGGCGCCGAGCGGCGAGCTTTCGCCTTCGAGCGGCACGGCCAGCACGGAGGTAACTGGAAAGCCGAAGCTGCCCTCGATCTGCATGGACCAGCGCGGATCACTGTCTGCCTCGTGCAAGGACAGAATGTCTTCTTCCGCCATCGCTGCGCCCAAAAAGCCCTCGCGCGACTTCACGCCAATCCGCCGCAGGCCGGCCGGGGATTGGCTGTCGAACAAATATTCGACCAGATCCCCCGAATCCTCTTCGGACAGTAGAAGCCCCGCGCCGCGCGCCTCACACGCGGCCGCACATTGCCCCAGCACGGCCAGCGAAAGCTCCTCGAGCGTGGTGGCGCGGGCGGTGCGGCGCTCGAGCTCGAACAAGAGCGAGAGATCTTGCAGCTTTCGCTCGAGCTGATCGGTGGTATCGAGCAGCTGCTTGTTCTTTTGAATCAAGGACAAGAACAGGCGAGAGTTGTCGATCGCCACCGCTGCCTGGGTGCTGAGCGCGGACAGGATCGACTCGTCGTCGCCGGTGAACTCCTGACCGCACTTTTTGTTCAGCACCTGGATCACACCGATGGTCCGACCCAGGTGATTCTTGAGCGGTGCGACCAGCATGCTCTTCGTGCGGTAGCCGGTCAGCACGTCCCAATCGCGCTCGAACTGTGGATCGGTGTACGCGTCGCGGATGCGAATCGACTTTCCGGTCTGCGCGACGATGCCCGGGATGCCATGGCCGAGCTTCATGCGGATCGAGCGCACCTTGTCACCCACGACCAGGCGGCTGACGAGCTCCTTGTTCGCCTCGTCCAGCAGGTACAGCGTGGCGCGGTCGGCTTCGACCAAGTCGGTCAGCTTGCTCAAGATCAGCTCGAGCAAATCGTCGAGGTCGAAGGTCGTGCCGAGGGCGACACCCACCTCACGCAGCGCGGCCGAGACACGGCGTTCGTGGCGCAGCGCCTCGGCCGGATCCAACAGCTGCCCATCGGGGGCGTTTTGTACGATTTCGCTCCCCGTGCTCACGCCATGATCGAACCACGAACCCTGCCCCAGATCCATAGACTCGTCGGGAAGCCGGGCTAAGAGCCAAATGTCTTATCCCGGGAATATCTGCGGACTTCCCCGAAATTGCCCCATCCGCGCCGCAAAAGCGTCGACAATGACGAGACTGTAGACCCAACCGAAGACGCTCTCGGCTACACTGTGCAAAACTCGGCTGGTGACCGTGCGCGGTCTACGCGGCCGGGAGGAAGAAATGGCCTTGAAGCAGCTTCAGTTGATGGTGCGTGGTCGCGTTCAAGGCGTCTACTTCCGCGCGTCGGCGCAGCGCGAGGCGCGGCGACTCGGTCTGACCGGCTGGGTGAAGAATCGCGCCGATGGCTCGGTCGAGATCGTGGCAGAGGGTGAAGAGGTCGCGATCCGCGAGCTCTATGGTTGGGCACAAAAGGGGCCCAGTGCGGCGCGCGTGGATCGCGTCGACACGCGCTGGCGCAGCTTTACCGGTGACTTTCCCGATTTTCGCATCACGGATTGAGCAGCGCGCGGCGAGGCGCGGCTGGTCGTGGGCTCTAGCTGGCGCGCTTCTCGGTTACACGTGCCTCAGCGCCCTGCCGAGCCAGGCCGCCGGCGCGCCGAAGCTCGCCGAACACTTGCCGGAATTGCCGGCCATTCCCAGCTTGGAGCTGCCTCGCCCGACGCCCGCCGAGCTGGAAGAGCTGGACACTCGGCTCGCCAAGCTGTGCTCGAGCGACGCAGCCGAGCGAGACGCGGCACGCCGTGAAGTGCTGGAAGTGACTGCCAAGGCCGTGCCTGCCCTGCGCTTTCGCTTGGCAGCGACCGCCGACAGCACCAAGCACGACGAGCTGAAAGAACTGCTGCTCAAAATCCGCAAGAAGGCTCGCGACGACGCGCGCGACGAGCAGGCTGAGGAGGGCAAGCGAGGGCGTGTCAAGACGCCCGACTACTTCGAGATGGCGATCGAGCACGCCGAGCCCAAGTCGAAGCTCTGGTGCAGCCTAGCCTCGGTGCTGGCCGAGAGCCGCATGCTCGCGCAGATCGGCACGGTCGAGGCCGTACGAGGCCTGCTCGACGTGTACGTGCGCTACGGAGAGTTCTTGCGTGTCGACACGCAATTGCAACTCGAAGCGCTGGGCGACCGCGCCGTACCCGCACTGATCGAAGCGCGCCGGCACCCGGCAGAGAAGATCGTCAAATGGTCTGCGCGTGAGCTGGATGCGCTAGGCAAGGCCATCCCCAGCGAAGCCGTGCAAATGACGGACCTGCAGATTTTGTCCGATGTGCTTCGCGCGTACGGCCGCGTGCGCGATCCGGACGCAGCCCGAATCGTGGTCTCTTTCTCCAACAGCGAGCGTGCGCAAGTGCGCGAAGCATCGCGCCAGGCGATCGCCATGCTGGGCGAGGTCGGCGCCTGGCAGCTCCGCGATACCTACGAAACCGTGGTCGGCAAGAAGCCAGCGCGCGATTGGAACTGGGAACGCACCGCGCGTGAGCTATTCGGTGAGTTCGATCGTCTTCGCTCGGCGGAGGTCGCAAAGCTTTACGAGGCCGGCGCGGCGGCGCGCGAGCACGGCGATCTGGAGGGCATGCGCAAAGCTTTCGACCAGGTGCTGACGCGCAGCCCGGACTACCCCAAGCGCGAAGAGCTCGCGGGCGCGTACCTCGACTACGCTCAGAAGAACCTGGCCAGCAGCCCAGCAAGCGCGCTCGCCGCGCTCCGGCGCGTCGAGCGTCTCGGCAAGGGCAGTGACTCGGAGAAGACCGCGACCAGCTTACGCCTCACGCTGGAGGCCGAGGCCTTGGCCGATGCCGGCATCGCGGATCGCACGCTGCTCAGCCGTGCCTTGGAAGTCGATCCGAAAAACTCACGCGCTCGCGCAGGGCTTCAGCGCTTCGAGCACGGCGAAGCCAAGGCGGACGATTCGTCACGCTACTACGGTGCCGGCGCGATCGGCTTGGTGGCGCTGGGCGGGATCGCCGTCGTGCTGCTTCGGGGGCGGCGGGCTGAACCTCAGCCGTCGACGCCGGAGGGAGAGTCGGGCGCGGGCACGGGCACGGGCACGGGGGAGACCGAGAACGCAGAAAAGCCCGCTTCGCTGGAGGGCGAGGCGGGCTCTAGTGCGACTTCGACGAAGGAGACTTGAGCGAGGCAGCGAACGCCCCGCTCGGTCGACTCAGACGGCGGCTGCGGCCTTGGCGGCCTTCTTGGGCTTTTCGCTAGCGGCGGCCTTGGCCTTCGGGGCCTTTTCGCCCTCGGACTTGGGAGCAGCAGCAGCGCGCGGTTCGCCCTTGTCGACGAACTCGATCATGCTCATCGGCGCGTTGTCACCGCGGCGACGACCGAGCTTGATGATGCGCGTGTAGCCACCCGGACGGGTCGCGAAACGCTTGGCCAGGTCGACGAACACCTTCTCGATCAGGTCGACCTTGGTGCTCTCGCTGCCATCTTGCGTCACCTGGAAGCGACGCAGAAAGCTACCCACCTGCTGCTGCGCAGCCTGACGGCGCGCGCGATCAGCAATGCTGAGCTCGGCTTGCGGCGTGTAAGCGACCTTACCCAGGCGAACCGCCTTGGTGATCAGACGCTCAGCGACGCGCCGTAGCTCCTTGGCCTTGGCGTCGGTGGTTTCGATGCGCTCGTGCGCCACCAGGTTTGCAGTCAACGCGCGGAACATCGCGCGTCGGTGACTCGTGTTGCGGCCGAATTGCCGCCCTGCTTTGCCGTGCCTCATAGGAACTACTTTCTAATCACGAAGCCGACTGTTGCTGTTTCCAGCGGTCGACCATAGCGGGCCAGTTGTCGAACTTCATGCCGAGGCCGAGACCCATCGTGGAAAGGATCTCTTTGATCTCCTTCAACGACTTGCGACCGAAGTTCTTGGTCTTGAGCATGTCT
>Ga0247769_1000380_pt1 | contig 11252 bp, 6 predicted proteins | sample UWRJL166409R6_FD_179942 | JGI IMG/M metagenome (GOLD analysis project Ga0247769, IMG submission 179942) | Plant litter microbial communities from Arlington Agricultural Research Station in Wisconsin, United States - UWRJ-L166-409R-6 | ecosystem: Environmental > Terrestrial > Plant litter >... | reverse complement strand
GTCGCCTTGATTGCCTCCATAACGCTGACGCCCTTCCGCACGCCCTTCCCGCCCTTCTTGGCCTCGATTCTAGCCAGCCACTGCATCTCGCACCGCGCATACTCGAGCCACAGAGTCGCCTCGCCGGTGCAGAAGCGGCATCCGCGCAAGAAATGCGCCCTGGCTCGCTCCATGTCGCCATTCTGCGCAGCGCGACGACCGGCATACACCCACAGACTTGCGTCAGAGGGGTGCAGACGAAGCGCCCGCGTCATGATGCGCCACCACCGCTTGGTTGCCTTGGCTTCGGCGGCGAAATTGAGATATGCCATCCACAATGGGATGCACCCCGGGTGCTTGAGCACTGCCCGCTCGAATATCCCAAACGTCCGAGCCTCGCTGGCATGTGAGTTGGTGGATCGAATCTTGAGGCGACGGCATCGTTTTGCGCGGAGACGGTCCATCGAGCGCTCCCATTCGACATATGCGAGAAAATCGGCCGGCTTCGTGCCAGGGGCGAGAACATGATGTTCGAAATCGGAGCGCTTCGTTACGAGAGACTTGATTTCTTCCTGTGGGCACCGCAGTCAGCGACGAAAGAGTCGAAGAAATATGGGGGGTTGAAGGGCACAAACGGGATTGAAGATGCCTTTCTCCTCGAACTCCCGCAGTTGGGGAGCTGCCCGCTCCAGGTAGAAGCGGGCCTTATCAGAGACACCAGCCATTTACGGTCAACTCGAACGCGGAGCGCAGGTATGGTATGGCGAACGAAGCCCAAGATCGTTCTCCCCTGGAGTTTACCCCGAAATTTGGTGCTTTGCAAAGCTTCAATGGGCTTGCAAGTGGGACAAAACTTTTTAGTGGGGCATCCGACCATCCACCCACAAGACACAAGACACGGACCAGCGACGGTCCCCACATTTCCTGGGCGATCCCAAAGCGACCAGGGGGTCTTGGCGCGAGAACCTCGGAAGTGCAGGGAGATTTCGAACGCGGTGGTGGACATTCTGTTCTCCAGCGGATGCGCTGTCCCTCTTGGAGCTCCTGCTTGATCTCACCACCTCTTTCTCCACGCTCCTTTTCCGACCGATTTTACCTTGGCTCGCTAATAATTTTGCGCATCATTGGAGCAGAGTGATATGCCTCCGTGCAGATAATCAAAAGAGACGACGCAGGTTGGCGCGAAGTGATATCGCAATGGCCTTCACAAAATACAAGGACAAGGACGCCGGCGTCGTGTTGTCCTTTGGCGGCCAATGGATCAGCTGGTCGCACACCATCATCGCCTATTGTATGTCGGCATCCGAAGACCGATGGACTGGCTGGTGAGGTGCTAATAGCTCGTAGCGGCATTCCTCAGCGCCCTCATCGTCGGCGTCTCGCTACATTACCGCAAGATCGTTCAGAACGAGTGGTATGGCTATCCCGAAGAATGGTTTCCCTCCGTCTCCGCCACCATTGGCGACCGGTATCCGGAGCGGTCGATTTTCATGATCTTCATTGCCATCACATCCGGTGCGTCGGGACCGCTCCCTCATATGCGAACAACCGCGACTGACCATCCCAGGTCCCAGGTTCGCCCTCGTCGGGCTCTGGTACCTCCTCACGGCCAAACCCGGCCGTACCCTGCCAAAGGCGATCGCCATCTCGGGCGTTGTTCGAACACTGACCTGCGGAGGATGGACCTATATCACGTCTACTGACGACCACAATTGGCACGATATTCTAATGATCTCCTATCTTGTGTTCACCATCCCGTGGACTACCGGCTGCCTTGCGCTGAGCCCGCCCAACGCAACCGCGATCAAGTACAGGAAATATCTCGCTGGCGGCTTCTTCGGAACGCTGGTTCCCCTCGTATACTTCTTCATCCAGCACAAGGTCCACCGCGTCGCGGGAGGTAGGGCAGTTCCCCACTTGCGAAACGACTCCTTGCTGACGCAGGGCAGCCTACACAATCTACGCATTCTTCGAATGGGCGTTGATCCTCTTTGATGTCGCCTTCGACGCTGTGACTGCTCTGGACTTCAGCACGTTCGAGGTGGTAGTACGGGATGTCAAGGGCGCGAGCAAGGGGTACGTGCAATGGCTTCCGAAATAGCCCCTGGCCCCCTCGCCCGACAAGGGGCCTGGGGCTTGTATATATGCAAGATAATGGCATTGAATGAGACTGTGGGCTTGGTTCTAAAAATGTCAACAGTGTCAACACCTCATCCGTGCCCACTGCCGTGCTCGAAAAAGAGTAAGCATGGTTAAGGTCCCTGGCAACATATTTGCCGAGAATGCTAACGACGGTGATTAGGAAAGGGAGGGCCACGGCCGGCGTTTTCGCTGCCGGGTTCCATCTCGGCGATGCTATCAACATTGCGGCCGATGTCTATCACGGTGTATGTTTTGCGATCCCGAGGTCATATCAAGATCTAACATGGCTTAGTTTGTCTTCTGGTCGATCCTGACGAGCTTGGGCGTCGTCATTTGGTGTATGTATCGGTTCATCCTCATCATCAGTTGTTCTGTTGCTGACACGCAGCAGACTTTCCCTTGTGGCATATGGGCATCTCTGGCTATGAAGCTCTTGTCATGTCCACCATTAGCCCTGCATTGCTCGGCATTGCCCCAGTTCGATCCCTGATTGTGAAGAATCAGCGCATCGCCCATCTCCTCTCTCTGGCGGGCCTGCTGGCTTACCTGGTCAAGGGTCCTGAGGCCCGCCTCTTCACTGTTGGCTTTGGCGTCTGGATGGGTTGCCTTGCCTGGGCCGCCACGCTGTACTCGGATTCGGTCCACCCCGCTAGGCTCGAGGCTCGCATCCTAGCTTGGGGTGCCGGACTGATCATGTCGTCCGTGGCAAAGTTTGCGTGGTACACGAACAACCCCATCTGGCCCATTATGCACGCCGAAAATGGTGGTTGGAACGGCACCGGTCTATTCCTCGCTGTACTGGCTGCCTTTAGATTCACGCGGAGCGCACCGCTGCAAAGTGGTGACTCTGGCGACAAGAGCGGCTCGCCACTACTTGCAGCTTTCGGCATCGGCGGCCTTTTCTTTGGTCTGCACTCGCTGCTTTCCGACACGAGCACGATGATCCTCTGGGTCTGGGACGGCTACCCGATTCGTGGGCCAGTCTCCAACGTCCATGCTTGGTTCACCATTGCTGCCATGACGTGTGGTCTCCTAGCCGGCGCGTTCGTACCTGGCGCCTTCACGACGTGGACGGCCTATGGCGTTGCCTGCGTCGGCGCTGCTGTCCTCACTCTCTACCAGCACTGGTTTGGCTACTATGGTGTCTTGGTGCTCACTGCCTACCTTATGGCGATCTCGGTTCCCTTGATCGGCAGCGCGGCCAAGAGGAACCCCGGCACCACGTTTGGCCTCGGGTTCCTGATTTACAACTTCCTCGTGCTGTTCCATGTGTGGGTCGTGGCATATGCCTTTGTTCCCGGCGGTCCCTTTGTCCGCGAGCATACGGACTGGATCATGATGACCATGATGGGCCTCATTGGCGCCGGCGTGTTCAACCTCGTTTCTCAGAATGCCAGCCGCAAGAAGACAGCTGCCAGACGTCGTGCCGCGGCCGTGGGTCACCGCAAGTACCACATCGGTGCGCTTGGGCTGCTCAATGCCATCTTCCTCGTGGCCAATTTCCTCCGCTTCCCGACGAATGATTACAAGCCGTACCACGCCGATGACAAGGTCTTCACGGCCGGCATCTGGACCATCCACTTCTCCCTCGACAACGACATGTGGTCCTCGGAGTACCGCATGCGCGACCTGATCAAGGAGATGGAGGTTGACGTGATTGGCCTGCTGGAGTCGGATCTGCAGCGCATCATCATGGGCAACCGCGATACGACGCAGTTCCTAGCCGAGGATCTCGGCATGTATGTCGACTACGGCCCGGGTCCCAACAAGCACACATGGGGCGCCGCTCTGCTCTCGAAGTTTCCCATTCTCAACTCGACTCATCATCTTCTTCCCAGCCCAGTGGGCGAGCTGGCGCCGGCGATCCATGCCACCCTGGACGTCTACGGCAGCCTCGTCGACGTCTTCGTCTTCCACTCTGGCCAGGAAGAGGACCCGGAGGACCGCCGTCTCCAGTCCGAGTATCTGGCCAAGCTCATGGGCAGCACGGATCGTCCGAGCTTCCTGCTATCATACCTCGTTACGAAGCCGCTCGAGGGCAACTACAACACGTACGTGTCTGACATCAGTGGTATGCACGACGTGGACCCGACCGACTGGGACCGTTGGTGCGAGTACATCCTCTTCAAGGGCCTGCGCCGGGTGGGCTACGCGCGCGTCAGCCGAAGCACCATCACGGACACGGAGCTGCAGGTTGCCAAGTTCGTGGTGCCTAGGTCGGCCGAGGAGAGCCACATGGCGTGGAACGCGCCCGAGGAGTTGAGGAACAGGAGGGTGGAGGAGCACGAGGTGCCGGAGGGCTGGCGATTCCCCGCCATGTTCCGGGGGGCTGGCGTCAGGGACCACCGGTACCACGTCTTTGACGAGCCGCGGTATTTCAACTGAGTGTAGCTTGGCCGGATGATATGATGGAAGCGGGTGAATGATGGGCCAAGACGACACGATAGCACATGACTTGTTGGATGGGATTCTTTGTTTTGGTGGGGTGGGGGAAATCTGCTATCTGGTGATGGATGCTGGGGCACCCACAAATGTGGTATAATATAGTTGACATGTATAAATTGAAGGGGTGCTGGTACGGTGGTGCTTTTGACTAGCCGTGCTTGTATAGCCATATGCCTACATAGAAGGGGAGGGAGTTTGTGTGTGGCACCTTTTGTAGTTGGCGCACCAGCCCCCCTTCCCTCAACTCAGGCTTTGCAACGACAACCGCCCTTCTCCTACTTTCGGCTTTCTTTCCACTGCGCATTACGTTTGGCGTGCTCTATGGCGTCGGTCCCTGGCGAGTGCGCAACAGCATACACTACAAATACCTTAATAGAGCTTGCATTGCAAGTGGCTTGAATAGCGGTCTGAGTCGAAGCTGAAGTGGCATGCTGACCCAATGAGAGATACATCATGCAGCCATGTCTCAGCCCGTGGCGTCCGTCAGGGAGCTGAGAGTGATCCTTCGAGTCCACCGCCCCCACATCATCACCCTGCCCGGATGTTGCCGTGCAAGCGCTCAAGGGGGATGATGACCATCTATAAACTGGGATATTTCCCCATTGTCCCCATCTTCTCCTCCTCCCTTTGAGGGTACCAATCGAGGTCAGTCAGCGTCGAGGAAGACAACTTTTTTTTGCAGTAATTACCCTATTCAGTTAGCTGTCTACCTACCTTACCAACCTTGACCACAACAGTTCTCCTATTGGCAACCGTTTCAACATGTTCGCCGCCATCGGCCTACCTCTCCTCCTGGCGTTCTTGCCCCATCCCGCCTCTGCCACCAGGGAGCCATCGGGTTACGATGCCCAGCAGCCATTGCTGCAGCATGCGAATCGAAGTCTGCTGCTCAACCTCTCGATGGGCCTACGCGACGGCGAACCACCCATATCGACTCTAGGGCACATCTCTAACCCCAGCACCCAGAAGGATCCGCCGGCCATATTCATCAGCGTTAATTTCGCCACCGCCCCCGGCACAACGACGCCTCTCGGCTTCTCGCTCGTCATCGACACCGGGAGCGGCATAACCTGGATCGCGCGAGACGACTGCAAGACCACGGACAGCCCGCCCGAGGATTGCGAGATCTTCCACGACAAGAAATTCCCCAAAACCCTGGCGGGCAAAGCGGACGAGACGAAGTGGACGGCCGAGTACGTCGGGGGCCACTACGCGGAAGGCGTGACGGTGGAGCACGGGATGGCGTTCGGGGAGGACACCGCCTTCCAGCCGCAATACGTGGGCCTGGCGACGCGGCTGCACGAGGTGAGCGCAGCGGACCTCTCCATCTACGGCAGCGGCGTATTCGCCATGGGGCCGCCCTCGCTGCTGTGGCCCGCGCTGGGCGGCAAGGGGGGCTACGAGCCCGTCTGGGCCCAGATGGTCCGCGCCAGGGGTCTTCCCCAGACGTTTGCCATCGCCGCCGCCGGGGACTACGACGGCTTTGGCTGGCTCGACATCGGCGGCGACCTGGGGAAGCAGATCCCCACGTCGTCGACCAGGGCCGTGACGTTCAAACACAGCTCCAAGTTCCAGCGGCACTGGGCGATCGATGTCGATTTCGCGTTCGCCCACGGGGACGACAAGGACCACGCGTTGCCTGCCATGGTGGCCATGGTGGACAGCGGCACCAGCGGGATCCGGGTCCCCACCGCCGTCGTGGACGCCATCCACAAAGTCATTGGAATCAAGACCGTGGAAGTCTGGGGGGCCAAGCGCGTCGTGGTCGACTGCGGGATGATGGAGAAGGATGCCTATTCGATCAAGATCTATCCGGCGGGTAGCAGGGAGAGATACGTCACCGTCGGCTCGAGCCACTGGTTCGAGCGGGACACAACGGTCGAGCCGGATCGGTGTCTGTCGCTGATCTTTCCCTATGACAACGACGAGTCCCGGGACATTATGATCCTCGGGATGCCGTGGTTCTGGGCTACCGAGAAGACCGTCTTCGAGTGGCATGACATCGAGGTCGACGAGGTACCGCCCGTTATTATTGCCCAGCAGTAAGTAGGTAACTTGGGAGAAGGATGCAAGTGTTATCTAAGGACCTAGGTAGATGGGTGACTAAAAGAGATAGATACCTACCTGCCATCCACCCATCCATTTAAACAGATTACCTACCTATCTAGATACCTTACCTCCTCGTAAGCTCATCGAACCTCATCCAACATGAAAATTACACGGCGACTCGGAGTGACGCGAGATGCAGAATGTAAAATGCAAAATGCAAACACACGAGATGCACAACTAACCTAAATCCTACAGCCTTGAGTAGCTGAGTAGATAGGTTACACCGGACCTCTCTCTCTTTACCAAGACTCATCTGCCTAGGTACATGTAAGTGCGTAGGTACTAATTTACCTATACACTAGTAGGTAGGTACAATACCTATCTATGTACTATGTTTACGAAACTATACCGACGCTTATTTTATAACACCCTGCTCCGGATCTAGACTAATTTCAAACACCTCGGTATGTACATTTGGGGGAGCCTTAAATACATTGATATAGGGGTATAGTGCTTGTCTTTAGTCGTGCAGTAGTTAAAGTTCTAGGCCGCGTGAGTATCGTCTCCAGCCCTCCTACCCACACAACCTAATCAATGTTGAGTGTCCCTTGACCACACCCTATATACCTAGAAAATAGTCCATATCTACCTACCTACCTACCTAGGTTCGTTTCACAATCCGACGCCACAGTCATACAATCCAAATATCCGTCATCTCCACGGCCGGAGTCGCTGCCTCCAGCGGAGCCGCAGAACCCATCATCACATCCGAGAGCCCGCCGCCGTTGGCCCCGAACAGCAACACTTCCCCGCAGAAGCTGCGAGTGCCGTCGCCTTCGGGCCGCAGCAGCAGAGGCAACGAAGCCCCCTCCACCACCCACACCTCGTCGTCTATCCCCGCCATGCCGAGCGTGACGGCATATTCCCCTTCCTCCACGCCCAAGTCCGCCACGGGGCAGAGAGACCATCTCTCCAGCCCGTCAAATCCACCAGGCACGGGGCCGAGGTCCTCATCGAGCATGAGAATCACACGCCCCCTCACCTTCAAATCGATGCGCGTGTCATCGTCGGCATGTCTCCGGAACTCGGGAGCTGGCAGCCCTGCACCGTTGCTGGCCTTGAACGAGGCGGGATCAACCGTTTCGCGAAGCGAGGCGATGTACTTCCAGAGGGACCCCGAGTCCTCGACGGCCCGGCTCGTCCAGTCGGGCACCCACGACGGGAGGAATACCCCCAGCCCGTCGCGGCCGCCGTGAACGTGGCGGAGGAGGTCGAGGGTTTTCTCCTGCTCCATGATCTTCTGTGCCGTACCGAGGAGGACGTGGACGATGGTGTTGGCGCTGGTATAGTCGGGCGCAATGGCGTAAGTTCCCTTGGGCAGCAGGCCGAGAAAGGCGTAGACCCTGTCCCGGGGATCCGAGGAGCGGCAGTGGCGCGAGTGCTCCAGCAGGAGCTTCAGATCGACGTGTCTTTTGTTGCGGCGTTTGATCTCGATCATGGATGGAGCACTCGACCGGGAGTGGGCCCGGCCGGCGGCAAAGTCTTCTTGCCAGGCTAGTAGATCCGCTTTGGCTTTTGTGAGCTGAGCGAGGGTCTGATCCATCATGGAAGCAAAAGCGGCCTGGACGGGGGCCTGCTTCGGTTTGGAGGCCTCGAATTTCATCTGGTGAGATTCCAGGACCCTCGACCTCCATTCCGTCAAGGTGACGTTGGCAGGGTACCTACTCTTGTCTGACGCATCCCGGCCCGATTCCAAGCCCACAGGCGTAAGGCAGAAGCGCTTGGCCCCGATGCTGAACACGGGTGCAGATGGAGCCTGCGGGGGTTTGTCACTGAAGGAAAACCCGTCGAGAAACTCCTTGTTTTTCCAAAAGGGGCAATTCGAGAGGGAGCCGCAATGGCAACGGCCGTAAGCCGGAAGCCGGAGTTTATGATAATCAGGGGGAGCAGCGAATTCGTCATACCTCAAGATCCTGTCGAACATATCCAAGCGATGTTCGACCGCCTTCGCTTCGTGACCTAGATTCCGCCTGGTGCCGAGGTGCAGGGAGCTGGTAGCGGCTATTTTCCTCTTGACCAGTTCCATCTCCCGGTTGGCCACTGCGACTAGACCCCGGATGTACCCATGCCATTTCTGGCGGCGCTGTTGCTCGAAGGACCGCAATAGCCGAAGATACTCGTTGTGCCGTTCGAGGCTCTCCTTGACCTCCTGCAAGTACGCCTCAGCCTTCTCCAGCTCTTCGTCGTACTCCCGCTGCCAGGTAGCCAGAGCGTCGGACGCTTCCTTGTCCTGCCGCCCTGCTTCCTCCACTCCGGTGTCTCGCAGCGACCGGACCGTTTCTTGTGACTTTGCCGCCTTCTCCTCCACCACGTCTGCAAAGCCGCCATCGCTCGAGAGAAATCTGAGTGTGGCGTCGAGATCTTTCCATGGTATCGAGGTAGAGTGGGACACGAACACGGGTCTTGGCGAGGATATGAACTCTTGAAATACCCAGCATCGTTGCCACCACGGGCACTCGATGAATGCCCGTATAGCTGCCGTGGCGTCGCCGGCGGCGGCAACTGGTTGCTGCTGCTGCTGTTGTTGCTGCTGCTGTTGCTGCTGCTGCTGCTTGCCGAGCTTAACCTTCTCCCTAGCTCCTCGCGGCGCCCTTATGACCAGGGCTTGGGAGGCGGGTTGAGACCCGGCGCCAGTGTCGGCGGTGTCCGGTTGACCTGGAGTCGGAGCGACGGCAGTGTCGGATGCGATGTGACGGGAAATCAGCTGGTGAAATACCCCTTCGATCCAGCCCTCTATCCGGGACTGGGGGGTAGCCGGGCCGCCATCCGACCGAGGGCTCTTGGCCCATTGCAGCTCGTCACCGGAGCTTGGCGTGGACAAGCAGACAAAGGTTTCGTCGCACCGGCGGTATATGTCCCGCATCATGCTAACCTGGGTGGCGCGCTCGTCCAGGTCGATCTGGTTGATGCAGATCTGGTCGGCCCAGAGGAGAAACTCCCGGTTGGGATGTCTCCTGCGCCAGGCGTCGAGAGCAACGGCGATGGCATGCTTGAGATTGGCGAAAGCCCTGAAGGGAAGGCCGTCCACCAGGACGATGGCCGTGTCGAGGGGGCTCCCGGCGCAGTACGAGATGGTGCAGTAGCCCCCGCTGACCCTCGACATGGGCACCCTGTCGAGAATCTCGCAAGCAAGCAGCTCTGTGGTATCGGAATTCATGTTATGTGACCGGAAGACGGTTTCCCATGTTTCCTTGGTCGTGTTTTTGGTGTTGAACCAGTGGGGATGCGCCTTTGCGTGCTCTCGGATGGACTTGGGCGGGAAGACCCTGAGGAGACGGATCTCGCCGCGGTCCGAGTCTAGCTTCTGGTATGGGGCGGCCGAGTAGAAGAGATCATTTTCTGGAGTGTAAAAGTTGTTGAACTCAGAGTCGGGCTTGGTGCCGAGGCCTCTCCTCTGCAGTCGCAGGTCCAGCACCGCCCGGGAGGATAAGGACAACTCGCCACTTTGCCTCACAAGGATCTGCGTGGCCTCCATTTCTTTGAATTTCAAACCATAGGGTTTTATTATTGAGAAACCAAGGAGGACAAGGGCTGCGCGCTTGTTCTCATTGAAAAGCTGAGAAGTACGGAGTATGGCACGCCATGTTGAGACAAAACCGCGGATTGGCGAAGGACTTGCATGGTCTGTGCGTGGCCACACAGCCAATACGGACAGCTCTCCCTCCCCCTTTTCCTTCCTTCCATGCCTCGAGCATGCGCAGTAGGCGACCTACTCCGTACCTACTCCGTAAAGGGGCAAGCGCCCCCAATGCAACACGATTGGGTCAAATTTCCCCAAAAGCGCAAAACCCAGTAGAAAACGAAGAGAGCTACAAGCACCGCACACAAGGCTGCGTCCAAAAGAAAGGGCCAACACAAGTGTAACTAAGACCTTGTCAACTCCCACCCACTTATTTTTAAATGCAAGTGATACCCAAATACATGTTCGTTCAGAAAAGCCTGAAATGCGCCCGAAAAGTCGTAAAATACACCTCAAAAAGCCTGAAAATGCATATGAAGCAGTTTCAAAGAGGTCTGAAATGTATACCTATCTCGAATGCTCATCCAAGCCTACCACCTTTGCTAACAAATCCTATATCAAATCAGCCCAGAGGAGAGAGCCCAGGCTCCCGGCCGAAAACATATCAAATTTGCGTGAACTATGAACACTAGGCAAGTCCTGATCCAGGTATTGTATTGTACAGCCGCGACCGGAAGACTTGAGGTCGAGGCGAAGATAATAGCGACGATGGTAGTGACTCAGGTTACTTCCGAGGCATACCGTACATGCATCCCTATTTTGAAATCGGAAGACAAGCTATCAAAAAGACGCAGAATAGTTAGCTACAGAGGTTCCAACATATTCAGCAGTAGGTCGGAAGACGAACAACGGAAGATGCAGCAGCCGTCCAAAACAACCGAACGTACCTAACATGAACAGGCCAGAGGTTAAACCGTCAAGGACTAAAAGAGTGAAGACGTACCTAGGTAGCTAGGCCATTCCGACAGCTGACACTAAGCGTATGGTAGGTATTAAAGTATTGAATTGTATAATGAAAGGGCCAGCTTTTTGCTAGCAATGCCTACCTAGGTACCGA
>Ga0247769_1000379_pt1 | contig 11253 bp, 10 predicted proteins | sample UWRJL166409R6_FD_179942 | JGI IMG/M metagenome (GOLD analysis project Ga0247769, IMG submission 179942) | Plant litter microbial communities from Arlington Agricultural Research Station in Wisconsin, United States - UWRJ-L166-409R-6 | ecosystem: Environmental > Terrestrial > Plant litter >... | reverse complement strand
AGGCACGGCCGCCAACAGTCTCGTCAGCGTGTTCAACAGGATTATCGAAAAGAAGGGCCGGCAGCTCAACTATGTGATCCCCATCAGCGACAACGGTGGTAGTTCGTCCGAGCTGATCAGGGTCATTGGCGGGCCGAGCGTGGGCGATATTCGCAGCCGTCTTGTTCGCTTGATCCCGGCTCACGAGAACGACGAGGACCATGTCGACGACGAGGAGATGTCGGCCCTCCAGACGCTCTTTGAGCACCGGCTTCCCTCGGATCCCGTCAAGGCCCGATCCGAGTGGCTAGACATCGTCGAGTCTCGCTCGCTGCTGTGGGGGTTCGTGTCGAGTCCGAAGCGGGAGCTCATCCGCTCCATCTTGAACACTCTCAACTTGGAGATCGTCAAGCGGGCGCGCCCGAACTCGGTCTTTGACTTCTCCAGGGCCAGCATCGGGAACATGTTTCTGACCGGGTAAGCTGTGGCTAGACACAATTCTAGGGTCGTCCTCAACTGACAGACAGAAAAGGGCTCGCATCTTCTCTGGATCCCTCGAGTCATCCATATATCTGCTCTCGGTAATCTGCTCCATCCCTCCCTCGGTCGCGGTCCTCCCGGCTATCAACTCCAACTTCACCCACCACATCTCGGCCGGCCTGGCCGACGGCAGCTCCATCACCGGCCAGGTCAACATCAGCCACCCGTCCGCCCCCACGGCCCTTCCCGACGACGCGCTGGTCGTACCCGCGTTGACGGCTGCGGACCACGATAGGATCGAGGACGCCAATCTCCCCGGCAGCCTCCCGGTCCTTCGCCGCCAGCATATCGCCTTCAGCAAGGACGAGGAAGAGGACCTACCAGCCCGCATCCAGCGCGTGTGGTACATCAACCCGTACGGTCACGAAATTTGGCCCAATGTCAACCTCAAGGTGCTGGCGGCCCTGCATGCATCCACCACCGTCATCTACAGCATTGGCAGTCTGTTCACCAGCATCATCCCCTCGTTGATTCTGCGCGGCATAGGGACCGCCATTGCGAAGCCCAACATCCGCCACAAGATCCTGGTGCTCAATGCCAAGCTGGACCGCGAGACAGGGCCTCGGTCGAACCCCATGACGGCTAAGGACTTTGTAGCCGCCGTCGCCGGAGCTTGTGCCCAAGCCGACCCGCCTGGCGTGACCGGTGGCGCCGGCGACGAGCAGCATCTCAAGAAGTTCGTCACTCACCTGCTGTACCTCGAGGGAGAAGGCGTGCCAAGCGTTGACGTCAAAGACCTCGAGAGGCTAGGCATCAGGTGTATCCGCGTTGCCGGGAGACGGGTCGGCGAAGGCAAGACGGGCGCACTCAGATATAATGAGACAGCGCTGGGAGAGGCCTTGGAAGCAATCATTGACTCTTGAGCGGGAGCAAATATGAGTTTTTGGAGAGGGTAAGAGCAAATATCTGCGCAAGGAGGCGTTGGTGAGCTTTCGAATTGTAAATGCAGCGACCAGTCTTGGTGTATGTTGTATTGTGTAAACTCTAGTGAATAACGCACAGGTATGGTGCCTTGGTACCAATCGAGTTAATTGTGATCATGTTTTATAAAGCTCGATGATAACTGCAAGCCCTACCGTACCTACCTTAGGTACTGAGGCAGCAGTCTACCTCAACCACCGGAACCGGCCTGTCTCCCCTAGGCAGTCTTTTACTTGGAGGGCAATCCAGGAAACCTCTTCCAATGGATTAGAGCACACTCCTTTCTCCAGGCGTCCAAGGGAGACGTTCTATACATCACACTCATCATCAACCTCTTATTCCTCCCTCCCTTCTTTAGATCCCTGGCGTCCTTTCTCGGAGATTCGTGTCTTCTTTCCTTGAATTCCACACTCATCCTACATCTACATTCCACTCCCTTCATCTCCGAGCTTGCTTCCGGGGACATCCCCTCTCTCTCTCTCTCTCTCTCTATATATATATATCAATATATGCCCCCCACTTTTCATAATCGCTTCTCGTCGACTCTTCAACTCTTCGACTCCTCAGGATCCTCGGGATCCGTATGTTTCTTCGCTTCCTTCTTTCCGCAAAGTTCGTACCCATCCTACATCCCACATTCTACATTTTAGATCCTCCTTTCTCCAAGCCTCTAGGGGGTCCATGGTTTTTTATTTATTTTAAAATCGTACTTCTTCTAGATACCTCCCATTTACGATTCTCCCACCTTTTCGGAATTCTGTCTCGTTCATGCTATTCTTTGAGCTTCAAGCTTCAAGTTGTTTTGTTATTTTATTTTTATTTTTATTTAAATTATTTTTACAAAAGTTCTCTTGGTTTCCAGGCTCCGGACAAGACACATGATAGGGTAGGAAAGGTAGGTATCTACGTTTCGCCGCCGCCGCTTGCTGACAGGATGATGTACCCTGGGTAGTAGGTAAGGTCATATAAGGTATTGCACCTGAGACTTTTACAATCTTTATTTCTCTTCGTGTGGCATACACGCCACCAGGGCCTTGCGCTTGCTTGCTAGGTACAATACCTAGGCACCTACCTAGATAAAGGTATCCCAGGTACCTTATGCAACCATAGGTACGAAGTACAATACCTAAGGTAGCTCTCCTAGGTGCTTTTTAAGAGAGCACGCCCAGGTGTGGACTTGGCTCTCGTACTTCCTACCTACCTTACCTTAGGGCTGCCGGCGTAGCGGGTATGATTTCGTCATGGGTTTAGGGACTTGGCTGTTCTATATGGGGACCGTCCGGCTGCGCGAAAGAGCGGATGTATGTCTTTTACTTCATACAGCGAACTATGCTGTAGAAATAAGGCATGGCAAATCATGGGATACCTATCTCCCTCTGCCCGGTGAGGGCGAAGGAAAAACGCCCCTTTTATGTAGTGTTCAATGAAGGGCCTGAATTATACCCCGAAGGGCCTGGATAACGCTAGGAAGGGCCCAAGAAACAATACATCATGCAAACATCTAGAATCTGTCCATAGCGTAGGTAGTGGACCGGATGCTCCGGGCCGCGTATACATCTCTCCTGCCCTCCCGCACTGGCCGAGCAGGCTTCGTGCACAGGATATGTTTTGCAGAGGGTGGGTCAGCCGGCTGGTTGGGGCGTCAGATGTTGGTTTAACACTAACAGGCGGCGGGCTGATGAACCGGGTAGGAAAACATCCCGACAACGTTCTACCTCCCGGAAAGGGCAATGCGCAGCGAGCAGCCGGGGGAATTGTTCATAAGATTTCCACCATCCCCTATGGCAGGCCGCGGGAAGCTTGACGCCCTCTTTCGGTAGGTGTGATGCCTGATGGCGAAGGGACCGGCATAGATTCACCGCGCACGGGGTGGAGGATTGAGCCAGAGACGTTCTGGGGCACGACAGAGCGGCAACAGAGCGCTGAGCCGATGTGCCGATAGCGAACCTAAGTCGACCAAGGTGACTGAGTACAGGAGGCTGTCTGGGCTTTACCTTTGGTGGTGTCTCAGTTGCAACGGCTAGCAACGAGTTGAGCCAGAGGAGTCGTGCGCACTGCAGCACGCGCATTGCACTGCAGCGCAGGACGTCGACGACGAGAACTCTGCATTAGGAGGGACACACCTCAGACGCAGGGAGAGAGCGATCGGGACCGTCCCTACTTATTCCGTGTGCGGCCCTGCGAGACAGGCCGTGGTGTTAGGATGACACGGGCAGCATCTCTGCGCCCCGGGCCCGTCCAATTCCGAGGAGGGGGACTCGTGGAATGGTCTGAATCGGGGCTCACGGCTGTCAGTTTGCCACTGATCCGAGAGTAATCCAATGTGTCGGCCGGTGACGAGCACCGGCTCGCTCGCAGCCTAGATCAACCCGAGTGACAGGCTCGACAGGCTAGAGAGTGTCGGGTTCCCCAATATCGCACACTTGGGTATAGGTTACCTTACCCCACCCTCAGCTGCAACTGGAGGACTGGGGATGGCGAGCTGCTGGAGATGCTTCCCAGCTCCAAGCCCCACCTGCCAGGGCCAGGGCGCTCCGACAAGGCTCCGAGCCTCCGACCACCGATGGCCTAGACCAGGTTGTGAGACAAGACGACGTCAACCAAGACGGAGGGCAAAACGAGCTTGATGAGAATGCCAGACAGAGCTGTTCACCGCTGCGTGCATGGGTGGGGATGCACTAGGCTCGCCCCGACCGGAGAGGGCTTTGTGCTGAGAAGGAATGGGCGGAAGCGGCGAGAGGGCACGAGAGGAGAAGTGAGGGAGAGGTGAGTGCCTGTCCTGGGCTGCGTAATTCGAGTCAACATGGCACCAAGCAGCGCAGCATACCGACGTCGCCCACTCAAAACGACGACGTAATACTGCCGCCTTCCTTTGCATGGATCAGCAGCGCATGAAAGCAATCAAGGAGAGCAAACCAGGGCTCCAGGAAGAGGTAGCGGTAGAGGGGCTGCCTGCAAAGGCGGGGCCGGGTGGGGAGCTCACAACCACCCCTTCCGTTTGGTCAGGATGCTCGTGGATGTTACGAGGCGGGCGACCAGGGGACCGCTCACGTGGGGAGGGGAAACTGCTGCTAACTTGCTCTAACAGCTTGTGGTATCCCGACCGCCCACAGCAGCGACCCGTCCAATCATGATGGCCAGACATATCGAGCTTCCACAGCGGCGAGCAACAACGCCGACCGGTTTTGTTGCAGTTTGCAGGTGAGGCAAGGTCGGGCAATTCGAGCAGCCACGGCTGACCAGCCCGTTTGGCCGTTGATGGCGATTTCCTGGGTGGTGCTCTGTGGAAGGCTTCGACAAGCTTCTGGAGCGGCTGACATACCAGGTATTTCATACTTTTCGTGACCAGCCTTCCGGGCATGCGCGTTATCATGGAAGCCTAAGTTAAGATTTGAAGTGGCCAAAACCTTAGCACTTCAGTGAGTGAGTCGTGAATAAAGGCCCTCTCATGAGATTGGGATGGCAGCCCCAGTAGAAGGCCTGTCTGATGAGACAATTGGCTCATCCCGAAGCCGGCTACGTAGGCCGTCCCACAGGTACCGAGCGTCTGTTAGTGTGCAGTAGATACAGTGACGGCCAGCGAGGAGCGAGAGCGCCTTGAAGAGGTTGGCCTCAAGGCCAGGACGGCAATAAAGAACGCTCGGTACCGCTTACCGCCTTTTGTTAGCGTGACCCGCCGCCGCTCGCGCTTGTCGCCTCCCATTCCATTGCGAGGCGGACTCTCTGCCTAGACGGGGCGTTGGCTGCGTGACTACCAACTCTTAAGTACACCATACCTCGCGCACCTTGCGCAGCCTGCCGCTCATCCTGCAAACGCAGCTCGGGCCAGCTCCAGGTTGCTAGGTTATCGCCCCCAAAGCTTCCGACGTCCCTCCTCTGGGCTACTTCTGCAAACCCGATCTCTCCCTTCCCGCAACCAACTCTCTTCCCCGCTGCATCGACGCCCACGAACCTGACTTCTGCGCGCACCTCCCACCACCACCGTCTCTTCGCTGGACTCGTCGGTCTGCGTCTTGTCCGACCTCGACACGCCGAGGACCCGGTCCTGTCCACGCTTACGATATATTTCTCCTACAGCCATTTGTGAGTACTGGACGCCTGAAACGCCAATCGGCGGGCGGTTGCCTTCGTGGCCCGGCCTTTCGCCCGTTTCCCCTCATTTCCCTTTCCGACATCCATCCCTCGCACCCTCTTCTCCTTCCCCCTCTTCATCCCAACAACCGCCTCTAACAGGGCCGTCTGTCTCTTTCATCGCAGGCATCACGACCGTAAGGATGGCATCTTCATCAGCAACCACGCTTGATACCCTGGTTACCATCAAGGTGAACCTCGATGGGGTCAATCGTCGCTTCAAGCTTCCGCTCCGTGACCTCGGGATCAATGTTCTCGAGTCTAAGGTACGTTCTAAACACGACGTTTTGACGCACGCACGCAGGGCTTCGTCAAACTTGCACTTCCCTTTGGTGGTATTTCAGCGTGATTTCTGACAGCTCCGATTACACAGCTGCGGGGTCTTCTCGGCATCACTCCCGACGCTGATGTAGTTTTCGAGCGCTACTCCGATTCTGCCGGTTCGTATGTCGTTCTGGACCGGGCCAACGCTTCTGTATACAAGCAGCTTGGACGTGCCGCCAAAGCCAAGCAAAAGCTGAAGCTTCGCGTGACCCTGAAGGATCCTGTTGCGGAGGAGGAAACGAAGAGCCCAAAGCCTGCTTCTGTCGAGGACGAGCCAGAAGAAAGCGTCTCTACCCCTCAGGAAACCCGGGCGACCGAGTCGTCTCCGTCGCCCCCTGTCGCCTCTCCCACGCCGGCAACTCAACCTGTCATGGCACCCACGGAGACTTTTGCCCAGCCCCAGCAACCCGAGAACCAGTTGCGGTCGCTGGAAACCACCTTGGAGGCGATCCAGGCCTCGATGCTAATGGCTGCGGCTGCCACGAACAAGACTGTCCAGTCAACATGTGCGGCATCGAGGCTTTCAGCCTCTGCATCGTCTCCTGCGGTGTCAGCGCTGTTGGCGAGCAGAGCCGCTCGTACCAACTACGCCGTCTGCTGCAACAGCTGTGACGAGATCATCCAGGGTTCTCACTTCCATTGCTCCACGTGCGATGATGGCGACTACGATTTGTGCCAGAGGTGTGTCGACCAGGGCAAGATTTGCAACAACAATGATCACTGGTTGATCAAACGATCCGTGGAGAACGGCGCGATTGTGAACAGCACGACGGAGCGTATCGCCCCCAAGCCCAAGGCAAAGCCCCAGCCTCGTGCCATCAGCGAGACGGCACCCTCGCAGCCTGCTGCATCTGCTACCCAAACACAGGAGCGGATGGTTCCCATCTTCAACGACTTCCTCTATTCTAGCATCCGCACATGCAACTGCTGTGTGCAAGAATTGCCCGAGGTCGAATTCGTCCATTGCACCACCTGCGATGACTTTGACCTTTGCAGAGCCTGCTTTGCGAAGAACCGTCACGGACATCACCCCAAGCATGCTTTCGTTCCCGCTGTCGAGGGAACTCGTCTAGAGCCTGAGGTATCTCGCCGTCTCGCCGCTGGCCGAGATCAGCCCCACAGCGCAATCTGCGATGGCTGTGATGCCGACATCAAGGGGGTCCGTCACAAGTGCCTTGATTGCCCCGACTGGGACTACTGCTCGACTTGTTATCAGAGCAGCAGCATTGTCCATCCTGGCCATCGATTTGTGCCCATCTACGAGGCCTTGCCCGTGGAGCTCGGCTCGACAACTCGTATCCGGGCATTCAACAGGCCTGTCCACGTTGGCATCTGCTGCGATGGCCCGTTGTGCACGTCGGCTCGCACTAGCTCCTCTTTCATCGTAGGAGACCGGTATAAGTGTGCTGTCTGCCATGATACGGACTTCTGCGCCAACTGCGAAGCTAGTCCCGCCAATGACCACAACAAGAGCCATCCTTTGATCAAGTTCAAGACTCCAGTACGCCACGTCAGCGTTACCACTACTGGCGAGCACGAGAGCGGCCGACCCATGCCGACGATGGGTGATCGTCTCCGGCCGCGTCCCAGCGTCACCAGCTCCCGGGCTACCGAGACATCCCCCCAGAACGTTCTCTGCACCAACGTCCAGACCGTTGCCGATGTTAAGCCGGCTGAGCAGCCTACCCCCGTTAAACCGGAGGAGAAGGTGATCAAGTCAGAGGAGGTTGAGGAGAAGCCCCTGATTGATTTGAAGCCTGCCGTGCCCGATGACCTCGTCGCCGTGTTTGTGCGGGAGACAGTTCCCGACGGCACTGTTTTCGGACCCGACCACGTGTTCGACCAGACTTGGGTCTTGCGCAATGAGGGCAAGTCCGCGTGGCCAGCTGGATGCTCTGTGAAGTATGTTGGCGGTGATTATATGGGATACGTCGATCCCAATCACCCTGCTGCGACTCAGGAGCTGGAAGAGTCCTCTGAGTCTACTGTGTGTGAAACCGCTGTCGCCCCCGGCAGCGAGTACCCCTTTACTGTTGTGCTCCGCACGCCTCAGCGGAGCGGCAGAGTCGTGTCGAACTGGCGCCTGACCACCAAGGATGGCATCAAGTTCGGCCATCGCCTGTGGTGCGATGTTGAAGTTGAGAATACGTCGAAGGTCACGACCGAGCCTGAAGCTGCTGAGAAGATCTCCGAGCCTACAACTGCGGAGGTCGCCGAGACTGCAGCCAAGACGGAGGTCGAGGACACAGAAGCGCCACAGCAGAGTCAGATGGTTTTCCCCAAGCTCGACAAGGAATCCCCAGTCGCTAGCGTCCATGAGGCGAGCGAGTCGCTGGCATCCCCTGCTTCCGAGGAAGAGTACGAGGATTGCGCCGACGACGACAACTGGGCCGAGGATGATTCCGACTCGGGTTTCATGACCGACGAAGAATACGATATCCTTGATGCTTCGGATGAGGAGTTTCACGAGGGACAGCATGCGAAGAAGTAAGTAGCTGGCAAAAGCCTCGGAGTTCAGAAGGGTCATCGTCTACGGTTATGCGGGTGGGAAGTCTCGGAAACCCGAGTGTGCTTAGCGAGGCTGGGATTACAGCACGACCTCTATTTCTTTTGGTCAGCGTTTTGATCTGATGTGATGTATTTTCCTGGGATTTTTAACCACCGACACTCGCTCTGCTCTTGAAACAAATTTAGGTCAGCGTTTTATATTGCTCTCTTTGGGGATTGCGGTGGCCTAGGATCTCACGTGTCATTTGTCGGCGATTTCTGATATCTTTGTGTTGTATAATGCATCGTTTCGGGAATCGGATGACTCGCGGTTGTTGTTTTTCGTCACGTCCTGCCTATGTACTGTCCAGATTGAGTAAAGCTAGGTCTTAGGTTAAGGAACGAAACCATTCAGTCTTGTACCCTGCTCCGATGTGAGATGGCTATGTTGGTGATGTGCCTCTCGTTAGCCGTATTACGGAAGTTTAGAGTCTGCATACACGCCTCATGGGCGGTTTCCCCCCGGAATTAATTCTCGGAATAAAATTTGGCATGATGAGTGCGCGGAACTCAGGATGGTAGCATGCCAGAGATGTGCATCTTCATCCGATCCTCTTCTGTCGAGTTGCTCTAGCTGGATTGCTCAACCAGGATTACAGTCCTTCGTAATGCACAAAGCAAAGCATAGAGATCGTGGGTGGCAGCAATCCTTCTTATTTTTATTTTATTTTTTTGCACATGTAGCTGGCTGAATCCCCACTGGACCGGATAGGCTGGGGATGTTCACGTCATGAATCGATGAGTATGTGCACACCGCCGATACATGGACCGGTGGGTAGGCTGAACCAGCTTGCGCTCAACGTAAATGGATGGGTATGGATTCATGGTGCTTAAAGCCGTTCCTCTTTCAACGACGACGACGACTGACTGCCTGTAGCTCAGTCGAAGGTGGTCTTCTTTCCTTCGTAGCTCACCGCTGCGCCTGTTAACCGAGCTACACCGATATCTGTAGAGTAGGAGATGGCCTTCTTGTCCCTCCTCTCCCTCGGAGCACCACCATCTCCACCACTCGAGGCGCCGGGCTTGCCGTCCTGCTGTTCCCGCTTGCCCCCTCGGAACCGCTTGATGTAGCGTGTCTGGTCGTCCTCGGCCAGCTCGACCTTCAAGCGACGACCGTGGAGTTGGTTGACCCACCACTTGCGGGTTTTTATCTTCACTTCTGGTTGCGCGGACTTCTTTTGTTTTTCGGAGGCCGTTTTTGGGGGTGCCTCAGCCTCTTGGTCTTCCATCTCGCCGTCCTCTGTCGCCCTGTTGGCATTCTCCGGTACTGCGTTCGTTGCTGTGTCTTCATCCATAAAGTCCTCCAATGTGTCAATCGTCTCCTTCACCTTGACGAAACCCTTGACGGCCCACTCGGCTGCTTCTGGCTGCTCAAAGTTGACCCAGCCATAACCCTTGCACTTTCCCGTATCCTCGAAGGTGGCGACCTTGATCCAGCGGATCGGGCCGCACTTTTCAAACAGCGCTCGTAAATCGTCCTCAGTCACCTGGAAAGACAGGTTTCCTATGAAGACTTTGGTACTCGGGTTCTTCTTCTTCGCTGCCTCGGCCGACGCCCCAGTCTCTGCGTCGGCCCCTCCCTCGGGCACCTCCTTCTTTGGTCGGCCTTCGAAGCTCTTGCTGTCTTTTATAAGAAGCTTGCGCCCGGCGAGCTCTGTCTCTGACAGTGCGATGGCCGCTACGTTCGCCTCAAATGTCGCGAAGTCGACATATGCGAAACCGCGGTTCTCGGAAGGCGTTTTCAGCTTGGGTGCGCCGGCCACCGGCTTGGTAGTGGGCATATGTACACGTGTGATCAAATCGTCGGTGATGGCCCCGCCGGAGTTGTCGACGAGCCATTTCCTCAGCTCGGCCTTGGAAGCGTTGAATCGAAGATTGCCGACCCAGACGCCGTACGGGGAGCGCTCCTTCTTCTGGGTCTTGGTCGCATCCGCTTTGTCGTCATCATCGTCCTCCGCCTCATCGTCGCTGGATTTAGGCTTTGCGAGAGGAACTTTGCCCTTTTTCAGGGCGCGGCGTGCTTTCTTAGAAGGTGGCTCGGGGAGGTTGATGTCGACTTCGATTTCTTTGAGGGCGGCAGACTTTCGCTTCTTGGACGGCGAGGTCATGGTGGTCGTAGTTGTGGTCGACGAGTCGTCGATCGGTGGCTCCTGAGCCGCTTCAGGCTCTTTTTTCTCTTTCCTACCCATGGCAATGGCAGAGAGAGAATATGTTGCTGGGAGGCTCTAGCTGGTGAGAAGGTCCAGAATTGTGTTTCACCACACGTTTGTCGAAGTCGAAGTACCAGGAAATTTTCATTGCCGATAAGCGATAAGAACCGCTATCACTGTCAATCCACTGAGGGCGGCTTGCGGAGTGGGCACGCGAGGCCGGCCTGGAACCAAGCCTCGTGGCGACCCCTACCCACTGGCAAGGCTATACCATCGACAACGTCTTCACGCCACCAGGCATGGGAGCGGCGACCTGCCCGCCCTGCGAGGTCCGGTCCGACCATCGGCTGGTCGAACTGGCCGTGCCGGCCCTAGCCGGCCCCACCACCCTACCCACCCGCTTGCGCGTACCCCAAAAAAGGTACGACGACTATCTCAGAATCGCCAGGAGGGGCCTCGAGGCCGTCCCCGACCTCTCGCCAACCCCTAGCAACGAGGATGCGGATAGGCAAGCCAGCCGTATCACCGATACCCTACGGCTGGCGGCCGAGGCCGTCGGCTCGAAGCACCGAAATGTCAAAGCGTGGCCCTGGTGGGACGACGAGTGCAGGGAAGCGCGCGCGCGGGCCGCGAGCGGGCGGCGCGAAGACCGGGCGGCCTA